>Ga0210057_1001016_pt1 | contig 44003 bp, 44 predicted proteins | sample CryGeyCG2114_010_2_FD_183968 | JGI IMG/M metagenome (GOLD analysis project Ga0210057, IMG submission 183968) | Groundwater microbial communities from aquifer - Crystal Geyser CG10_big_fil_rev_8/21/14_0.10 (SPAdes) (version 2) | ecosystem: Environmental > Aquatic > Deep subsurface > Groundwater ...
ATAGATGTTTCAAAAGGAGATATTGTTGCTTTTCTTGATGCAGATTCAGAGCCACCAAAAGATTGGCTTCATAAAATAGGTGGTTTCCTGGAGAGCGGCAAATATGCAGCTGTTTCTGGACCATATAAATATGGATCCTGGCAGGATATGGCTTTTGTCTTTTTCCCATATATCGGACCATTCTTCCAATTTATCTTCAGGAAAAAAGCCGGAGTAATGATGGGTGGGAATTTTGCTCTTCCTAAAGAGACTATCAATAAAATTGGAAAACTTCCTCAAGTTAAGTTTTATGGAGATGACACATATATTGCAGTTACTGTTGCTAGAAAAGCTGGCAAAGTTCTCTTTACCCGAAATCTCTGGGTGAAGAGCTCTCCGAGGAGATTTAAATCGCAGGGAACTTTTGGCACAGCTCTTAAATATTTCTATCATTTCCTAAAAGTATATTTCACCGCAAAGGTATGACGAAAAGCAGTTATGAAGAAATAAAGAATGCTCCATTCTGGAATCTCAGTATAGAAGATACCTATAAGCTTCTTGATACTGATAGAGATGGATTGTCTGAAGAGGAGGCTTTGAATAGAGCTAGTGAGATCGGTAAGAATAGAATTAAACAATCTCAAAGAGCAGGAAAAATTAAGATCTTTCTAGATCAGCTCAGAAGCCCCTTAATATTAATTCTTATTGGAGCTTTTGGAATAACTCTCTTTCTAAAAGATTATAAAGATGCAATATTCATTCTTTTCGCAGTTTTAGTAAATACAATTCTTGGTTTCTATCAAGAGAATAAAGCCGAAGCAGCCCTCTCGAGACTTCAGACATATATAAAAGAGAGGACTAGGGTTTTGAGAGGAGACCGAGAAATAGAGATATATGCAGAGTCAATCGTCCCTGGAGATATTGTTAGGCTTTCCTCTGGGACCAGAGTGCCCGCAGACATCCGCCTTATTAGAACCAATAATTTGAAGGTGGAGGAGGCTGTCCTAACTGGAGAATCTTTAGCAGTAAGTAAATCAGTAAGTCCGGTTTCTGAGAAAACTGTTCTTGGGGATAGGGCATCCATGGTCTTTGGAGGAACATTGGTAGTTGATGGAATTGCATTTGGGATAGTCGTATCAACCGGAGAGTATACCGAGCTTGGCAAGATAGCAGTTTTAGTTGGAGGAAGTGAAAGAGAAAAAACTCCTCTACAAAAGGCCATAGGAGATTTTGCTGTTAAGGCCAGCTTTCTCCTAATTCTCTTCACAGCCCTAGTCTTTGCGTGGGGAGTATACTTGGGGTTTGATATCCTAGAGATTTTCTTGATATCCGTTGCCATAGCGGTCTCGGCGGTTCCGGAGGGCCTACCAATAGCTCTAACAGTCGTCTTAGCAGTCGGTGTAGAGCGCCTAGCTAAGAGAAAGGGGATAGTTAGAAAGCTTCTTGCTGCAGAGACCTTGGGAAGCACGACAATAATTCTAACTGATAAAACGGGGACTTTAACTGAAGCTAAAATGGAGCTTAGTGAAGTTATAACAGATCACCCACAAGAAGAGATCCTCTCTTTTGCCATAATGGCAACTGACACGATTGTAGAAAATCCGGAAGATGATTATGAGTCTTGGAGGATAGGTGGTCGACCAATGGAAAATGCCATCATAAAGGGAGCTGCCAAAAGAGGGGTAATGTATCCAGACATTAAGGAGAAATATGAATCTTTGGAGACCATTCCCTTTAACTCCAGGGATAAGTTCTCAGCGGTTCATGTAAGAAGTGGGTCAGAGAGCAAATGGGTATACCTAGGAGCACCAGACATTCTTGTTGAGAGAACCATTAAAGAGGACAAGAAGAGAGAGGAGATTTTAAGACAAATAGAGGACTTAGCTTTTTCGGGTAGCAGAGTTTTGGGTATAGCCTACAAAAATGAATTTCTCGGCCTTCTGACCTTCAGAGATCCTGTGAGAAAAGGAGTTAAGAGGGCCATAGAAGAAGTTGCTAGGGCAGGAGTTAGAACAGTTATTGTAACAGGTGATCATAAGGGGACAGCTGTCGCTGTCGCTAAAGAACTTGGAATAGAGGTGAGTAGCAAAGAGGTTTTAACCGGTAAAGAATTAGAGAAAATTAATGACGAAGAACTTTCAAAAATTCTTGAGAGTATAAAGATATTTGCCAGAGTCTCTCCCAAAGACAAGCTTAGAATAACAGAGCTCTATAAATCGAAGGGAGAGATAGTTGCTGTTACCGGAGATGGAGTTAATGATGCTCCCGCTCTTAAGGGAGCCGATATTGGAGTGGCGGTTGGATCTGGGACAGATGTTGCAAAAGGAGCAGCAGATTTAGTTATTCTAGATGACAATTTTGAAACAATAGTAGAGGCTATTAGTGAGGGACGGAGGATCTTAGACAACATAAAAAAGGTGATCGTTTTTCTATTATCCAATGTTATGGACGAGCTTATATTAATAGGAGGAGCTTTAACCGTAGGCCTACCTCTTCCTCTTAATGCGCTTCAAATTCTTTGGGTTAACTTTTTTGCAGATAGTTTTCCGGCTGTAGCTTTGGCTTTTGAAAAAGGGGATGGCTATTTAAATGAAAAGCCACCTAGGGCAGAAGAAAGCTTATTTGATAAAGAGGTTAAGTTTCTAATCTTTGTGATTGGTGCTCTGACCAGTCTTCTTCTGATGATTCTTTACTTCTCTCTCATGACGATGGGATTTAATGAAGAACTAGTCAAAACGTTCATTTTTGCCTCCTTCTCTGTGTATACACTTTTCTTAGTATTCTCAGTAAAGTCACTCAGCTTAAGTATTCTTGAATATAACCCCCTATCTAACAAATATTTAGTTATGGGTTCCGGGATAGGGATCTTATTAACCTTGGCCGCCATATATATGCCGCTAATGCAGGATGTTCTCGGAACGGTTTCTCTTCCTCCAGTCTGGCTGACGGGAGTTCTCCTTATAGGCATCATTAATATCCTGGCAGTCGAGGCTGGAAAGGCTCTCTTCAGGAAGCAGGGCAACTGATCTGGCTATTTGTTATAATTAAAAATATGAAATCTAAAAAGGGGTTTACTTTGATAGAGCTTCTTGTTTATACAGGAGTTTTTATGATTACAGCAGGAGTTCTAACTGGTATTCTTGCAACCTCAGTAAGAGTTAGGAACAGAGAGCTCGCCTCTACTGAGATAACCCAACAACTTAATTTTACGCTAGATACCATCAGGAGAATTATTAACCAAGCGAGTTTAATAGAATCTGTTTATGAGGGAGATACGGAGGGAACAGCCTGTACATCTTTCTGCACACTCAAACTTAGGAATGATCAGCCTGGAGAGAATGCTGATGAGATAGTATATATAACTTCGGATGCCGAGGGGATATATCTAACAGAGGGAAATAACGCTATGGTTACATTAACAAACGAGAAGGTCACCGTAGATTATCTAAAGTTTACGAAATATGATTTTGAAGGAGGACACACGACTGCGGGAATAGATCTTTCTTTAACCTTTGATACCGATAATCCACAGTATGCAGTTACTAGAACCATAAGATCTGCCGTTGGCAGGGTTACGGCTGCGACTTTCGATGACAACCTTCTCCCAGGAGCAAACAACACATACGATGTTGGACAGATAACTGGAGACGCCGCCTGGAGAGATGGAGTGTTTAGCGGAAGCATTAATATTAAAGAGGGAAGCGCGCCGAGTGCTAGCTCAAGCTATGGAAAGCTGTATGTAAGCAGTTCCAACGGAGAGCTCTATTATCTGGATTCAGTTGGAACAGTTATGAATATGAGCTCAGCAGTCTTCGCCCCTCATGTCTCTGGAGTTAAGGATGCTGCCCCCAACCTTGCCCCAAACGCCAGCTTCGAATTTGTAGATGGAGCAACAGGAGATCCATATAGCTGGACAGAGCAAAGTGGGAGTGTAAGTGTCTCAACTGGGGGGGCACCAGGATCAGCGGGAAACAATTTAATAACTTTAGGTAGTGGAGCCAAGAACGAAATAAGATCAATATATGCTATTCCTGTTAATCAAAGTATTTCGCAGCTTTGTGGGCGCATTAGTGCTCAAGCCAGCTCTGGAGCATTATTAAACTTTGGTCTCGTTTGGACTGGTGGAGCAACAGCAGAAAGTATGTTTGTCGAGGATAAAAATACTGGAGGAAGCTGGGAGGATATGTCTGGATGTGTCAGCGTCCCAGCGAGTGCAACCTCAGCAGTTATTACCATATACAATGATTCTGGTTCAGCTTCAGTATTAGCAGATGATGTTTGGGTTGGAACAAGTTACACCCAAGTAACAGGAACCAACCTAACAGTTACTATGCCTAGTGATTCAGCAAATACATATCTAAAAGTTGTTTCAGAAGCAGATGGAACTGATGGAGATCAAGGAAGATTCACAATAGACCCAACAAATAATTATTTAATGCTCCAGACTGGAACCTCCGATGGTGGAGTGACAGACACAGTCAAAATACACATCGGTGCGGGAGACAGCGCTTTGGTTATAAATAGCGCCGGAGACGTTAGTGGAACACATGGCACATATCACATCTCATCAGATGTTAGGGGGAAGAAAGATATTAGAACTATAGACAATGCTCTGGAGAAGGTCTTGGGTCTAAGGGGGGTCTACTATAACTGGATTAACAAGGAGGATAAGTCTTTGCAGATGGGTCTTATTGCTCAAGAAGTCGAGTTAGTTGTTCCAGAGGTCGTTTTCACAGGAAATGATGAAGCTAAAACAAAGGCCGTCTACTACGATAGGTTAGTAGGCCTTCTAATAGAGGCAATGAGAGAACAGCAAGCCGAAATAGATTCTCTAGAAGCAAGAATCGAAGCCCTTGAAAATGGAGTTGTTGTGCCAAAGAAAGAAACCGAAACAGAGAAGAGTAACTTTTGGGGAAGAATTCTAAGAGGCAACTAGGTCTTTGCTATAACAAAAACAGATACGTTCGCGAAGCCGTTTTTAAGAAGCTCGTTACGAGCTTCTTTTATTGTTGATCCTGATGTGTAGACATCATCCACAAGAATAATCTCCCGATCTTTTGGAGTATTAGTGTCTATTAATTGAAAGGCTCCCTCTATATTCTTGACCCTCTTTCTGAAATCTTTTATTTGGGCTTGTGGGCTGGTGTCTATCTTTCTGATAAGTAAATTCTTCATCGTTCCCAGCCCCTTTTTTTCTAGGATGTTGGTTATCACCTGAGCCTGGTTAAACCCTCTTAATTTCTCTTTCCTTTTGTGAAGTGGGATGGGGCAAAGTATTTTGTTGAATCGGATGTTGTTCTTAAAAATGTAGTGAGATATAAGCTTATCTAAAACAGATTCTAGCTCTAGTATTCTTTTATATTTAAAATCATGAATAATAGTCTTTAAAATCTCGTTTCTATAAGGACCAACAGAGAATATATTAAAACCTTCATCTTTAAAGATATCTTCGTATACCTCCACAGAAGTTAGGCACCTGGTGCAAATTGGCTCTAAATCTTCTATATAAGCCTCACACGATACGCATACTCTGGGAAAGAGTATCTGAAGCAGCTTCTCCATAAGATGATCCATAACCTCATGCTACAATAATATCTGACCATATAGTAAGTATGAATTTACTAAACAACCTTTTAAAAAAGACTAATATTGATTTCAGAAAGAAGGAATATCTAGGGATAGATATAGGGACAGCATCTATTAAAATGGTGGAAATCACCGAAGGGAAGAAAGTTCCTAAGCTTGTTAATTACGGGACCCTAGAAACAAAAGGCCACCTAGACAGAATAAATGAAGCCATCCAAACTAGCAGCCTAGAGATTGTTAGTGGAGAAACATCTCAGGTTCTTCAGACTCTGATCGATCAAGTAAGGCCGAAAGCAAGAGATGTGATTGCATCGATACCAAGCTTCTCTGCCTTTACAGCCCTTATAGATGTTCCAGATATGCAAGATAGTGAGACTGCCCAAGCTATGCAGTATCAAGCCCAATCTATTGTTCCGCTTCCTCTTAATAAAGTAACCCTCGATTGGACAACAGTATCTAAATATAAAGATTCAGATGGGAATTCAAAACAACAAGTTCTTCTTGTGGCTGTGGCCAACAGTCTGATAGAGAAATATCAAAAGATATTTACAGACGTAGGGTTAAATCTGATAGCTCTTGAGCTTGAGGGAATCTCCCTAGCTAGAGTTCTAACTCAGGGAGATCCAACCCTTTCTCTAATTATCGATATTGGAGCAAGATCAACGGCCATATTAATAGGGCAGAATGGTTTTCTGAAACACTCTTCACAAGCAGATTATGCAGGGACTTCTTTCACTCAAGCTATCTCGAGGGGGCTTGGCATTAACCTTGAAAGAGCTGAAGCTCTTAAAAGACAAAAGGGCCTTAGGGGTAGTGGAGGAGAGTATGAGGTCTCAACTCTTATGATCCCATATCTAGATAGCATCTTAGACGAAACGATTAGGGTGAAGAACAATTTTGAAGCTAATTACGCCGCTAAGGTTGAAAGAGTTATTCTATCTGGAGGAAGTGCGAACCTTGCGGGAATAGAGGAGTATGTTTCGAGCAAGCTCGCCATACCAGCGGTTAAAGGAGAACCATTTGCATCTGGTATAGATTACCCTCAACAGATCTCTCCAGCCATAGCCCAATTAGGCCCATTCCTAGCCGTTTCCTTAGGCCTTGGGCTTAGACAATTCACTGGGAAAGGAAAATAAATAGACTTACTTGTATAATTAACATAGATGGAAGGTCCAAGATATGCAGATGATGCTAGGAACCTGCTTTCTGATACCCAGGAGGGTAGTGGTTGGCCGGTTAGATTTATGGCTTTTAGTGGAGGCCTATTACTTTTGCTGCTTATAGTTTATGCATCTCTAGACTTTGGCTACGCAACATTTCTTAGAAGCAAAAACCAAGACATTCAAGAAGAGATAACTTCCTTGAATACTCAAGTATCAAAAAGTGAACAGGATGATCTAATAGTTCTTAACTCACAGGTATCTAATATTAAAGGCCTGTTGGATAAGCACATATTAGCCAGTAGGCTAATGGAGCTTTTCGAGAATGTGACCAGTAAGAGCGTTAACTATACAGACTTCATTTTCGCTTCCGATGATGGCGAGCTAAATGTTAAAGGCTCAGCTAGAAGCTTTGAAGAAGTAGCCATCCAAATAAAGATACTCGAAGATACAGACGAGATATCGGATGTCTTTCTTAATTCAGTAGAAGAAGCTGAGAATAGTGTGTTATTTGATATGAGAATAATAGTCGATAAGTCAGTAATCTTACCTCAATAATGAAGGCTTCAGCTAAAAGACTATATGGAACCCTAATCTCCTTCTTGCTGATGGTTTTTGCCTTCTACACATTTTCGACATTAGTAATCCCTGCATATCAGAACGTACAGGACTTAAAGGCTCAAAGAAGTTCTCTAACTACCACCGTAGAAGATCAAAGGGCTTCTGTTCAGCGAGTAAAAGCCCTACTGCGTGACTATAAGAGCATTGAGGGTCTAGCAAGCACCCTTAGCCTACTATTACCTAGCGAAAGAGAACTCGCGTCTATAGTTAATCAGGTTCAAGGGGCTGCATTTAGCAATCTAGTCTCCTTAAGAAGCATCAACATAAAACCAGTATCAAGCTTCACTAGTGCTGCCGAAAACAACTCATCAATTAGCCAGCCTGTTAGTACCCTAAGATTGGCCCTTGAGTTAACTGCAGGCTACGAGAATTTTAAGGGATATATAGATGCGCTTGAGACTAACGCGCGCCTTATGGATGTTAGCTCTATAAAGATTACCAGCGAGAAAGTCGAACCATATGACTACTCAATAGAGGTAGACACGTATTATCAACCACAACTATAAAAATGGCATTTGAAGTAGAACAAAAATCTAATACAAAGAATATCTTCGGAGTCATGGGGATAGTAATAGCAGTTTTTGTCGTTATTGGTGGACTATATCTAGTCTTCTTTTCCTCACCAGTCCAAGAAGAGCAAGTGGTTCCAACTGGCTTTAGTAGAGTCAATCAACTTTCTCAAGTGAATTTAAATGTATCTCAGTTCAATGAAGATTCGATATATAAATCACTCAAGCTAATCGCTGATGATCTTGTTGTCGAAGAGCAGGGCAGAGATAACCCCTTTGCTCCATTTTAAGGAATTTCAATAAATGGATAACAACAGCTTAGTTAACAAACTAATATCTAAGTCTTTGCTTCAAGAGGCAGATGCCCAGAAGCTCTTAGGGGAAGCTGCTCAACTAGGAAAGACGGTGGAGGATATTATCGTAGAGAGGAGGCTTGTTAATGAAATTGAGCTCGCCAAAGTTAAGAGTGAAATAGTGGGTATTCCATACGCACCTATAGATCCAATCTCTATAACTCCAGAGCTTCTTCAGATGATCCCAGAAGAGAGTTCTGGGGCATATACAGTTGTTCCAATATCTGTTCAGGGGAAGATGCTTGTTGTCGGAATGGTCCATCCAGAAGACAACAGAGCCCAAGAAGCTCTCAAGTTTATAGCCAAACAGCAGCAGAAAAGTTTGGGAATATTTCTCATAACCAAATCGGACTTTGATATGGTCATGAGGAAATACAGACCATACGAAAGTGAGGTTAAGAAGGCTGTTGAAGAACTGGGCCAGTTATCCGACCAAGAGGCAGCTGGCGTCAGAAGAGCTGCTCTTGATGCGGGGGTAGATGTTACAGAAGAGGGGCCTATTATAAAAATTGTTTCATCAACAATTAGGAAAGCTGTTGAATCTGGAGCTTCAGATATACATATCGAGCCCGGCAGAGATAAGATGAGGGTCAGATTTAGGATAGACGGAGATTTAGAAGAAGTATCCACCTTTCCAGCTCAGATTCTTGGAGCAGTCGTTTCCAGGATAAAAGTTCTTACTAATCTTAAGATCGATGAGACTAGAGTCCCACAGGATGGAAGATTTCGAGACACTATTTTTGGCAGAGACATAGATTTCCGTGTTGCAACCTTTCCAACTCCAAATGGCGAAAAGGTAGCTATTCGTATTCTTGACCCAGAAAAGGGTGTTAAGGACTTTAAATCTCTTGGACTTAGCGGAAGAAACGAGAGGGTTATAAGAGAGGCAATAGATGACCCATTCGGTATGATTCTAGTAACTGGGCCAACGGGTTCTGGTAAATCAACAACTCTATACGCCATTTTGGAACAACTTAACCAGGAAGAGGTTAATATCGTTAGTCTCGAAGATCCTGTTGAGTATTTTATTGAGGGAGTTAATCAATCTCAGGTTAAGCCAGAAATTGGATACACTTTTGCATCAGGACTTAGACAGATTCTTCGTCAGGATCCAGACGTTATTATGGTGGGTGAGATTCGTGATGACGAGACAGCAGAGCTTGCCATTCACGCCGCACTTACTGGACATGTTGTGCTATCAACCCTCCACGCAAATAACACAGTTGGAGTTGTTCCGAGATTAACCGATATGGGTGTCCACAAGTATCTTATCCCAGCTGCGGTTAACGTTATGGTTGCCCAAAGACTATTAAGAAGACTTGATCCTGGTTGCAGAGAAGAGTTCGAACCCTCATTAGAGATTCAGAAGATAATTGAGAAAGAACTATCCGAACTAACCGAGGAAATGCAGCCAACAGTTGCTGCCTTCAAGCCTCCATACAAAACGTATAGGCCGTCCAAGGACTGCGAGGGCAGTGGATACAAGGGGAGGATTGCAGTCTTTGAAGTCTTGGAAATGACCAGAGATTTAGAAGGAATCATTAATACAGATGCAACTGAAGGAAAAATCTATGATGAAGCCAGAAAACAGGGTGTTGTCACTATGAGGCAAGACGGGATAATAAAGGCTCTTCAGGGTGTAGTCTCAATAGAAGAGGTTCTAAGAGAGACTAATGAGACGTGATATAATTAAACCAAATTATGAATTATAAAGAGAGGCTTAACCAACTACTTTTAACCACAGCTAAGCAGAGTGCATCCGACCTTCATATTGCTGTTGGTAGAAAACCTAGCACTAGAGTTGATGGAAGACTCATAGATATGGCAGGAGAGAATATCCTAAGCCCAGAGGATACTCAGGGATTAGTTTTGGCTATGCTTGATGAGAAGCAAAAGGAGAGATTCCTAAAAGAAGGAGATATAGATTTTTCATACAACTACGAGAACAAAGCTCGTTTTAGGGTTAACACCTTCTTCCAGAAAGGATTTATGGCGGCAGCTTTAAGACTTATCCCTGCCCAAGTTAAGACCATAGAAGATCTTAGCCTCCCAAGCGTTCTTCATGAGTTCTCAAAATTAAACCAAGGATTTTTCTTAGTAACCGGTCCTGCTGGGCAAGGCAAGTCCACAACTCTAGCTGCTTTGGTTGATGAGATTAACCACAGCAGGATGGACCATATAATTACCATTGAAGATCCTATCGAATATCTATTTATTCAAGATAAATCAATTATCTCCCAAAGAGAGGTTGGGGCAGACACGCCAGACTTCAATCACGGGCTAAGATCAATTCTTAGACAAGATCCTGATGTAATCATGATCGGTGAGATGAGGGATTCAGAATCAATAGCTACAGCTATGACTGCAGCCGAGACGGGCCACTTAGTTTTCTCGACCCTTCACACAAACTCCGCGGCTCAGACAATCGATCGTATCATTGACTCTTTCCCAGCAGAACAACAGGGGCAGGTAACCTCTCAACTATCAGCAGTTTTAGTAGGGATTCTTTCTCAAAGACTTGTTCCAAAACTTGATGGAGGAAGGGTGCCAGCAATCGAGCTCATGTTTGTAAACTCTGCTATTAGGAACCTAATTAGGGAAAGGAAGAGTTATCAGATAGATCTTGTTATAGAAACAAGTAGGCAGCAAGGAATGACAACTCTTAATAGATCTCTAGCCGAGCTAGTCAAAAAGAAAGAAGTTTCGCTAGATGAGGCTGAACTATACTCACTTAACCCTTCAGAGCTTAGGATTCTACTAGAGAAGATCTAAAGATCCATGAAGTTTAAATATAAAGCCAGAACAGTAACAGGAGAGCTACAAGTTGGCTTTGTTGATGGCGCAGATAGGGGAGACGCAGCTAATATACTTGACCAGAATCAGCTCATTGTTTTAAGTGTTGAGTCTGCTGAGCAAAAGAAGTGGTGGGATAAGATATCAGAATTCTTTGGACGAGTTAAGCTGAAGGATCTTATGATCTTCTCAAGACAGTTTTCAACTATGCTTGAGGCCAAGGTTCCTATCCACGACTCACTTAGTAGCATTGAGAAACAGACTAAGAATCAGACTCTTAAAGAGGCTATAAGAGAAGTGGCTGATGATATTGATGCGGGACTATCTCTTTCTCAAGCCATGGAGAAACAAAGTCATGTTTTCTCTCTCTTCTACGTGAACATGATTAGGTCCGCTGAGATCACTGGAAGAATCGATGAGGCTACGAATTTCTTAGCAGACCACATTGAGGCCCAAGCAGATATGGCCTCAAAGGTTAAAGGGGCTCTAACATATCCAATTGTCATGGTGGTGCTTTTCATAATCGTTACCGGGATTATTACAACAGTTGTTATCCCACAGTTAGCGCCAATATTTGAGGAATCAAATATAGAACTACCATTCTTTACACAATTAATTATTAATGCAGGAACATTTATGGCTACCTGGTGGTGGTTAGTTCTACTCTCAATAGCCTTTTTAATTTATGTTGTCGCAGACTATTTCACGACAGACGAGGGGAAGGTTGTTATAGATGAGATCGTTCTCAAAATTCCAGGTTTTTCAAAACTACTTAAACAACTCTATATTGCAAGATCCATTGAATCTCTAGCTGTTCTTCTAAGGGGAGCCATCCCGCTAGCCCAGGCTGTAGAAATCGTTGCTCAAACTGTTGGAAGTCCTGCCTATAGAGATATATATATGAAAATTGCAGATGATGTGAGGGGTGGGGAACTCTTCTCAAGAGCTATTGCTAGATATCCAGAATATATTCCTCCCTTTGTTTCTCAAATGACTGCCATTGGAGAGAAAACCGGCAGATTAGATAATATGCTTCAAAGGGTATCTTCTTTCTATGCAAAGGAGATAGACGCCATGGTTGGTGGTCTGGTCGAGCTAATCCAGCCAATACTGATGGTTGTAATTGGTCTTATGGTGGGTGGTCTTTTTGCCTCCATCCTTATGCCTATCTACAACCTTGCACAAAGTTTCTAAATAATTTGATATAATCATATTTATGAAGACACAAAACATAAAATCAAATAAAGGTTTCACTCTCATCGAGATGCTTATAGTTATTGCGATCGTCGCAATTCTAGCCGGTATTGTTATCGCTGGTATCTCGAACTTCAGAGGCGGGGCTGTTGATGCGAAGAAAATCTCTGAGCTTAGAAGTGCTCAAAATCTGATCGAGCTCTACTATGCTAAGTGTGGAGTATACCCAGGCGACGCAAATTGTGGAGCCTCAGACATTACTTTCGGCACTACAGGATACACTACCATGAAGGCTAACATGGAGGGTGCTCAGGTAAGCGGTTTGCCAGATAACACTGCTGGTGGCGATATGGAGAGCCTCACGTACGGGTCTAGTGGTGGTCAATCATACACAATAGGGGTAACACTATCTGGGCCTAACCAGGTTCTCAATACGTCTGGAGAGATTGATACAACTGGTTGTGAAGACGCACAGTTCAGATTTTGCCTAGGGCAATAAGTAATTTTTATTAAAGTTGTTTGATCCAACGACAATTTTACTTTTCATTTTGGGAGCTGCTATTGGCAGCTTCCTTAATGTGTTGGGATTGAGATATTCTGAGGAGAAGGGGTTCAAGGAGGCATTCAAGGGAAGATCGAAGTGTACTAAGTGTGGCACAACCCTTAGGTGGTATGAGTTGGTTCCCATATTTAGCTTCATTCTTTTAAGGGGGAAATGTAGGACATGTTCAGAGAAAATATCTTGGCAGTATATAGCAGTAGAGATTCTTTCTGGGCTTATGCCAATATTTGTTACTCAAGCCATAGGATTTAACTATCTTGCTATTACCTGGACCCTCATATTCTGGACCCTCATATTAATCGCCCTAACAGATATAAGGCTGAGAATAGTCCCAAATTATCTAGTGCTTTTGATTCTTTTCATGGGCTCATCAAATATAGTTTACAGATACGCTACGGACAGGGTTAATAGGTATGGCTCTGGGCTAGATGGTATCAAGTTTTTAGACTCATATTCTCTTATCTTTAGTTTCCAAAATGAGATATTCAATCACATTGCATCTATAACCTTTGCTCTCATTCTATTTGGAGGAATATATCTACTATCAAGAGGTTCGGCTATGGGTATGGGGGATGTTAAGTTGTCTGTAGCCCTCTCAACTCTTTTTGTATGGCCAGATATCATTTTAGTTTTGACCCTTCCTTTTATAATAGGCTCAATCTTTGGGGTGGCATTGATGTCTTTTCATAAAATAAAATTCAGATCAGCTGTGCCTTTTGCCCCATTTATAGCCCTGGGGGTTACTTTAGTTTTCTTTTTCGGCTACGATATAGTTAATGCTTATTTCAAGCTTTTTAACATCTTCTAACAAGAATAAAAGCCAGAATAATAGTGGTTTTACTCTAATAGAAATCCTTATCGTCATCAGCGTTATGGCGGTTTTATCTACTGCCCTTCTCACATACAGTCAAACCATGGGTAGACAACTCGAGACAGTAACAACGGTAGGGAAAATTGAGGCCTTAATAGCAAGAGCTAAGGCCTTAAGTATCCAAACATATTTCGATGATGATGCGAATTCAAGAATATGTGCATATGGAATATATGTTGATAGGGCGGCTCAGACTATTTCCATATACCAGGATATCCATGCAGAGTGCCCTTCTCCAAAAGATGGCAGCAACTGGTTAGATGGTTATGGATATGATGGTGAAGATGTTCTTTTGACGGGAGAGACGAGTGCCATTAGCTTGATCAACCTGGATGTTGAGATTATTGTTGGCGGAGATTCTGATCTTAATTCCGTGAGTTTTGTCCCACCAATTCCAGAAACGGTTATTAATGGCGAAGATCAAACAACTTCAGCAGAAATTAAACTATCAGACCCCGAAGGGACTTTTTACAGTACAATAACTATCACAAACGAAGGAAAAGTTTCTTATGGTTTTGAATAAAAAGATTAAATCAGAAAAGGGCCAGATGATGGTGGAGGCTATGGTAGCCCTCTCTCTTATAAACATCAGTCTGTTGGGAGTTTTTGTCTTGCTCTCTAATTCGATAGGAACCAATAGAGAAATTGCTGATAAATATGTTGCGATCGGTCTTGCTACAGAAGGCATAGAGATTGTTAAAAACATTGTAGACAAGAATGCACTCGATCCAGATCCATCTGAAGCTTGGAATGGTGGGATTATTGGAGCTAATATGGAAACTGAAATTATTCTTGACTATACAACGGGTCTCGGTAGTGGAGGTTTTGATATAGATGTGTACGAAGGTCAGCCATTAAATTATGACACGGTAAATAAGAGATATTCATATGATTCTGGGGGAGAGCCCACTAAATATAGGAGATGGATCTTTATGGAAATGGATGTAACGACTACGGTGGAACCTTATAGAGACGATTATTTAAGAGTTGTCTCTATAGTCGAATACGATATAAGAGGAGGCGGTAAAAATAGAATAGTTCTAGAAGACCATCTTTTTGGATGGAGAGAAGTAACCCTAGGACCATAAAATGAATAAAATTAAGGAAAATAAGGGATTCACCCTGTTGGAGATGATGGTCTCAATGGCCCTCTTTATAATTATTGTTGGTTTGAGCACGGGCCTTTTCACAAGAACCCTAAAGACACAAAGAACGATAAGTCAGATTAGCGGCTCCCTTGATGATGCCACTCTTGCCATTGAACAGATGGCCAGAGAGATAAGAGTTGGATATGGTTTTCCAAAAGGTGATGGATCTCCATCTAGTCTAGTTTTTACAACTGGAAACGGGACTCTCGTTGGATATAGGTTAGATGGTGGACAAATAGCAAGAGGTCAAGGGGCACCCCTGGATTATGAGGCCATTACCAATGTAGAAGCAGGAACCATAAGTGGACTCAATTTTTATATTCAAAATGACCCGGCATATAACGCGCCTCCTAGGGTTACTGTTACTATAGAGCTTAACCCAGACAAGGGTTTGGGGCTTAACCTTCAAACAACAATAAGCTCAAGAATATTAGACGACAGTAGGCCACCAGAAACTCCATAAAATGAAAATAAATAAAGAAAGACAAAAAGGGCAAGTAATGATTTTAAGTGTTCTTATAATCTCAGGAGCAATTATGGTTGCCACAACGCTAGCTAGCCTATTAACCCTTTTCCAAATTAGAAAAAGTGCTGGAGCAGAGAGGTCAGCTCAGGCAATTTTCATTGCAGATGCAGGGGTTGAAAGAGCTTTCTGGGAGAAGTTTAGTGGTGGTCAGTGTGTCTCCGGAAGGCATCCAGCTACTTTTAAAATTGGGCTATATAAATTTGGGAACTATAACGCATTAGAAGATTATGAATACTTCATTGAATTCGATCCTCAAGACCCTGGTGGTGATAGTTGTGCTTCATCAACCTCAGCCATTTCGGCAGGAAGGGTTGGTCCAAGAGACGGAGCAATAGTTACAAGGGCTTTTAAGGCATATTTTGAACTAGTAGAATCATTTGGAGACCAAACCGGGTTATAAAAATGGATAAAAATGAAGCTAAAAAAAGAATCTCTAAACTTAGAGACGAGATAGAGAAATATAGATATGCATATCACGTTGAGGATAGATCTATAATCTCAGACTCGGCTCTAGATTCTCTTAAAAAAGAGCTTTTTGATCTTGAGAATCAATATCCAGACCTAGTTACAGAAGATTCTCCAACCCAAAGAGTCGGAGGAAAACCTTTAGATAAGTTTGAGAAGGTAAAACATGAGGAGAAGATGAACTCCTTCAATGATGCCTTTTCTGAGGAAGATATTAAGGATTGGCTTGAAAGAGCTAAGAATTATTTAGGAGAAGATATAGAACCAGAGTTCTATGTAGAGCTTAAGATAGATGGCTTTGCCATAGAGCTTGTGTATGAAAATGGTCTTTTGGTTCAAGCATCAACTCGAGGAGATGGAGAGACGGGAGAGAATGTTACAGAGAACATTAAAACAGTTGAAGCAATTCCTCTTAATCTAAATAAAATAGCAAAAATAGATATACCAGAAAGATTGATTATTAGAGGAGAGGTTTTTCTTTCAACCAAAGAATTTGAAAGGATAAATAGGGAACAAGAAGAGGCGGGTGGAAAATTATATGCTAATCCAAGGAATGTGGCTGCTGGCTCAATCAGACAGCTTGACTCAAAGATCACTGCCTCAAGAAAACTAGATTCAATAGTATATCTTCTAGTTACAGATCTTGGCCAAGTTCGTCACAGCGAAGAGCATGAATTTCTTCACAAACTTGGGTTCAAGACAGCTAATAAGCACAACAAAACGGTCAGGGGGCTAGACGAGCTTTTTAAATACAGGGATAGCTGGGAGAAGAGGAGAATCTCTTTACCATACGAAATAGACGGGGTGGTTGTGACTATAAACAATTTAGATATATATGACAGACTTGGTACGGTTGGAAAAGCTCCAAGAGGTGCTATCGCATACAAATTTTCTCCAGAGGAAACAACTACTAAAATTAAAGACATTAAGCTTCAGGTTGGTAGAACGGGAGCCCTAACACCAGTTGCTCTACTCGAGCCGGTAAATGTTGGAGGGGTGACTATTCAGCATGCAACCCTGCACAATTTTGACCAGATTGAGAGACTGGGTCTCAAGATAGGGGACACGGTAATAGTTTCCAGGGCCGGAGACGTAATTCCTCAGATAACAGAGGTATTACCCAATCTGAGAGATGGCAGCGAGAAGACCTTCCAAATACCCCAAAAATGCCCCATAGACGGCTCTGAAATAAAAATTGAGGGAGCAATATATAGATGCTCAAATCCTAAGTGTGGGGCCAGATTAAGAGAGAACCTAGATCATTTCGTTTCTAGGTCAGCATTTAACATAGTGGGTCTTGGCCAGAAGGCCATAGACCGGTTTATAGAGGACAGGCTAATAGTAGATCAGGCTGATATCTTTAGACTATCAAAGGATGAGGTTTCAGAACTTGATGGTTTTGGAGAAAAGTCTGCAATTAAACTAATCTCCGAGATAAAGGATAGGAAGGAGATAACTCTACCAAGATTTATATATAGCTTGGGCATCTTACATATTGGATCAGAAACCTCTTTTCTCTTAGCAAAAGAGATCCAAAGATGTGGGGCTAGGGTAAACAAACCAACTGATCTTATAGAAATACTGGGCTCATGGAGCGAGGAAGGGTTAACTCAGATTAGAGACATAGGCCCTAGGGTAGCAGAGAGTATCATGGATTGGTTTAGTAAAGATTCTCACAAGAAGCTTCTAAAGGAGCTAGATGATGTTGGAATATCTATAACCCAAGAGAACCTTAGAGTATCAAACAAGCTATCCGGGAAGACATTTGTGGTAACAGGATCTCTAGAGACTCTTTCTAGAGAAGAGGTCCATGAAAAGATAAGAAATATGGGAGGAGACACATCCTCTACAGTCAGTAAAAGTACAGACTATCTAATCACTGGAGAGGGAGGGGGGTCAAAACTTAATAAGGCTACCGAGCTAGGGGTTGAGATAATAGACGAAAAGGAATTTTTGAAAATGCTTCAATAAAGCGTAAACTTTAAACGTGGAATTCGATATTAAAAAATATGCCAACTTGGCAAGGATAAATCTTACTAAAGAGGAAGAAGAAAGATTCCAGAAAGACCTAGAAGAGCTTCTAGGCCATGTTGATGAGCTTAAGAAAGTTAATGTTTCTTCAGTAGAGCCAATGACCGGGGGAACGAACCTCAAAAATGCTCTTAAGGATGATTCTCCAGAAAGAGACGAGTTATTTAACACACAGTTTCCATCAGTCCAGAATGGTTATTTGAAAGTTCCCAAAATATTAGACAAAGATAAGGATGAAATATCTTAAGAAGCAAAAATCTCTTAGTGAAATATCAGATAGTCTTAAGAGAGGCACCCTTAAGGTATCTGAACTTACCAAAGAGCATTTAAATAGAATAGAGGAGATCGATGAACAAATAGGAGCCTTTCTTAATGTAGATAAGAACGGGGCCTTGGCATATGCAGATCAGCTCGACAAAGAAATAGAATCAGGTTTAGAAGTAGGTCCACTTACAGGAGCTCAAGTTTCTTTAAAAGACGCCATTCTTTTAAGGGGACTGCCATCCACTGCTGGGTCAAAAATTCTTAGAGATTATGTTGCGAGCTATGATGCAACTGTCTCAGAGAGACTTAAAGAGCAAAAGGTGGTTTTCTTGGGCAAAAACAATATGGACGAATTTGCTATGGGTAGCTCAAATGAAAATTCTGCCTATAAACTAGTAAAAAACCCACATGATATAGAAAGAATTCCAGGTGGTTCCTCTGGTGGATCTGCGGCAGCTGTTGCCTCGGGTATGGTAACTTTTGCTCTGGGATCAGACACGGGAGGTTCAATTAGACAACCCGCAGCAATGTGTGGAGTTGTTGGGCTAAAAACAACATACGGATCAGTTTCAAGATATGGACTAATGGCAATGGCTTCTTCTTTAGATCAGATTGGGCCAATAACCACTTCAGTTAAGGACGCTGCTTTAGTATTTAGGGCGATAGCTGGCCACACCGATAAGGACGGCACATCTTACCCAAACTTAGGATATTCAGAAGATATCTCTATTTTGAACGAGGAAAAGACAAAAAAACTCAAAATAGGCGTACCTAAAGAATATTTCGGAGAAGGAATATCCGATGAGATAAAAGAGTCCGTTAATACGGTTATAGATTTTTATAGAAAGGAAGGTTTTGAGATTAAAGAGGTCAGTCTCCCTAGCACAAAGTATGCCCTACCAGTTTATTACATAGTTATGCCAGCGGAAGCTAGCACAAACCTTGCTAGATACGATGGGCTGAGATATGGGACAAGAGGAGGTGAAGAAGATGTTTTAGTTACCTACATGAGAAACAGGGGTGAAGGATTCGGCCCAGAAGTTAAAAGAAGAATTGCTCTTGGAACATTTGTCCTGTCAGCTGGATACTACGATGCTTATTATCTAAGAGCACAAAAAGTCAGGGCGGTTATTAGCCAGGAGTTCGAGAAAGTATTTGAGGATGTAGATGTTCTAATAACTCCAACAACCCCAACAACGGCATTTAAGATAGGGGAAAAGTCTGGAAATCCACTAGAAATGTATATGTCAGATATTCTTACTATTCCGGCTAATCTGGCTGGAATACCTGCAATAAGCATTCCAGTAAAGGGAAGAGAGGATAAGCTACCTATAGGTTTTCAAATTATGGGTAAGCACTTTAGAGAAGAAGATATTCTGAGCCTGGGGATGTATTACGAAAGATAAATCTGAGCATGAGTGATATAGAGGTATATTCTGACGGGATAGTTATATTTGATGGTAAAAAATACAAAGCCGCTATTGGTAGGAGTGGAGTTACAAACAATAAGGCAGAAGGCGATGGGGGTAGCCCAGCAGGATGTTTTCCTATTAGAAAAATCTTTTTTAGAAAAGATAAAATTTCTGTTCCCGAAACATCTTTTGTTATAGAAGCAATAGGCGATGATATGGGCTGGTCTGATGATCCCGAAAGAGAGGAATATAACACCTTGATAAAGCTTCCCTATGAGGGCAGTCACGAAAAACTTTGGAGGGAAGATGATTTATATGACCTAATTGTTGTCTTGGGCTATAACGACGATCCTCCCATTTCTGGGAAAGGAAGCGCTATATTCATGCATGTTGCCAGGCCGGTGTACACACCAACAGAGGGTTGCGTTGCCTTGTCTTTAGAAAACCTTAAGGAAATATTAGAAAAAGCTGGTAGGGATACCAGAGTTTGTATAAGAGAATAGTTGCGCGGGTGACCGGACTCGAACCGGCGACCTTCTGCGTGACAGGCAGACGCTCTAACCAACTGAGCTACACCCGCAACAAAAAAAGTATACTAACCCTTTAAACTTTTGACAATCCTGATTTATTTATCAAGACTCGGATGCCAATATATTCCCTCAATTTTTTCAGGAGTATAGTGGCGCCTCTTGGGAACTCCAGAATCAGGGTCATTATTAATAGCCATATCTTCACCTACATAAAAACCAACATGCTCGTTTTCAGAGCCATTTCTCTTTGTTCTTTCCCAATGGATGATAGCTCCTAGTTTAGGTTCGCTTATCTTATACCAACCAGACTCTTCCATGTCTCTTAGAAGGCCGGCTACACCCACATGCCTTGTTTCTATAAGTCCGTATTCAGCAAACCAGAGTAAAATACTGGAAACATACGATGCGCATGAAAATTGACCCTTGTTGGTTAGATCTTTTTTGACCCCATCAACTTCACCCCAAGTTGTCTGAAATATCTCTGAGCCAACAGACTTTTCAATTACCTCTATATATGTGTCGAATAATAAAAATTTTACTTTCATAGTGCCGACGGCAGGAATCGAACCTGCGACCTGCGGTTTATGAGTCCGCCGCTCTAACCAACTGAGCTACGCCGGCCTGTTGAAGTAATAGTATACGAAATAATTAGGTCACTGCAATTAATCATTAATCAGTTTTGATATTCCCAAAGATGTTCCATCGTATATTTCTTGTTTAATTATTGGAAAATCAAAAGTCGAAGAAAGAGATTGGATTAGATAATCAGATTGAGTAACTCCACCGTCAACAACCACTTCTTTCGGCTTAATGGGTAAATCTTTGATCATTGGAGCCACCTTCTTAATTAAAGAGTTAATTATTGGCTTTAGGCTTTTATTTTTATCCAGAGCTTCATCTACTCTAGCTCCACAACAGTCTATCTTTGATTCTATTGCATATAAAACACCATTTCCCTTGGGGACAATTGTTGTAAGGAAGTCTTTATGAATCTCAGGTCTACCTCCTATAACCTGCATAGGAAAGGTTCCAGTCCCAAAGGTTATTTTTGTCGAACCCCTTTTTATACCAGCAGCCACCATGGCAGACTGCTGATCTCCACAGACTGCCTTAATTGGCAGGGGAATTCCCAAAATACTGTTATTAAGTATCCCAAAGACAGACTTTGATGGAATAGCTTCTGGAAGTATCTCTTTGGGTATATCAAATATATCAAGAAGCTCTTTGCTCCAAGATAGCTCTTTGATATTAAAAAGAAGAGTCCTTGATGCGTTTGTGTAGTCCGTTAGGTGATTCTGGTCTCTAGTTATATTCCATATGATCCAAGAATCTACGGTTCCGAACAGAAGTCTCTGTTTTTCTAGAAGTTTTTTAGCTCCAGAAACATTTTCTAAAATCCACTTGATCTTAGTGGCTGAAAAATATGTGTCTATGGGAAGTCCAGTTTTTTCTACAACCTTAGCCTTATTTCTTCGACTGAGCCTAGAGCAGATATCTTTTGTTCTGGTGTCCTCCCAGACAATAGCCGGATATGCTGGCTTACCAGTTCTCTTATCCCAGAGGATGGTTGTCTCTCTTTGATTAGTTATTCCAAGACCACCTATTGATAGAAGGGGAATGCCACTTTCGCTCGCGACATCCTTAATCACCCTTATTGATTTAGAGAGCAGCTCTTTAGGGTCTTGTTCCACCCATCCCTTCTTGGGGAAAGATTTATTTAACTTAATATACTTTTTTAAAACTAAACTGTTTTTGCCATCAAAAATCGAAGCCTTAATTCCAGTAGTCCCCACATCAAGCACTAAGGAATAGTTTGATGTCATTTAGCTAGATATTTCTCTATCTCTCTGAGGGGATTTCTTCTCTTCTCGACAATCTTGTATATAGTCTCCGCCAGGGGAGGGAGGTTGTTGAGACCAATTCTTTTAATCAGATAAGGTATTGAGGCAGAGCCCTCACTTACCAAAGTTACTTTTCCTCTCGAGGTAACCAGCTTCTTGCCAAGAGTTCTATTGGTTGAATAGTCACTGTTGCCGGTTGCTTCGAGATCACCCAGTCCAGCAAGAGAGTAGGCTGTTTTTGGCCTCCCTCCAAGTTTTTTTATCAAAATCTCCATTTCCATAACAGACTCTTTGAATATCACGCCCTTAACGTTATCTCCTAGATTAAGGGCATCAATAACGCCAACGGAGATAGCATATATATTCTTTAGGATTCCCGCAGCGGCGACACCCTGAATGTCGGTAGAATGCTCTAGTGTCAGATTAGTTCTTTTGAATAATGGATTGATTATGCCAAAGACCCTTCCATTAGCACCAAGAGATGCTTTGGTTTGAATATCTTTTTTCATCTCTTCTGCGAGCATCGGACCACCCAAAATACCGATTCTATTTTTACCAAATATTTTTATAAGGATTTCACTACTTAATCTATTCCTATTCCCACTAATACCCTTGGTTAGAGAAACGACAATAGTTTCTTTTGAAATCTTTTTCTTAACCCTCTTAGCAACCTCCCCTATAACCGTTGAGGGGATAGCTAGGAAGACAAAATTAGCCTCTTCGAGTAGATCATCCAGATCCTTTTTTGTCGTAGATTTTCTAGGATTAATATCCCAAACGTGCGGAGTTACCCTCTTGTTGGTTAAGAGAAGGTTATATAAGGCATTTCCTATCTCACCACCACCAATTATTAGAACCTCAGATGTCATCATTAATATTCTATCAGATTTGTTATAATCATCTTAACAATAAATACTAAAATGGCAGATAAAAAGGTAAAAGTATTTCTGACTGTTGCAATTATCGCTATTTTAGTCGGCATCGTTTTTATCACTCTTAACTCAGCAAAGCAGGTTCGTGAGACAACTGATGCTCAAAGAAGTTCTGACGTTAACGCAATACTGGACGCTGTTTGGCAGTATACTATTGATAATAGTGGCACTTTTCCATCAGGGATATCGAGTAGTAGTTATAAGGTTCTTGGGATAAATGGCAGTGCTTGTAATAGTACTTGCACAGCTCAGATAACCGATCCGGCGTGCCTAGACCTAAGTGCGGAATTAGTCCCGGAATATCTTGTTGCTATGCCATATGATCCAACTAGTGGAAATAGTGGAAATACTGATTACTACATCGGGAAGACTGGTAATAGAATCACAGTAGGTTCATGCGATTTAGAGCAAGAAACAAGCATAGAGGTGCAACGATAGAATTAAATGAATCTTATAAAGAATTTTCTAGAAAAGACGAGAGTACAGTTCATTAATTGAATAAACATGATTAAGAAAACAATAATTTCTCTGCTAACTGTTATCTTATTTATAACTCCCGCCTTAGCTCAGACATATAATGCCGGCTTCATAACCGGTATTTGGCTTTCTAAGACCCCTATTTTTGTTGGCCAGACGGTTAGGATATATACTGCTGTCCAGAATCATTCTGGTTTCGATATAGACGGGTCAGTTAAGTTTGTTATAGACGGCGAAGATATTGATGCTAGGGGGGTGTCAGCAGTTAATGATCGGATAATCGAAGTGTGGACAGATCATATTTTCGATTATGGAAACCATACTATAGAAGCAAGATTCATAGACCCCAGCATAGATAGTGGCTCCACCGTTAGCCTTAATAATGACTTAATAAACTTAAAAATATTCGTTGATACAGATACGGATGGAGATGAGATAGGAGATGTTACGGACGAGGATGACGACAATGATGGAGTATCAGATGAAGACGAATTAGCCAGGGGAACAAATCCATTAATTGCCGAGAGCGAAGAAGAGGATGGCACTGGTCTGTTCACAGGAGAAGATATTGCCTCAAACATAGAAGAAGCAACGAAATTTATTGAAGAGAACGTAGCTCCAGCAATTGGGTCTGTTATAGAAAGGGTTGATCCCGATGGGACTATTACCAATAGAGCTATTTCTCTGATAGATCAAGAAAAGCAGAACCTTTTTGATATTGCCCTTGAAAGGGGAACCGGACTAAGTCCTCAAGAGAGATTTAGGATTTTCCTCTTGGATGTAGGGGCCTTTATTGTAAATAATTGGCTTTGGTTTGTATTGGGAATATTCGCTATCTATATTCTAAAAAGGTTAGCTAGGAAAAGAGACTAATCTTTTATGGGTGATCGTTTTATTTTCACCCCAAGCTCTTCTTCATAAAGAGATGTTAGCTTTTTAATAATCTCAGACGGATCTCCGTCAATTGAGATAACCTTTCCATCTTTATTTATCTTAAGATCTTCAACCCTGTTAGCTATCTCCATTGCCTTCTCTCCAATCTCTTCTTTTGCCTGCGAAACCATCTCATCAATAATTTCATAAAATAGCCTTAACCTATGACTAACATTGGCATATCTATTTTTCTTGGATGACCCACCTTGTTTCTTAAAGAGTATATAAAGAAGAGAGAAGAATAGAATAAGAAATAGACCAATATATAGTGAGTACTCCTTAAACTCTCCAATGAAAAGTCCAAAGATCTTTCTTTCCACATCAATTGATATAGATGCATGGGCAGGAGCTACTTGATCAGGATAATACGCAGATGCCCTAATTGTGTACTGCCCAGATTTTGTTTGAAAAGGAATTTGAATAACTTTTGAGAAAGTGGCACTTGTTTCAACAGCCACCGTCTCATTTTCAGATATAACAGCATTCCCATTAGCATCTGTCATTTGATAGAAGATTTGAACATCAGCCCTCTCATAAGTACCAAAGTTAGTAAGCTTAACCGTAATGGGGACAAGCTCGCCAGGGGCTATTCTCGTTATGAATGTAGACCCTGTTATCTGTGGTATGCCTTGAGCATTAACGGGAGCCGCTAACAGAAAAACTGCCATAATTACAAGCAAAGTTTTGGTAGATACTTTCATTAAAATTATTATACCATCCATAAATGAGAGCGCCCTCGTCGAGTGGTAAGGGCATATACTCCTCTGGTTAGGAGACCTAGCTGAGATGGGGGAGAAATAGAATCGACGATTTTAGATATTCACAATAGTTGACTTTCTGGCTGTAAGCGATCTACTGCTTATCAGTAGAAGTCCCCTGTGCTTGCTTCGGCAGTGTGCAGGGTTCTTTTTTTATTGGATAACTTGATTATGAGAAATCGGACAGAGGACCTTAACGGAAGAAGATATCAGGCAATTCATAAGAAGGAAGTTGATATAAAGCTTTGTTGTGGAAGTAGGGCGTGATTGGAACCAGATAATGATATTCATAAACGAGCAGACCCCCATCACGTGACGGGGGTCGTTGCTCTCTGACTATCGATTGTGGGTTGTTACCAGTCTGGGCGAGCGCGGACGAGAAGGGGCCTTGTGGCCATCTCCTTGCCGCACTCCTCGGGTGTGAGGGAGCCTTCGTCCGTGAAGCAACACCAGGATTCAGAACCCTGGCCTCCATGCCTCAGGGCATCGAGTTTGGTGAACCACAGACGCTGGTTGTTGCCCCCGTGGACGGGCAATCGCATCCTTCGCGACTCGGAGCGCTCTGCTCCATCCCGCTTCAGGGAAACGGAGAGGTCATCCCCGTTGCTTCTGACGCCATTGATGATGCCCTGTGCGACCAGGCTCCCTTTCTCATCGAAGACGAGTATGCGAAGCCCGCTAGCACCACGGATGAAGATCTGGAGATCATTCATCCCTCTCGGAGAGTCGAACGTGCGCATCTCGAGGGTTTTTACCCGTGTGGTCATGCCTTCCTTTCTGTAGGCGAACAGCCCTCGAGTGACTCAAGAACTCTTCGCCCCACAGCAAATAACCAGAGAGTAATAAAGATATACAAAAGAACGTATCTCTTGAATAGCACAACACTACTTAGTAGTCAAGTTGTTGCGGGGGTAAGGTCCGGATGGAACCAAATAGTGGTATTCATAAACGAACTCGCCCCGATTTAGGTCGGGGCGGGCTCTCCGGTTATCGATTGATGGATAGTTGCTTTATGCAACCTGTTCCTCGGTCTTGGTGTGGACCAGCCACGCTGCCCGAGCCACGCCGTTGGGCTCCTTGCCCTTGTGCCGCTTGCGGTCCACCCGTCCGGACCGGTTGCACGAGCACTGCCACGTCACGTGGAACGGGTAGACACGAAAGGTGCCAGCGTGACCGTTGTTGGTGTCGCCCATCATAGACTATTCCTCCTTGCTTGTGGGGCGAACAGCCCTCGAGTGACTCAAGAACTCTTCGCCCCACAGCAAATAACCAGAGAGTAATAAAGATATACAAAAGAACGTATCTCTTGAATAGCACAACACTACTTAGTAGTCAAGTTGTTGCGGGGGTAGGAATCGAACCCACTACCTCGAGGTTATGAGCCTCGCGTGCAACCATTACACTTCCCCGCGTCGCTTAGCTTAAACAATTCTAAATATGTAGCGTCGTATTGTCAAAAGAGTCTTTAGCGAACCTCTCCACCAAAAACAGAGTTAGTTTTTTCCTCAACCTCTTTGTGGAGCTCATCAACCTCTTCATTTGTTAGTGTCCTATCCACACTACGGTAAGTAATTCTATAGGTGTAGCTCATCTTATCTGTCCCAAATTTTTCATCATCCTCGTACTTATCAATCAGCTCAACCTCTTCAACTAAGTCATCAGCAATATCCCTTACAAGATCAAAATAATCATTAGGGACAAATCTCTTATCTACAATAAAAGATATATCTCTTAGGGCAGGGGGGTATTTACTAACCTCTTCGTAAGTATTCCCCAGTATTAATTGCTTCTGTACTCTTTCGTCGTTTGACCAGAGTAGTCGAATGTCGGGTAGCTTCATGCTTGCTATGGCAAGGCGTTCCAGACCAAAGCCATATGCCCATCCATTGTATCCAGTAAGCCCCATATTCTTTAGTACGGACTTCTTGGGCATACCACCACCGAGAAGCTCCACCCACTCACCATCTACTTGAATCTCAACTTCTAAAGAGGGATCAGTATATGGAAAGACGTCTTCATTAAAGCGATAGATAACATCTTCTCCGAAGACACTCTTAACAATTTCAGAAAGAACCTCCTTTAGGTCATCTAGGGTAAGGGTTTTTTCTTCGTCTGGCACTAGATACCAACCACCCATCTGGTGAAAGACATTCATGTGGCGTCGATCAACCTCATCCTTTCGATATACTTTCCCATAACAAAGAGTTCCTAAACTTTCTTTATTCTCAATACGCTCTTTGATCTCTGGAAGATTGAGGTAGTAGTACCAGAAGACGGTGTCGTGCGTCCTTAGAATATTTTCCTCATCTACATAATAGGTATCAGACTTGCTCCTAGCTGGGTGATCTGCCTCAAAGTTGAAGAGGTCAAAGCTGATGCTAGCAGGAACGATCTCTGGGATATCGATAATATCAAAATCTTTTTGTAAGGGAACATTTTTAACCCTCTCAACCATGTCATAGAGGGGACTTCCTTTCGTGCGAGATAGGTCTGGCATCCCAAGGTACCCCTTGATTCTTTGCGCCTCTGTGTCAGTGCGCTTTTCAAGTTCTTCTATTAGTTTTTCCTCTTCATCTCGTGGAATTTCAATATTCATAGTGTTTCCAGTGTAGCGGAACAAGCATGCGTCTTTCAAGTCCATATGGGGACAGTGCTGCTTATCCTCTCGATGCGCGGATAAGCCTTATTTTTAGCTTAAATACTATATAAAATAGACCTAGATTCACTTGTTAAAGGGGCTATCCTGGGGTATAATTCATGTACCTAAGAGAGAGGTCTCTTTTTTTGTTATGGCAGATAAGAAGACAGATAATAACCAATATTCAGCTAAGGATATTCAAGTACTTGAGGGTCTTGATCCTGTAAGGAAAAGGCCTGGTATGTATATCGGTTCAACCGGTTCAATCGGGCTACACCATCTTCTATGGGAGGTTTTTGACAACTCAATCGACGAGGCCATGGCGGGCTATGCAAATACCATTGAGATAAGACTCTTTAGTGACGGAAGTGCCAGCGTAAAGGATAACGGTAGGGGAATCCCAGTAGATATGCATGCGGGTACCAAAAAGAGTGCCCTAGAAACTGTTATGACAACCCTGCATGCTGGAGGAAAGTTTGATAGCGGTGCATATAAAGTATCTGGTGGTCTCCATGGAGTTGGTGTTTCAGTTGTTAATGCTCTATCTAAAACAGTTAAGGCAGAGGTTTTTAAAGACGGAGATTTATATCTTCAGGAATATAGTTCTGGAGTTCCTAAAGCCAAGGTAAAAAAGATTGGTAAGACCAAGGAGCCAAATGGAACCAAGATAACCTTTTTGCCAGACGACAAAATATTTTCAGAAACAGAGTTCAACAGAAAACAGATTTTGGAACGCTTCAGACAGCGTGCCTATTTAACAAAAGGGATCAGAATTTTCTTTATAGATGAGAGAGAAGAGAAACCATTTTATTATAGCTTCCAGTTTGATGGAGGGCTTAAGTCATTTGTCCAATACCTTAACGAGGGAGGGCCAAAACCAGTTCATGGAACCATCTTCTATGTTCATAAAGAACAAGAAGAGGATGGGGTTGATGTTGAGGTTGCCCTAAACTATACCGATGGAATTGAGACAACTGAACTCAGCTTTGCTAATGGAATCAACACAATAGACGGAGGAATGCACCTAACTGGATTTAGGTCAGCTCTTACCAAAGTGGTTAATGATTATGCAAAGACCAACAACTTACTTAAAAAAGATCAGGCCAACTTCACGGGGGATGATGTTAGGGAGGGATTAACATCAGTTATTTCTGTAAAAATCAAAGACCCTCAATTTGAGGGCCAGACTAAAGGAAAGCTTGGAAATACAGAAGCTAGAACGGCTGTTGAATCAATTGTTGGCCAGGCCCTAAAAGATTTTCTTGAGCTAAACCCTAACGATGGTAAGTCAATTATTGGAAAAGCCAATCTTGCAGCTAGGGCTCGCCTTGCAGCTAAAGCAGCGAAAGATACTGTTCTTAGGAAAGGGATTCTTGATGGGCTAACACTGCCAGGAAAACTAGCAGATGTTTTGCCTTCCACTAAGGTGGAGGATGCAGAAATCTTCTTAGTAGAGGGAGATTCAGCTGGTGGCAGTGCCAAATCAGCAAGAGATAGAAGAACTCAGGCGATCCTTCCTCTAAGGGGAAAGATTCTTAATGCTGAGAAGCACAGGATTGATAAGATATTAGCCAACAAAGAGATGACCTCTTTAGTTGTTGCTATGGGGACAGCTATTGCAGAAGAGTTTGATATAGAAAAGCTTAGATATGGAAAGATTATCATTATGACGGATGCCGACGTTGATGGAGCTCACATTAGAACATTGATCTTAACGCTCTTCTTTAGATACTTCTCCAAGGTTATTGAAGAAAAGCATTTATATATTGCTGAACCTCCCCTATACAAAATAACCAAAGGAAGAGCATCAGAGTATGCTTTTACCGAGGATCAGAAAGACAAAGTTATCAAGGGAATGAAGGGGGCAGGGAATGTCTCAATGCAAAGATATAAGGGTCTTGGTGAAATGAACCCAGATCAGCTTTGGGAAACTACTATGGACCCAGAAAAGAGAAGTTTAAGACTTGTCACAATCGATGATGCAAAAGAGGCTGACAGAATGTTTGATATCCTTATGGGAGGAGAGGTGGGTCCAAGAAGGCACTTTATTCAAGTTCATGCAGATTCAGTTCAAAATCTAGACGTTTAACCTTGAATATAAGTAATCATTTAGCTATTATCAGCTCTGCCTAATATGTTTAGGAAAGTCAATTTATATCTAAAAGAATCAATCCAGGAATTCGGCCGCATTAATTGGCCAACCAGGAAACAAACAGCTCTCCTTGTCGGAGTAGTTATTTTAGTTTCCCTAGCCCTAGCCTTCTATCTTGGAGCCCTGGACTTCGCCTTCGTATACTTAATTGAACAGATCATAATCTAAAAACATGACAGAAGATAAAAGAAGGGTAGAACAGAAAAAATTTCCTCAATGGTTTGCAGTCCACACCTATGCAGGATACGAAGATGCTGTTAAAAGGTATCTTGAGCAGCGCATAGAGTCCCTAGCCATGAACGACAAGGTCTTTAAAATGATTGTTCCAAAAGAAAAGATGATTAAGATCAAAAATGGAAAGAGAACAACCATAGAGGAGAAGATATACCCAGGATATGTTCTGGTAAATATGATTATGGAGCCAGATTCATGGTATGTGGTTAGAAACACACCAAGAGTTACTGGTTTTGTTGGTGCGGATGCCACTAACCCAAGTCCACTTTCTCAAGATGAGATAAATAGTCTCATAGCAAGAATGGGCAAAGATGAGCCAAAACTGAATCTTGATATCAGTGTTGGAGAGACTATTAGAATTACAGACGGGCCTTTCAAAGATTATGATGGCAAGGTTTCAGAGATTGACGAGGAGCGTGGAAGAGTTAAAGTAATGGTTCCAGTATTTGGAAGAGATACTGCAGTTGAGCTAGACTCACTACAAATCAAGAAAATTTAATTATGGCAGGAAAAGTAAAAATACAGTTAAAACTACAAATTAAGGCAGGGCAGGCTAACCCAGCCCCTCCAATTGGCCCAGCTCTAGGTCAGCATGGAGTTAGTATTCAGGATTTCTGTAATCAGTTTAACGATGCTACTAAAGAGATGGGGGGAGACATCATTCCAGTTATCATAAACGTATACGAAGATAGAAGTTTTGACTTTAAACTCAAAACACCTCCAGCATCAGACCTATTAAGAAAGGCAGCTGGCATTAGCAAGGGATCCGGAGAGCCTAATAAGAACAAAGTTGGTAAAGTAAACAAGGATCAGCTTAAGGAGATCGCCGAGAAGAAGATGGAAGATCTAAACGCAAATGATGTAGATCAAGCAATTAAAATTATTGCTGGTACTGCCAGAAGTATGGGAATAGAGGTTGAGAAGTAGGGGTTTGATATAAGTTTAGCTTAGGTGAAAGAGAGCTCTTAAAAGAGTTCATTCTTTCAATTTCATAAACAAACACTTTATCAGTATTATTAGTCTATGAAATACGTGCCAACTATAGGGCTTGAGATTCACGCAGAGCTAAAGACAAAAACAAAGATGTTCTGTGATTGCTTGAATATCCCAGACGAGATAGAGCCCAATAAGAATGTTTGTCCAATCTGTCTTGCAGAGCCAGGTACTCTTCCTGTTCCAAACAAAGAAGCTATTAGGGCAATGATTAAGATAGGCTTATCGCTGGGGGGTACTATCGCAGAGAGATCTAAATTTGATAGAAAGAGCTACTTTTATCCAGACCTACCTAAGGGATATCAAATTTCCCAGTATGATATGCCGATAGTTTCGGGCGGATCACTAAAGGGTGTTCAGATAGAGAGGGTCCATTTGGAAGAGGATACAGCTAGATCAACTCACGAAAATGGAGAAAGCTTGGTTGATTTTAACAGAGCCGGCCTGCCCCTAATGGAACTGGTTACAAAACCAGTTATAAAAACTGCAGAACAGGCATATGATTTTGCCAGAGAGCTGCAACTTCTCTTAAGGTATCTGAATGTCTCAGATGCAGATATGGAAAAGGGGCAGATGAGAGTAGAGGCTAACATATCTATTGCACCCAAGAAGTTATTTGGCAACAAAAAACTTGGAACAAAAGTAGAGCTTAAGAATATTAATAGCTTCAAAGCAGTTAAGGCCGCTATTGAAAATGAGATAGAGCGTCAGGAGGCGCTTATTAAAGGTGGTGGCAAGGTCATCCAATCAACTAGGGGATGGGATGAGGTCGCTGGAAAGAGTTTCCCGCAGCGAATAAAAGAAGAGGCTAATGATTATAGATACATGCCAGAGCCAGATATCCCTCCACTTGATCTAACAGCCAAAGATATATTCGATATGGACGAAATAAGAAGATCTATCCCCGAACTTCCAGATCAAAAAAGGATACGTTTCTCTGAAGAGTTTGGATTGAGCGGAATGGAGCTAGAGCACCTAATAACAGATAGGGATCTATCAGGGTATTTCGAGGAATCTATATCTGAGCTTAAGGCGTTAATTCAGCAAGATAATTCAATTGATGAGGAGAGCGCTAAAAAAACTTTATATAACTATCTAACCTCAGATCTTGTTGGGCTTATCAAAGAGCAGGGGGTTGATGTATCTGATCTCAAAATAAAGCCAGAAGATTTTGCCGAGCTAGTTGTTCTTATAGAAAAGAAAGAGGTTCTCAGTAGAACTGCTAAAGATATATTGATAGAAATGTTTAGGACTGGCATAGATCCACATGAGATTATTGATCATCATAGTCTTGGTCAGGCAGAAGATGGTGAAGTACAAAGTTCTATCATGGGAGCAATATCGGAAAACCCTAAAGCAGTTGAGGAATACAAGAATGGAAAAGAAGCCGTAATTAAATTCTTAGTTGGTCAGTCTATGTCTAAGCTGAGGGGGAGAGGAAATCCTGAACAATTGGAACAGCTTCTGAAGGATCACTTATCCAAGTAATATTCTTAGCTCTTCTGAACCAAACCATCTGTCGTCTACTATACTGCCAAAATTCGTTTTCTAGAGCTTTTCTTAGCTCATCTTGTGTTATGTCACTACTTTTTAGATAGCGGGCGATATGGCGGTATTCCATACCTAATTCGATGAATCTATCCCAAGATACTCCCTTGTTATGAAGTTGAGTTATCTCTTCAACAACACCTTCATTTACTCGGTTTTTGGCAACAGAGTGAATCCGCCTTTTTAGCTCATCTTCTGGAAGCTTAATTCCTATCTGTAGTGTTTCATAAGGTGCTTCTTCTCCAGTTAGATCTATCTCGGGTATCGGGCTCCCTGTCATTACCACAATTTCAATTGCTCTTATAATGCGAACCCTATTATTAGGATCAACCCTTTTAGCAGATTTTGGATCGAGGCCTTTGAGCCTGTTATATAGTTCATCGGTTGAGAGATTGTCGAGCTCTTTTCTCAACTTTCTATTTGGCGGTACTCGGGGTATGTCGAGATCATATACCAAAGCATCTAAATAGAATCCCGTGCCACCGGCAATAATTGGAACCTTTCCTCGGGATAAAATATTTTTAATAGCCTTCTTCCCTTTCTTCTTAAATTGCTGAACCGTAAATCTTCTTCTTAAAGGGGTGATATCTACCAGGTGGTGTCGTACCCCTTTATACATAAACATTCTTTTAACACCACTAATAACCCATTTACCAGGGACCTTAGAGGAACTTTTATCTAATCCTCTATATACCTGTCTAGAATCAGCTGATATAACCTCTCCATTGAACTTTTTAGCTAAAGAAACTGCTAGCTCAGACTTACCAGAACAAGTTGGTCCTAATATGACTAAAATTTTCGGTCCTTGCTCCGTTTTCTTAAAAACTTTCATATAGACATCTTTATTGTCTCTTATCTATCTCAGTCCGCAGCGACTTGAGGAAAGTAGAAAACTTCTTTGATCCGATATCTCCCTTGCCTCTTTCCCTAACAGAAATTTCTTTATTTTTCTTTTCCTTTTCACCAACAATAATAGTGTAGGGAACTTTGGATGTTTCCGATTCTCTGATTCTCTTCCCAAGAGTTTCATCAGCCTCAGTTAACTCGGTTCTTATATTAGCTTCCTTAAGGCTCTTAGCAATCTCTTTGGCATAGCCTTGGAATTTTTCACTAACAGCAAGAACTCTTACCTGAACAGGGGAGAGCCATGTTGGAAATGCTCCAGCAAAGTGTTCTATTAGAATTGCCATAAATCTTTCGTAAGAGCCTAGTATTGCTCTGTGGATGATAACCGGCGTAACCTCTTTTCCTTTCTCGTCGGTATAGGTCAACTTGAATCTCCCCGGCATAGCGAAATCTATTTGAATAGTTGCTAGTTGGAACTCTCTACCGAGAGAATCTTTAAACATGTAGTCTAGCTTCGGTCCATATATAGCTGCCTCACCCTCAATTCTCTTTGTATCAAGTTTCAGATCTTTAGATATCTTAGCCAACATTTTTTCAGCCTTATCCCAATCCTGATCACTTCCTATATATCCCTTCTTGTTCTTGGGGTCTCTCACAGAAAGAGATACCCAATGATCTCCCCAAAGGCCAACTCCTTTATAGAACTCTTCAATAATTTTAGCGATATTTTTCGCCTCTTCTTCAATTTGATCAACTCTACAGAAGATGTGTCCATCATCCACTGTTATAGCCCTTACTCTTGTTAGCCCACTAATTTCACCTGGCTTCTCATCCCTATATTGCATGGTGCTCTCCATGTATCTAAGGGGGAGATCACGATAGCTTCTTGGCCTGGAGGCATAGATTTGAGTATGGTGTGGGCAGTTAACAGGCTTCATAACAAACTCATCATAATGACTCTTAACATCAATTAGCTCATCACCAAACTTATCTGCATGTCCAGATGTTTCATATAGAACCCTTTTTGCGATGTGGGGGATTGTTGTTGGGAGCATGTCATACTTGCTGCTTATCTCCAGTAAAGCTTTCTGAAGTTCATTTCTAATAACGGTGCCCTTTGGCGTAAATAGAGGAAGGCCTGCTCCAACCATATCCGAAAAGGTGAATAGGTCTAACTCTTGCCCTAACCTTCTGTGATCCCTTCTTTTAGCCTCCTCTTGAGCTTCCAGATATCCCTCAAGCTCCTTTTTGGTTTCGAAAGCAACACCATAGACTCTTTGAAGCTGTTTATTTTTTTCGTCTCCTTTCCAGTAGGCTCCAGCTAGTCTAGTTAGCCTAAAGGCCTCAGGGTTTATCTCTGAGGTTTTTTTGGTGTGGCCGCCCCTACAGAGATCCTTAAAAACCTCTCCAGTCTTATATACAGTCAACTGTTTCTTATCTTTAGAAAAATCTTTTATCAGCTCCAGTTTATATGGTTGATCTTTAAATAGAGTTTTAGCCTTAGCGGAAGAGACCTTCTCACCTTTTGTTTCAAGGCCGTCCCTTATCAACTGACGCATCCTCTTCTCAAGCTTTGGTAGATCTTGAGGGGTGATGCTTTCTTTTAAATCGAAGTCGTAATAAAAGCCGTCTTCAACGGCTGGGCCCATTCCTAATTTTGCTTTTGGAAACTTCTCTAAGACAGCCGCTGCAAGAAGATGGGCTAGGGTATGCCTTTTACTTTCTATATCTCTATCTCCTCCGCTCTTTGGCATATTATTTTTGTTTCACCATCTTTTAAAGATATCCTTCCTGATACTGATAGGGCTTTTCCTTCTTGCCAGAGATTCTGACTTTGACCCAAAACATCAGAGAATACCAACACTTCTATACTATCATCTATATCCTCAATTTTGGCAAAGACCATAGAGCTGCCGTTTTTGGTTATAATCTTTTGAACTCTTGAGACGACTCCACAGATTCTAAAACTCTTCCCATCTTTGTCGGGCCCCATAATTTCTTTGATCCTTCTTAGTGAGTCGTCTTTATTTTTCTCGAAGAAACCTTTTAGAGGATGTTCTGTTACATATAGCCCCAGGAGTTCTTTCTCCCAAGATAGAATCTCTGACTTTGTTGCTTGCCTACTAGCGGGCTTCAATTGAATTTCAAATGTGTGGTTTCCTCCAAATAGTCCTGCTTGATTGTTGTCCTTAGAGCCCTCTCGGGAGGCCTTTAGAATATGGTCAACATTTTCTAGGGCTGTCATGCGATCTGCCTTAAATGTATCGAGAGAGCCAGATTTAATAAGAGATTCTAAGACTTTTTTATTAAGTCCATTGCCGCCCATACGTATTGCCATATCAGCCAACCCCTCAAATGGACCATTTCTCATTCTATCCTCAACTATCCTTTCAGTTGCTGCGTGGCCAACATTCTTGATGGCGGCAAGCCCAAAGCGGATGTTGTCTCCTTCTGGCACGAAATTAGCTACAGATTGGTTAATGTCCGGTGGTAGAACCTCGATATCCATTCTTTCTGCTTCACCTATGAAGAATGAAATTCTGTCCACATCATTTCCGGCATTATTGAGAAGAGCAGTCATATACTCAACTGGATAGTGAGCTTTTAGATAAGCCGTCCAGTATCCGATTAGAGCATAGCTAACAGCATGACTTCGGTTAAATCCGTATCTAGCAAAAGGAGGAAACAGTTCCCAGATCTGCTTAGCAGTCTTCTCATCGATACCATGGGCAATCATTCCGCTGATGAGCTTCTCTTTCTGCTCATTCAAGAGACTTTCAATTTTCTTTCCAATAGCTTTTCTAAGAGTATCTGCTTCTGGAAGAGTGTATCCCGCAAGGTCGGTTGCGATTCTCATCATCTGCTCTTGATACACCCCGATTCCATATGTGTTTTTTAATATTGGCTCAAGTTCTGGATGGAGGTATGTAACTGCTTCTTTGCCAGACTTTCTATTAATAAAAGAGGGGATTAGTTCCATTGGCCCAGGTCTATATAACGCAACTAGAGCAATCAGATCCTCAAGCTCAGTTGGTTGGATCTCTTTCATATAGCGCCTCATGCCAGAAGACTCGAACTGGAAGACACCCGTTGTCTCGCCCGTCTTTAGAAGATCAAAAGTTTTTTTGTCATCAAGTGGAATTTTCTCAACTGAGACCTCTTCATTTTCAAGTTCTCTAACAATACGGATGGTTTCTTCAATAACAGTTAGGTTTCGAAGTCCCAAGAGATCAATCTTAAGAAGACCCAGATCTTCAACCGCATGGAACTCTATTTGGGTGATAATAGTATTTTCATCCTGAGGGGCTCTCTGGAGGGCAATCCACTCAGTTACTGGTTCTTCTGTGACAACTGTCCCACAGGCGTGTACGGATGCATGTCTGACAACCCCCTCTAATTTAGAAGCAACATCAAGAAGTCTTTCGGCCTGCTTATCTGTTCTGTATATGTTCTCTAGCTCAGGGACCTGTTTGATGTATGCTTCAATCTCATTCTTTGGTCTTGATGTATTTGGGTTGAAGGGGACCATTTTAGCAATCTGATCGACATAAGAGTATGTATATCCCAAAGCTCTTCCAGCGTCCCTAATAGCTTGTCTGGCTGCCATTGTTCCAAAGGTTATAATCTGGGCAACATGGCCCTCTCCATATTTCTCTCTCAAATATCCAAAAACCTCTCCTCTACGATGATCTGCAAAATCAATGTCGATATCAGGCATCTCATTTCTTTCTGGGTTCAAGAATCTTTCAAAGAGAAGGTCATATTGCAATGGATCAACGCCAGTTATATTAAGTACATATGATACCAAGCTCCCTGCAGCTGAACCTCTCCCTGGGCCAACAACAATACCCCTACTTTTTGCCCAGTTGACCATATCAGCAACAATTAGGAAGTAGTCTTCAAACCCTGTCTTTTCAATTACTGATAGCTCATGGGTAGCTCTTTCTATAACCTTTTCATCATGACTATCGTATTTTTGTTTAATACCTTCATTTACTAGTTTCCTAAGATAATCCATAGCATTTTTTTCTCCATCAGGGAGGTCAAATTTAGGCAGGTGGATAGTTTTTAGATCAAAATCATAGCTGCACCTATCCGCAATCTCTTTAGTTATCTCAATAGAGTCTTTTATAACTTCTTTTGGAAGAATCTTGTTGTGTTTTTCAAATATGGCATACATACCTTCTTCATTACAGAAACTTGCGTCATAATCTTCGAAACTAAACCTATCTTCATCATCCACGGTGTTACCAGTTTGAATTGCTAGAAGAACGTCGTGAATTGGTTGATCAGACTTACCTATATAGTGAGAGTCTTGAGTTGCCACCATAGGGATATCTAGCTCTTTAGAAATATCCAAAAGTCCTTGGTGAAGCTCTTCAGATTGGGCCTGGAGTTCAATGAAATAATCATCACCAAATGTCTTCTTATAGAACTCTGCCACCTCCTTGGCTTTTGCCATATCTTTTGCCTCAATGGCTCTACTTAGTTCTCCACTAAAACAACCCGAAAGAGCGATTAGTCCCTCGTGGTGTTTTTCTAAAAGTTCGTGATCTATTCGAGGTTTGTAGTAGAAACCTTCTAAGTTGCTCTTGGTGACAAGTTGAACAAGGTTTTTGTATCCAACCTCATTTTTAACTAAAAGAGTTAAGTGGTATCTGGTTGCATCAAGAGCAGGATCTTTTTGCAATCTGCTTCGTGAGGCTACATATGCTTCAAGTCCAATGATTGGTTTTATGCCAGCCTTTTTAGCTTTCTTATAAAACTCAACAGAGCCATACAGATTTCCATGGTCTGTTATGGCCAAAGATTCCATCCCATATTCTTTAGCCCTATCCACAAGTTGCTCAACTTTTGAGAGTCCATCGAGAAGGGAGTAGTGACTATGGGTATGTAGGTGGACGAATTTACTCATAGGGATCGTTAACTCGTTGTCATTATACGCATCTAAGACAAAAGGAGAAAGATTGGGGACTATTCTCCAATGGTTGATTTATTATAATCAAGTTATAATATATAGAATATGGCTCAAAAAGTGATACAAATAGGCACATCTGTAGGCATAACTCTACCAAAGGAGTCTCTCAAAGAAATGGGAGTCAAGGTCGGCGACAAAGCAGACATAAGTTTTGATCCCAAGAATAGAAAATATACTATCACTCTCAGAGAAGAAGTGGATAGTGTTATCGGCGATACCAAGTTTATAGAGATTACAAAAGAACTTATAGAAAAACACAGAAATCATCTAGACGCTCTTTCTGGTAAAAAAGAGGAAAAGGCAACCATTAGACTTATGTTCGATAGTAAGATGGGGTATCAGGCGCAAAAAATGGCAAAAGAATTGGGAGTCCCCCTCGATGTAATAGTTTCTATTTATCTCGAGCACTTTGTTCAACAAAACAAAGATTAGAGAAATGAGTAAAAAGGATTATTCAAAATGGCATTCGATTAAAACTGATGTACACAATCATAAAGAGAGGCCCTATTTTCATGAAAGGGAAATCTGGTTTTCTTCTATCGGATCCAACGTGGGTTTTGAACAAGATGGAGGGGGAGAAGAGTATATGCGGCCAGTTATAATAATCAAAAAATTTAACAATCAGGTTTGTCTAGTTGTTCCCATGACTAGGAAGAATAAAGAGGGGATACACTATTTTAGCTTTTCATATATCAATGGAATTATAAGCACAGTAATCCTCTCTCAAGTTAGACTTATAGACGCGAAAAGACTTGCCTACAAATCTGGTAATGTCTCTAAAGAAGACTTCGGAAAATTAAAAGAAAAACTCAGGCGTCTGATTGCCTGAGTTTTTCTTTTTACCCCCTCGAAGGGGGAGGGCCTAAGCCATTTCTAATTTAGATAATACAAGTTAAATTAGTCCATGTCAAGATGTATCATAGGAATTGATGAAGCGGGTAGGGGTCCTCTGGCCGGGCCAGTTGTGGTGGGCGCAGTAGCCTTGCCAAAGGGCAGTAGTCTCTCATTTAAGGGTCTTCCAAAATTGAAAGACTCAAAACAGTTATCAAAATCTCAAAGGGAGGTGTGGTTTGAATACATAAAGAATAATCCTGATATATTCTTTTCCTCAGCTCGTATATATCAAAAGAAGATTGATAGAATAAATATCGCGCAAGCCAGCAATCTGGCAGCTAGCAAGGCCTTGGAATATTTGATGCGCGAAATTGGTGAACCTCATGAGATCCTTATAGACGGATCCCTTTATCTAGGAGATCCAGCGCACAAAGATTTAAATGCCAAAACAATCATAAGAGGGGATGAGAAGAGAACTGCCATTAAACTCGCATCTATTGTTGCAAAGGTTACAAGAGATAGATATATGGATCTCTTACACGAGAGATATCCAGAATATGGTTTTGGTTCTCACAAGGGATATGGAACGAAGTTCCACCTAAAAATGATTAAAAAACATGGGATTTGTCCAATACACAGAAGAACGTACACAATTAAGTAGTTGAAATTAGTGTACACATAGGATACACTTTTAGTATGAGCATTAAATTAATTGGGATCAAAGAGTTCCGAGCCAACATATCTGATTATGCAAAGAAGGCACGCAAAGAAGGTGTGCGTTTTGTAATTATGAACAGGAATACACCCCTCTTCGAGCTTAAACCATTTGAGAAAGGTGTTGAGTTAGAAAACATTTTTGCCGATATCGCTGAAGGACTAGAAGACGCTGAGCGAGGACGAGTCTACTCTCAGGAGGATATTTTGGCTCAGTTCTCAGAATAGTATGGGGAGACTTGTAAGTGTAATTTATACAAGAAAAGCTAGAAAGGATCTACAGAAGATAGACAGGACCATTAGTAAGCGAATTGTTGAGACCATAAAGCGATATACAGAAGAAGATCCTCTTAAGAATGCTAAGCAACTTAAAGAGCCATTCGAAGGACTTTATAGATATAGAATAGGCGATTATAGAGCAATCTTTGGATATAACGACTCGGGCAAGATTATTATAATCACTATCATAACCATCAAACATAGAAGAAAAGTATATAAGAATTAGGATCCACAGATTGACTTATTTAAAGAAATATCCTAGTTTTAGGCTCGAAAGATAACTAAACATGCCAGCACCAGCACCGAAAAAAAGACATTCAAAAAGTAAGGTAGGGCGCCGTAGAGCTAACCAGGGTCTAAAGAAAATTAATGTAAGTATTTGTACCCAGTGTAAAGCACCAAAATTGCCACACAGATTGTGTTCTAATTGCGGAGCAAAATAGTACCTAATGGCTACCAGACAACTAGGAAGGGGAATAGTGTTACAAACACTCTATGAATGGGACTTCTATAAAAGGAAGGAGATTCCTGAAGAGATTCTTGAAAGAAACCTTGAAGAGTTTACTCCTCAGTATGACGAGAAGGACTTTGTCTTAAACCTCCTAAAAGGAGTTATTAAAAATATAGACAAGCTTGATGAGATTATTACCGCTTCTGCTCCAGAGTGGCCAATAGACAAACTTCCCATTGTAGATAGGAATGCCTTAAGGATAGGTCTCTATGAACTTCTCTATGCAGACAGGGAGGAAGTTCCTCCTCGTGTTGCCATCAATGAGGCTATTGAGCTTGCCAAAACATATGGAGGACATAACTCCGGAAAGTTCATTAATGGAGTTATGGGTACTGTATATAGGGAAATAGGGGAGCCTGATAAAAATCCGGAGAAAAGTAGGAATGACTGATTTTAAAGAATTAGAAAAAAAGATAGGAATAACTTTTAAGAATAAAAGTTTTCTTGAAGAGGCCCTAACTCACAGAAGTTATCTCAATGAAAATCCATCTTGGAAGAGGGATAAGAATGAGAGGTTAGAATTCTTAGGAGATGCCGTCTTAGAACTAGTTGTCACAGAGCATCTCTTCAAAACATATCCAGATACAGAAGAGGGAACTCTAACTGTTATGCGTGCGGCAGTTGTTAATACAAAATCCCTCTATGAGGTGGCTATTGAAGTTGGCTTTGATAAAGCTCTTCTTCTCTCAAAAGGGGAGGCAAAAGACGTTAACTCTCGTGGTAGAGAAACAATTTCAGCTAACTCAGTGGAAGCTGTTATTGGAGCAATCTATCTAGATCAAGGATATAAGCAGGCTAAAAAATTTATCGATAAATATATAACTCCAAAGTTAGATAATATTGCTGAAGATGGAGGAAAGGATCCAAAGAGCTTAGTTCAAGAGATTGCGCAAGCAAAATATAAAATAACCCCTAGTTATGAGGTCTTGGGGGAATCTGGCCCAGCACACGACAGAATTTTTATCGTAGGCCTATATTTCGGAGAAGAACTTAAGATGAAAGGGGAGGGCTCATCAAAACAAGAGGCCGAACTTAATGCGGCCTCTCATCTTCTGAAATTTCTAGAAGACTAGTCTATTTAACAGTCATAGTGCCAGATTCACCTCTTCCTGAGTGTCCTGGTACATCACAAACAAAGTCATATGTCCCATCCTTTGGGGCATTGAAGGTTATAACCCTGGTCTCTCCTGGTCCAACTCCAACTGCAACAGCAGCCATTGATGGATCAGTAAACTTGAATAGGTGAGTTTGAGTATCGGTTGAGGTAACTGCAAGAGTTACAACTTTACCCGACTTAACCTCAAAACTGTTTGGGATTATTCCTGTAGATGAGATCCCAATCTCTATAGCATCTTTGGGAACATCTCCTGTAACTAGAGCAGATTGTTGTGGAGCATTAGGGCTACCTGGTTCTACTGTTAGATCTACTTCAGATCCATCAGAGTTAACAACCTTACCATCCTCGGTTACATAACTTGTACCGTCGGCAGTCTGTTCTCCAACAGCACTTGTTCCTGAACCTTCTTCTACTACCTCCTCACCACCAGGGAAATTTATTTGACCTTTGTTTGTAAACACATATGCAGCTAGTCCTCCGACTACTAAAACTGCAACTACGACGTAGATTATTGTTTTTTTATCCATACACCAATAATACATTTTTTTACTTATTTGAGATACTTTTTGTGAATCAATCATTGAGATGGGGGATCCATCAAAAAGTTAATATTAATGAGGACCTTAAATAGTCCACAGGTACCCCCTTTATTTATAGATATCCTCTATAATTTAGATACAGATATTAGAAATTCTAGATGATACGTAAGTTATCGATATACGCTTCCTTTCTACTAGCAGGACTGCTTGTTTTAATTGGTGTTACCTATGCTTTTGAAGCTCCGGATGTTAATCCTGGAACAGGGGGGGGTCAATTGAAGATTGTTGGAGATACCCTTTTATACGGAGATACAACTCCAGATGATTTTAGCTCAGCAACAGAAAACTATCCTCCTCTTTTTATAGAGAGGAAAAGTGCCAACAGTTATGGGCCTATTGGTGTCTTCAATGATGCTGGAGCTGGTCAGAGGTTTGAGATTCAAACTCACGGTTCATACAGTACGGGTGGATCATCAGGGGCTGTGATCTTAAGAGCGAACAACAACTTGCTCTTTAGCGCCGGGGATCCTTTCCCAGATCTATATATCAGTACAGCTGGGAATGTTGGTATTGGTCGTGCCAATCTTGATGCTGGTGCAAAGTTAGATGTTGCAGGAAAGATCCTTTTACAGGATCAGATTATTTTTAACGCTAATGCAGCTACTTTCACATGGGATGGGAGCAAGTTTGTTTTGAATAAGCCAACTGATATTGGAGGTAACCTTACTTTGACCTCAGGAGTTCTAGCAATCCAAAACGGTTCTGTTACTTCTCCAGGCCTAATCTTCTCGGGAGATGCAAATACGGGTATATATCATATAGGGGATGACAATCTTGGTTTAGCTGTCGGGGGGATAAAGATTATAGATGTTGGTGTAAGTACGGTGGGAATTACCGGGGCCACTACTGTAAGTGGAAATCTTGCAGTTGATACAAGTACTCTTTATGTAGATGCGAGTGGGAACGAAGTCGGCATAGGCACCACTAGCCCATCCTCAAAACTTGATATAACGGTAGGAGGAGTCGGGAACAGCGTGGAAGACACCGAAGCATTATCTCTAGTAAATACTTCTGCTGCTATAGCCAACGTAACAGGAGATGATGGCCAACAATATTCTCCGGCTCTGAGATGGCAAGGACAAGGTTGGAAGACAGCCGTAACTGCAGCCAGCCAATCAATAGAGTTCAAATCTTTCGTCAGGCCAATCCAGGGGACAGCAGTCCCAACTGGAAGTCTAGATTTTCAAGCCTCAGTTAATGGGGGGACATACAGTGACCTGTTATCTATCACAAGTGGTGGGAATGTGGGCATCGGGACGACGAGTCCGGGGTACAAATTAGACGTCAATGGCACACTGGGTGTTACGGGTACTCTTGGAACTATCTATACCAGCAGTACAGGTAACGATTTAGTCTTTACACGAAATGCTGCAAACTATATTTTGGCCTCTGGAGCTTCAGGGGCACTTAATCTCGGAGCAGGCGGCGTTAATGGTGCGTTAACAATTGCTGCTGATTCCGGCGCCAATGTATTAAATCTGAAGAGTGGCAAAGTCGGCATCGGCCAAACCTCCCCAGCATACACCTTGGACGTCACAGGAACAGGAAGATTCACTCAGCCAATACTTGTAGGAACTCCAACAGCAGATGGTCATGCCACAACAAAAAGCTATGT
>Ga0210057_1001017_pt1 | contig 43990 bp, 44 predicted proteins | sample CryGeyCG2114_010_2_FD_183968 | JGI IMG/M metagenome (GOLD analysis project Ga0210057, IMG submission 183968) | Groundwater microbial communities from aquifer - Crystal Geyser CG10_big_fil_rev_8/21/14_0.10 (SPAdes) (version 2) | ecosystem: Environmental > Aquatic > Deep subsurface > Groundwater ...
CGCCGTGATTGCATTCACTGCGGCGTAGTCGAACAAAGTGAGACGAAGACGAGTGGAGCCGCCCACGAGATTTGAACTCGTGACCCACAACCTTTTTTCCGGGGCAAACCTACGGTTTTCCCCATGAGCCCCTTTCCCTTACATAGGAATCACTTCAGACAAGCACAGCTCGTCTTCGTGATCTTTTTTAAATGGAGCCGCCCACGAGATTTGAACTCGTGACCCCTTCCTTACCATGGAAGTGCTCTACCACTGAGCTAGGGCGGCTTATGTTCCGAGGAGTAGTTGTAACGAACAGTTTCTCAATCGAGCAACGTTTATTTATTACGCACCGCTGCACGGTGCTAGGCACTGAGCTTAAGGCGACCCTAAAAGCCAACCGAGTCTACAAGTTTTTTTGCATCTCTCACAACCTATTCGTCTTCGATTTCCACGGTTTGCAGCCAGTCTTGTACGGGTTCTCCTTCGCAGATGTGCAAAGCATTTTTGAGTGTATGCAAACAGAGCAGCGCACACTTAAAGCGACGAGGACCAACAGGGATGCCGAGCAGTTCGTAGATATCCTCTTTTGTAAGAGCAGTGGCATCATGCACGGACATGCCATGTAACTCTTCGCAAAGAATGGATATGCCCGCTTGTGAGATGGCACAACCCGTACCTTCCCACGCTATGTCTGCAATCCGATTATCTTCTATACGTATGTGGAGTGTCACTTCGTCTCCGCAGCTTATGTTCGCTTCACTATGTGTTATGTCCGCGTTTGCCAGCACTCCTTTGTGGCGGGGGTCTCTGTAGTGGTCGAGAATATTTTCAGCGTAGAGGTCCATGGCATGGAAGTATGAATGAGTGGAGCAGAGTTTAGAAGATTTTTTTAGCGATTAGCGTTTAGCGGAAAGTCTTACTGTCCACTTCTGGTCGCTACGCGCTAATAGCTATTCGCTCGTTTCTATATTTTCAGGATATCCAGTGCTTTCTTCATTCCTTTTTCCAGGAGGTCGATCTCTTCCTCCGTATTGTAGATACCAAAAGATACCCTGGAGGTTGCAGGAACGCCGAGGTGTTTATGAAGCGGCTGCGCACAGTGGTGCCCCGCTCGCAACGCAATGCCCTCTTGCCCCAGCAAATCCGTAAGGTCATGCGGATGCACTCCGTCCACCGTGAAACTTATGCAGCCGGATCTCTCCGTTGCGGAGTGCGGTCCTATTACACTTACTCCGTCCATGCGTTGCAGCACACGCATACAAGCTGTCATGAGAGTCTGCTCGTGCGCTTCCATCTCTTCCCACGAATATCCGGAGAGCCACTCTATGGCAGCCTTCAGTCCTATGGCCTGAGCGATGGGCGGTGTGCCCGCCTCGAATCTTGCGGGAGATTCTGCGGGGGTGAATCCTTCCATTGTCACATCTTGAATCATCATTCCTCCTCCCAAAAAAGGAGGCATGTTTCGCAGCAGATCACGTTTGGCATACAGCACTCCTATACCTGTGGGGCCATAGAGCTTGTGCCCGGAGAATGTGAGAAAATCACAGTCGATTTCCTGCACATCCACCTTATGGTGTACTGCCAGTTGTGCGGCATCCACCAATATAAGTGCTCCCGCATCGTGTGCCTTTTTGGTCATACTCGCTATATCGGGGCGACTGCCTGTCACATTGCTTAATCCTGTTACGCAGACGAGTTTCACCGTTGCTCTCTGCAAAATTGCATCGATTTCACCGGTCTGTATTTTTCCTTCTTTATCCACGGGTATCCATTCCACATGTACTCCTTTGCGTGTTGCCAGCTGCTGCCACGGAACAATATTGCTGTGATGCTCCAGGAGAGAAAGCACCACGGTGTCTCCTTTTTGCAGATGTTCTTCCGCCCATGTTCGGGCCACGAGATTAATTGCTTCGGTACAGTTTTTCGTAAAAATAATTTCGCTTGTGTACATGGCACCGACGAACGATGCGACAGTTTTACGTGCTTCTTCGTACGCAAGAGTGGCACGCTCGGTAAGACCGTGCATGCCGCGATGCACATTGGCACAGTAGGTGCGGTAGTACTCGTCCATTGCATCTATGACTGCGTCGGGAGTTTGTGCGGTGGCCGCGCAGTCCAGATATACGGGAGGTGCCTTCATGCGAAGTGCCGTAAATTGCGATCGAACATCGGGCGTATTTGTTGCCATGAGAAGCCAATCCTAGCACGAATGGACAAAATCTATCCGTGACTTTTGGGTGTTTTCCGCCTGTGCTCTCTGCTAGGCTTACCCCGGTATTTTTGTGCTTATTTTCTCTTATGACACAGAAGACGATTCAACGACTGTCCATCGCCCTGTTTATCAGCCTCCTTGTTTGGGGCGTTTACACATTACTTACGTACCTTGGGGTACCGGTGCACGGATCCGTTCTCTTAAGCGGAGCCGCACAGGAAAGACTCGCAGAATTTTGCGATGCCGACGAACTGACTTGCAGAGGATTGTTCTCACTCTTCGCCTTTGTGGGCAGAACACTTGAGCGCATGCGTCCGTTGATGTGGTACGGAATTGTAAGCATGATTGCCTACTTCGGATTTCTGTTTTGGATGGGTGTGCGCACGGGCCGGTTCGCTTTGCAAATACGTTTGCGTCCGTGGCACATTGTCGGATTTTTTCTCCTCGCACTCTTTGGAGTATTTACCACCATCAGTTTCGGTTCCACGGAGTCGCCGACAACTTCAGGTGTGCAGACCATTCCGCTCCGTCGCATAATAGAGCCGAATGAACAGGTGTATCGTAATGTGGCGGAGGAATCCCTGAATCTGCTCAAATCAAATTTCAATCGTCTGCAGGATGCGAATTGTCTGCGACCCGACGGACAGTTTTCCAATGCAGCTTCGCAGTTCCTTATCTCTCCGCGTTGCATATACGGCTCCTTCTTTTCCAAGGTGCTCAGACAAGCGCTGTTTATTATGCTCATTCTTTTTGAAATGCTCGTGTTCGGGCATCTGCTCCTTTCTCTGATGCGACTTCGTTGCGGCAGCCTCTTTACCGAAGGAGTTCTCAGCACCGCTTTGGGTGCCTGCGCCTGGGTAACAATGCTGTGGATTCTCGCCGTTGCGGGAATGTATACGGCAACGGCAGGATGGGTACTTATTGTGGTTATTCCGGTGCTCTGCTTCAGGCAGGTACTGTTTTGGGTGCGCGTGTTTCTGCAGGAATCCGTGCCCATACATCTGCCGTGGTACAGCATGTCTGTCTTCGTACTGTGGTTACTCATCAGTTATCTCGCATTTAACTTTCTGAATGTTGTGCGGCCGTTCCCAATCGGATGGGATGATCTCGGTAGCTACATAAACCGTCCGCGACTCTTGGTGAGCTACGGGAAATTTATTTTCTCCATGGCGCCGTTTCAGTGGGAGTACATTTCTTCGCTCGGATTTCTGCTGTTTGGTTACAACAGCATATTCGGTGCGACGGCATCCATGCTCTTAAACTGGATGGCGGGACTGCTGGCCGTACTCGCCGTTGTGGTATTCGGATCATCATTCCTTGGAAAAGGTCGCGGTATTTTGGCCGCGTTGCTCTTCTACACTCTTCCGATGGTGGGACACTTCTCTTTTGCAGACATGAAGATAGATAACGCGGTGTTCATGTGGGGTGCACTCGCATTCCTTGTACTGTTCTTCTTCCTCTTTCCAACGCCGGATGAAGAAGAAGCTACGCCCGTTCACAGCTTGCGGTGGTTGGTACTGTGTTCCATCTATCTCGGATTCGCATTCGCCACCAAGTCCACGGTTGTTATGACCATTATGGCAGTGGGGGCGGTGCTTGTGGGTGCATTGTTCCACTGGTACGCCTTCGTTGGTGCCGTACTGCTTACAATCGCAATCTTTGCCAAGAAGGGAGTGCTGGGTATTCACGATATACTGGAGCGCGTATCGGGAAATCCCGATCTTATTTCTCAACAGGCATTCGCACTCATTGCACTTATACTTGGCGTCGCTGCAGTCGGGTACGGTATTTCCAAAAAGAAGGAAAACCTGCGATTGGGACTTCGGGCAGTCGGTGTGCTTATCGGGGTATTCGTGCTTTCCGTTGCGCCGTGGATTTTGCACAACAACATTCTCATCGGAAATGTTATTCCACACTTGGAACTCGGAGCGCCGAATCCCATTACTCCCAGTATGGATCTGCATTCCGATACCGTGGATGGAGGAGGCAATAAGCGCACGTTGCCTGCGGAATTGAGAGTCAACAACGAAAACTCCGCCTGTTCGCCCACGGGACACAAGGAGGAGTTGGACAGATACTGGGGATTCCGTAAGGGGTGGGGGCATTATATCAAGCTTCCGTGGCGACTCGTCATGAACCTCGATAGCGCGGGATATTACGTCACGACGATGCCGGCGCTTCTGCTCTTCCCGCTCCTTCTGCTTCTGCCGTTCTTCTGGCGTCGCGAAAGTCGCTGGCTGCGATGGCTCTTCGCGGGAACGTTCTTCATGATGTTGCAGTGGGTGTTTCTGGCGAAGGGGATTCCTTGGTACGGAATCGGAACATTCCTCGGACTCGTACTGGGGTTGGAAGCATTGGCAACAAAAGCGCCCGATGTTCCGAGCAAGACAGTGCTTGGTGTGCTGTTGAGTTTTTCTCTTCTTATAGTATTCAACAACAGATTCTGGCAGTACGAAATGCAGAAAAATTTGTTTGAGTACCCTATGGGCAAAGTTTCATACGAAACACTCCGCGAGAGAACCATTCCTCATTACGACGATATTGCGGACATCGTACTGAAGAGAAATGTTGAAATTCCGGACAGGCCGTACCTTTACCGTGTGGGTACGTTTATGCCGTACTTTATTCCGAGAAACCTGGAGATCATAGGTGTGGCGGACCATCAGCTGGATTTCTTCAACTGTATTTACCAAGAGAGAGATCCCAAACTCACTGTTGCCCGTCTGAAAGCACTCGGTTTCAACAGTATCGTTTTCGATACGAATACCGCGACCATAGAGCGAAATGCGGAGGGGTCGTTGCATAAGAAAGTAAATGCGTTTGTCTCCTTCTTGAACAACCCTGAGAGCGGAGTGAATGTGGTGCTTAACGATCCGGGAGCTGGCGTATCCTTTATTCTCATTCCGTAGTGTCGTGCATATGAGCGACCATCACATTATTGCCGTCATACCGGCATACAATGAAGCGACACGCATAGCGGCAGTCATAGCCGATGCGCAGCAGTACGTGGAGAAAGTCGTGGTAGTTACCGACGGTTCCAAAGACAACACTGCCGAAGTGGCGGAAAAAGCGGGAGCGTTTACGGTACTGCACGTGGAAAACTGCGGTGCGGGTGCGGCCACCATGACAGGAATAGAAGCTGCCAGAGCGTTGGGTGCGGACGTTATTATCACCTTGGATGCCGACGGTCAGCATGACCCGCACGATATTCCGTCTATGATGCAGCCCATCTTAGACGAGGAGGCCGACATCGTTTTTGCCAATCGCTTCGGTCAACGCAATGCAATTCCGCTTATCCGCCGCGTGTTTAACGGCATGGGAAATATCGTCACGTTTGCCGTTATCGGACGCTGGGTTTCCGACAGTCAGTGCGGATTTAAGGTGCTTGGTCCGAAAGCGGTGGAGGAAATAGATATTCGCATGAGCGGATACGAATTCTGCACGGAAATCGTTCGTGAGTCCGTACAGCGCCGTTGGCGCGTAAAAGAGGTGTCTACAAAGGTGTTGTACTCGGAGTACACCATGGCAAAAGGTCAGTCTTTTGCCTCGGGAGTGAAGACTGCGCTGAAAATTCTGCTACGATCCTTCCTGAGATGAACATAACCGCGTATCAAATCATCGCGCCACTCGCTTCCTTCGTTGCCGTTGTCTACGCATGGAACCTCGTGTTTCGCCAAAAAAAGACGGTATGGGAGGCAATGCTTTGGACTCTGTTTTGGGTGGCAATCGCATACATTGCAATCGAGCCGGATTCCATAAAGTATCTCACAAGAGTGACCGGTATTAAGAACAGAGAAAACGCTGTTCTTGTTACGTTTCTTGGTATTCTCTTCTTCATCGTTTTCTATATTATTATGCGTTTGGAGGAGCTGGAGCAGCGTCAGACTCGTATTATTCGCAAAATGGCACTCCATAACAAGGGACTGGATACGGACGACGAGGAATAATTCTCGCTTTCGCCACCGTTACTTCTATGAGAACAATTCTCCTGATATCGCCGTACTGGAAAGAAGAGCAACGATCTTTCGTGGAAGGCAAACCTACGGTTTTCCTTCCACGGGCCATCCTTTCCCTTGCAGGAGTGGCTCCAGGCAAGCGGAGCTCGCCTTCACCACAACTTTTTCTATGAGAACCATTCTCCTGATATCGCCGTACTGGAAAGAAGAGCACCGATGGATGGTGAGTTCTGTGAAACTGGCGGAACTCTGGCAGCGTTTGGGCTACGGAGTGATTGCCGTATGTATGGGCAGCGAATCAAAAGTGGAAAAAATGTCCGATTCGCTCACCGTGCATTATCGCAAAGATTTCTTCCTGAAAGACCCTTGGAATTACGGCATAGCACCGGGTTTTTCCGGATACGTGCGACGGCTGGCCAAGGAGGAAAATCCGGATCTCATTATCGTGAACAAACTGCTGTTTTGGTCTTCCATTTCCACTATTCTTCTTCGTCTTAGCGGACGCAAAGTGATACTGACTACCGATGCGTTCGTCGGAATAACGTGGTGGCCACGCAACAGATTTCCGCAACTCTGCAGTGCCATATACGCTTGGACTCTGGGGTGGCTCATACTGCTTTTTGCAAACCATATCATTACCTTTCATCCTCAGCCGCAGAGACTTCTGCGAGTTCTTGGCATCTCAAAAAAAACACATGTGATTCCCACGGGAATAGACCCCAAACCCTACGGACGAAGTAGGGCATCGCGCACGGGAGTGACAATCACATATGTCGGACGTTTGGAATCCGTAAAGGGAGTGGATGACTACCTCGCTGCGGTTGTTCCCCTGAAGAAAGAGCACGAGAATCTCACCGTGCAGGTGGTAGGTTGGTATAAAGAGGATCATCCGCTTGTGGAGCAGTACAGGAAAGATGTGATATTTACAGGGCGCAGTGACGATGTGGCAGGTGTGCTTTCCACCACGGATATCTTTGTGCTTCCAAGCTACAGCGAAGGGCTAAGCAACGCGCTGATGGAAGCAATGAGCAGCGGCTGTGCCTGTATTGCCAGTGATGTGGGAGGCAACAGGTTCCTTGTGCAAAACGGCGTATCGGGCTTCCTCTTCTCTCCGGGAGACATAGAGGCTCTGCGTTCGCATGTGCGACGATTGCTGGGTGACCCGGCCAAAGCAAAAACACTCGGTGTGCAAGCGCGGGAGCGGATAGACTCCTACTTCTCTTGGGACGCGGTAAGCAGGCAGTACGAACAATTTTTCGATGATTTCTTGGCACTTTTATGAAGCCACGCATTGTTATTTTTTCGGCATTCCTCACTCCGTACAGAAGCGGTGCCGAAGCGTGTGCGGAAGAAGTGACGGCGGCACTGCGAGATCGGTACGATTTTACCATCGTGACCGCGCGCCTTTCTCGCTCACTTCCGAAAAAAGGAGAACTGCATGGCGTTGCGGTTCTGCGAGTCGGATTCGGGAACAGTGCGGATAAATGGCTGTATCCCTTTCTTGCTCCGTTTGCAGCAATGCGTCTCCGACCCAATCTCGTACATGCGGTGTTGGAGTCCTACGCGGGACTTACGCTGATATTTTGCAGATTCCTCCTGCCACGGACCAAGCGAGTGCTGACGTGTCAGAGTACGAATACCACTCTCTTTGTGGGAACCATGCATTGCTTTGCGGATGCAATCACAGTCATAAGCTCCACATTGGTTGAGCGTGCAAAAAAGTTCGGTCGCAACGATGCGATACTTATTTCCAACGGTCTTAGCTTGCAGCACATGCCTCGTATGGAAAAAGTACCGGGTCGTATTCTGTTTGTGGGCAGACAAGAACCCATGAAGGGGATAGATACGTTGCTTCGTGCATTTGCCTCCGTCTCCGTTCTCGGCGCACATTTGCGCGTGGTGGGAGAAGGCTCCGTAAAGAAATCCATGGAAGCGCTGGCAGCGGAGCTGGGCGTTGCGGACAGAGTGACATTTCTCGGATTCGTGCCGATGCCCGACGTGTACGAAGAGTTTGCACAGGCACAGATTTTCTGCGGGCTGTCGCGCAGTGAGGCGCTCGGCAACGTGTTTCTTGAGGCGCAGGCGGCGGAATGCGGAGTGATAGGTACGAGAGTCGGCGGTATTCCCGATATTATCGAAGACGGCAATACGGGTCTGCTCGTAGAACCGGACGATGTTGCATCTGCTGCAAAAGCGCTCAACAGACTTCTTACGGATGAGCCGCTGCGTACCGCGCTTGCCGTACAAGGCAGGCACCATGCTTCGCACTACGATTGGTCGCAAATTGCACGGCAGTATGCGGCGGTCTACGATGAACTGCTTACGCAGTAGGTTTATGTGCACGAATAAGGTAGTTCAAATGCGCATCGTGCATTCCCGTGTTATTCGTCATTTGCTCCACGTCGGTAAATCCTATGGATTCCAGGGCGTCTATCATGCCCGAGACGGGGTACATCCATTTGTGCACGTCGTAGTCGTCCGTGTGTTCGGTTTTAAACTTGCCGAAGAAGTGCTGGTTGACGAAGTCTAAGTCCTCACCATTAAGCAGTGCTCTGGCTATGGCCTCTATGTCCGGTGTGGATACCTGTAGCAATCCTCCCGGTTGCAGTATGCGGTGAAACTCCCGGAGAATATGTTCGTTGTGGTGCTTGCGAAAGTGCTCCAGTGTCGCAGCAGAGAATACTTCCGCTATCACACCGTCCTCGAACGGAAACCGCTTGCGGATATCGAACACCAAATCGACCTGTGGAAACTGCACGATGTCCACATTCAAAAATTCTCCCGGTTTGTACGGATTTCGTCCGCCGCATATATCCAGTTTGGCACCCCGGAATTCTCTGGCTTTCCATTCATCCGCACGTTTGGAGCATCCGGCGCGCGAATGCGAGTCTTTCGCCCAGCCGTAGAGGAAACGAAAGCGGCGAATGTAACGGTAGTGTCGGTCTATGAATGATTTCACAGGCCACATGGTAGACGGAACTTCCCGAAAAACGAATGAAAAGAACGGAAGAAGCAGTACACTACGACAGATGAAACAAGAGTACGCCGAGCTTCTTCCAAAGGCATTCAAGCGTTTCAGTATGAAAAGCGCACTGCGTACGGGACTGCCCACACTCGGGTTTTACCTGCGTAAGCGGTCTCTGCCTGCGAGCGAGAAGCCTGCGTTGTTTACCATGAACATTCTCCCTCCCATGATGACGGTGTGGTACCACATCGTGCGCAAGCACTTGGGAGATGCGGTGGACATCACAATTTTTGATTGTTCGGGAAAACTGAAAGCAAGTGAGTTCCCGCAGGCTCGCGTGCAAAAATTTCTGAATCTCTATGCATCCACGAAGTCAGATATTTTTCTGCGAGACATAGCCAAGCACAGAAAGATCGGTTGGATTTGTGATGACGACATGTTCCCCGTAAGTTCTGAGATGACAGAAGTGTTGCGGAGAGAATTTGCCGATGAAAACACGGCAGCCGTAAGTTTTCGCCCGCGGGATTGGTGGCATTTTGAAATAGACGGAAAATCCTACGAGCCCATGAGCAGCTACTGTACGGCTTTTAACAGGCATATTCTTGTGGATACGGAGCATCTTTCTCTCGGGCCTGCGAACGGCAATATGCATCCTTCACACATCGGAAAATCGCCGGGTCGGTACGATACGTGCGACAAGGCGAATGAAATTCTGATTCAAAAAGGATACCGATGCTTCATAGTGCCTGAACAAGAACGCAACACGTACCTGACGGGTTTCAGCGGAGTGAGCGGAGCGGTCATGCTGCTCTACCACTTTAAAAATCCGGAAGAGGTACTGCGGTATTACGAGGAGCCTCCGGAAGATCAGTGGAGTGGCAATATGCTCTTTGGCACATTGGCCGCTATGCTTGCGATTTGCGTGGTGCAAGAGCTGTACACGGAACTGAAAGGCATGCCCTACCCTTTGCGTGCCTTGCCGGAACGTTCCGTGCTCGAGGCATTGCTCGACAGTCGCAGGAAGTATCTGCGGCAGGATCAGCACGAACACGAGGCAATGATTCGCACGTCCGAGGCGCGACTGAAAGCCGCGCTCTAACTAGGCAGAAGAGTGCGAATACAGTACTGTTGCAGCCGATGGTAAACGTCACACGAGGATTCGGGCTTCTGGAGGGCTTTCTCTCCCGAAAGCGAGCGAAGATGGCAAACAAGCTTATAAATCCCGCTGAGCGCCGCGGAAGAATAATGGATATAGGATGCGGGTCGTTTCCATATTTTCTGGAGAGTACGGAATTTGAAAGTAAAATCGGTTTGGATAAAATGGTAACCGACGAACAGATACGACAGTTCGATGCCAAAAATATCACGCTTATCCGACATGATGTCACGTTGGATCAACCGCTTCCGTTCAGTGAGGAAGACTTTAACGTTATTACCATGCTTGCAGTGTTCGAGCACATAGAGCCTACGGTGTTGCAGGAACTCATTACTGAAATTCATCGTGTTCTGCGTTCGAAGGGGGAGTACATACTTACCACGCCCGCAGGGTGGGCGGATCCTATTTTGCGTACTATGGCAAAGCTGCACTTGGTGAGTCCCGAAGAAATAGATGAGCACCAAGACAAGTACACGCTCAAAATGATACAAGGATTTCTGCTGAAAGCAGGGTTTAAGAAAGAGAACATCTCAACCGGAACATTCGAGCTCGGTATGAACCTGTGGGCCAAAGCCACCAAAGAAGGTTAACGCGTACTGCAGAGTTTTTGCACCACGGAGAGCGCGGGCTGATTGAATGATGTAAACGGAGAGCTGTCATCATTTTTCTCGGAGGGAGAAACAATGCGATACGCATTGCACTCTTTGTCCGTATCGGATGTGACAGTGATGTCGTCTCGGAATACACCCGATGCCCACACTCGCTCATGAATAGGACTGTCTACCAGTACCGTTGCTCCCTTGGGGGCATGTTTGTTTATAAACGTCCGAGCTTCGTGCCAGCTCTGCATTCCCTCCATGGATACTCCCAACTGTGCGGGGCCAATGGCAATCGCACGGTCGTACCATGCATTGCATTCTCCCAGGCTGTACAGGCACAGCGCTCCCATGTGTGTGAATGCGATTCCTGCCGCGACAGCTGCGGTAAAAGGCAGCTTCCATTTGCCCGTGCGATCATACAAATCCGCCATTCCCCATGCCGCGAATCCGATGAGTATGGGGTACCCGGGAAATGCGAAACGTATGGCTTGTACCGGCCATACGCTCGTAAGAATCCACGCAGCAGCGAGAGAGAGGATGAGAAATCCCTTATATTTTCCTCGAAACATAGCCAGACCGTAGAGTGAAAAAAGAAAGAGGATTGGTAGAATGTTTTGCAGCGGATTGCCGTAGTACAGCAGGTTTGAAAAGAATTGCCCGCCATAATGTACGTTTCTCTTCTCCAGATACTCTCCGTACTCACTGACGAACGGGCCTCCGAGAGTTACGGTGTTTCGTACAAACCACAGGGAAAAAATTGCCATGCCAAGCAGGCCTCCCACCCAGAAGTGTTTCTCTTTGATGTGTGACTTTCGTGCGAGAAACGCATGCACAAAGAACAGCGCAAACAGCGGCGCACCGTTGTATCGTGTGAGGCACGCAAGACCTGCGAAGAATCCCGCACCCACGTACCAGCGTGTATCTGTTTCCGCTCGCACATACGCAACAAGCGAGAGAAGAAACAGCGCGCAAAACAACAGATCCGCAGAGCCGACCGATGCCATGAATACAAATCCGTGATGCAGCGGAAGCAGTGCCGTTGCCAATAGTGCGACCTTGCGGGAAAATGTGAGATTGAGAAGTGTGAACGCGGAAGCGAGCACGAAAAACCCCGCAACCAAACTGGCAATCTTCATGCCGAGGTTATAGCCGAATTCCAGCACGAACGGGTACGAGAGAATTGCATGCAGCGGAAGATGCCGAGCATGTGGTACGCCCAACAGACTGTACGTACCTCTGTTCCACACGCTCTCTCCTAGCAGTGCGTACCCCGCGGTATCGCTGATAATCGGGTACCGAATATTCAGTGCCCACAATACGGTAAGTACCCCGCAGGCAAACGTCAGTACGATGCCGGGGCTCATTTGCTGAGTGCGCATACGAGCAGATTACGCAGGAGCGTAGAGTTCCTCAAGACGCTTACGGGACATCAGGCGCATTTTGGTAAATACCCAGAGCCACTTAAAGCCGTCTTTCCAATTGATCTTTTTCCCTTCCTTCAGGGAGCGCGGATGGTATGAGATGGGTTGCTCGTCTATGAATACTCCTTTACGAGCCAGTACGGAAGTAAGCTCCGGGTCGAACCGGAAGTCAGATTCCCGCAGGCGAAACGAGTGCAAAATATCTCCCCGTACCATTTTGTAGCATGTCGGCTGATCCGTAAGTTTGGTGCGGTGTAACAGATTGCAGTAGTGTGTGAGCATGGTGCCCCCCAAAAAGAATGCCAGATGCACGAATTGCTTCTGTGCTTTCAGGCGTCGTGAACCGAACAGTGCCCCGCAATCATGTTCTTCTGCGTAGGCAAGCAGTCCGGGTATTTCTTCCGGGCTGTATTCCAAATCCGCATCTTGTACCAAAACGTAGTGTCCTTTTGCGTGCTCGTAGCCCATACGAACTGCAGAACCCTTGCCGCCGTTCTCTTTGGTGAGCACGGTGTCTTGCGGTCGTGCGAGCGAACGCGCGATTTCCAACGATGTATCCTTCGAGCCGTCATCCACAAAAATCACCTCTGCAAAATCTCCGCATGCGGCAAACACGCGCGCCGTGATTTCTCGGAGCGTGGACTCTTCGTTGTAGATTGGCATTACGATACTAAGACGCACACCTGCATCTGAAGCTACATCTGTCATACGATTCCAGAGTACCCGAAGCGGTTAAGAGGTGGAAACCATTTCGGCAGTAAGACGCTGTACGAGTCTCTTGAGACTGTGGTTGTTCACGATAATCTCGCGTTGTTGCGATGCTATGCCCTCCTTATCTGTGGCAGGGAGCTCCGCGACGCCCTGAATACGCGCTGCGAGAGTGTCTTGAGTTGCCTGGCATTCGGGTGAAAGCAGAGGTTGTACGGCCTCTGCGGTAGAGACCACAATGCATCCCGCGGCAAATGCTTCCAGTACCGCTTTATCCAAACTGGTGGAGCTTGCATGTACGAAAACAGATGCCCGTCGCAGCAAAGGCAGCAGCGCATCTTGTGTGGCAGGCAGCATGCGTACTCTGTCTCCGAGATTCTTTTTTTTGATTTCCTCTTTCAGAGATTCCGCCAATTGGGCATCGTCTGCGGTGAGCGGCCTTCCGATAATCATCAGACTGAATTTTTTGGGCAGATGCTCGAATGCGGAAAGAATCTCTGGTAAATGTTTCGATGCCGTTATGCGACCCACCGTAAGCAGCAGGTGAGGGTCTCTCTCTGTGTTTCCGGGTGCGAAGAAATCCGTATCTATGCCGTGTCCGACTATCACGCTCCGCGATGATCGCAGCGGCATACCGTGAACCGAAGCACTGAATACTTTTTGTACGACGTGGAGCGATACTCTTAGCGGCCACCTCGTTCCTCGTGCTTCGTACCAGAGATACCTTCTCTTTCGCAGGAGAATCCATACCGGCGCACCGAGCACCATCCAAATCGGGGTCATGTGCACCAGCACCGCATCGTAGTCTTTGCGCAGTGCGAAGCACATCTTCCAAAATCGAAAGACCTGAAACACTCTGCTTTTGCCGGACTCTTTTCCCAGAGATCGTATGGTCACATTCTTTGCGGGGTCGTATGCACCGACTGTCTGACCTATGACCGTGACACCGTCACACTGTTTTGCAAACTCTGCGATCCATCGATGGAAGAATCCCAGAATGGGATCTGTTTTATCCACCTTTTGTGTGATGATAAGAAGTTTCATGAGAGGTGTTTTAAAAAGTCGCTGTACGCCGCAATAAGCGTTTCTCTCTCGAAGGAGTCGAGAACAAACATAGCGGATTTTCCCATGTCGTACGCACGATCGGGATCTTCCAAAAGGAATTCTATCTGCGTTCGCAGATCTTCGGGTTCTCCGGTCGTAAAAAGACCGTTTTGTCCGTCATTCAATACATCGGGCATAATTCCCACCGGCGTTACAATAACAGGTAGGCCACACGCCATTGCTTCCAAGGCACTGCGTGGTCCGCCTTCACTCAGGGAATTCATAAGAAATATTTTTGCACTTTTGAGTGCTGCAACCACGTCTTCATGTGTGGGCAGCCAGCCTGCGAACGTCACACGGTCTGCGATGCCCAGCGACTGTGCGCGTTTTTCCAGCGATGCCCTCTCGGGGCCGTCTCCTATGACAAGCAGCGTTATTCCCGGCAGCATGGTCACAGCGCTCAACACATTGCCGAGACCTTTGTTTGCCACCAATCGTGCGCAGAAGGCGAGATCGTATTTCTTTTCATTCGGAGCACTGCTCACAAGGACAGATCTGTCCAAATAAAAAGACGGCAGTACCGCTATTTTCTTCTGCGGAGCTCCCCATTCAACCAAGGTTTCTCGCACAGATCCGTTCACCGTTCTGGTTGCGGTAGCCTGTGCCACTTCTTTGGGGAGTACTCTCCTCGAAAGCATATGGCCGATTCTTTCCGACAAGTTTGCCGGAGCGGGATCTCCGACGATGTGATGTATCTCCAGTAACGTCGGAATGTTCTTTTCTTTTGCCAGTCTCAAGGCACCGCGTCCGTTATAAAACGGAGGATACTCATGAATCGTCATTGCCGCGTACGGTCGCTGTGCGCAGAGCTGCGCACCCTTCGAGCGTATCCATCGGGATTGTGTGCGAAGGCCGCGGATATTGGGGTGGAAGAACACGCCGTGTTTTTCCATCTGACTCGTCAGAGAGTCATTTTTATGCGGCGGTTTCGGACAGATGATATCTATGCGGTCCCAGTGCTTGGCCAGGCTTTGCAGCGTGTACCAAAATGCCCCCTTGCGCCCCTCCGCAGTTGCCCTGTCGCCGGAGATCATAAGAAGATTCATAGGAGACGTTGGAAGAGAGCCATGTGCTCCTCCTGCACATCTTGCCATGTTCTGCGCGGTGCGGGTTCCGCGGCCTGAGCGGCAAGCAGTTCGTACTGCGTGGATGCTTCTGCAATCGCACGTGTTATTTCTATGGGCGTTTTGAGTTCGGTGAGTGTCATGCCCGAAGTCAGTTCTTTGCTTAAGCCCGTCTCAGACGAAAGCAGCACAGGCAGTCCTGCCGCACGTGCTTCCAGCGCAACATTGGGGCTGATTTCCGTGAGGGACGGCAGTATGAGCAGATCGTATTCCTGAAATACTTCCTGCTTCTCCTCGCCCTGTACCGATTCCAAAAACGTCACACGCTGCGAGAGAAGCAAGCGCTCTGTTTCCTGTTTCAACGATTTTTCCATCGGCCCCGCTCCTATGAGCGTGAGACGCACACCCGGAAATTTAAGAACAGCATGCAACAGCATGGAAAGGTTTTTAAATCCTACGAAACGACCCATAAAGAGCAGGTGAAACGGCAGGTGTTTTTCGTGCAGTCGGGGTGTGCCTTCGGGCAACGCGTTTTCCAGTACGGAGTGCCCGGGGAGTTGCCTGTACCACCGTAAGTACAGCTCTTGCTGAAATCTGGTGGAGAATGCGATGTGATCAAATTTGCGCAGTATCCACTGCATAATGCATTTGGACCACGGTTTGGACTTGTACCATTCGGCGAGAGAAAGTGTGCCGCCACGGTCTGTGTACCGTTCCCAGAAAAAATCTCCGCCGAGTCGCAGTACTTTTTTCGGATGCTTCAGACGCGCGAGAATCATTGGTACTCCGCAACTTACCGATGAGAATGCGTAGAGAATATCCGCATTTTTCGCATGCTTACGCAGTGCGCGTGCGTACCGCCACCATCGAAAAACCGGCGCCCATCTTCGTACGCGATACACCGCCCATCTTCCGTCCGTATTCTGCTGCTCATTGCGACCGTAGGTGATTACAATCACTTCATTGCCTTGTGAGGCGAGTTCTCGTGCCAGTTCTCGCACGTAGGTGGCAGGTCCGCCGATATCCGGAGGATAAATGCCGGTGGCGAGAACTATTTTCATACGTATTTGGCTTTGTACCAATCAATTGTTTTTTGTAAGCCTTCTTCAAACTGCACCTTCGGCTCCCAGCCGAGTGCGCGAGTCGCGGAAGAATCGAGTGCGTAGCGCCAATCGTGCCCTTTGCGGTCTTCCACAAATCCTATGAGGTCATGCGGTTTGCCGAGCAGGTCCAGAATGGTTTTTACCACCTCTATGTTCTCCCACTCTCTGTCGATACCGATATTAAAGAAGTGCCCGCAGCCGGGAGTGTCGTTTGGATTTGTGCTCGGTACACTCTCGTCCCAGAACGCGAAGTCCGTGTGCAGAATTTTTTCGATGGCATCGCAGTGATCTGTCACGTATATCCAGTCGCGCTTGTTCTTTCCGTCTCCGTAGACAGGAATGGTCGTATCGGAGAGTGCGTTACGTATGACAGTGGGAATGAATTTTTCATCCGCCTGGTGAGGACCGTAGTTGTTGGTGCACCGTGTGACACACGCATGAATTTTAAATGTGCGCATTGCCGCCATCACCAACAGTTCCGCAGCCGCCTTACTTGCCGCATAGGGTGAACTGGGAAAGAGGGGATCACCCACCTTTCGCGGTGCGTCTTCACTGCCGATGTCTCCGTACACTTCATCCGTCGATACATGCAGCAGTCGTACGCCGGGGTGCGCTTTTACCACTTCTATGAGTGCTTGCGTGCCGATGACATTGGTATGCAGAAACGGTGTGGCATCCGAAATGGAATTATCCACGTGCGATTCGGCGGCAAAGTTTACGATGCAGTCTATGACGTGCTTTTTTACAAGAGAGGCCACCAGTGCTTGGTCCGCTATATCGCCCTCCGTAAACGTAATCGCATCTGCCACGGGGCGTAAAAACTCTCTGTTTGCCGCGTATGTCAGCTTGTCGAGCACGACGACCGTATCGTCCGGGTACTGCGCCATATGGCGCAGGACGAAATGTGAGCCTATGAAGCCTGCGGCACCCGTAACCAGGAGATTCATATGAGAGATCATAGCATCAGTTCCCTTGAAACGAACGTGCATTCGGGCTTTTTCACGCGTACACTGAAGCTCCGAATTCACTTGCCAAAAGTATCTCTATCTACTAAAGTATGTCACTTGTCAAGAATACCGAAATCTCTATGAAAGGAGTGCTCATCTGCGGCGGCTCAGGAACCAGACTCCGTCCTCTCACGGAAGTCACCAACAAAAGTTTGCTCCCCGTGTACGACAAACCGTTGGTCATGTATCCGCTCCAAATTATGTTGGATGCCGGCATACAAGACATCATTGTTATTTCCGGTACGGAGCACATAGACCAGATTGCCAGTTTCCTTGGCAGTGGCAGCAGGTTTGATTGTCGGTTCTCGTACAGAGTACAAGATGAACCCAAAGGGATCGCACAGGCTCTCGGCATGGCGGAAGAATTCGCAGACAGCGATAACGTGTGTGCCATCTTGGGAGACAACATCTACTTCGAAGATCTCTCTCCGCAGATTCGTGCGTTTAAGAGTGGCGGACATATTTTTACAAAGGAAGTAACGGACCCCGAGCGATTCGGAGTGGTGGAACTGGATGGCAATATTCCTATTTCCATAGAAGAGAAGCCTCTCAAGCCAAAAAGTAATTTTGCAGTCACAGGATGCTATGTGTACGACTCACGTTGTTTTGAAGTGATACGGAACCTCAAGCCTTCCAAGCGCGGTGAACTGGAAATTACCGATGTGACCAAGTGGTACCTGGAGCAGGGCGAACTGACAGCCAGTATTCTGCAGGACAAATGGATAGATGCCGGTACGTTCGAGAGCCTGCACAAGGCTGCATGCGAAGTGCGCGCACGCAAAAAAGATATCGCAGATGCGGCCAAAGATGCGGGCGTGAAGTCGGTGCAGAGTGAGGTGGCAGTTTCGTAGTTCGACTCAATTTTTATGTGTATAGCAGTATGCTCTATGGCTCTTTTTAAGAGATGGAAGACCGCAGAATGAACTGATTATTGCTTATTGCTTATTTCTTATGGCACTTTTTTAGAAAAAGTGCCCAAAAACTTCGTCAGCCGCAAACTCGCTCGGGGCGAGAAAGGGTTGTCATACCACCGGCTCGAGCAACCGGGCTGGCGAGTGAGTGTTCTCTAGTACACCGGGCCACCCGGCATGCTCTCGCATACAAGCTGCAATCGAACGGTAGCCCCCTCGCTCAGACAGGTGCGGCTGACAGGCTTATTTTGCATTGCGAATGGAAGATTCTGCTCAGGGGCTGTGTTCTTGTGTGTGTACAAAAATATGTAGTCTCTCATCTTTGCAAAGTAACAGGGGAAAGTCTTACTCTAAAAAGTACAGAAAAAAGAATTATTTTAAAAATGTCAATTGTTCCCCCTTTGTACGCACAATGGGCATGTAGCCACTATCAACTTCCATCCGTACCAGAATCGCAGCAGTTCTTGGCGCAGTGGCAGTCGCACTCCTCTTCTGGGCAGGAGCCAGATGAGTGCCAGTCGCACGAGGGCAATAAGGCGGGAGCGGAGTGTGTGCAACACACGGTGTAAAATCCAGTTGCCCCAACCTTTGCCCGCAGACTTCTTCACTTCTATTTGCAGGTATCGCAGGTTCTTCTCTTTGTATTCTTCCAGTGTTCCGAGCGGAGCGAGGCTTGCACCTTTCAGTCGTTTTACGGGTATGCCTTCGCGTATCTGCGGGCGTTCATGCACGGGCTTTACCCATTCTTTCACCGCGTCTCGGTGAAAGAAGTACAGACGCTCGTTCGGGTAGGTGGTTGCGTGATCCACCACTCTGCCGTCTCCCAGGACATATTTTCGCGGAACGTAGTACGCGGCGGGAGTGCTGCTTGCGGCCTTGGAAAGTTCATGCTGCAGCTCTTGCGAAAGGTATTCGTCGCTATCCAGTGCCAGTACCCACGGCTGGGTGCTTGCGAGCAGTGCGATGTTTCGCACGGCGGAGAAATCTTCGATGCGTTTTCCCTGCGAGTCTTTCGGTCCCTGCGGCAGTACGGTTGCTCCGTATTTTTTTGCGATGTCGAACGTACCGTCCGTCGACCCTCCGTCCACCACGATTATTTCCGCACAGTTCTGCGCGCTTTTAAGCGCACGCTCCACCGTTGCTGCGGAGTTGAATGTGAGTATGTGCGCGCTTATCGGCAGCTTTTCAGACATACACGAAAAATTTGTAAACGAAAAAATTCCAGAGTACCACGCTTCCCATACTCAGTACCTTCGCAGATTCTTTCGGCAGTGAAAGATATTCCACCAGTGCGTACAGAATCACGGTTGCGAGTGCGGTGTTGATTATTTCCACCGCGAAGTATCGTCCCAGGTGTTTCATGAATGTTTTCTTCTTTCGAAAGACAAAGTATTTATGGCAGAGGAATGCGGTGCAAAATCCCAGAATGCTTCCCACCACCGAGGCTGCGATGTACCAAATTTCCAGTATTTGAGAGAGCAGCAAAAAGCTGCCAAGGTCCATGGCTGCCGCCGTAAGACCGCTGATGATATACAGCGCGAACTGACCGATGTGAGGACGAATTTTGTGGAACATGTGAGTATCTATGCTGCCAGTCTTCCCTGTTAAGGGCAATCTTTGGCAGGCGGAGCCAGAACGTATTTTCTGCCCACTGTCTGCAGATCTTCGGGATCTTGCGGTTGTCTGCCGCGTACCCACCAGTAGCATTGCTGCTCCTCCGTAAGGGTTACCAGCTCACTCGGAAGGCGGGACGTAAGAGTGGGATTCGTAAGGAACAGCCAATTGGGGTTGCTTGGCAGTCGTACGAAAATAGGAGCAATTTGAACAATCAGCTTCGTGTCTTGCAGGTGCTCCTGCACGTATGCCGCTCCTTCCGCCGCGGCGGGAGAGCGGCTGGAACCACGATGATTCAGTTGCCAGTAGCTCTGCCCAAGCACAAAGAAGAGAAGCAGAGCGGATGCCAAACGCTTCGGCAGCACTGAAACCGTGCCGATCACAACGAACGGAATGAGAAGCAGATGTGCCGGCAGCAGGTGCCTGTACCATCCGAAGCTGCTTAAGAAGTACAGCGTGCAGAGCACGACGAGTGTGCAGAGTATGGTGAAGAGAGACTGTGAAAGTTTGCGGCGCATGTGCAGCAACCCGATGCCGCCTAGCAGCAGCATGAGTCCGTAGTAGAGGTACTGAGACCGTAGCAGCAGTTCGAGGTGGCCGTGCAGTATTTGAAATCCTCCCCCTTCTTCCGCATTCAGCAGGAACGCGAAGTCTTTGGAAAGTCCCGTGAAACTGCTCATTTCCAGCAGTCGCCACGGAGCGTATACGGCTACCGCTACCAGACCGATGCTCGTAAGAGAGAGCAGCTCTTTCTTGTCTTTGCGCACCGCTACCACAAGCCATGCCATGCCCAATGCGGGGTATATGAGTCCGTACGTCAGTTTCGCAAGAACGGAAAGCCCGAAAAGCAGTCCGATGCCGACATCTTTTTTCCACGTTCTTCTCGTATCCGAAAGCAGCAGTAGGCCAAGCAGTAAAAAGAAAAATCCCGGCACTTCTCCCATGACTGTTTTGCCTGTGTTTATGAAAGTGGAGAGCGTAAGCAGCAACGCAACGGACCAACGAGCGGTATTTTTATCCGCAATTTTTGCAGTGAATACATATGCGGTGAGTGCGGACAGTCCTATGTATATGACCATGGGAATGCGTGCCGCTTCCACGGAAAATCCCGCAAGTTTTATGGCCAGAGCAACAGGGAAAAGAAGCGGAGGACCCACGGCAAGTATGTACGGGTACGGCCAGACGTTCGTGAGAAGCGGCAGTGTGTAGCCTTTTCCTTCCGCAAGCTGCCTCGCCACGATCATAAACAAGCTGTCGTCCGTCCATGCTGCGGGAAATGTGCCGAGTTCTCGGAAACAGAAGAACGTGCCGAGCAACAGCAGGCCCGCTTCGGGGAGGTGGGTGCGGAGAGGTAACCTCATGAGATTTTGGTGGAGAGAGTTGCTACGGCATCCGCCAGCGATGCGGGGTCTCCCGCTTTGCACAGGTGCATGCGTTCGTGTCCGTCGAATTTTTCATGAATGGCGGGCGTATCTGCCGTGAGCACATGCATGCCACAGGCCATGGCGTCGTATACTTTATGCGGAATAACTCTGCCTGCTTTCGCGCTTGTTCCGAAAATCCCGAGATTTAAGTGCGCACTTCGTATGCGGTCGGGGAGATCTTGAAACGGAACGCGATCCACAAACCGCACGTTTGCAACGCATTTGTGGTCTGTCAGCGCACGAATTTCCTTGTATGTTTGGCCCGAACCTATGAGTGTGAAATGAATGTGAGGATGTATGGGTTCCAATATGGCTGCCGCACCTATGATGTGTTCTATTCCCTGCAGCGGAATGTATGTGCCGTAGAAGAGCACTTCAAATCTGTTCTCGGGTTTGGGCGTTTCTTTCGGAAAGAACATATCCGTGCGGGCTTCCAAATACACCACTCGTACTTTGGACTCTTTCAGAGAGAATCGTTTCAAGAAGAATTGTCTGTGTGCTTCGGTATCTATGAGTACTTCATCCGCGGCGTGACATGTCAGAAAATCCACGGCGTACAGAAACCACGCGTACGGGTGAAACCAAGAAACCTTACCGCGATCATCCACCAGAGTGTCACTCAGAGAAATAAATGCATCGAATACGAGTCGCTTGCGTGGGAAGCGGGTAAGCAGCCATGCCAGCGGGACAATGTAGTGCCCCGGAAACGTCACCAGCACCGTGCCCGCCTCTTTGCGGTGTTTGAAGTACTTCCGCGTTAAATCCGCATATTTTCCAAGAAACCCCTTCTTTGCGGTGTGGCATTCAATCATTTCGCCTCCTTTCTCCTCCAGCTTGCGCTTTATGCTCCAATGGCGCGGAGCCTCTTGGTTGTGGTAGCCGAATGCGATTACAGTGTTTTTCATCGTGGACCGATGGACGGGAGAGTACAGCAATTGTAGGCTTCTATTCCATGCGCATCACGTACGTTTGTCACGCTCGGTTCCCTACGGAGAAAGCATACGGGAAACAAATTGCAGAAGTATGCGATGCCTGTAGCAGTCTGGGACACGATGTGGAACTCCTGTGTCCCGTAGTACGGAACAATGTACACGACAGTGCCGCCAGTTTTTACGGTTTACCGGAGAGTTTTTCGGTGCGGTACTTGCACCACTTCGACCCCACCGCACATCCGTGGGTTCCCGGCATACTGTGGTTTCGTATTACCATGTTCTTTTACGGACGCAGTCTTACTAAATTTCTGAAAGAAAACTCGCCGGATCTCGTGTATGTTCGCTCTCCCGTTTTATTGCATGCGCTCGTAAAAGCAAAAGCACCTGTGGTGTTGGAGTTGCACGATTTGCCACGATACAGAAGGAAACGCTTTATGGCGGATTGCAATGCAACGAAACGGGTAGTGTGCCTTACCACTCCCATGCGTAACGAGCTTACGGAGTGGGGAGTGGATGAACATAAAATTATCGTGGAAGGAGACGGTGTGGATATTCGCCGTTTCGAGAACCTTCCCACCAAAGATGAAATGAGATCGAAGTGGGAACTTCCCAAAGACAGGGCAGTACTCGGATACGTCGGCTCCTTGGTAACACGCAACACCATAGAGAAGGGAATTCCGGAGGTTATAGATGCTCTGCTACTTCTGAAGAAACGTGGCGAGAAGGTATTTGGATGGGTGGTGGGCGGACCTCCTTCTTGGACGAAGCGTTACCGCAAACTAGCGTACGGCAAGGGGCTTACCGGGGCGGAAATACGGTTCATAGAGCGCATACCCGCAGCGGAGGTTCCATCCGCTCTTCGTGCATGCTCTGCGTTTGTGTATCCCGCGCCGAAATCCGATCATCCGTATTTCCAACGCGACACTTCTCCGCTGAAACTCTTTGAATACTTGGCTGCGGGCAGCCCGATAGTCTGTGCGGATATTCCTCCTGTGCACGATGCCGTAGACGAGGAGTCTGTTGTATTTTGTACCCCCGGCGACTCGGCGTCTCTCGCAGACGGCATTATCGCCGCATTGGCCGAAAAGGGAGAGGTGCGTACACAGAAAAGGAAAGAGTTGGCGCAGTGGTACAGCTGGCAGAACCGCATGCGGCGCATCTTGGATTCTGTTACTGTTTGAGCCATGGCCGAGGTCATAAGCATTACAAAAGATGGCACGACATACGCACTCTTCTTCCGCAAAGAAATTTCGTCGGGCGGTGCCAAGTTTTTTACGAAAGATGAAGATGCGTTTCAGGTCGGCGTGCTGGAGCGCCCCGCAGGGTACGAGGTGCAGCCGCATCAGCATCCTGAGAGACCCACCGAAGTACGAACCGTTTCGGAATTTCTGTACATAGCTTCCGGACGCGTGCAGGTAGCGGTGTTGGATGAACAGTGGACGGAACTCGGTTCGGCAGAACTCTCCGCAGGAGACTTTCTATTGTTCCTCCGCGGAGGACACAAGCTCACCATGCTCGAAGATACGAGAATGATAGAAGTGAAACAGGGGCCGTTTCTCGGAGACAGCGGTGCCAAAATTTTCCAACCGAAATTATGAACGTCCCTGTGAACGAACCGGTGATTACCAAGGCTGCAAAAGCGTACGTCGCCGATGCGCTGGAAACGGGGTGGGTGTCGAGTGCGGGGCCGTACATAGACAAATTCGAAGAGTCTTTCGCCCGGTTCATAGGAGTGAATCATGCGGTTACCGTTACCAGCGGCACCACCGCGTTGCACCTGTCGCTTGTGGCTCTCGGCATAGGAAAAGGAGACGAAGTAATCCTGCCCGACTTCACGATAGTGTCGTGCATGAATGCGGTGCTGTATGCGGGAGCGATACCTGTTTTTGTGGATATAGACCCCGAAACCTACTGCATGGATCCTGCGCTCATAGAAGCCGCAATCACCGAGAAGACGGTGGCAATTATGCCCGTACATATTTACGGACACAGTTGCGACATGGACCCCATTCTCGAGATAGCGCAGAAGAGAAATCTTCTCGTCATAGAAGATGCCGCGGAAGTGCACGGTGCGGAGTATAAAGGGAGAAAGTGCGGGAGTCTCGGCACGGTATCTGCGTTCAGCTTCTACGGGAACAAAATCATCACTACGGGTGAGGGTGGCATGGTGTGTACGGATGACGACCTGATAGCCGATGAACTCAGACTGCTGCGCAATCTTGCACATGCGCCTGGCAAACGTTTTTGGCACGAGGAAGTGGGCTACAACTACCGCCTTACCAACATGCAGGCGGCACTCGGACTCGGCCAGCTGGAGAGTGTAACTACACTTCTTGGACACAAGCAGTGGATGGGAGAGCAGTACACGAAGCAACTTTCGGACATACAGGGAATAGTACTGCCGGTCACCAAAGCGTATTCCACAAACGTGTACTGGATGTACGGCGTACGTGTGACGGATGAGCTTGGTATTTCTCGCGATGACCTTACGGCTCGCTTGCGTGAACGCGGAGTGGATACGCGAGATTTCTTCATACCGCTCTCAAGTCAGCCTATCGCCCAAGACTTCGGCCCTGCGCATTGTCCCGTGAGTGCGGAAGTGGCTGCAACCGGCTTTTATTTGCCTTCGGGTCTTGCACTTACGCAAGAGCAGCTAGACTATGTGTGCGATGTCTTCCACGAAGTTGTCTCCGCATAGTATCGGTTTGGTTTCCGTTATTCTTCCGATCCTTCGGTGCGTTCGCATCTGCGACGCTCACTTACTCGGGACAGGCTTGGATGCAGCTTCTCTTCCACTGACTATTGTATGATTTCCGTTATTCTTCCGATCCTTCGGTGCGTTCGCATCTGCGACGCTCACTTACTCGGGACAGGCTTGGATGCAGCTTCTCTTCCGCTGACTATTGTATGATTTCCGTTATTCTTCCGACGTACAACGAGGCCGGGAATATAGTCGATCTCATTGTTGCCATACACGAGGCTGTTTCGCATCCGCACGAAATACTCGTGGTGGACGACAACTCACCGGATGGCACATCTCGTCTGACTCAGCAGCTTATAGACTCCGGTCGTGTTCCCGGTTTGCGGCTTGAAACACGTACGACGGACCGCGGGCTGCGTAAAAGTATTTGGAGAGGAATAGAGCTTGCGAAGGGGGACATTGTTGTATGGATGGATTGCGACTTTTCCATGCCTCCTGCGGTCATACCGCAACTGCTTTCCAAGGTGGAAGAAGGGTACGACATTGCGGTCGGTTCGAGGTTTGTGCGCGGCGGCAGCCAAAAAGAACACGGAGAAGGAGAGTCTCAAATCGCAATTTTACTCAGCAGTGTTCTCAATGTGATTCTTCGTGTGTTTTTGCATTTCGGATTTCACGACTACACGAGCGGATTCATAGCTGTGCGCAGAAGTGTATTTTCGCAGATTCGTCTGAAAGGTGACTACGGAGAGTATTTCATAGATATGATGTTTCGAGCTATTTTACTGAAGCATTCATACATCGAGATTCCCTACGTGTGCGAGAAGCGTCGTGCGGGGGTTTCCAAAACCGCACCGAACATACGAGTGCTCCTTAAGAGAGGAGTGAAGTACGTGTGGGTTATTGGTGTTATGCAAGGTATTCGTTTGCGCGCATTATGCGGATTTCGAATCACAGACCCCGATGCGTTGCGTGTGCGGTAGTGCGACAAGAAAACTGAAAAAAGTTTTTTGATTCTCAGGTTTCTTATACTTACACTCTGCGCAGTTCTTTCGGATCACCGGATAGTTGGTCGGTGCTTTAGTACGGCACTGACCTTCGGGACAACCAACAGTCGATTTCAATTCGACACTCCAGAAGGAGTAATGCTTTGACGGAATTCATCTTCGCCCTCACGGGCCAAATGAAGTTCAACGGTCACAACCGCGCAAAGAAGAGCGCAACGAAGGTTGCGGCACGAAGAAGCGATCGGCAAATCGTCGATCAGAAGAACCAGCTGTAGCAAGCAAGGTCGGCCCGCTGGATAGTGGGCCATCACGAGAAAGGTGAACCAGATGAATTCACTTCATCGTTGCCGGTCACCGTAAGGAGACCGGCACACCCACGCGCTATGACATTCTTCATTCCTCATTTTGAAAGGTTTTCCATGTCTGTTTTCCCCCAGGGCCTCCCGGGTTAGAAGGCAGTATCCACAGTACTAAACATTTTGCACTCTTTCGAGCACATCGCTTCCGCACGGACTTCCGGAACAAAAGCGACGAGAGTGCCAAGAAGTCCATAGGACTCCGGCACACGAAAGAACACGCCACCTGCTTGTGCTCCAGGTGGTTTTTTCCGTTACTCTGCAGGTATGCAACTTCCGCAATTTCAGGCACACGAAGAAACAGAGAGTCATCACTGGTGGTTTCGTGCGCGCGTGCACATGCTGCGCGCCCTTCTGCGAGAGCTTGTGCCCGAAGGAAACGCCACGCCGGTGCTGGATGTCGGTTGTGGCACAGGGGGCAACACGGCGGCTTTAAGCCCGCACTACCGTGTGTTGGGTATAGATCCCATTCCCGAAGCCATAGCGAGTGCCAAGGCACGTTTTCCCGAAGCGGAGTTTGTGTGCGGGTACGCACCCGAGGACATACCCGCACAAATGAAAGAGGCGGATGTTGTGCTGCTCATGGATGTGCTGGAACACATAGAAGATGATTTTCTTTTCACGTCCTCTCTGCTCGCCGCCATGAAGCCGGGTGCGCATCTCGTTCTTATGGCACCCGCAGACCCTGCGCTTTGGGGTGTACACGACAGAGGATTCGAACACTACCGTCGCTACACCATCGAGCGTCTGCGACTTCTGTGGGTGGATCTCCCGGTGGAGGAGCGCTTGGCAACGTACTGCAATGCTCGCTTGTATCCTCTCGTGCGCGTTGCACGGGCAATCAGTCGCTGGCGGGGTAAGGCACTGGGCGCACACGATACGGATCTCTCCGTACCTCCCGCACTCATAAACACATTGCTGTATGGCATTTTTGCGAGCGAACTTCCTCGTATGCGCAACGTGCTGCGCGGCACACGCACACACGGTTTTATGCACGGTGTGAGTGTGTTCGCCATTCTTACGAGAGGCGACAAAGATTTTCAACCTCGCCCGCGACCGAGCAACGTTGCCACAGACGACCGACCGTGGATGAACCTATAGTGCTATTTTCTCCGCCACCACTTCCGCAGCCTGTTTCACTGCGCGCGCACTCGGATGCACGGTATCCCACCCGAGTACTTCCACTTTGTTTGAGAATATGTCGTACAAATCCACGACGGTAAATCCGCGTTTTTCGACCGCTGCCTTCAGTACGGGTCTGCTCTTTTCGTGCAGGTATCGGTCGGGCCAGATTACGAATGTTTTTGGCATGTCTGCGGGGAGTATGCGCAGCAGAGAGTCCAGTTGACGAAGGTACATGCGCATCTGCTCGTTTGAAATGCTGTGACTCTCGGCCATTGTCACGTCTCCTTCGCGTGCTTCTTCCAGCATTTCGCCCGCAAAGCGCATATTCACCAGTTTCTTCACCGCTTTGTAGAACGCACTGTGGGTATCCAGCCAGCATTTGCCCGGTAGCAGCCCCAGCAGCCCTTCTGTAATGGGACTGCACTCCGTTGCCGTCGGCACGAAATTCGGAGAGCGAATGATGCCAAGGTCATCCAGCCAGCCGGTTTGCATTTCGAAATCGTTGTAGTGGAACACGAGCATGAGTGCCGAGTGCGGAATGTCCTTCAACTTCTCTTTGTAGAGCGCGGTTTCCATACCCAGGTGATACCCCGGCGTACCCGTGTTTAAGAAGTTGTACTGCGGCAGCAGCGTCTGCAGCTGCGCCCCCAGTGTTTCGTGGTCTGCTACGCCGTATCCGAATGCGATGGAATCTCCCAGAATCAGCACAGTATCTTTCGATGCATTAATTTCCGGACTGCGAAATCCCAGACTGTTCGTTGTTACCGTATTGCGGTACGCCTTCTTTCGAATGTTGGGACGCAGCTCGTAACTTATATCCGTGTAGTCACTGGTCTGGTAAATCTTCGGGGGATTGGGCTTTACCGTTTGCAGACCCGTCACGCGCAGTATCACTTCTATTCCTCCGAAGAAGAAGAAGGCGGTTGCTGCGAGGAGACTGAGGTTGATAGCGGCGCTTTTGGGCTTCATGTAGGGGTATCCTATCGTATCTTCGTGTTTGCTGTCTTCTTCTTGCGGTATTTTTCAGAGACATAATCATGTGATGTTAGTTCCTTCTTTCTTTTGTCTGCCTGAACTTCTTTTCTTGCGGTATTTTTTTGACATGAAAGACCGCAGAATGATCTGATTTTTTCCTACGGCACTTTTTTAGAAAAAGTGCCCAAAAACTTTGTCAGCCGCAAACTCGCTCGGGGCGAGACAGGGTTATCATACCACCGGCTCGAGCAACCAGGCTGGCGAGTGAGTGTTCATAGTACACCGGGCCACCTGGCATGCTCTCGCATATAAGTTGCGCCTAACGGTAGCCCCCTCGCTCAGACAGGTGCGGCTGACAGGCTTTTTTAAATTGTGGTCAAGAGCCTCGAAGGATCAGTAGAGCACCTCACCATGACGCAGGGGAGTACTTTTAGACAGGTGAAACAACGGTTTCATTTAGTATGACAATTAATGTCTCTCTCCTTAAATCTTTAGCCCTTTCTTGGCCAAAAATGCATGTTTGAGCGAAGCGGCACTGCGACCGCTCTAACTTCTTTTGTGCCGCGAACGCGAGTTCTTTTTTGGCCGATTTTTGGGCACTTTTTCTAAAAAAGTGCCATGAGAATAGAAGTGATACTGCCACAAAAGGGCGACGTGATTACTTCTTCCTCCCAGTCAGCACAAACAGTCCTCCTTCTCTTCCTATGGTAAACATCCACCCCAGCTGCTTGGCGATGTGCTGTGCAGGGGTACCGCGAGGATGCGCAGCAAACAGTTTCTGCACCTGCGGTGTTTCGCTTTTTGCCATGCCGCCGATGTCCGGTACGCCGCTCACAAACTCCACTCCTGTGTCATCGAACCACTTCAGCGTTTCATCCACGCTGTGCCAGCTTTCATGAGGGTTTCTGTACTGGTCGGCAAACCAGATCTCCTTTTTGCTTTGGTCCACGTCTTTTCTGCGCATGTGGGCGTCTAGTTTTCTAAAGACGTTCCCCGTACAACGAAACACACATTTACGCATTCCCAGCGGAATACGTGCGTACGTGTTATACAGCCCAATTACAATGTACCCGCCCGGCTTCACACGTTTCAGCAGTTCCTTGTATCCGCCGTAGGGGTCCGGTGTGTGGTGCAGCACTCCCGAGCAAATGAGTACATCGACGGAGTTTGGTTTTACGGGCAGAGCAAAAATATTGCCCTGCACAAACGACACGTTCTTCAATTCAAATTGACTGCGAAATTTCTCTCCGAGTGTGAGCGACGGAATACTTTGGTCCACTCCTATGAGCTTGCGGGTACTTACGAGCCCGAGGAAGTTTGTCATTTGTCCTGTGCCGCACCCCACCTCCATTACCGTTGCCATGGGAGAAATTGCTTCATCCAGCCATCTGCCAAAACCGCTCTTCTTCGCTTTATCCATAAGGACACTCGGGCTGTCTATGCCATCGTACCCGGGGAAAGTAACAGTTTCGTAAAACGCCTGCATCTTCTGTCGTACTTTTTCTTCCTCCTCGGTTTTACTGGGAGTAAGAAGACGAGGAATGCCACCTTCTATCTTGTACGCCGTGCCGTATTCATTTTTCAGTTCATTACCTTCCTGCACCAGTGGTCCGCCTGTTTCGGGGCATGCCAAGAAAGGGAGAATGGATTGTTGGTTCGTCATTGACAGAGAGTATACAGAGGAATCTTCTCCTCTGCTCTCTTCGTCTAATTCTTGTATTATAAACCACTTATGTTCTTGTCAATATTCAGAAATTGCGTACTCTTTACATAGTTTCAGAAACGTTCCTTTCTTTTCACGGAGGCAAGATTTCAGTGAGATCTCTTCTTTTAGGCGGTGCAATCGGTGGTGCTGCCGCTGCTGTGGACGACTGGTCGAATCCCGGTCTTGCAATTGGCAAGGTGATCGCTGCCGCGGTCATCACTATGGCGATTTGTTGGGCCATCGGTATCGACAGAAGTCCTTCTCCGCCGAATGACGAACACTACATTTGAAGTCGGACGGAACAAGTTTGAGACGCATGACGGCCCGCGACACTCGTGGGCTGTCTTTTTTTACCCCAAAGATTCTCCAGATGACATAGCTCACCATGACAAATGCTACTAATCCAACTCAAACTGCTCCAAGTATGCTGCGTTATCCTGCATTTTTTGGTTCTGTGCGTCCTTACGGACTAAGAAGTTTCCAAGAACGAGGTAGTCCATCTGTGTGTGTAAAAAGCAGTTTATGGCGTCCTTCGGACTCTCTACTATCGGCTCTCCACGCACATTAAACGATGTGTTAATTATCACGGGGCAACCTGTGCGGTCATCGAATGCTTTTATAAGGTCATAGTACCGGGGGTTCTGCTCGCGGTTTATTGTCTGAATACGAGCAGAGCCATCTACGTGCGTAACGGCGGGAATTTTTTCGCGTTTATCCGCATGTACATCTGCTACCAGCAACATGTACGGACTTTCTCTGTCCAGTTCAAACCAGTCATCGACCTTCTCTTCCAACACGGTGGGCGCAAACGGTCGGAACGACTCGCGGAACTTAATTTTCAGGTTCACCTTCTTCCAGTTTTCTTTGTTGCGGGCATCGGCGATTATGGAGCGGTTACCCAGTGCGCGAGGGCCGTACTCCATACGTCCTTGGAACCATCCGATAACGTTATCTCCTTCCAGTAACTGAGCAACAGTTTTTATGGTGTCGCTGGCTGAGAGCTTTTCGTAGGTGAGACCGTGGTCTTTCAGAGCGTGCTCTATGGCTGTGCCGTCGTACTCACTGCCCCAGTACGCATGTGGCAGGGGACTGCTGCGCTTGCCTTTGAATTCACGATGCCAAATCAAATACGCTACTCCCAGTGCTCCACCTGCGTCGCCGGAAGCCGGTTGAATGTAGATGTTTTTAAACATATTCGAGCGCAGTATTTTGCCGTTGGCCACACAGTTAAGTGCCACTCCTCCCGCGAGGCACAGGTTCTCCGAAGGGCACGTCTCTTTGGCGTGTTTCACTATGAGCATCATTGCTTCTTCCGTTATTGCCTGCACGGAAGCGGCAACGTCTTTATGGAACTGGTCGAGGCTGCTTTCGGGGTTACGCCGTGGTTGGCCGAGCAGTTGCTCCAGTTTCTTGCCTGTCATACGCAGTGTGTACTCGTAGGTGAAGTACTCCATATTCAGGGCAAAACTTCCGTCGGGTTTTAGATCGAGCAGTTTGTGCATCTGCTCCACGTACTTGGGCTCTCCGTACGGAGCGAGTCCCATCACTTTGTACTCCGCGCTGTTTACCTTAAATCCAAGGTAGTAGGTGATGGCGGAGTACAGCAGCCCCAGAGAGTGTGGGAAGTGAATTTCCTCCGTAAGAGCCAGTTCCGTACCTTTGGCGTACCCCACAGTGGTGGTTGCCCATTCGCCCACACCGTCCACGGTCACAATGGCGGCGTCCTCAAATTTCGACGCGTAGTAGCTGCTTGCCGCATGCGCTTCGTGGTGGGAGCTGTAGAAAATAGGTCCTTTGTACCCAAGCTCTTTGCCAAACAGGTGGTTGGTCCAGAGCTTTTTGGTCATCCACTCCTGCATGGCGTGGTGGTACGACACGAGTCCCCGTGGCCACACCTTAAAGTAGGTTTGGAGTATGCGGTCGAAGAATTTCAGCAGTGGCTTCTCGTAAAATCCGACTGCGTCTATGTCGTCTATGGTTATTCCCTCATGCGCGAGTGCGCGTTTTACTACTTCCACCGGAATGGCATCGTCGTGTTTCTTTCGTGTGAAACGCTCTTCCTGTGCGGCGTACACTACTTCTCCGTCGCGCAGTAGTACCGCACCAGAGTCGTGGTAAAAGCAGGAGATGCCAAGAATGTAGTTCGGTTTGCTCACAGCTTAAAAGGAGTATTTCATATCGGCGTTTTCGTTATCCACTTTCACCCAGTAGCTCTCAGGTTTCTTTTTTTTCAGATGCATGAGCTGCCAGATCATTGCGTACGGTCCTATGCCAATTATCCACAGCACAGTGAGGATAATTTTGCTCATGACAATCCCTAAGTAATGGGAAAACTTCATCCACAGCGTGTGCTGCCAGTTAAACGGCGCAACGAGTTTTTCTTCTTTCAGTCCCAAGAGCTTCATGCTCAGTACCAGCTCAAATACGAACAGGTAGGCTATGACGAGAAGGATGATTTTGCCCGAGGACATCTAGATAATGGTGTAGATGAACGGAGCAAGAGCGGAGCTCTGGGCGAATATAAGCAGCAGACCCAAAAGTCCGATGATCACGATAATCGGCAGCAACCACCATTTCTTTCGAACTTTCAGAAACTGCCAGAGTTCGCCGAAGAGTGAGAGTTTGCTCATGATTAAAAGACGGTATAGATAAAGGGTGCAAATGCGGAACCCTGTGCGAATATGAGTACAAGGCCGAGGGCGGCTATGAAAATGATGAGCGGAAGCAGCCACCATTTCTTGCGCACGCGCAGGAATTGCCAGATTTCGTGGAAAATAGAGAGTTTGCTCATTGGCTGCAGTGTATAGCACTTTTTATGGATAGTCATCTCGTCTGTCTCGGTCATTTTTCTTTATCTGTATTGGGGGGCTAGGGCACCTTGTCCGGTTTCCTAAGCCCCCCAAACCCCCCTTACCCTCCTGACGGTACCTGACTTCTCTTGCACATAATAAATTCTGTCAGTTCCAAACTCGTGCATGGTTCGAGGCTCGACTGTCATCCTGCGTGCCGGCCGAAGCTGCAAGCAAAGAGAGCCTCGAAGGATCAGTCGAGCACCTCACCATGACAAAAGAAAGCACTCTCAAACAGGTGGAACTGACAGACCTTTTGCATTACCAGAGTAGCCTCTCCACTTGAAATATTGAGTCCTTCCTTGGCCAAAAATGCATGTTTGAGCGAAGCGGCACTGCGACCGCTCAAGCTATCTTCTGTGCCGCGAACGCGAGCTCATTTTTTGGCCGATTTTTGGGCACTTTTTCTAAAAAAGTGCCGTAAGAACCGAAAAGGCTACACCAACGTAGCCAGTACGGAGAAAAGCTGCAACACAGGGCTGATAATAAATCCTATCCACATGGAGAGAATAGGAACGTTGAGCAGTTGCCCGAGCACAATGAGAATAAGCAAAATTTTCGGCCCCTGCTCCATAAAGTCCTGGTAACGGTTTTCGTGACGAAGCGGTACGAACGGTCGAATAATCTTCGAGCCGTCCAACGGTGCAATGGGTAGCAAGTTAAATGCCATGAGCACGAGGTTAATATGCAGGAAGTCTGTCATAAGTTCTGTGAGCAGACGCATGGCTACGGACGTATCGCCGTGTGCCATCATGGCGCCGCTCATAGAGACGATGGATTGTCTGCTTACAAACAAGAGCATTACGAATGCAAACAGCGCGAGAATGAAGTTACTCACCGGGCCTGCGAGAGCCACGAGTGCGGTATCTCTTTTGATGTTCTTAAAGTATCGAGGATCCACCGGCACGGGCTTTCCCCATCCGAATCCCACCAGTACGAAGAGCACCGTTCCCACAGGGTCTAAGTGAGCCAAGGGATTTAATGTGAGTCTCCCTTCCATCTTTGCGGTGGCGTCTCCCAGTTTGTGTGCCACGTATCCGTGTGCCCACTCATGCACGGAGAGTGCGAGCAGAACGCTGATGATGAACGTGGGAGTGAGAAATTCGAACATGTGTGGTCACTGTACAAGGAACGACTCAGTATGAGAAGGCGGGCTGTCGGCAGGAAGTAGTAAGCAATCAGTGGTCAGCTATTAGTAAAAAGCTGTCTTCTGCCCGCTGCCCGCTGCCCGCTTTCCCTATACTCTCTTCCCTGCCTGCATTCTCTTGGCGAGTGTGCGCAGGTAACTGGTGGAAACCTTCATGGTCTTGTATTCGCCGGTGTTCGGGTCGAATACGCGAGTCTTCTGAATATTTGGCTTAAATGTACGCTTTGTGGCCCGCAAAGAGTGGCTTCGGTTGTTACCGGTTGCCGTGCGCTTGCCTGTTTTGGAGCATTTGCGTGCCATGAGCCGGGGAATCGTACGGGGCGAAGCTCTGCAGGTCAAACTCTTTGGCGTATTTTTACGACCAAATTCATACCGTAGCGGCTCTCTTTTTGTGCTACACGATCTTTTTCCGTGTGTCTTTGATATCGCTTCGGTGGTGCTTTGCTTCCAGTATTTTTTCTTTGGCACGCTTGCTGCGTCGTACTTTCTGCTTTCGAAGCTTAAAGATTCGCTTGGCTTTCGCAGACTCTTTTCCTTTCTTCTTCTCTTCCACTTTTGAAATGAGAAGTTTGTATGCAGAGAGTCTGTTGGCGCTCTGCTGCCTATGTTTCTGCACTCGCACCACCGTACCCGTGGGAATATGCGTGAGTTCCACGCAGATACTGGTTTTGTTTATCTTCTGTCCTCCGGGACCCGTGCCGCGAGTGAATGTTTCCGAAATATCTTGGGCACGAATACCAAGATCCTCTGCGAGTTGCGCAAACTTGCCGGGCAATTCCACGGGAAATTCCATCTCTCGCAGTGTACCTCCAGCGGGGCTACTCTTCTATGGCGTGCTTCTGTTCTTCCAGCACGTTGAGTTCCTGCTGTAGTGTTCTGGCTTCCTGCGACAGCTCGTGTCCGCCCTTGGATCGGCGACTTTCGGCTTTCATTTCGTGGTAAATCTCTCGTTCTTTCTCCTCCAGATTTCCCACCGTGTGTTCCTCCACTTTTTCTATGAGCAGCTGCCAAGCTTCTTCTCTGTTGTCGCTCAGGTGACGATGATGATCCACCCGAACCACCACGCCGCTCGGTTTGTGCGTGAGTTCCACGCAGTTGCAGCTCTTATTCTTCTTCTGACCGCCATGACCGTGACCGCGCGTATGATTTTCGTGAACATCTGCGGGATTCAAATGAATATGCTGCGCAGTGTGCAGGGTATTGGGTTGCAGGGGGACTGGGAAGTGCATGGAGTGGGTGTGAAGTTGTATATATTATACCATATAAATATGTAATTGTCTTCTTTTCGGGACAGACGAAAAAGGGCGCATGTGCTGAGGCAGCGCCCTGATTCGCGTGTGTTCCTTCCTCCTTTCCTAGGAGTTCGTATTCGTATCTTTTGCCGCACGAATGCATTCTCTGCGAGCAGCCCGGTCTTCTTCGTCTCGGCATTCCTTCAGTGCGTCCTTCGCATCATCGGAGAGATTTCGGAAGAAACCATGTCCTTTGCCGCGTCCGCGTCCGCGACCGAATCCCGGACCTTCGCGGTCGCCAAAGTCGCCGCGTCCGCGCTCAAACTCAGGTCGCTTTGGAAACGCATCTTCATTTTCATCGTGCAGAGTTTTCAGACACTCATGCTTTGCATCTCTGTCTTCCAGTGCTTTGCACTCTTCTATTGCTTGGCGGATTTCTTCGGGAAGATTTTCCAAATTTGGTCCGCGCCTGTGTTCAGAGCGTGGAGGAGGAGCGAAATCGCGCAGTTCCTGCACACAATCACGTCGCTCTGCGAGAGTTTCTAACTCTATACATGCTTCTATGGCAGTAAAGAGACCGTCTCGTCTGCTGTCTTCTTCGTCGTTCGGAGTTTCGGCGTGTGCGGGAGCCGCACTGAGTACGAGAGCTCCGAGTATGGAAAGTGATACAAATCTGTCTGTCATTTTCATGGGGTAAAAGGGGAAAAAAATGATGTACACCATGTAAGACGAACGGATGTCTCAACTCTTACACAGATTTTTCTCCCCATTTTCTTGTAAGAGTGGCACTCTTTATACGTCTTCACTTATACATGTCGGAACAATCGCCATCACTGGAGGAAGATTTCGCCACGGCGTACGATTTGTATGCGGATGCCATCTTTCGGCACTGCTACTTTCGTGTGAACGATCGTGAGAAAGCGGTGGATCTTATGCAGGAAACGTTCATGAAAACATGGGAGTACCTGGCGTCCGGTAAGAAGGTGACAAACTTGCGGGCTTTTTTGTATCGCTCCGCAAACAATCTGATTGTAGATCAGGCACGAAGAGCCAAGCTTCGCCAGGAAGATTCGCTGGAAGACATGCGGGAAGCAGGATTCGATATCGCGGGAGAGGACGGCAGAGACATGGGCACGGCCCTCGACGGCCGTCATGTGGTGTCTGTTATGTCACAAGTAGAAGAACCGTATCGCTCCGCACTGTTACTGCGTTACGTCGACGAGCTGCCCCCCAAAGAAATTGCAGAAATACTCGGTGAACCGGTGAATGTGGTATCCGTACGCATAAATCGCGGAGTGAAGAAACTTCGTTCCCTGCTTCCGCAGTATGGATAAACACCTGTCATCCTTCTTCGAGGCTGCAAAAAAAGTTTCTCTTACGGAGAGCGAGCGCAGCAACGTACGCGACGCACTGGTAACGCAGGTGACTGCTCTGGAAGTGCATCTCAGTGCGCAGGAACGTGAGGAGGTACGTGCCGTACTGATGCAGCACGTGTCTGTCCCCCTTCCCGAAGAGTACGTCGGTGCCGCAGCGAGAGACGTACGCTTGAGTGCGTTGGAAAAAGAGGCGGTGTTCGACCGTGTGCACGCATTCATGCAAATGCATCCCGCACGTCGTAACCAAGTGTCCACACTCTCTTCACGTTTGGACGCAACACGAGCCGCACTGCTGCGTCCGTTTACATTGCGTTCGTTCTCGGCGCAGTTTCTGATTGTCAGCATATTGGTAACAACAGGAGGAGGCTTTGCGTATGCGGCGGAAGACACGCTTCCCGGAGACGCACTGTACCCTTTGAAAGTGGATGTTACAGAACCGCTGCGAGAATATTTTTCACTCTCTCAAGAGCGCAGAGTCGAGCGGGCATTGCACCATTTAAACCGTCGGTTCGAGGAAGCTGAAATGCTTCTGCAACGGGAGCGTGTGCTTCCGGAACATCAGGCGCTTCTTGAGCAGCATATAGAAGAGCGCATGGCGCACATGGAGGAACGTCTCCAACTCTTAAGCGAACGTGATGCGCAACTTGCTTCCGATGTCAGTGAACGATGGGAGTTTGCCGTGGAGGACCACGAATCCGGGTTACGGAAATTCATGGAGCACGGTCACCCTGACCATACGGATTTTCCGGCATTTGCCCGTGTACGTGACTGGAGGGAGCAGGCATTCCGTACGCGTCACTTCGCCGAAGCGCGTGCAGCGAGCAGCGTATCGCCCGAAGACATAGAAGACATACTCAAGGAGCACCTGAAAGCCGTACGCGAAGTGGCAACAACGCCTGTGGTAGAGCCGGAGATAGCAGAGTACCTGCGTGAGAATATGGAGCAGGCAGAGTCGTTCTTCCGTCAGGGCAACGTGCCCGAAGCGTACCAAGCCATGCGCAGAGGCAAACGTGCATTTCATCGTACGATGGAAGGACGGCAGTTTATTCCCGAGCTGCGCGGTGACACTTCTGTGTTCGAACATATGAAACCGCCGCCATTTGCACCGGAACTGTTTGAAGACATGGCGGAGAATAAAAAAGAAGACCATCGCGGTCTTCCGGAACGCAGCGAGTCGGAACGGGAAGAGGACAATGACTCACACGAAATGCGTGATGCACGCAGAGGACCGCCACCTTTGTTCGGTGGTACGAAAAAAGAGGCGTTACGGCCGCCGTTCAAAGAACACAGAGAAGATCCTCCGCATGTACCCGAGGAAGAAGAGCGAGATGCGGATACGGAAGACCGGGACGATGAAGACAAAGACAGGGGTCGGGGACGAGATGACCGCGATGATCGGGAACACGGCAGAGGCAGAGGAGGTCCGCCGTCCCGAAGGCCGTAGCTCGAATGCAACGTTGCCCTGCTTGGTTCGCTTCGCTCCGTGCAGGAAGATATTTTCATATCGTCCGTGTCGTCGTGTACCGGGATCGCAATGGCTCACCCGGCACAACGTATCTTCGGATTCGCACGTCGCCCTGCGGGCTCGTGCTCATCTCGAATTCCGAGCGTACTCACAGAATGTCCATGTGAATGTCTTTTACCTCGCATAAGTACCGGGATCGCAATGGCTCACCCGGCACAACGTATCTTCGGATTCGCACGTCGCCCTGCGGGCTCGTGCTCATCTCGAATTCCGAGCGTACTCACAGAATGTCCATGTGAATGTCTTTTACCTCGCATAAGTACCGGGATCGCAATGGCTCACCCGGCACAACGTATCTTCGGATTCGCACGTCGCCCTGCGGGCTCGTGCTCATCTCGAATTCCGAGCGTACTCACAGAATGTCCATGTGAATGTCTTTTACCTCGCATAAGTACCGGGATCGCAATGGCTCACCCGGCACAACGTATCTTCGGATTCGCACGTCGCCCTGCGGGCTCGTGCTCATCTCGAATTCAACGTTGGCGGTGTGCGCTGGAAAAAATACGAACTGATTTTGCGGGCGGCGGCTGAAAAATTCGCGCGCCAGCCGCCGCCTGCCGACCTGCCGTTTCTGACGATTTCAAGTTTTTCTCGTCTCACCAGTGCGAGACTTCCTCGGCTTTTCCGAGTTTTGTGGCAAATTCTTTAAAAAAAGAACAAATGTAGATTCACGGAGAGAAAAAGCCACGCATTTTTTCAATGGAATTCTTCAATGATTGGTAGTCTGCTTTTCCGTTCTCGTTCCGATGATGAATTTGGTTTCTGATAAATGTATGAACACTAACCTCATTTTGATTTCCTTTCCACGGGGAATCTTTTGCTTCGCCCTTTGTCGTAATAAAAAAATCATTATCAAACGGCTTGTAGTCTTTATTGACTCCATGATTCGACTTTAATTCCTCATAAAGCTCATTATGGTATTCCTCTGTTGCCAAATTGAAGGCCAAAAAATTTGTTTCATTTGCCGATACATAAGGCAAAACTCGACTCTCTATTTCAGAAATTCTTTGTCCATCATTTTCCAGAACCCGCACTTTCACTTTCTCGTTTTCTGAAAGCTGTTTTACAAGCAGTGGCGAGTGAGAGGCGAGGAAGATTTGCGCCGTCTTTGAAAGTTCTAGTAAAAATTGTACAAATTTTTCTTGTAGCCTTGGGTGCAAATGCAGTTCAGGCTCATCAATCAGTATTATCAGCTGTTTACCACTTTGCTGAGCAAGATAGAAAGAATACAAAAGCGCAAAAATCATTTCATAGCCAGAGCCAAGATTGCTTAGCAAAATCTGCTGATTGTTGTCTTTTTTGGCTGCAAAGAAAGCATTTTTAAATGGCTCGTAGTTGTCCAAAAAATCGAGCTTGATATGTGAACCACTAATTTCCTGGAACTTCTTTATTGCTTCAGAAAGAAAATTATTCTCAACCTTATCTTTTTTAAGCTTCTCATCTAAATCATCGTTTAGATTTTGAACAGTTGACTCTATGCTTTTTAGATATTGATAACTGAAATCTTCCATCAAGCGATCAAAGCGAGTAGTGTTGAAGTTGCCGGATCGTGTTTGAAATAGCCTGTTTCTATCCAAGAAAAGTACATCATTTTCATCAAACCTTTTGCCCTTAAAGGGGTTGTTTACGCTTACTCTCAGATCAGGGCTATTATCCTTTGGTTTGTCTGGGTCTACTCTAATAAACTTTTGATCATTGACTACAATCGATGATAGATAAGCCTTTGTACCTCTCGATCTAACACCAGCCTCAAATGAAAATCCTTTCGCTTTAAATGAACCTTTAGGCATAGTCCCGGAAACATCAAACTCATTTTGAGAAAAGACGTTTATCTCAATTTTCTTGCCGGTGTCATTAAAGTTATCTATACCAAAATTTTCTGTCTTATATTCCAAAATTGGCAACGCAAACGCGTCCAAAAGGGCCGTTTTTCCACTTCCATTTTCTCCAACAAATACGTTTAACCCCGATCCTTCATTTGTATTGTCGGGAGTATTGATTTCATCAATCACAAACTCACTCTCTGCAGGGAAGAGCCGAAAGTTCTGAATGGTAATCTTTTGGATGAACATAGCAAAAATTAGTTACCTTTGGACTCCTTCGCCATTTTATCATCTGAAAGCTCTGCAAATTTAGCGGTCATGGTAGGGTTGCCACGCGTCAATTTCTTAATGGTCAAGTCTTCGGCTTTATTGTTGGCAAGACGAAGGTTATTTTCTGATGACAAAAGATTCTCTTTGGTTTTCTGAAGATGAGTAATGGTTTTATCAATTTCATCTATAGCAGTTTTGAACTTACGACTGGCAAGATCGTAGTTTTTCGCAAACCCCTCCTTGAACTTGTTCATATTATCCTCAAAATTCGTAATATCGATATTTTGATTCCTTACTAATGCTAGCTCCGCTTTATACTTGAGAGAGTTCAGGGCAGCATTACGGAGCAGTGTGATAATTGGAATAAAAAACTGCGGTCGAATCACATACATTTTTGGATACCTATGAGACACATCCACAATACCATTGTTATAGAGCTCATTTTCAGGCTCTAAAAGTGAAACGAGGACAGCATACTCACATTTCTTTTCAGTGCGATCTTTGTCTAGTTCCCGTAAAAAATCTTCATTCTTTTTCTTGGTGGCAGTTTCATCTCCTTCATTTTTCATTTCAAACATAATTGAAATAATCTCATTCCCTTCACCATCGGTTTCTCGATAAATATAGTCGCCTTTGCTGCCACTACTAGAATCATTGTCTTTTTCAAAATAGGCATTCTGAAAAGCGGTAGCCCTCAACTTGTTAAACTCCACTTCGCAATGCTGCTCTAGGGTTTCTCCAACCATTTTAGTGCTGAGCTTGAGCTTCATATCCTTGTATCGTTCAATCATTTCATCCTTTGATTTTAACTCAGTCTCATACTTCTCTTTCAAAGATACCTCTTTGAGCTGCATTTCATGTTCCTTGCTTTTAAGATTGTTAGCCAAATCATCCCGTTCTTTTTCAATTTGTTTGACCGCTTCTGTGACTGTAAGTTTTTTCTCTACTTCCGCCTTATCTAGCTTCGACTTCATTTCGGCAAGTTCGGCTTCTTTTTTGCCCAATTCTTCGGCAAGGTTACGATCTTTTTCGGCTCTTAACTCCATTAATTCTTTATCCTTTTTTGCAAGCTCCTTTTGCAGTTCGTTTTTTAGATTTGATTCAGCAAGTTTAACCGCACTGGCTTTTTCTCGTTCAGCAATTTCCAGTCTTTCATGTAGCTCCTTTTCAAACTGATGATCACGGACTTGCTTGAGAATGTCTGCAAACCCTGCCTCATCGACTTTGAAGACTTTTTCGCAATGGGGACATTTAATATCTTGCATAAGATTATAGGTAACATTATTTCCCAGATTTAGTACGGTTATCTTGCTTGCATAGCATCTGACAATTCTCCGCGAGTGTTTTGCCGCCTTCATGCCAAGGCTTGATGTGGTCAGCTTCCATTTCCGAAAGCTCAAAATGCTCTGCGCACTTCACACAAATTCCTTTCTGTCTTTCGTAGGCTTCACGCTTCATCTTGTCGTTAAAAGCGCGAATGGAAAGATGTTTTTCTTCTCCTGTAAGGATGTACGGATAAATACCTGACTTTTTCGTGACATCTTCATCCTGCATTAAGTGCGCAACTTCTTTTTCCAGCTTTTTGGCATCGAACTTGTTATCTTTGAATTGGTTGTACAGTTCGCCCCAGTTTACGTTTGCCATCTCGTTACGGTAGCTTGTGAAAGTATTGCGCACCCATTCAATTACTTCTTGGAAATAGCCCCATAATTCGTCTGCATTTTTATCATGCTGATGCTTTGCCATGTAGTCGGCAACTTCTCCGTTATTAATCCACGAAAGAGCAGTTTCTAGGTACTCCTGCCGAATCGGCGAACCTTTGAGAAGTGCCCCGCCATCGTTTGCAAGAAGATAAGCTGCACAATTCGTTTTGCTGAATTTCAGCTTTGCATCGGAAAGCCACGGGCCTGTGTAAACAGCGTTCCGCAATTCTTGGTCGGTCAATTTTTCTCCGGCAATGTTGATTGTTTTGAACCAGTCTAGACGCTCTTTGTCCGTTCCTTCGCAGTGGTAAATCATCAGCTCGTAGTCCAAAATCTGTTTCTGTTCCTCGGCTGTAAGATTATGAAAAAATCGATTATCCAGTGAAAAATCACCATTCACATACTGCCCGATGCTGATAGTGCGCTGCTGTCCGTCCAGCATTTCATACCCGCCGTCATCTCTCACCATCCAGTACATTACATTGAGCGGAAAGTCCTGCTTGATCGTTTCAAGCACCGCATCGCGCTGTTTGCCCGAGTAGACAAATTCTCGCTGATACTTGGGGCGAATATCGAGCTTACCACCGTAGGCAACTACACCCTCTTCAGCACTATCTTGGTAGCCATCGATTACGTCTCGTATCGGAATGGTGTGGAGGATGATTTTCATAGTGTTTTGTTCTGAATAAGAATACGACCATATTTTAATTTACCGTTAATGTAAGGACCATCTTTCCCGCTTGATGAGGGAATCCCAGCTAGACCTCTGATGTTACCAGCAATAAGTCCAATAATTTTAAACTGATCAGGATTATATTTATCAACAAAGGTAATCGGAACTCCCATCACACCACTATAGTCATAGGGAATATCGGCATACTTATTTACATTTATTGCGTCGTAATTATCGAAATGCGCATACTCCTTAGGAGAATATTTTTTGTACAATGTTAGTTTTTCACGCCGCTTCGTAGTTTCAAGATTTGTAAACCACATGATTCTACCCATACTGAAATACTTGATTCCGTTTTCAATTTTTTTTCTCGATTCAGTTGGTATGTCGTAGTCATCAGGAACCTGGAACCATTTGGTGCCACCATTGTCATAGCCAAGCCATAATTTATTTTCTTTAATGAGCTTGAAGATTTCTTTATAAGTGATTGCGTTTTGATCTCCGAGAATCAAAAATGTTTTGTCATATTCTATTAACTGCGCAACATACTCACGAAATAGTGAAAATGGTGGATTTGTAACAACAATGTCTGCTTGTTTTAGTAGCTCAATGCACTCTTCACTTCGAAAATCACCATTGCCCTTGAGTGGTGTGGCAATATTGGCATCATGTTTGAGTAGCCACTCAACATCTGTAAGACCAACTGCCCCATCAGAATCAAAATCCTTAACCTCATTAACCTCAATTCTAAATGGTTCTTTCCCGTCGGGCTTTAACCCCTCAATTTCAAATAGTGGTAATTGTCCTCCAGCGATTGGTGAAGGAACGTAACTGGTAGTGACTAGTTTCTTGAGTCCCAGAGCATTGAAATTGGCAGCAAAGTATTTAAAGAAATTACTCTCAAACGGATCATCACAATTGCAATACACCGTCTTACCTTGGAATTGGCTTTTGTAGTGTTTTAATTCTTTTTCAATATCAATGAGCTGAGTATAAAACTCATCTTTTTTTGCTTTACCAGCCTTATTTAAGCCTAGGTTTAGTGTCTTGGTACTCATAGCTGTTGCATTAAATCATCAATGGTAACTCCGAGTGCATCCGCAATCCTCCTCATTGTCTCGACAGTCGGATTAGGAGTATCACCCGCTTCGATCTTCGTAATCGTATTGAATGAAACCTCTGCGAGCTTCGATAGTTTATCCTGCGATATACCTTGTTCATTCCGGTACTTGCGGATATTCCGCGCAATCGGAGGAAGATTCTTTTTTGACGTACTCATAAAACTTTACTAGTATTGAAGTATATATGCGGATTCTACTATATACGCAATTCTCGGTCAAATTTCGCAACGGGAATGAGAAAAATCCC
>Ga0210057_1001018_pt1 | contig 43985 bp, 39 predicted proteins | sample CryGeyCG2114_010_2_FD_183968 | JGI IMG/M metagenome (GOLD analysis project Ga0210057, IMG submission 183968) | Groundwater microbial communities from aquifer - Crystal Geyser CG10_big_fil_rev_8/21/14_0.10 (SPAdes) (version 2) | ecosystem: Environmental > Aquatic > Deep subsurface > Groundwater ...
CCAAACCTTGGAAGACTTCGAACGGCGGCAGAGCTAATTTTTGATGCAGCCCAGATGGGTAAAATTAATCCCCAGGTTATTTTGACGACGCTGCAAAAAGAACAAAGTTTGATCACAGGTACTTTCACAGATGAAGCCAGGCTTCAACGCCATCTAGACCGGGCCATGGGTTACGCGTGTCCCGACGGAGGTGTTTGTGGAGATCTGTTTTTGGGTTTCTACTCACAATTGTTTGGAAATGTTGACAACGAAGGCAATCGTTACTTGGGCGCAGTTAGAAGTTTTTCGAAGAGCTTTTATACTGAAGTTAATGGAGTTGTGGTCGGGCGCGGTCCTATGATAGACGCTTCGGGCAGCACGTTTAGTAGCGCGCCGAAAGTAAAAACAGCTCGGATCGGCGATACAATCACCGTCAATAACACACAAGGACCTCCTTATAACGCGCCTGCTACCCAGCAGGTGACGCTTCAAACTTCCGCAGCTGCAGCCCTATATCGTTTTACCCCTCATGTTTATAATGGAAATTATAATTTTTGGAAATTTTTTACAGAATGGTTTAAATTTGGCAACGGTAGTTTGGTTAGGTTAGCCTCTTCAAATGAAGTATTTTTCTTGGAAAACGGAGAACGTAGAACCGTATCGGGAACAGTTTTGACCCAAAGAGGCTTGGACGTTACCAAGGCTTTTGTCGTAACCGAAGATCAATTGGCAGACTATGCTTTAGCCAAACCCTTGCCGCCTAAAGAGGGGACCATAGTTTCTCGGGCAAGCGGCGGAGACAAATACATAGTGCAAAACAGCAAGCTGCGGAAGGTCACTGATTTTGTAGCCAAGTCAAAGGGTTTGAGTCTCAATAGCGCGATTTTCTTACCAGACAATGAAGTCAATTCCTACGAATTCGGTGAGAATGCGCTTCCTGCGGAGGAGTCATTGGTAAAAGGGGCTGGCTTGCCAGTGGTCTACCTGGTTCAGAGCGATATGCTTCGCCCTGTTAGCGGATTTGTGTTTGAGCAGCGCGGTTACAAGTTTTCTGATGTTTTAACCGGTCCTGACGCTGAAATTTCCGCAATGCCGAAAGGTTCGACATTGCCACCGCTTGACGGAACGCTAGTGAAGCAGGAAGGGCAACCTCTCATTTACTATGTCGGTTTGGGACAGAAATTCCCGATTCCTTACTTCGTTTTCAAAGCCCGTGGTTACAAGTTTACTGACGTCGTGTTATTAGGAGATGATGAGATCAACAATCTTTCGACCGGCGACCATTTCCCGCCGGAAGATGGGACATTGATCAAAGCACAGGACGACCCGACAGTGTACCTAGTCGAAGCAGGAGAGTTGCACGGTATTACCGGCTTCCTGTTCGGCTTGCGAGGATATAAATTCAGCGATATAATCGAAGTCACCAAAGCCGAATTACAACTCATTCCGCTAAACTCACCGGTAGTGTTACCTGAAGGGTCACTTTTGCAGGTAAAAGGTGACGGAACAGTCTATATCCTAGAGGATGGTATCCGCCATGCTATGAACCTCGCTGCGTTCAATAATCGTGGTTTGAGTTTTGACAAAGTAATTGTTATACCACAAGTAGAAGCCGATCGTTATCCATCCGGCTCGCCTTATATTGAGTAAAAAAGTGGACAAACAAGGGAAAATACCAGGTTATCTTCTTGCCATAAACCTGCTGTACATTGCAGGTTTTTTGGTCATGTTGGGACTCGGGTTTATGGGTCAGAGGCATTTCGTTTCAGGCCTCGCCATATTTATTTGCGGTACCCTTTTGGTAAAAAAAATAGATCCTAAGATGTCCCCGGCTGTGTGGGACGAGGTAGTGTTTCTAATGTACGTGTTGCTGCTTGCGAATTTTGTTTTTTATTCCTCGGTAGAGATTTTCCCCCTTCTTGATGTTTCGCTGGCGATTTATCTTGTTCTATCAGCGCATTTAGGAATGCTTGCATACAAACTTCGTCCATCTTGGTCCTCGTTGCGTCGAACTCCATTACTACTCCCTATGACACTTTTTTTGGGAGCGGTTGCCGTATCTGTGTTGTCAGCAGAACATGTAAAAGACGTTATATATTTTTTCGTGATCAACGCCCTAGCCTTCGTTTTATTTTTTATCACCTACCACCTGGTTAAAAGCAGGGCTCTGGTTCACCGTTTCGTAAAATGGACGTTTTGGTTTGGAGTTTTGTCAGCGGTTGTTGCAGTATGGCAGCTCTATTCAAATTCATATAAAGAGTATTATTATCCATTTCTTGATATTCGCGACCAAAAAATTCTAGAGCTCTGGGAAGTTGTCAGTAGGATGGTTGGTACTTGGCAGCATCCTAGCTACCTTGGTATATTTTTGGCAATCACTGCAGTCTTGGGTGTGCATATTTATTTTCAAAAAAAATCAAATTTACTAAACAAAATCCTGGTTTTCTCCGGTACGATTTTAATTGTCGCGACAGTGTTGCTCACCAATACTCGGTCATCGGTGCTGACCTTGATTTTAGGTCTCGGTCTTTACTCTGTGACCGCTCTTTTCAAAGGGTCTTATGATCGGCAGGAACGAGTGAGGAGATGGTTTTCCCTTGGGGCATTGGGAGTAATTGCTATTTTACTTTACCAATTCGTTTTTGTTGCGGAAATTTACACTAAACCACAAGCCTGGCGAGTAGACGCTTCGGCAACAGTATGGGGGAGATTTCTTCGCTCCGATAGTATGAGCAGCGAATCGCTTGTGCAGCGGTCTCAGTTATACAGCTTAGCCTTGGAAAAATTTCGACAAAAACCGATTACCGGCATAGGTGGCAAGAATTTTCCTTACGAAGTCGAAGGGCTTTTTGAACGGGGGACGGACGCGCACAACGTCTTGCTTCAAACAGCGGCAGAAACCGGTTTTGTTGGCATCATCGCTACAACCTGGCTTTACGCCAGCTTGCTAACTCTGCTGTACCGCCGCTGGCGGCTAGCGACAGCGGAGAATTCCGGCAGTGGTCGAGTGTTCCTTGCCATCGTTATCGCCTTCATGATTTTGTTCGACAGTATGTTCAATAACCCGTTATACTCTATGAGGATTCTAGGGGTTTTTTGGATTTTTTCTGCGCTCGCTCTCCTAGAGTTACGTGGCGGCGGGTCCAAAAAAACCATGATTCGAATTACCAAGAAAACAACGGTTTATGGCTAAACTTGCTATCAATCTCCTGGGTTGGAACCATAAAGACATAATCTCTCCAACCATCGAAGGTGTGTTAAACCAATCTTATTCCGACTTCGAGTTTTTTTATATGGACAATGCTTCGGGTGACGGTTCGGTGCAAATGGTCAGGGAAAAGTTTCCTTCACTCAAAATAACAGCCAATTCAGAAAATCTGGGTTATGCTGGTGGGCATAACCTTTTCTTTTCCCGGCATAGTGAGGAGTTTTTAATGGTTTTAAACCCCGACGTCGTACTTGATAAAAACTTTTTGTCCGAGGCCATGAAGGCTTTCGAAGATGAAAAAGTCGGAGCAGTATGCGGTAAAATGCTTCGTCCCGGCGGAAAAATCATTGATGGCACCGGGATTGTGGTTAGTCGCTCGCGACGCGCGCGCGAACGAGGTCAGAACGAAATAGATATCGGCCAGTATGATAAGCCTGTCGAAGTCTTTGGTGTATCGGGGCAAGCAGCGATTTTCCGCAAATCCGCCTTAGAAAAAATTGCCTTACCAAAAGATTCAGGCAGGGAATACTTTGATGAAGATTTTTTCGCTTACTTTGAAGATTTTGATTTGTCTTGGCGATTGCGTCTATCGGGCTACAAATCCTGCTATATTCCATCAGCTTGGGGTTATCATGATCGAAAAGCCGCAAGCTCACCTGGAGGGTATAAACGCATTTTCTCTTTTATCCGACATCACCGTGGTCTGTCCCCACAAATAAAAAAATGGAACTGGAAAAATCATATTTTCTGTATAATAAAAAATGATTTTGGTTTTCCAGTCTGGCGTGATATGATTTTTATCCTAGGCAGGGAAGCCGCAATGCTTCTTTTTATCCTGATTTTTGAAACGGCAACATTGTCAGTGCTACCACAGTTTTTCAAGGAATTGCCCCTAATGCTCCGAAAAAGGCGTATTATACAGGCCGGCAGAAAAGTGACCGGTGATGAAATTGGTAATTGGTTCAAATAGATGAAACTCGCAGTTATAATCGTAAATTATAACGTCAAAGACAAATTACTTTCTTGCTTGCGTTCAGTTGCAGCAAGTAGGGTTAATTTTGAAACCGAAGTTTTCATTGTGGACAACGCTTCGGCCGATGGTAGCGTGGAAGCCATCGAACATTTTGTGACTGAACATGAAGCGCATCATATCAGCTGGCGCTTTTTACCACTAGATAAAAACGTTGGGTTTGCTGCTGGAAATAATCATGCAATAAAAAAAACCCATGCTGAGTTTGTGTTGCTGTTAAACCCTGATACTGAAGTGGCGCCGGAGTCTTTTCAAGTCATGGTCGATTATATGTCTCAGAACACGCAAGTCGGTATTGCCGGTTGTCGGATCGTAAAAAGCGATGGGAAATTGGACCTAGCTTGCAGAAGAAGTTTTCCTAATCCGGTTAATTCTTTTTTCCGTTTAACAAGACTGTCTTTCCTTTTCCCTAAGTCAAAACTGATGGCAAACTACAATCTCACACACTTACCAGAGATGGAAACAGTGCAAGTCGATGCGGTTGTCGGTGCTTTTATGATGATTTCAAGGAAAGCTTTGGATAAAGTAGGGCTTTTGGACGAAAGGTTCTTCATGTACGGCGAAGATCTTGATTGGTGCTGGCGAGTCAAAGAAGCCGGTTACAAGGTCATGTATTACCCGAAGACAACGATTATCCACCACAAAGGCTCTGCTTCGGCTCGTGCTTCGACAAAGGCTTTATATGAATTTCATCGGGCAATGCAGATATTTTTTGATCTACATTACAAGAATCAATATCTTTTTTTAACCAGAATTCTGGTGTATTTGGGAATTTGGACAAGATTTGTTATACTGTTTCTAGTTAACCAATTCAGAATACAAAAAGTCGTTTCCAAGTAATGAATCCCGATCCTAATAAAAAGTATATTCTACTAAGTGCCGCCATCCTCCTGGTTTTTGGAGGATTTTTAGGCGGATATTTTTTTTCCAACAAAGGGTACGCTATTCAACTGGATCCGCCAAAGTTTGTTAACCTTCATCAGATTAACGCGCCTACCGAAGTTGATTGGCAGCTTTTATGGGACGCGCTAGAGGTTCTCAACGCCAAATATGTCGGGCGACCAATCGATCAGCAACAGTTGCTTTATGGTGCGGTTTCGGGAGCGGTAGATAGTCTTGGTGACCCTTATACCGTATTTTTTACCCCAACGAAGTCAGAGGAATTCCAACAGGAATTAAAAGGCGAGTTTAGCGGTATCGGAGCGGAGATTGGGCTGCGAGGTGATCAACTCATGGTTATCGCTCCTTTGGAAGATTCTCCAGCGGAAAAGGCTGGTTTGAGGCCTTTGGACGCTATATTGGCAATTGACGGGGAAAGCACTGCAGGTGCCAATCTGGATGAGGCGGTAAATAAGATTAGAGGACCAAAAGGCTCAACGGTAAAGCTTCTCGTGTATACCGATGGTGATGATGATGCGCGTGAAGTTTCGATCGTTCGTGATACTATCGTTGTGAAGAGCGTGGAAAGCGAGCTCAAAGAGAAAGATGGTCGTAAAGTGGGTGTTATCAAGCTTCGCCGTTTCGGTGAGGATACAAAAGGTGATTTTGACGCGGCGGTAAATACAATTTTGTCAGAAAATGTGGAAGGTGTAATTTTGGACCTACGCAGCAATCCGGGTGGTTATATTACTTCTGCAATTGACGTTGCTAGCAACTGGGTTGAAAGTGGAAAGGTTGTTGTATCAGAGCGTTATGGTAGCGGCAAAGAAGATGCTCACACAGCGAGCGGTAGCGCCAGGCTGGCAGGACTCCCGACTGTAGTTTTGGTCAACGAGGGATCAGCCTCTGCTTCGGAAATCGTTTCAGGCGCACTTCGAGACTACGGGCTAGCCAAACTTATCGGGAAAAAGACTTTCGGTAAAGGTTCGGTACAGGAATTGGTAGATCTTTCGGGAGGCGCCGATTTGAAGGTGACTATCGCGGAATGGCTGACACCAAACGGTTTTAATATCAACCATGACGGTTTGACTCCAGACATCGAGGTAGAGATCACGCGAGAAAATATCGACAACTTCGAAGATCCGCAGATGGACCGCGCAATGGAAGAAGCGGTTAATAGTATCAACTAGGGAGGGATTTTTTTGTCCCCAAAATCTCTTAGGAGGAGAAGTGGAAGTACGAAGGTTCGGGCGCCAAGTCGCGGTAGAGATGCTGGCAATGCTAGTAGAAGGAGGATGTAAGATCGAACATATCAATCGATTCCGACCAGGTGGCCTCTACACCACCGCGCTACGCAATGGTCACCTGCAAGTCTGGTGTCATAGCAATCCGATGCCAATCCCGGTCTCGGAGCCAGAGAAAAAACGCAAAGGCGGCGGTTCAGACGGAACCGATCCAGCACGAGACCGAGCGCAAGAGTTCGGAAAGAACCTGGAAGAGTACCTTCAGAGAAACGATATCCCTGCTTAGCCAGGAGACTTCCCATTTCATCCCGCTTGCGGGATGTTTTTTTGTCAAAATAATAAAAATTCAGTATAATAATTTGGTACGAAAGCAATGAAAGCGAGTGAATTGAGGCAAAAATACTTGGATTTTTTCAAGTCGAAGGGTCATTCTATTATTCCTTCGGCTTCTTTGGTGCCGGCAAACGACCCGACTGTTCTCTTCACAACAGCCGGAATGCACCCTCTCGTACCTTATTTTTTGGGTGAGAAGCATCCTGGAGGCGCCAGGGTCGCTAATGTTCAAAAATGCGTCCGCACGGGCGATATTGATGAGGTCGGGGATAATACTCATTTGACCTTTTTCGAAATGTTGGGCAACTGGAGTTTCGGTGATTATTTCAAAGAAGAAGCCATAGGATGGTCCTGGGAATTTTTAACACACAAAGACTGGCTCGGCATCGACCCGAAGTATCTGGCTGTAACCTGTTTTGCGGGGGATAAAGAAATGGGTGTTGAGAAGGATGTGGAGTCGGCAGCTATCTGGAAAGGTTTGGGCGTATCTGAGGATCGAATTCGTTTTTTGGGAAAGGACGACAACTGGTGGGGTCCAGCAGGACAGGCCGGACCGTGCGGTCCTGATACAGAGATGTTTTATTGGTCAGAGCATTCTGTTGAACCGCCGAAGAAATTCGACCCCTCTGACAAGCGATGGGTTGAGATCTGGAATGATGTTTTTATGCAATTTAACAAGACGCCCTACGGAAGCTTCGAGCCTCTGGATCAGAAAAATGTCGATACCGGTATGGGTCTGGATCGAGTGGTAGCCGTCCTATCAGGACAGAAGTCAGTTTACGATACGGAACTTTTTAAACCAATGTTTGACGTGCTGGCTCTGTCGCAGGAGGTTATGACCGGTGATGAAGTGCGAAAGGCGCGCATCGTCGTCGATCACATCCGGGCTGCTGTGTTCATGGTCTCCGACGGGGTAGAGCCCTCGAACAAAGATCGCGGGTATGTCTTGCGCCGTCTGCTTCGTCGCGCTATCGTCAATGGCCGAGTGCTAGGGCTCAAAGAAACGTGGCTCAAAGCTCTGGTTGGAAAAGTTGTGACGACCTATGACCCGATTTATCCGGACTTGGTGGAAAAATCTCAACACATATTCAAGGTGATCGAGGCGGAGGCGGAAAAGTTCGGCAAGACTCTGGAAAAAGGACTTCGTGAGATGGAAAAAGCTTTAAGCAACAGGACGAAATTTACCGGCAAAGAAGCTTTTGATCTTTATCAGAGCTTCGGATTTCCTTGGGAATTAACGCGCGAGCTAGCTGAGGCTTCTGGGCAAGAAATAAATCGCAAAGAATTTGAAGCAGAGTTTGAAAGGCATAAAGAACTCTCCCGCACTGCCTCTGCCGGCCGGTTCAAAGGTGGGCTTGCCGATCACACAGAAGAGGTGGTCAGGCTGCATACCGCAACGCACCTGATGAACGCGGCTTTGCGAAAAGTCCTAGGCGATCAGGTTTGGCAAAAAGGGAGTAATATTACAAAAGAGCGAACCAGGTTTGATTTTACCCATCCTCAAAAAATGACCGACGAGGAGAAGCAGCAAGTTGAAGAGTTGGTGAACAAATGGATCACCGCTGATTATAAGGTCAAAAAAGAAGTCATGCCTCTTGCCAAAGCTCAGGAGCTAGGAGCGATCGGAGTTTTTGGCGAACGTTATCCGGAAACAGTTAGCATTTACACTGTTTATGATCCAGGAACCGAAGAGGTTGTTAGCCGAGAATTTTGCGGCGGACCTCATGTAGAACATACTGGTGTTATCGGGAAGTTCAAAATTGCAAAAGAAGAAGCCAGCTCTGCTGGAGTTCGTCGTATCAAAGCTGTGGTTAGTTAATAAAAAATAATGTTTTTTAAAAAACAAACAGAACAAAAATCAGAAAAACAGCGTGTGTGGGTGTTCGACGTGGGCTCCTCGTCAATAAAAATTTTACTAGTCGATTATTACTCTGATCATCTGGAATTTATAGACGGAGAGAAACTTAAATATCCGTCCAGCAGTTTCAATTCGAATTTAGAATTTTTGTCAGAACTAAAAGATCAGACCAAGGAAGCGCTGGCAAAAATTGCGGAGCGTCAAGACCCGACCCAAACACCAAAAAGGGTAATAGCCGGTGTCGGTGGTATTGGGGTCGAAGGATTTACTTCACAAATCAATTATCGTAGAGCGCGCAAAGACGGAGTTATTACTGAAAATGAATTCGCAACTATTTTGAAAAGGGTAGAAGAGCGGGCTGATCAGTTGATGAGGAAAATGATTGCTTGGGAGACAGCGGGAGAGGGAAAGGCATCCTTGCTAAGTTCCGAGGTTATTGATTTCAACCTAGAAGGTTATCCCGTCGCCTCTCCGGTCGGTTCGGTTGGAGAGAAATTGAGTTTTACTGTATACAACGCTTACCTGAGCGAGCCGGCTTTCCGAAATTTAGTTGTTTTTTTCAAATATCTGAAACTGACTCTGGTCAGTGCAGTGCCGACTTCTTATGCTATGCTAAGGGTCCTGACAGAAGGGAAGAAAGTGTCCGGAAATATAGTCGTACTGGATGTCGGGCAAGAACTCACGGAAGTTGGAATTATCAGTGGAAAAAGAATTCTTGGTCATTTAGGATTTGATGTGGCAGGGAACGCTTTTACTCGCTCAGTCGCTGATGAATTCAATATTGATACTGAGGATGCTGAGAAGACGAAGCTCGGATACTCAGCGGGTAAACTAGGGGGCGGCGAGATGAAGGACATCAGGGAGATAGTGGCCTCTGACTGTAAAGTGTTTTTGTCCGGAGTAGAGTTGATTTTAAAAGATTTCCCTGGGTTTTCCGGTTTTCCTGATGACGTCTATGTGGCAGGAGGAGGAAGTTTGCTCCCAGGTCTTGTTTCCGGGCTCCAGACTATGGCTTGGGGAGAGGAAAAGACTACGGATAAAATAAGTGCAAGGAACCTATTACCCAAAGATTTAGGAGGGTTTGACGACAAGACAGGAAAGCTGAACTCTCCGGCCGATGTTCCTGTGGTCGCGGCTGCGCTCGATTCAAAAGATTTAATTTTTTCCACAGAAGACGATGCCGGGTTCTGGGACAAGATCAAGAGTTTTAAATAGTTATGGAAAAAGCAGTTTATCTAGAAATAAATGACGAAGTAATTTCCGTCGTACAGAAGGTGAAGCGGTCGGGTAGCGCCGAGGTTGTTTTGGTTATTCCCAAAAGTGCGAAGATTTTTTCTAACTTGACCAATTTGAAACTGGTGCGTGAACAATCGGCGCGCTTGGGAAAAAGAATATCTGTAGCCACCGCGGACGAAAAAGGGCGAATGCTAGCCCGTCGAGCGGGAATTAGTCTGACAATGCTCAGGGCGGTAGGCCCAGACGTCTCTGGTGTTAGAAAAAGAGTGAGAATGTCCAACGCTGCAGTGGATCTGAAACATGACGACAAAAATAAAAAAAAGCCAGAGCCGCAGCCCGTCGCTGAACCAGCCCCTTCCATAACTTCTGAGCATGAGTTATCTGAACTGATCGGCCCGGAAATGTCTGATGAAAACATTACCCTCCCAAAACCCGTTCACATCCCACTTTCAAGATATAAGAACGCATTTATCTCTGCGGTGATTATTTTAGTCGCGTTGAGTATTGTGTTTCTTTATGTGCTGCCGACCGCGAGTATTACAGTAACGCCGAGAGTTGAAGCGCTGAGTCGCGATCTCGAGATTCTTGTCGACTCCCAGGCGGCTACGCCGGATATTACGACGTTAACTATCCCGGGTGAAATGGTTGAAGAAGAATTCACATCTGAACAGACATACCCAGTAACAGGAACGAAGCGTGTGGGTGAGAAAGCTTCTGGTTTTGTGACATTGTACAATTTTTCTAACAACAGTTTGATATTGCGTTCGGGTACGACCAGGCTTGAGGCTGATGGGCAGACTTTCTATTTCCTTCAAGACGTCGGCAGTCTCCGGCCGACACTTCGTAGCGGGTCAAATTTTGAAGTTGATCCTTCGTCTTTGACGGACCCTGTTCCGATCGTTGCGGCGGACGCGGGTACAGACTTTAATTTACCTGAAGGGACAAGGTTTGAAATTCACAATGAGGTGTTTGGCCACCAGCCAGAAATACTCTATGCGGTTAACGCAAATCCGATCTCCGGCGGGACAGATGAAGAGGTTAAAGTCGTATCGGAAGAAGACATTGCCAATGCTCGAAAAGGATTGGTCAGCGAGTTTCAAAAACAACTCTCCGAAAAACTGGCATTGCGACCCCAGGAGTCACTGGTCTTGGCCGACAATGCTATCAGTGTTGATGTGCTCGAAGAGACTTTCAGTCACCCCATTGGCGCTGAGGCTCAGGAACTGACCATTTTTGAAAAGGCCCGAGTTAAGTCGCTTGTATATAACGAAGATTATGCCAGGGATCTTATTATGGAAAGAATTGTCCGACTGCTTCCTGACAACAAAGAACTCCTACCCAGTAACCAATCACTTTCAACCGAATATATCTCCTTGGACCTTGATTCTGGGGCCGGAACACTTCAGGTGCATTTTAATTCTGAAATTGGATTTAATCTCGACAAAGAGGTTCTTAGCCGAGGCCTGTCTGGCAAAACGGAAAATGAAGTTAAAGAAATTTTGCTGGCCAGACCGGAAGTATCCGGAGTCAGTGTAAACTTGTCTCCTTTTTGGGTCAAAAAAGTTCCACGTTTTGAAAGTAAGGTGAATTTAAAGACAGCAGACTAATGAAAAAACCTTTGATAGTAGTGTCTCTTGGTGGCTCTCTGGTGGTGCCTGGTGAAATCGATGTTAATTTTTTGAAAAAATTCAGAAAATTTATTCGCGCCAACTCGCGAAGATTTCGCTTTGTCATTGTCGTCGGCGGAGGGCAGGTCAACCGAGTTTACAACACAGCGGCTGGAAAGCTCGGGGTAAAAGACAATACCTCGCTGGACTGGATCGGGATTTATGCCAGCCGTCTCAATGCCACTCTGGTACGCACGGCATTTGGCAGGCTTGCTCACAATGAAATTCAGACCGACCCCCACCTTAGGATAAATTTCAAAACTCCAGTTTTGGTTTCGGCGGGGTACCGGCCGGGATCTTCTACTGATTTGCGAGCGGTGATGCTAGCAAAAAATTACGGGGCGCATTTGATCGTAAATTTATCGGATATAAAGTCGGTATATACCGCCGATCCACGTAAAGTAAAAGCCGCTAAACCCATCGCTCAAATCAGTTGGGGGCAGTTTCAAAAACTGGTCGGAACGAAATGGAAAGCTCGGATGAGCGCTCCTTTTGACCCAATTGCTTCCAAATACGCAAGGCAAAATAAGATGAAAGTTGTCATCGCGGGCAGGGATTTGAAAAATCTTGCAAAAATATTGTCAGGTCAGAAATTCGAAGGTACGATTATAAGTTAAGAACAGCTCTCATCAAATTGACCGGGGGCTGTTTTTTGTCTAGAATAAACTGCTAAGTAAAAGGAGGGGAAGATGAGAAAAAGGCAAAAGTTTCTCGATCTGGGAGATGATGAGAGTGCGGTACGGCTAGACACGGACGAGGTCAGTCTCGACGATCCTGTCGAAATCGGAGAAGGAGACGAGGACGAAGAGGACTCTTATGAGGCGTCGCCTGCTCAGGATTCTGTGAGGCTGTACCTGGGTGAGATTGGCAGGAAAAAAATTCTCACTCGAACAGAAGAGCAGCGTCTTGGTCGCCAGTTTATGGCGGCGGACAAATGGGTGAGACTTCTGGTCTCTCGTTCCACTTTCGGTGTGAAATGCGTGTTCGACACGCTTCTCACTCCGCACAAGAAACACTACCCGCCCCTCAGAATGGCCGAGGGTGAGGGTGTGATCAAAAAAGCTTACGCCAAGTTTCGTTGTGAGCTATGGGACCGACTTTATGGCGCAGAATCCGTAGAAGAAGTTAGTGCCGCTGGCCAACTGCCAAAGCGGGCACAAGGCTATCTGACAACTCTCTGCGAGATTTGGTCGCTGAGGCGGTCACTGTCTTCCATTGCTACGTGTAAATCGGGGCAGTTGGAATATCAGGCCACCAGAAATCAGATGTCAGGCATGCTTCTGTCCTTACCGCTCGCCGACTGGGTCTGGGAAGAGGCTGTCAAAAAAGTGCTGGAAAAAAGCCATCTGCTGAGCCGGTCAAAGCCTGTTGAGGGGGTAACTGTTAGTCAAGAGCTGGGTGAGCCCGTCGCTCGTGTCATGCGAGTCGGTCGCAGGATAGGTCAATCCTTGGCCATGCGAGACGCTGCGAAGTCAGAGTTGGTTGAATGCAACCTTCGACTCGTAGTAAGTGTCGCTAAGCGCTACAAGAATAGAGGGTTGCATATTCTCGACCTGATTCAGGAGGGGAATATCGGTCTGATGCGCGCAGCGGAAAAATATGATCACAGTCGTGGCTTCAAGTTTTCAACCTATGCGACTTGGTGGATCAGACAGTACATAACCCGAGCTCTGACCGACAAGGGTGAAGAGATCCGTAGCCCCGTCCATATGAGCGAGCTGAAAAGCCGGTACAAGCGCGTCTTTCGGGAGCTTTTCCAAGAACTGAAGCGCAAGCCGACCAAGGAAGAACTGGCTGAGAGGCTCGAGTGGGATGAAAAGAAGGTGGGCAAGGTCATCAGAGCCGAATCGTTGCGTACTAGCTCAATAGACGTGACGGTCCTCAACGAAGGTGAAGACACTGTGGCCGATTTCCTTGCCGTGGATCCCGACTCCTCGTTATCTGCCGATGACATCCTCCGTCAAGCTGACAGGTTGATACTTGGTAAGTGGGTCGAAGAGCTGATGGAGGGTCTAGACCCTGCAGAACGAGCGGTTGTGGAAATGAGGTATGGCTTCGATGGAATCGGGTACGAAATGACCCTTGAAGAAATCGGGCAAGTTCGCGATGTGACACGGGAGCGAATTCGGCAAATTCAAGCCCGAGCTCTAGCAAGCATGCGCAGCAAGGTCAGAAAATCAGGGATCGAAAACCAGCACTGGAGGGCCAGAGGCAAGGCCTTTTTAGACCGCTAATTTTCCCCGCAAGGGGATTTTTTTATGCTTTGACTTTTAGACTTTTTTTGCGTAAAATAGAAAATTGAACAAGGAGGTCCAATGGAACCGAAAGAACTGTACGTCAACGGTTTCGGGGGAGTCAATGAGGCCTCCGAAATTCGTTCTGGTGTCGAGAGACTTCTTCTGAAGCCTTCCGACCCAGAAGATAGCCTGCGTCGCTATATTAACGAGGCGGCAGCGACAGAGCTTCTCACCTTCGAGCAAGAGCAGGAAATCGGCATGCGTATCAAGCGATCCACGCGTAAAATGAAGGTGGCAGTGGCAGGTTCGCTGGTCGGAGCAACTTTTATCTGCGAGATCATCGCAGAGACTTCAAAGACAAGCGCAAAAGACTCAGGCTACATGTATGCGTGTCATCAGGGCGCAAAGTCTGAGGTGAAGACTGTCGGAGGCAGACTCAAAAGCGAGCTCGACAGGCTCAAGAAACTCTTGAGCCAGAAAGCAACCAAGAATCCTGTCCACCAAAAATGTCGCCGAGCCCATTTCCGCTTTACTCGGTTTTGCCTCGGTCTGCCTTTGGCGGATTGGGTCTGGCAAAAGGTCTCGGCAGAGGTTTTACTGCTCGATAAGAAGTTACAGAGCGGTACAGAAGAAGATAGAGCGCAGATACTAGAGCGTTTCAGGGTAAGTCAGGCACAGTTCGATAGTGAATGCAGGAGGATTAGAGTAGCCAACTCCTTCAGACTACTTACTCGTGACGAGTTAGTCCTTGCCAATCTTCGCCTAGTGATCAGTATCGCCAAGGGTTACACCGAAAAAGTTCGCGGCAGAATGGAGCCGGGTGATCTGATAGGGCACGGCAACCTCGGGCTGATTTCCGCCGTTGACAAATTCGATGCCTATCGAGGCTACAAATTTTCCACCTATGCCACTTGGTGGATTAGGCAAGCCATAACTCGAGCAATCGCCAATAACGCCGATACCATCAGAGTTGCAGCGCACGGGGTTACGGCCGTGCGGCGCTATCAGAGAATCTTTGACAGCCTTACCGCCGCCAAGATGGGCGTAAAGCCAACGGTGGAGGAAGTCGCCGAATGGATGGGGGTCTCACCGGAAGAAACGGAGAAGATCCGAAGCTTCGTTTACTCAATGGTTTCAACTGAAACCCCTGTTCGTCGGGAAGACGGGGAGATTACGCTAGGTGAATTGTTACCAGCTCCCCAGTCTGACTCGTATTCAGCGCAGGCGGTAGTCGAGCAGTTAGAGCATAGCCAGCTTTCCGGCTTGATCGCCGCGTTGATTTCTGCGACCGAACTCAACAAGCAGGAAAAAAGAGTAATCGTTGAGAGGTATGGTCTGCTCGAGTCAGGAACGGAAAAAACCCTAGCCGAGGTCGGCAGGGGGATGAAGGTCAGCAGGGAGCGGATTCGTCAAATCGAAAGAAAAGCTCTGGAGAAGTTGTCCGATAAGCCAGGTGCAGGCCACCTGGTTCGGAAGAAACTTCGTCAGTTCTACGTATAGTTTTTGCGCCTGCTACCAGGCGCTTTTTTTATTGTCCTGGTTCTACCTTGTACACGAAGATAGAATTGCCGATTTTGGCATATGGCTGTCTTGTGAGCAGCCATTCATAGTCCTGTTCGCCGAAACGCTCGGCGTAGAATTTTGCGTTTTGTAAGAAAGTTACCGATACTGCGACCCAGCCATCATCTATTTGTCCATAATTTGAATGCCATTCTATATAACGCGAGTTTTCACAGTTATATCCATTCGAGGAGCGGATTAGGCTGCCATTGTTATCTTGCTTGCGGGTGCAGAAAAGGTATCTTGGTTCACCGCCACCAAAATAGTCGAGGCGCAATCGATCAACCTCAGGATGGTTATCCGTCCAGACCGCCAGCCGTTTCAAATCTTGGCCCCAGTCAATATTTGAGTCGGTAAAATATTTGTACCCGTTACGACCACCTCCGATAATCTCGTTGAAGTATGAAAGGTAATTTGGGAAAATTGATAAGCTGCTTGCTGCAAACCAGAACACGAGCACTCCAAATACTCCTACGGCAATCTTGTGTCCGGTGTTTGTTTTGAAACTGTCGAAGAAAGAATCGGTTTTATAGGCTACAAGGATATATATCAAAGGCAGAACCGGGAAGAGGTGGCGGATACCAAGGTTTAGGTTTCCGGAAATACTAATTCCTGTGTAATAAAGGGTGAACATAAAGAAAATTACAACCTCGGGGCGTTTGATCAAAAACTTTTTGAAAGTCGCCCACCAGGTTTTGATTTTCCGTTTGAGAAGAGCATTTGCCGACAGTACGATCGCAAGCATTAAGAGCATTAGCAACGATAACGGCGTCTTGAGCAGGTAGGAGACAGGGAAGTACCATTTGAAACTTTGATTGTTTACTTCACCGAGGAAAAAAGTCGTATTGCCCCCGGAGACACGAGTGAAGACCATCGCCACTCCCAAGAAGTACTGCGCCAGCGGCTGTAGAATTCGCGACCCAGTCATTCTAACCAGCTCCTCTCGGACTGCGTCTTTGCGTGTCGAGCCGCTTATGGCCAGCTTGATCAATTCTGCTTGTGACATGACCGTAGTTTGTTCGGGTTCGTATTGCTGCCAGCCAAGGGAGACCTCGGTTAATTCGATTTGTTTATCGGGAGGAAAGTTTGCAGTATGGAAAGCATAAAAACCCCAGACAGCCAGCAGCGATACTGTAACAAGTAAAATATAGGAGAGGGCATAACTTGTGAATGCTTTTGTGCGAACGCCTTTGATTTGTTTTTCAAAAGCAAAAATTTTCGGTGCCCGGGTAGTAGCGATGATAACAAATACTAGACCTAGGAAATAGAATGGTACCAGTAGAACGGAAGAAAATTTTGTGATGTGCGCGACGAAAAGTCCGAAAGTTGCCAGAGCAAGCGTTTTTTTCGAAGGGTTTTTTACAAATATAGCGAAGGTGGACAAGGATAGGAATACTGCAAACGCTATACCCATGTCAGTCGTCACGAAATGTGAGTGTGCCAGGAAATTCGGGGACAGTGCATAGAAAAAGGTTGCTAGTACAGCGGGAAAGGAGCCAAAAAATTTTCTGGTTAAGAAAAATATCAAAAAGCCAAACCCGATCGATAGTAGCAGAAGTGGCAAACGCGCAGCAAAAACGATCAGGTCGGCGTTGTTCCCGTAATGGTAAAGAAAATGCCAGCCCGACTCCCATTGTCCGTTAACATCTTCTGTCCAACTAATGTGGTCCTGTGGAAAAGTCGCGTCAATGAACTGCAGAGCTATTCCGGCCAAGTCTTTGAGTAGCGGAGGGTGCTCTGGGTTGAGTCGATAGTCGCTATACTCAACGTAGCTGTACCCGGCCGGGATATGGGCGATTTCATCGACAATAGCTGAATCCGTTGCGGAAAGAAAAAGACCTATCACTAACTTGACTAACAACAACACTGCCACCAAGGTAATAGCGTGGTTTTCGATAAATTTCTTCATTTTTACTGCTTGTTAAAAGTCAGGGTTTTTTATATAATAAACTCTGCAAATATGGATAATAAAGCAAGCAATACTGCCCGTGGAGGTCTGAAAAAAGTTGTAACTTCTTTTTTTGAGGGGAGTTTTTTTTCTGACAAGTTTAACCGCTATAGTGCGGCCTCTTCTGTTCTTATCAACATTATAATGTGGATCAGCATACTCATCAAGATCCACGCCCAGGACAAGCCCATCCCACTGCATTTCAACGCTTTCTATGGTATCGAGTTTGTCGGTTCTGGATTTCTTTTTTTGAATGTTCCTTTGGTTGGTCTTTTGACAATCATCGTCAATTTTTTACTTGGTAAAAAACTCTGGTCTCAAGATGCTGCTCTTGGCTATATCACTTCAAGCGCTTCTGTTTTGATTCAGATTTTATTATTTATCGCCATGATTGCAGTTTTTAGGATAAATGCCTGATAATTTAAAATTAAAAACCTCTCGCCAAAGATTTCTAGAAATGGTGCCCGGTCTTTTGACCTGGTCAACGATATTGGCGGCAGTTTTGTTGTCATACTTCCAACCAGTATGGGTTGCCGTGTTTATCATCATCTTCGACCTATATTGGTTTTTTATGGCTTTGAATATTCTCATCCATCTTGTCCACACTTACCACATGCTTGGCGCTCACAAGAAAATCGATTGGAGCAGGCGATGCGAAGATCTGAGGAGTCCTAAAGAGCTGCTACATCAAATCCAAGAACAGTTAAAAAGCGAACCTGACGGTTGGGTCAGAGAAATTTTGAGCAAAGAAATTATATCTTTGAAAAGAGTTGTTGCCGAAGGGAGAAAACCGGAGTGGGACAAAATCATGCATTTGATACTCTTGCCGACCGTTAGTGAGTCATATCACGTCTTGGAAACTTCCATCGCTTCTTATGCGGCAGCCGATTTTCCTACGCAGAACAAAGTCATGGTGCTTGCGACAGAGTCGAGAGGGTCAAGTGATCGGCAGGAGATTGCTCGGAAGCTGCAAGAGAGGTTTGAAGCTAGTTTTTCAAAATTCATTATCACGGTGCATCCTGACGATGTGCCCGGGGAGGCAAAAGTCAAAGGCGCTAACATTACCTATGCAGCCAAGCAGGCGAAACAGTATTTTGATCAGCAGGGGATAGAGCTGGAAAATATTTTAGTTTCAGCTTTCGATTCTGACACTGTCGTACCGAGGGATTATTTTTCTAAACTGACTTACACATTCCTGACGGCAAAAAAACCACTGCGCTCTTCCTATCAACCAACCCCTCTTTTCCACAACAACGTTTGGGACACTCCCGCTGTGAATAGAGTTGCGGCAGCCAGCAACAGTTTTTGGCAGATGATAGAAACCTCTAGGCCGGATAGGCTTATTACTTTTTCGTCTCACTCTTTGAGTTTCAAGACTTTGGTTGAAGTAGGGTATTGGCCCGTCGATCTTATCCCCGATGACTCGCGTATTTTCTGGAAGTGTTTTATTCACTTTGATGGCGACTACCGAGTCGAGCCGCTTTACACTACTGTCTCACTAGATGCGGTCGCCCTCGAAGGGTATTCCGCCTCGCTTTTTGGTCAGTACAAACAGTATCTGCGCTGGGCCTGGGGTGTGATTGATGTTGTCTATATCATTGATAAATTTTGGGGGAACAAAAGGATTCCTCTAGGCAAACGGTTGTTAAATGTCTACCGACTTTCGATCGCTCATTATTTTTGGGCCAATGCTGCCTTGATGATTGCGGCACTCGGATGGCTACCTTTGATACTGGGCGGCGACCGTTTCAGCAACGAAGTGTTCGCGCTAAACCTTCCCTCCACTACCAGCACTATTATGACCATCTCCATGGCTTTTTTGGTCGTATCAGTGATTATCAACTTTATTATGTTGCCTGACAGACCAAAAAATTACGGACGCGTGCGCTCTATAGGTATGGTTGTTCAGTGGGTTTTGGTTCCTGTTTTTTCCTTGATCATCCTAGCAATGCCGGCTATTGAAGCACAGACTCGTTTGATGATCGGGAAGCCGCTGGAAAGATTTTGGGTAACGCCAAAGTATCGCAAATTACCAAAAGAAAATGCCTGAGTTTAAACTCATAGGATTTTTTCTACCATTTTTACTCACAATGATCGCAACGCCGTTGGTGAGAAACTTTGCTGTCTCAAAAAATATTCTCGATTTTCCTGATCAGGATCGCAAAATTCAAAAAAAGCCTATACCAAAACTTGGTGGCTGGGCAGTCTTCGTGGGTTTCTCTGTCTCACTGCTTGGCTGGCTCATTTTCCGTCCGGAAAGTTTTGGGAACTTCATTGAATACAAGTATCTCGTCGGAATTTTACTAAGTTCTCTCCTGCTGGTCATTGGGGGATACCTCGATGACAAATATAGTTTGCCGCCCGGCAATCAAATATTTTTTACTGTTGGGGCGGTTTTGATCCTAATTCTTTCTGGAGTGCAGCTTTCATATATAAACAATCCTTTGGGCGGAGCACTGCTGCTCGATAATATCAAATTTTTTGGTTATCCGTTGATGGGAGGTCTGTTCGTTTTTGTTTGGATCCTAGGCATGACTTACACGACCAAGTTCCTCGATGGTATGGACGGTTTGGTAAGTGGTATTGCGGGAATTGGCGCCTTGATTCTCTACTTCCTATCGCTCCTTCCAGAGGTCTCGCAACCCGACACAGCTCTGCTTTGTCTGATGGTGGCCGGAGCCTTTCTAGGGTTCCTGCCGTGGAACTTCCACCCGGCAAAAATTTTCCTCGGTGAATCCGGGAGTACATTGGCCGGCTTTCTCATTGGGACACTGGCGGTCATCTCCGGAGGTAAAGTCGCCACGGCACTTCTGATCATGGGTATCCCGATTCTGGATGCTGCCTGGGTGATTACCAGGCGATTACTCGCCAGGTATTCGCCTTTTCAAGGAGACAGGCGGCACCTGCATTTTCGTTTGCTCGATATCGGATTTTCACAGAGGCAAACCGTGATCTTCCTCTATATCCTCTCTGCTGCGTTTGGAGTAAGCGGACTGTATTTGGCTTCGGTTGCCAAATTGATTGCTCTGTTTATCCTGCTCGGCGTCATGCTGGTCTTAGGTTTTACGGTCTTCACTATTTACCAGGCGCGTCATGGGTCGGATAAGTAAAACCAATTTTATTTTGCCGGCAATTTTTTTGTTAGCAATATCATGCCAGCCTTCTCAACCGTCCAATCCAGATTCTGGTATCGAGGGGCAGGTCAGAGGAGAGGATAAGACTTTCCAGGTCGAAGTTGCCGACACTCAAGAGGAGCGGACAAGGGGACTCATGCATCGGGAAGTTTTACCGGAAGATCAAGGGATGCTTTTTGTGTTCCCCGAGGAAGGAATTTATTCTTTTTGGATGAAAGATACATTGATTCCGCTTGATATTATCTGGATTGATAAGGTGGGCAAAGTGGTATACATGCAAGAAAACGCCCTGCCCGGCAAAGGCCTGTTTCCACCCAGTTATACCCCACAGGCAGAGGCTCTTTACGTGCTAGAAATAGGCGCAGGACAGGCGAAAAAGGCGGGCTGGGGTATTGGGACCATGTTGGAAATAAGCCTTGAAAATAGCGAAAATTAGGCTTGACGAGCCGTAGATTTGATGTTATTATTGCTCAAGTGCTGAAAAGCGTTTTTTAATTTAATTCAAGCAGGGCGCACAAAGCGCATTAGAATATATGAAAATTGCAGTTATCGAAACCGGCGGTAAGCAGTATTTGGTAAAACCGCAGGACAAAATCCAGATCGAGAAAGTTGCCGGCAAAGAAGGCGACAAGGTCAAATTCGACAAAGTATTACTGGTCGCTGATGGTGACAAGGTTGAAGTTGGGAAGCCTTATGTTTCGGGCAAGGCTGTAGAAGCCAAAGTGCTAGGGCAGTCTCGCGACCGCAAGATTCTGGTTATGAAGTTCAAAAACAAGGTCCGATACAAGAGGAAAAAGGGCCATCGCCAGCACCACACGACAGTAGAGATAGCAAGCTTTTAGCTTGTAGGACTTAGCTAGTAGCTGGTAGCCTTAGGGTTGCCAGTTTTTTTGTATGGCTAGCGGTGAGCCTATAGCGGTTAGGGAATAGTATACCAAGTGTGAACAGTGCTTAGAACATAAGTAAAATACCACAAGCATGTCATTCTGACGAAAGTCAGAATCTAAACAGGCTATGCAAAGATCTTGATTTGCATCAAGATGACAATATGGAAAGTGGTATCGTCCACAAATAAAGTTATACAAAATGAAAGAAGGCCGCGGGCAAGATGCCAGCGGCCTTCGAAGATTGGTGTCGCTCCTTGGGTACGTAATCCGAGCGCCTGACTTTTGCTTTTGCGCTTATTGCGCGTGCCGATAAAATCGGCGGTTGCGGTATGTCAGTTCGGAAAACCTCCCTCAAGGGCGGCGGTGTAGTCTGGGAGCTCGCTACAAGAAAGCTTTATCCTCCTGTCGGTGTGACCGACGTACTCCGCGTGCGGAACAGCTTTAAGGTCCGTCCGCATGACCTGAATCATTTGACGCCGTCTGAAAAGGCAGCGTCTACTGCGGTGGAGTCATTATTGGCACCTCCTTGCCAAGCGGAACCCTTTAATCAAAGAAAGAAATCTGGGCTCCGCGCTCCAACTCAACCAATTTGCCCCTTCACCGAGGCAAATAAACCAATCAAAATTTATGAGTCCTCCTACTGAATGATTCAACATACTAGCTGAATGCCAGGATTTTGTCAACTAATTTTAATGGGTTTTGAAAGAATTGCGCTAATTTTAGCAAAATAAAAGCCCCGCTGGAGCTGTTTTGACGAGGTAGAGCTCTCTTGTAGTGGTGCCAGCGGGGCATAGTAGCGTAAAGTCGCCTCCTTTTGTTTGGTCACCCGGCCGCGGATGGCGGCCGGGGATAGTCTGGGGTTGTAGGGTATGCTTCGTCCACCGAAGCGTTCAAACGCGGCCTCTGAAGGCCGCAGCGTAGCTCCCCGAAGGGAGAATTGAAACCCAAAACAGCAGGAACAGAGGTTCAAGCTATATTAATTCTAAACGATTTATAAAATTTTTTCAAATATAAAGGGTATCGAGATGACTAAAAGAAGGAACAATCTATCCTCCGCGACAAACATCTAATTTGCAATTCGCAGAAGGTGCCCTTCTAGTGTAGAAGGGCACCTTCTGCGTGGTGGTAATAAAAAAACCGCCTGAGTTACTTTGGCGGGGGGAAATGGTTTTCCGGAAGCTCTGGAATCAGATTGTTGTTGAAATCTTCGACCCGCTGCTGGAAAGTGAGATTTTCATTTTCGACAGCCACGGTGTTTACCGAGCAGCTCGGCGGGAACAGTGTGGCGTAAGTGATCACCAGACTGCAGACCAGGAACCTCATTTCTCCTCCTTTTCTTAGACGTTTTCAGTAGTTGCGTATTCTAGCAAAGGACTTGTGCCCAACCTCACCTGCCCTTCAGGCACCCTCTCCGAGATCGGAGAGGGAGGGGTGAGGTAACGAACAAGGTCAGTCTGTGTGGCGCGGTTTTTAGATTTCCTTGCGGTAGTTCAGCGCGTCAGTCAAGGTCAGTTCGTCAGTATACTCCAAATCTCCGCCCACGGGAATACCGCGAGCGAGTTTCGTAAGCTTGGTACCTAGAGGTTTGAGAAGTTTTGAGATATAGATTGAGGTGGCATCTCCTTCAAGGGAAGGGTTGGTGGCAATAATGACTTCGACCGGTTTACCGTCATCCAGTAGTTTTTTGACCCGCGTATGAAGTTCGGCAATTTTTAATTGCTCTGGGCCGATGCCGTCGATCGGGGAGATAGTCCCGCCGAGCACATGATAGACCCCAGGGAACTTGCCTGTCTGGGCAATTGCCATCACATCGAGTGGGTCCTCAACAACGCAGATGAGATTATGGTTTTTCGATTTGTCAGCGCAAATATCACAGAGAGGTTGATCTGACATATTGTAGCAATTGCTACATGCATAGACATTACTCTTCAGCTGTTTGACCGCTTCAGCAAAAACTTCGATTTGGCTGTCAGGCAGCTTGTACAAATAAAAAGTAAGGCGCGAAGCTGACTTCGGCCCGATACCAGGAAGTTTGGCAAATTCATTTATCAATTTTTCTATACTGCGGGGGAGAATACGCATTTAGAATTTGACCTCCTCCATAACTATATCACCGCCAGGTGGAGGTCCTGGGGGTGGGGCGGAACCGCCGGCGTGCACTTTTTCTAGATTGCGGAAAGAAGCGGTATCGTGGTCAAAGAATATTTCGATATCACCAGTCGGACCGTTGCGGTGTTTTTTCACCATGATGTTGGCAATGTTTGGTTTGCTGGTGTCTTTGCCACGGTAGACTTCTTCACGATAAATAAAGATCACAACATCGGCATCTTGCTCGATAGAACCGGAGTCGCGAAGGTCAGAAAGCTGAGGGATTTGAGGGCGTCTCTCTTCGACTCGGCGTGATAGCTGTGACAATGCCAGTACCGGCACGTTGAGTTCACGAGCCAAGGATTTCAGCGAACGAGAAATTTCCGAGACTTCCTGGACGCGGTTGTCTTGGTGGGTGGAAACCATGAGCTGCAAATAGTCGACAACGATGAGTCCTAGGTCATGTTCGGCCTTGAGCCGTCGAGCCTTCGTGCGGATTTCCATAATGTTGGCGCCGGCCGAGTCGTCGATATAGATCGGTGCTTCGGATAGCCTTCCCATAGCATGGCCAATACGCTCAAAGTCATTGTTCGCACCTTGGTCGGATAGCCTTCCGGTACGCATTTTCCAAAGTCCCACCCGTGCTTCGGAGGCAAGCAAGCGGTCGACGAGTTGATCTTTACTCATTTCCAGAGAAAAGACTCCAACCGAAGTTTTGTGTTTTACACCGAGGTGGCGGGCAATATCCAGTGCTAACGTAGTTTTACCCATGGACGGACGAGCGGCGAGAATAACCAGGTCGGATTTCTGCAATCCGCCCAGCAAATTGTCGAGGTCGCCAAAGCCAGTTGGTACACCTCGAAGTTTACCGTGGTCGCGATGTAGCTCATCGATACGTTCGAAAGTTTCGTGCAGGATTTCGTTGATCGGCACGAAATTCTGCTTAAGGAATTTCTGAGAGACTGCAAACAACTTCTGTTCAGCCTGATCGAGTAGGACTTCCAAGTTTTCGGCTTCTTGAAAACCTAGCACATTTATATCCGAAGCAGCCGAGATCAGTTTGCGCAGTGTGCTTTTGTTGCGGACGATCTGCGAGTAATGGACTATGTGAGCAGCAGAAGGAACAGAGTTGACCAGGGAAGTGAGGTAACCGCTACCACCGGAGCGCTCGAGGTGCTTTTTCTCATCAAGTCGGTTGGAGACGGTGAGTACGTCTATGCTACCGCGGTCCTCATAAAGATCGAGAATGGAGCTATAGATCAGTCCGTGACGTGTATCATAAAAATCGTCAGCAGAAAGGGTGTCGGCAATTTTTGTGATTGCTTCTTTGTCCAACATTAAAGCCCCCAAGACCGACTGCTCGGCCTCGAGGTTTTGCGGAGGTACTCGCACTGCACCCAAATTGGGAGTAGATTCTGCCATTTAGAAATTTTATTTTTTCCTGAGCTTGTCGAAGGATTCGTGTTTATTATAAAAAAAAATCAATCTCGTTAACAAATTATAACAAGTTTTTGTTTCCAACTCAACAGCTAATAAAGCCATAAATATTGACCAAAATCAAGTTTTGTGAGACCATAATATACTACCAACAACGCAAAAGGAGGAACCATGAGAATCTCGTGGATTACCATCGGGCTTGCCGCCTGGTGGGCAATCGTCACCAGTGCCGTTATGGTCGTAGAACCCAGGCCTTGGAGTAAGGCAGCAGTCGGTTTTTTGTGCATCTTTGCACTTTCGGTACTTGGTTTTCTGACCCTTGGACTTTATGGCCGGTGGGTGGAGAACAATCTGGACGCCAGATTAGGCGTCTCAGTATGGAAGAGGAGGGGGCTGGCAGACCTGAGCGGTATTGCAGCTTTGGCTCGAACCAAGCTCAACGAGCTGCAGCAAGCGATCCAAGATGAGGAAAGAACGAACCGGGGGTTAACGCACTACCCTAGAGAAAAAGCTTATCACAGTCGAGTCATCCGCCGCCTCGAGCGTAATCAGCGGCGGCTCCTGGATGGTTGCCGGTTATATTCACTGCCAGTGAACGATATTTAGCGCCTCGGCGCTTTTTTTGTTTTGTGTTAAAATAGAAAACTATCTAAAACGGAGGGAATCATGTTTCAGCGCAGATCAAATCTCTACCTGACCGTGTTCGTGTTCTTCGCGGTTTCTGTAGTGAGCCTGACCATTTTTCTGAAGTCAGAATACTCTAATGTTCTGTTGGGTAACGGCTTCAGAGGTCTTGTTCTTCTGTTCTGGCTCCTCGACCTGTTGTGTGCGGGCATGTTTCTTCGTGCAGGCTGGTTCTGGTACGAGTCCAGGAAAGGAGAAGCGCTCGTGGAGCGGTTGTCTGGGTATAAGCAATTCTGGCTTGCCCGGGATCCCGATTTTCTCATTGGAGACACTGTGATTGGGGAAATTCGTCGCTTGGATGAGAAACTGAATTACAACGGATACGGTGAGCGTAGCGCGAAGTGCTGCCAGGACACTAAAAGTCTGGAGAACCGAGTTCGACAAAACAGACTCCAGGTAGAGAAAGGATACCTACAGAGGCGACGAAGAAAGCTCTTGCTCGTCCTAGAAAACTATCGCATGTAGTCGTCGAACATTTGACCCTTCAAAGGGTCTTTTTTTGTAACAAAAAAATTTTATCGGCGAGAAAGTCTGTGAAGATCCTTCGTCCGCCGAGACGGACTAAGGGTGACAAAGGAAGCTTGATTTGTGTTTAAATTTCTGCTTTAATACTCCATCATGCCGCAAGGCAAACAAGGAGGAAACAATGTTCCAACGCAGGTCAAATATCTCTATCTTCTGGGCGACCATCATCGGACTCGTCCTTGGAGTCTGTGCCTGGTGGTTTTTCGCCCACTACTTCCCGTCGAAGTGGATGGAAAGTCCGGTCATCGCCAACATCATGGCGCTCGCCGTCGGCGTCTTCCTTATCGTGGTGGCGGTCATGTTCGTCTGTGTCATCATGCAGGAGCGAAGCGCCGAAGCCGAGGCGTCAAAAGTGCTCGGCTGTTACAAGTTCTGGGAAGCTGCCGATGCGGACGGTCTAGCTCTGGCTCTGGAAGATCTGGAAATCAAAATCAGTGGACTCAGAAAAGACCAAGAGGAGGTTTTGGCTCACGCCAGCTACACTCTAGATAGCCGTGAGTCTCTCGAGCTTCTAGACAAAGACAGCGAGATTCGACGGAAATTGGCGCTGCTCGAAAAAGCCTACGAAATGTATGCCTGACCTCGTGTCTGTCTGCCAGAGTTTGGCTGACGACTTCTGACCCTGTAAAGGGTCTTTTTTTATCCATTGTTCGCAGAAGGTGCCCTTCTATACGAGAAGGGCACCTTCTGCAGATGAGCCTTAGCCATTGATTTTTGTTATTTTACCTGCTTTAATACCCCGGAAGATGACAGGAGGAAGGAGTATGACCATCAACAGGACTATCTCATCTGTCAGACCGGTTGCGTGGATCGGTTGGCTTGTTTTGGCAGCCGCACTCTATCTGGGTCGGGATCTGTATTGGCCGTACTTGACGATCAGGTCCTTGGTAGCCTGGGCTCTGGTAGTATTCTTATCCTGGTTGATCTCGTACCAGCTGATGAAGATCAGAGGTAAAGCCCAGGATGAGGCGGAGGCAGAGGAGTGCTTGCGACGATTTCTGGACTTCGACCTCGACAGGCTTCGGGCTCCGGAGATTAGGGCAGCTGCTTCCGAGAAGGTGTGGCATCGCATTCGTCAGATTGGTGAGCTGTTGGACCAGATAACGATGCAAGCCCATTCTCAGGAGCCGAGTCTCAGATTGTATGCCGACTTCGTAGCCGGACGTCCCGTACTTGTTAGTTATAAAGCCTTGATGGAAGACACTCGGCAAGCGGAAGCAACTTTGAGGGCGTTGGCTGATTTGCATCGAGAACTCAATCGCCAAAGGGCCCTGCTGAGTTTCGGTGCGGAGTTGTATCGGTTAGACGATGCTAAGTCTTCCGAAGGAGGTAGGACACACAATTAGCGCTTCGGCGCTTTTTTTTCGCAAAAAAAAAAAATTGTCATTGCTAAGTGACAAGAGTAAAGTTATTTCTTTGTCATCCTGAATCCCCGACGTCCGCCGCGGTGGACGTCGGGGTGAAGGATCCCTTATTCATTCAAATTTAGTCAGCACAAGGGATTCTTCACTTCGTTCAGAATGACACAATAAAAAGAATGGAAGTGAAGTGACGGTGGAAAGGTATTATTTGGTTTTCCGAAGTAGTGGCCCGCTTTCTGTATCTTTTATTTCATAACCCTGAGCAAGTAATTCATCGCGGATTTTGTCGGCAGATGCAAAATCTTTTTTTGCTCTGAATTTCTCCCGCTCGCTCGCAAGCTGCTTTGCCTCGGCTGGGATTTTTTTCCTTTCAGCGGCATTCGCAAGTAAATCCAGGCCGAGGACATCATCGAATTTTTTCAGCGTTGAGAGTTTGAGTTTATCCGGGTTTGGTTTTTTCATCAATCGCCAGGTCAGCGACAGCACCCGCGGCATGTCCAGGTCGTTGTTGATTTCACGTTCAAAGGCTCGCGCATAATCCTCGCACATTGCTACGGACGCCTCGCCCTCAAGTTCGGAAATTTTTTCATAAAGGTGGTCGAGCGCATTTTGCGCAGCTTCCAGAGACTCCCAGGTGAAATTGAGCTTTGTCCGGTAATGCGCACCGAGTACGAGATAGCGGAAGGCTAGGGGAGAGAAGCCTTTGTCTATCAGGGTTTGCAGACGCAGGAAATTGCCTTCGCTTTTGGCCATCTTTGATTTGTCGATCAGCAGGTGTTCGCCGTGTACCCAATAGTTTGCCAGGGGTTTGTCGAACGCGGCTGTGCTTTGAGCTATTTCATTGGTGTGGTGGGGCATGACCAGATCAATGCCGCCGACGTGGATATCAAAAGGTTGTCCCAGGTATTTCGTGGACATGGCAGAGCATTCCAGATGCCAGCCGGGGAAACCTTCGCCCCAGGGGCTCGGCCAGTGCATAGTATGATTTTCGAACTTCCCGACTAGCCGGAACCACAGTGCAAAGTCAGCGGGGTTTCTTTTTTTCTCGTCTTTTACGACTTCACTGCGGGCGCCGGTTAACTTGTCTTCTAGCTTCTGTCCGGAAAGCTTCGTGTACTCGGGAAATTTCGACACATCAAAGTACAGAGCCTCCGGCGTTTCATAAACAAATCCCTTTTCCTGTAATTTTTCGATCAAGGTGATCTGGTCTTTGACATGCTCGGTTGCGCGCGGGTAAAATTTCGCCGGTCGGATGTTCAGCAGTTCGATATCGCCTTTGAAAGCCTGTTCGTAAAACCTGGCCACATCCCAGACGGTCTTGCCAATATTCTTGGCACCTTTTTCCATCTTGTCCTCGCCAGCATCCGAGTCGCCGGTCAGGTGGCCGACGTCTGTGATATTCATAACATCCTCGACCTGGTAACCGTCGTGTTGTAGTACACGTTTGAGCACATCAGTGAGTAGGTAGGTGCGGAGGTTGCCGATGTGCACGTAGTCATAGACCGTTGGGCCGCAGGAATAAATCCGGGTCTGCCCGTCCTTTACCGGTTTGAACTCCTCGGTTTTGCGTGTATAGGTATTGTAGAGTTTGAGTTTGTGTTCCATATATGTGATATAAGTTTATCAGACGCTGTTAAAATAACAAAGAATTTCCAAAACTTGTAAAATTTGTACAATTGTGGTAAAATATTTTTGAATTTAGATAAATATATGGCAGAAGGGTTAAAAAGGAAATTACCTGAAGAGTTTCAACAAGAATCAGATTTAACTGAAAAAAAAGCCCCGGAGACTACTCCCAGGGATGAGTTTGACGAACTTGCCGCGAAGATAGAAGGAGAGTCAAATCAAGCGTCGGAGACAACAGAGGTAAAAGAGCCGCTTATTGAGCCTCCGATGCAGGCCGCTACCGAAGCCGAACCTGAAGAATCGTTGGTTTATGGTGAGGGTGAGAAAGGTCCTCAGGTTGCAGCGAATAATCTGGCCGCCTTGTCTATGAAAAAATTGCCCCCAGGAACCCGACTCGATAGTTTTCGCTCTAGAGTTGTGCAGGGGATTGAGCAGGGGGCTGACAGGGGTGCGGATTTTGCAGCTATGGCTTCAGCAGCTGAGGACATGCACAAAGCAGCACGGGAAGAAGCAGGTCACGATCTTATGTAATTCATTCACCAAAAATCAAATCTAAAACAAAAATCAAATGGGAAGTAATGGCGTAAACGCAGCAGGGAGTAGTGGCGCGGGCGGGATTTTGATATTCGGGCTCGTGTTTTTTGGTTTATTGGTTTTTGCGTGGATTCTCTGGACGTGGTGGCGTAGCAAGAAAAACACCGGCTACAATGCTGAACGATTTTTGAGTTCGGTATTTTTGGAAATCCAGGTGCCCAAGGATCAGTCAGAAAAGGATAATTCGCGCGAACCGCAGAAGGAGGAAAAGCAAATTATCTCAGTCGCCGAACAGTTATTTGCTGCGCTATCTACAAATGAGAATAAGAGCATTGCAAATTTTTTGCGGCCCAATGAACATATAAGTTTTGAAATAGTCAGCTTTGACAAGAAAATCGCTTTTTACGTCAATTGTCCCAAACACTTACGAGAGCTTCTGGAAAAACAGGTTCACGCCCAGTATCCTAAGGCGCATATCGAGGAAGTGCCGTTCTACAACATCTTCAAAAAAGGCACCGACATTGCGGCAGCGGAATTTGGGTTGCAGAAGAAGTATTATTATCCGATCCGGACGTACAAAAATTTAGAGACAGATCCTCTGAATTCAATTACCAACAGTTTGTCCAAGCTCGGTCCTGATGAGGCGGCGGCTTTGCAAATGGTCATCTCACCGGCTCATTCTGGTTGGCGCGTCAAAGCCAATCAAGTTGCTTTGGCGATCCAGCAGGGCAAAGCGCCGGCTACAGTTGAGAGGGGAATAGTGTCCAAAATCGCGCATGATATCGGCAAAGATTTTTTCAAGTCACAAAAAAAAGACCAGCAGAGAAACATGCAGATGATGAATCAAAGGCGAAACGATCTCACTGGCGACTACTCACCGATCCACCTGACCCCGATGCAACAAGAGATTATCAAAAAATTAGAAGAGAAGTCTTCCAAAGCCGGTTTCGGCGTTAACCTGCGTATGATCGTGGCTTCTCCTGCCAAATCAGCGGCCAGCGCACACTTACGCAACTTGCTTGCCTCAATGATGCAATTTACAATGCCTCCGTTCAACGGCTTCCGGATCAAAAATATTTCGGAGAAACGAGTTGTGACTGATTTTATTTACCGCGTATTTCGCGATCCAGGGAGAGAATTTATTTTGAATACAGAAGAGCTGACTTCTCTCTGGCACTTGCCGACCAAATACACCGAAACGCCAAATATCAAATGGCTGGGCGCCAAGCGTGCGCCCGCACCAAACAATATTCCCGCAGAAGGACTGTTTCTGGGGACCAATCTCTATCGCGGCGTTGCCACCGAGATTCGCATCGGGGAGAAAGACCGGATGCGTCACATGTATGTGATCGGCCGCACCGGTACTGGTAAATCCGAATTTTTGAAGAACTTGATTGTCCAGGATGTAAAAAACGGCCAAGGTGTGGCGGTCATCGATCCGCACGGCGAATTGGCCGAAGGCGTGCTGGAGAATGTTCCAAAATCCCGAATGCAAGACGTCGTCTACTTCAACCCTTCCGACATTGAACGGCCTTTGGGACTGAATATGCTCGAAGTCCGCAGGCCGGAAATGCAGGATTTTGCCATCCAGGAAATGATCGAGATCTTCTACAAACTTTTCCCGCCGGAGATGATCGGGCCGATGTTCGAACACAACATGCGCAACGTCATGCTGACTCTCATGGCGGACAAGGATCAGCCGGGAACAATCGCTGAAATCCCGCGTATGTTCACTGACCAGGAGTATCAGAAATACAAAATTTCGAAAGTCACCGATCCGGTCGTACGCAATTTCTGGGAAAAAGAAATGGCAAAAACGTCTGATTTCCACAAGAGCGAAATGCTGGGGTATCTGATTTCCAAAGTCGGCCGCTTTGTCGAAAACGAGATGATGCGCAATATTATCGGTCAGCCGAAAAGCGCGTTTGATTTTCGCGACATCATGGATTCCGGCAAAATTTTGATTGTCAATTTGTCCAAAGGCTTGACCGGAGAAGTGAACTCAAAGCTTCTAGGCTTGATTATTGTGTCGAAGTTGCAGATGGCAGCGCTGTCGCGCTCCGATATTCCACAAGAACAGCGCAGGCCGTTTTATCTCTATGTCGATGAGTTCCAAAATTTTGTTACGGATTCTTTTGCTACGATATTATCGGAAGCCAGAAAATATCAGCTCGGTCTGACTATAGCGCACCAGTATCTTGGGCAGCTAACCACAAGCAAGCCCGGTAGTAGCGCGCAGGACAGTCAGATCCGTGATGCAGTATTCGGCAACGTCGGGACGATGATGTGTTTCCGTATCGGTGTCGAAGACGCACCGATCATGGCAAAAGAGTTCGAGCCAGTATTCAATGAGTTTGATGTTATCAATATTGAGCGTTTCCAGGCTTATGTAAAGCTAATGATAAATGGTACATCGTCACGGCCGTTCAACATGTTTGCGCCTGAGCCAGCCTCCGGCGGTAGTCGGCAAGTGGCCGACGCGGTACGAGAACTGTCTCGCACCAAATACGGAGTAGAACGTGCCCAAGTGATGACTGAAATCATGGAGCGTTCAAAGCTAGCTGAGCAACCGCCCCAACAGCCTGGGGTAGAGAGGACGAATTAATTGTAAGTTATGCGCTACGGAGAAGGTTTTAGCCCAAGCCCCAGTGAATTCGAAATTAATCCACTGCCCACAGAGGAAAAACCAGAAAAAGAAGATTTTGAAGATGAGGACACTCGAAAATTTCTGCGTCGAGTTGCCCGCAATACCATCGTTACAGTGCTCGCGACTCAGGCGCTTGTGCACGGCAATCGGGAGATAGGCAGATTAAAGTTTGAGAGAAACTTTGGTGACAAAGCAGAAGCGACAGAGCTTTTGGCCTCCAAAGAGCAAAAGATAAAAGAACTATTCGGTGATAATTACAGCTACAACGCTGATCTGTATAGGAACAACTTGTCCGGCGAGCGAAAAGAGCATGAATTTATGGGCGCGTTTACTGAGGCCTCGACCGATATGGAAGCCCTTGATCCAAATTATAGATACCCCGAGAGCGAGGGTCGCGGATCAAATGTAGAAGTCTCTGATGTTAAGTATTTAGGAGGGGAGTTGAAAGGAGAAAGTTTGCGTAAAATTGCACAAGAGACTTTTCCTAAGAATTGGGTCAAGGGAGAAGTGAGTCAGATCACACAAGAAGGCGAACCAGATTTTAACATGGATGAATATGGATTGCGAGAAGGCTGGGTTACACTTGCTACATGCGGAAAAGATGACGTGGATAATAGTAGGAAGTCAAAAATAGAATTTTATCAAGTCTCCAACGAACAAAGCAGGCAAGAACTTTTTGGTAGGGTTCTGGCTCATGAATTTGCGCATGCGAATGATTGGGAGCGTGATAATGAAATGTCGACCACAGAAAGAGCTGATTTGATTCTCGCCATTGCCAAAAGACTTGAGTCGGAAGACCGTTATAAATCGGACTATGTCGAGTCGATCAACAATTCAGACAAGCAAAAAGAAAGGTATTACAAAGCTACTGAATATTGGGCGGAGATCTGTAGCGCTTATTTCAACAATCCTGATTCACTCAATGTACAAGACTGGTTTCTAGTACACGAGAATGTAAAAAAATCCGATCCGAGCTTTGACGCTAGGCAGAAAAAAGAGCAGAGAGTAAATCTTATTCATAGCAGTAGGCAATGAAAGAAAAGTATCAAATATTTGATCAGGAAAAAAATTTTCTCGCCACTATAGAATTTCATGAAGATGCGGTAGGGTTCGTCGGAAAGACTGATTCAGGGCTTGCAGAGCAATTTAAAAAATGGCAAAAGACAGGTATAGACACATACCGAGATATATCCGATGATTCAAAGCAAAAATTGATAATGCAAACTAAGAAGATTAAACCAGGTGAAAAAGGATATGCCGTTGCATTGATAAGTCATCTGAGGAGAAGTGGGTATGGGGTCGTGCCTGATGCGGGTCAGGTCAAGGCAGAAGTTCTGAAATTGTTGACTGAATATTCGGAATTTAGGGCAGAAAAAGACGAACTCGTGCGGGCGTTATCGACTATGAGTTATCTGGAAGCAACCAGTGTTCTAGAGCTGTTTCAATCAATCGCCGGCTCACCCGAAAAAAGAAAAAAACTTTTAAAAAAGCTAGCTGAGCAACCGCCGCAACAAGCGGCAGTGGAACGGACGAATTAGCTTGTTGCTTTTAGCCTCTTAGCACAGACTTGTCATTGCGAGCCCCGACGTCCGCTGCGGGGGATCGGGGCGCGGCAATCTCTTCTTAAGGTTTAGATTGCTTCGTCGTCAGCCGCGGCTGATTCCTCGCAATGACGCTCTTTATTTGACAATTTGTAAAATCCTGCTATAATACTACAAAACATATGAATTTACATTTGAACCGCTTTTATTTTAGCTTTATCTGGAAGAAGGGCGCGAAGCCCAGCGGTTTAGAGTTGACTTAAGAAGTAGCAATCAAATTCGACTCCAAGCCCCTGGCCTTCGGCCAAGGGTTTTTTCTTTATAGCTTCAAGGAGGAGCATGAACAGTAGCAGAACAAGCAACACAAGTCCGCTGGGCAAAGTTCTGGCGGTCGATCTTCGCCCCAACCCCAATCCGAATATTGTAGCCTCGATGCTGCAAATCGGATCGGTATACCGATTCAACCTGACGGCCGTCAAGCGTGGCGGCAACAAGCCCCCCAGATATTCCGGCTTGATAGGAGCCGATAACGTTAGCGGAATCGGCCAGCTCACTACAGAGCTGAAAAGGCTCAAGCCAGTCAAACGAGTCAAGATCCTCGAAAGTGCTGAGGATAACAAGTAGAGAGGAGAAGATGGACACCCCCCAAGAAGACAAACAGCCCGATGAAACAGACGGGCAACAGCAAGACAGCGGAGCCGGTGAAAATCGGCCCGACAACTGCAAGGATTTGGCTTTGCCATCTCACAAGAGGCGGAGGCGGATGTACTTCGACCTCGGCAATGGATGCAATGTGAACAGCAAGTAGTGGAGGAGAAGATGATCGTAGCTATGGAGCAAGACGCCAGCAGTGAGCGGGTCAGTCAAGTAGAGTACCTGCTTGCTCAGTGGGGATACAATCCTCACATCATTGTCGGCGAAGAACGTACAGTCATCGCCGCCGTCGGGACTGGTCCCGACATCGAATCTCGACTTGCGATATTGCGCGAGGTTCCCGGAGTTGCCACGGCAACTCGTGTGTCCTCGCCGTACAAGCTTTGCTCGCGCGAGGCTCATAAGTCTTCAACTTCCTTCACCGTCAAGCGACAAGGGGGTACGGTCACCATCGGCGACGGTCAGTTCGTCGTCATCGCAGGCCCTTGCTCGGTCGAGAGCGGGGATCAAATCTTCTCCACCGCCAAGTCGATCGCCGAGAGTGGAGCCGCTATCCTGCGGGGTGGCGCCTTCAAACCTCGCAGTTCGCCTTACGCCTTTCAGGGCCTCGGAGAAGACGGGCTGAAGCTGCTTTCTGAGGCAGGAGACGAATTCGGTCTGCCGGTGATCACGGAGGTGATGCGCCCGGCGCAAGTCGAAATCGTCTGCCAATATGCTGACATCCTACAGATCGGCGCGCGCAACATGCAGAATTTCGATCTGCTCAAGGAGGTCGGGCAGGCGCGCAAGCCTGTTTTCCTAAAGCGAGGACCAAACGCCAGCATCACCGAATTCCTCATGTCGGCAGAGTACGTCCTCGCCGGCGGCAACCAGCAAGTGATCCTCTGCGAACGAGGCTTGGATTACACCAAGGACAAAGGCGAGCATACTCGCAATATCCTGGATATCCAGGCCGTGCCCGTTCTCCAGGACAAGACCCATCTGCCGGTGTTCCTCGATCCGGCTCATTCGTCCGGTAAGCGGCACCTCGTCTCTCGGATTGCCAAGGCCTGTGTTGCTATCGGCGCCAATGGCATCATGGTCGAAGTCCATCCGGACCCTGCCAAAGCCTTGTCGGACGGAGCTCAGTCCCTGACCCCGGCCCAGTTCGCCGACATGATGGCCGATCTTGGTCCGTACCTGGAGCTCTGGGAGGAAGAGCACAGCAAAACCGTCGCAGCAAGTGCTGCCTGACTACTGTTCTGACACGTTTTCCAGGGAGCCTCCTCAGGCTCCCTATTTTTTTATCTTTTTTGTAATAAATTTTTTTTGTAGGGTGAGATGTTAATTTATTGTTTGTAACCCCTAACCTCACCCGCCTTCCAGGCACCCTCTCCGATATCGGATAGGGAGGGGTGAGGTAGCGGACTTTGTGGAATAATTTTATTTGACAAAGGGAAGGTTACTTGTTATGTTTTAATCAGGTTATCAACCATATTTGATACAAAAATAAACTAAAAAAATAAAAGCGCTTGCTTTTCGTACAAATAAATGAACAATCACACAGATAAACTCGCCTTAATCGCGCAGATGATCGAGTCTGCCGAAAAAAATATTGAATCCGCGAAGCAGCTCCTTCGCGAAGTTTTGGGCGGCAAACTGCCGGCCTCGACCGATTTTGCCAAGAAAGCCTCAACGCTCGGTTATACTCCTGGGGGTAAGATTATAGAAGGTGTGTTCGATGGCCAGAATATGATCGGTCCGGACAAGAAGCAATACCCGGTTCCGGCAAACTACGCTTCGAAAAGTAAACTCGTTGAGGGTGATGTTTTGAAACTGACTATCGCCGAAGACGGCTCTTTTATCTACAAACAGATCGGACCAGTAGAGCGAAAGAAAATTATCGGCTTACTCTCGCATGACGAGAATGGACAGTACCGCGTAGTTGCAGAAGGTAAGAGTTTTCGTGTGTTACTGGCTTCACTGACATATTTCAAAGCCGAACCAGGAGATCAAGTCACGATTGTAGTACCGAAAGACGGCGACGCGACCTGGGCAGCGGTGGAAAACGTGATCAAGGCCGGAATGCCTATTCCGTCCGATGGTCCGGACACTGAAATTGTTCGAAGCGCATCATCTGATGACGAAGAGGAAGACTTAGAACTATAAAATGTCAGAAAGTTTTTTTGCCCGTAAAAAGGATCTCATCATCCAATTTTCGCGCTTCGCGGGAATTGGTTTTTTAAATACCGCGGTTGATTTTGCGGCAATTAACATTTTGATCGCAGCAACCGGTATCACTTCTGGCGGACGACTGGCGATCGCCAACGCTGCCGCATTTGCGCTGGCGGTGATCCACAGCTACTACTGGAACAAGTTTTGGGCTTTTAGCCAACAGCAGAGTACCACAGCGAGCTTCCTGCGTCAGGTGATTTCAGCGGGGCTACTCGGAATTATAGTAATCGCAGCTTCGGTCTATGGAGCGGGGAAGGGTATGCCGTGGGCTTATCATGCTGTACTCCTCGGTCTTCTGGCGATCGGTGAAGTTATTCTCTGGATTGCCTTTAGACTCAAATCCTTGCAGGCCCGAGGAACTGAATTTTCACTTTTTATGATCGTGAGCGTGATCGGAATTGTCATCAACAGTGCGGTAGTGGGACTGGTCACGGGATTATTCAGCCCGCCGCTGGGCGTCAGCCCTGAATTGTGGGCGAATTTTGCAAAAGTCCTGGCGACAGCCGTCGCCCTTATCTGGAATTTTATCGGTTACAAATTTTTCGTCTTCAAAAGATGACTTTGTCATCCCGACCCTGAGTCCGCCGCGGCGGACGAGGGGGAGGGATCCCTTATTCTTTATACATGTAACCGTTTCAAAAAAGCGGTTTTTTGTTTGAGAAAAAAATTACATTAAAGTATAATGCGGAAACATTCCCAAAGGAGGCTGAATGTCAGAAGCACAAACAACAAAGAGAGGTTATAGATTGGCGGTGAATACAATCTGGCGAGTGCCGATGCAGGTTTTGACTTTCAAGGTCATCAACGTGGGGACGGGTTGGGTCTCAGGTAGTGACGCTCACGGCGAGCGACATCAATTCCCTCGAATAAGCTTCCAATCCCGCCCACATCAATTCCAAGCTCAAATAGTCCCTGCTTCCGAGAGGGAGAAGAGAGAGTTTCGAAGGAAAGTCAGAATGAGCCCTACTTAAGCCCCTAAATCTCACCGTCGGTCTCAGCCGGCGATTTTTTTATGCTATAATAACCAGACAAAAAGGATGAATACTCAATCTGTCATCCTGATGACAATCAGGATCTCAGCATGGTTTGGTTAGATCCTGAATCCCTCCAGAGGCGGGCAAGCAAGTTCACCTGCCTGCCTGTAGGCAGGGGATGACATACCGTGAACCGATCTCTCTTCACTTTTTCCCTCTTTTATCTTTACTACTTAATTACCTACTAATCACTAAAAAGCTACAAGCTAATTCCTACTTACTATTTCATGAGCCAAGTTTTTTATCGGGTTTTTCGCCCGCAGAAATTTTCTGAGGTTATCAACCAGACTCCTATCAAAACCACTTTGCAAAATGCAATTGCTAGTGAGACTGTTGCGCATGCCTACATCTTCACCGGTCCGCGCGGAGTGGGAAAGACGACTCTGGCACGTATTTTGGCGAAAGCGCTGAATTGCGAACGAAATGTAAACCTCTCTCCTCTGGCCAGAGGCCAGAGCCCTCTCTCCTCAAAAGGAGAGAGTAGAAAGGTGGGGGCTGCCGCCCTCTCATCTGCGGAGCCGTGTGGTAAGTGTGGTAATTGTCAGGCCGTCACCACGGGTAACTTCCTTGACCTGATAGAAATCGACGCCGCTTCACATACCGGCGTTGATAACATTCGTGAAATAATTGAACATGTAAAATTCGCACCTTCAAGCGGCAAGTACAAAGTCATCGTCATCGACGAAGCTCACATGTTGTCGAAGGGCGCTTTCAACGCGCTTTTGAAAACTCTAGAGGAACCGCCGGCACATGCTGTGTTCGTCCTAGCCACTACGGAAATTAATAAAGTTCCGGCAACGATCGTTTCTCGGACGCAAAGATTTGATTTCAAAAAGTTATCCCAAGACGACATTATCCAGCAGCTCGAGAAGGTTGCCTCAGCCAGCAAGGTAAAAGTTTCAGCGGAAGTTCTTCAGCTCGTTGCGCGTGCCGCCGATGGTGGGATGCGTGATGCTCTGTCTCTTTTCGATCAACTTGTTTCCTTCACAGGAGGAAAAATTACCCTTGAGTCTGCAGAGGATATTTTGGGACTTGCTCCTTTTGCGGAGAGTCAAGATTTCATCGGACTGATTTTGGAGAGTAAAACCGCCGAGTGCATCGCCGTCCTCAAAGAGCTTTCGCGCAGCGGCCGAGACATGACACTTTTCACCAATAGCATACTGAACTATCTCGATCTTATGTTGGGGCAGAAGCTGAAAGGCGAGGAGGCAAGCGTTGAACTGGGTCTGGGTAAGGAAGACGCGGAAAAAATGAACCGGCAACTGGAAAAAATTACCGCCTGTGAAATTTCAGTCTTGCTAGGGCTTTTTATGACAGCTTTTCAAAAAATAAAGTTTTCACCTATTCCAGAGTTGCCGCTCGAAATTGCGGTGGTGGAATATTTGGAAAACCAGGGTCGAGATGATGACAAGCCGCAAACACCACAGGGACCGAGCGCAAGAGTACCGATGAGTGCGCGTCCGACAAATAGACTAGAGCAGCCAACAGGCGCAAAACCTACTGAACCATCTGCAGAGAGGCCGAAACCTCGTAAGTCTACAGTTGATGATCCGAAGCTTGTGAATTCTCGCTGGTCTGAGTTTTTGAATGTAGTAAAAGAATACAATAATTCACTACTAACCTCGCTGCGCCTGGCCAAACTTGTCGGCGTCAAGGATGGGGAGATTATCCTGTCTTTCCCATACCGTTTTCACAAAGAGGCGGTAGAACAGCGCAAAAATAAGATAGTCATAGAAAAAGCGATGGAAGAGGTTTATGGCGGCCACTACAAACTTCGCTGCATGCTGACACATGAAGTCGATGACAGCGTGTTCGAGAGTGAGCCGAAAAAAGATGAACCAGAACCAGAGGTCAAACCCGGATTGCTCGATGAAGCGATGAAAGTCTTCGGCGCGGCGGGTGAGTAGTGACAAGTAGGATTTGATGTGATAAAATTGCCTCAGCATTTTTAATTTTTGAAACTGTTATTGTCATTGCCCGGTAGCCAAGCGGTAAGGCAGCGGCCTTTGGCGCCGCCATGCGTAGGTTCGAATCCTACCCGGGCAGCGACGATGACGGGTTCAATAAAAAAGCCCCCTCGGCCGAAGCCTCGGGGGTGTTTTCGTTCGAGCGGGAAAGTCTCTGCTAGTCGAAGTCGCCGCACATGCGCGCGCCGCATTTTTTGCACTTGTTCCCGTGCATGATGACGTTCCAGCCGTCGTGTCGGCAGGTGACGGGGTTTGCGGTGTACGCAGCAGCGAGGGTAGCCTGTCGGGCCAGAGAAGGTTCTGCAGGTCGAGGCAGAGGGGTCGTAGCTGTCATGAAAATCCTCCTGGGGATTGCGGGCAGTGTATCAGATTCGAGAAGCTTTGTCATCCCCAGAAAGCAAGTAACGAATATCAAAAAAAGCCAGGCTATCTGGCAAAGTTTAGAAAGGTGAGCGGCTGTAGGTTAGTCGCTGGCGTCCCACATGCAGGTGTCGCAGTCCGGGCAGTAGCGGCCGTGGACTTGAGGGTCGTAGCCGCGGTGATCGCAGTGTGGATCCTCGGGCGGGTGGCCGGCTCGTTGGAACGCCTTTTCGGCTTCGATTTGTTCGGGCGTGCGCTCGACGGGTCTTTTTTGTTTCGGCATGATGCCTCCTTTGATTCGTGGTAGTTTAGCACGAGAGGTATGAAGTAACAAGTAGCGTGTAACAGGTATCATGTATCAGGAAACATGGAGCAGATCACAGACAGTAAGGTTAATAGTGAAAAGCGAACACGGGTGTAATTAGATTAAAGCAAAATTCCACACATCTTGTCATTCTGACGAAAGTCAGAATCTACACTAACTATTTAGAGATGCTGATTGACATCAGGATGACACGAAACATGGTAAAAACCAGTTGCGCCTTTCTTTCTTGTGTCATTGCCTGTCCGCCTGTCGGTAGACAAGTAATGACAGTAGGGTTGACCTCGCGTAATTTTCCCGCTAATCTAAACCATCGGGAAACCGAAGGAGGAAGATATGGACGCAATCTCAACAACAACAATCACCGGTATTTGTGGAGTTTTTGTGATTTCCTTAGTCGGACTCTGCACCAGCGTGTTCAAATCCAAAGAGGATTTCTTGCCGGCCATTATGTTCAGCACTGTGATCGCCCTGACAGTAGGCCAGCTTCTCAAGGTCAGTGATCAGCTCAACACACTGATCTGTCTCAACGGCGGCAAGTGCCCCGGGATCGAATAGCGCACCCTGACCATTCACTTGGTCTTTTTTTATTCTGTAATCGTTTACCTGTCATTCAAACCCCACCCTTCCTCCCCTTTGATAAAGGGGAGGAGAGGAGGGGTTATATTTTTCTTGTTTCCTGATATAATATAGTTAAGTTGTTACTTGGAAAATCAAAAAGCAAAAAAACGCTCAAGTTCTTTCAACAAGCAATTAATCTCAAATCTATGATGCCTGAAAACAATACCCCCGTTCCGGAAAAACAAAAAAACGCCGGAGGGTTATTCATTCCAGCAGGAATTTTACTAGGCATGGGTATCGGCTTTCTCACAGACCAGCTCGTCGCCGGCATGTTTATCGGACTGGGCGCGGGATTTTTCCTGTTCGCTATAGCGTCATTTATAAAAAAATAGTCTATGGATACATACGATTGGTATCAGACCTTGGTCAAGCCTGAGTGGGCGCCGCCATCGTGGCTTTTCGGTCCGGTTTGGTCAGTACTTTACCTGATCATTGCGATTACTTTTGGCAAAGTGCTATATCATGCTTTCATCAAGAAAAATATTCCGACGAAAGCAGGTTTGCCTTTTGTGCTGAATTTGATTTTCAATTTTGCTTTCACACCACTGCAATTCGGTCTGCGCAGCAATGTCTTGGCCGCAATCGATATCCTACTCGTACTCGCAACTATGATCTGGGCGTTCGTCGCGATCCGTCCGCATTTCCGCTGGGTTATCTATGCCAATATTCCTTACCTTGCCTGGGTAAGTTTTGCAACTGTATTGCAGTTAACAATAACTTTTTTAAATTATTAACTGTCCTGAGCTAGTCGAAGGGCGTTAACCATAACTTATCTAAATATGTAACAGTCCTGAGCCAATCGAAGGGCGTTAACAATAACTTTTTTAAATTATTAACTATCCTGAGCTAGTCGAAGGACAACTGACTATCACTTACCTGAACTGGTAAAAATTAAATTTCAAATCTATGAAAGGTTTCCATGGGAACATAGAGAAATTTACGTTGGAAAACAAAAATTATCGGCGAGTTTTGTATAGCGCTCCGCACAGCCAGCTGGTTTTGATGTCTATCGCTCCCGGTGAAGACATCGGTGAAGAGATGCACACAGACAATGATCAGTTTTTCCGCATCGAGGCGGGTAGCGGCAAATGCCTGATCGACGGCAATGAATATGAGTTGTCCGACGGAACGGCGATCATTGTGCCGGCGGGAGCCAGACACAACATAATGAACACTTCAGAAACAGACACACTGAAAATTTATACAATTTATTCCCCAGCTCATCACAAAGACGGTATTGTCCGAGAAACGAAACAAGCGGCAGATACTGACGCGCCGGAGTTTGATGGAGTAACCACAGAATAAGAAAGGGTTGAGCAGAAGGGCTGATTTTGCTATGGTGAGAGCATGAATAGAAATTATATAATCATCGCAATTTCCAGCATTGTTCTTGTTTTTATAGGATATTTAGTTGTTCAGAAACGTTCGGTCATAGGAGACACTCTTCTGGTGAGTAGTTTTACCTCATCGGGCGAGTCGACGGGTATGAGCCTTTTACAGGTACCGTTCCTGCGTGATTTCGACGAGATTTTACCAGCAGACATTTCTGTTGATTTCAGTAGCGACGGCGAGTTCAGTGAGGATGAAATTCTGGTCACCGGTTACCCGATGCATGCGCAAGATCGTTGGCGCGGCGGATATTACGTGGAAGACTTCGGCAATCTTACTTCTGGGATGGCCGCGCAAATCAGTTTTCACGGACACAGTTATCAGGCAAAAGTAGAGAAGAAAAATGTCGAGGTGGGAGAGATGCTCGATCTCGGCACGGTGACTGATCCGGAGAACGCGACCAAGGGCTGGGGTATTGCGCAGGCTAGTGCCGACGAAGGCACGGTTGAGATCACTCAAGACGGCGTGCCCGACCTCTCGCAACGCAAGGGCGAGTGCGCTCCGACTGCGGCGGCGAACAGTCTCATCTCGCTGGTGGCGAAAAATGGCGGGGAGGATCTCATCCCCGGTGACCCGCAGGACTTCATAGAAAATTTGAAACGTCATATGAACTGGACGCCGGAGAACGGGGTTCCGCCGGATGATTTCGTCGCGGGCAAAAACCGCTGGGCGGCCGCGGCTGGAGTTCCGATCCGGACGACGAAGGTCGGTGACGCTCATGGCGTGACCACTATAGATGAGATCAGGCAGGCTTTGCAGGACGGCAGCGCGGTGGAGTTGCGGATAAAGTTTGCCAATCCGGCTGGTACCAAGATTGTCGGCGGTCACATGGTCACTGTCACCGGCATTCATCAGGGCGAGGGACAGACTTATCTAGAAATAAACGATCCGGTGACACCCGAGACCGGTTCGGAAATGGTCGAGGTACGTGGCAATCAGCTGGTCAACTATGGCCCCTGGCAAGGTATCACCATCCTCTCCTGGGGATTTGTCCAGACCTGGGAAGGTCATCCGACCGGCGAGCTGCTCGACACGATGACTGATGAGGAGATCGAGGGGATCAGACAGTTTGTCGGTGACCAGTCGATGCGAACAGTCATAGAGTACAACGGAAAATATTTGCCAGTCAGCGAGCTACAGGTACAGAGCGAGGTCGGCTGCGGTGACGACCACTGGCATGCCGCCCGAGGCGGAGGAGTGACAGCATTGGACGGAACTTTCGTTCCTGATCCAGGGCCACAATGCGGCTACGGCAAACTTTCGGAGCGACCGAGTATGAATGCTCCCGCTCCCGAGCATAACGAATAAATTTTTCGAGGTCATTAACCTCAAACATATGAAAAATACAATGTATCTGACCATCGCCCTGCTTCTGGTCGCGGGTGTGATCGGTGTGACCTGGTATGTCAGCGAGCAGAATAGATCCTTGCCGGCAGAATCAGAACAGGAAACAGGCGAGCAGACTGTCGGCGGGACGCGTGATGTAAACGGCTGTCTTCTTCCGGCCGGCTATGCTTATGACGAAGACGTCCAGGCTTGCGTCCGCAGTTGGGAATTGTCAGAACAGGAGAAGGTCGCCGCCAAGACAGCGGTTGCCGAGGTGGGGACGGGATACGCGTTGACCGTCGTTCAGATCAGGACATTCTCCGGTGACAGAAATTATCTTGTGTACCTGGAGCGGGGAGAGGAGCGCACGCAGGAGAAAGTCTATATCAAACACGGCGAGGTGGCTGAACCGGAGATCGTGAAATTGTATTTCTATGACTCAAGCCGTGACGAAA
>Ga0210057_1001019_pt1 | contig 43939 bp, 33 predicted proteins | sample CryGeyCG2114_010_2_FD_183968 | JGI IMG/M metagenome (GOLD analysis project Ga0210057, IMG submission 183968) | Groundwater microbial communities from aquifer - Crystal Geyser CG10_big_fil_rev_8/21/14_0.10 (SPAdes) (version 2) | ecosystem: Environmental > Aquatic > Deep subsurface > Groundwater ...
AACACCGCTACTTCACAAAATAGTACCGGATACACAATAACTGATGCTACCGAATATCCAGACAGTAACAGGATTGGCTTCACTGCAGCTAACGAAGTCCCAGTCCCAGGATACAAGTTTATTAGATACGTTGTTAATGGAGTTGAATACAGACCCCTATGGGACACAACTTTAGATGCAGGTAGTTGTAGTGGGGGAGACTGTGGTGTCTCTGTAGTCAACTCTAGCCCAAACGCTACTTTAACTAGTCACTATGGTGACCTTCAGCTTGCCCTAGCCTCACTACCAACTCCAGGTGCTGATTTTTCTCTTAACACAGGAGAGGCTCTTAATGTTCAGGCGACGGCCACCAAGAGGGGTCTTGGGTTCTCTGGGACATACGATTTTCATTTTTGGAAAAACTGTACGGAAACTTCTGATAATCTCTCGAACAACATAACAAGTTGTGGAACCGATCCCTCTAACTACACACTTGTTTCAGGAGTCGGAGATACACTAGGAAGCTCTCACTCAGAAACAAGATCATTTACATATAACACTCCAGGCAGCTACAGGATGAAAGCCATAGCAACCATAACCAGCAATCCTAATTTCTCCGCAGCAAAATGGGTGGATGTGAGTGTTGCGACGGCAGTTCCTGATTGCTCTATAACAGAACAAACCGCAAGGCCAAATCCTATAGATTATGGGGAAACAACAGTTATCGATTGGAAATGTAACAATGGCACAAGTTGTTCTACAACAGGCGGTTCAGACTCCTGGACAGGAGATGGCCCACAAGTAAGTAGTGCATTAACTGCCGACACAACATATACAACAACCTGTATATCTGAAGCAGGCGCAGTTAACCCAACAGTTAACTCGAGTATAACTGTGGATGTTGGAGACGCACCCCCTGTTCCGACTGCTGATATTCAAGCCAAAGTTAATGGAGATGGAAGAGGAGGATACTCAGATGGCCCAGTATACTTTATAAGCAATGAAGAGCCCGATTCTTCAGCAGAACTAGGGCATGTCAAGTGGTCATCTACCAATGCAACATCTTGTAACATTTCACCAGATGACTATGCCAAGGGATCAACCTCTGGAACAGATCTTGATACAATCCCTCTAACAACAACTAAAACACTAACTCTTTCTTGTGAGGGGGACCCAATATACGATCCCGCAGTAGACACCATTCAATTTGTGGAATCTCAATTAGATTTCGATATTGCTCCATCTTCGATAGCAGATCCTCAAAATGTGTCGGTAAGCTGGAATTCAAATGCTCCAAATGGCTGCACACTAAGTCCAAACCCAACAGGAATGCCCGTTGCTGAAGACGGCTCAGATAGCGTATATGTGGATCAACAGACAACATTCGATCTAACTTGTGATTGGGGAGTTTTCGAGCTTGAAAGAGAGCTAACTATTCTTGTAGATCCAACTTTAACTTTTGGGGGTGGTGGTAGTGGTCAAAGTGAAGAGGGGTATGCCTGTTATGACCTCAACTGGACCATGAGTAGCATCAACATAGCTGACTGTAGTGTCTCTGGGACCAGCCCAGTTAACAGCGATTTCACATCCGCCTTTAATACTTGGAAATCAGGCATTTCAGATCCGTTCAGCGGAACTGGTTCTGCCATAATCTGTCCAACCGAGTCAACAACCTTTGAGATAGATTGTCAGTGCGGGATAGATTGTGTTAGGACGTGGTCCTCGAACACATTTATAGAAGAGATAAATCCGGGAGCTCAAAGCAACTTCTTTGATTTTCTAAGGAGACTTTTACCAGGCAATATCATTACTGATATTGGCTACGCATACTAGTTTTACACAACAGACTCCCTTTTTTTGGTATAATTTGATTAGTAAACGAAGAAAAGGTCGTTTAATAAAAGACTGTAAGAATTAATTCTAATGTCATTTCAATCAGTGGCTGACATAATCGTAATTTCATTTCAGCAGTTGTGGCTAGACTTTCTTGGCTTTGTGCCAACATTGACAGCCGCACTTGTTGTCTTTGTTGTTGGCCTCATAGTCGCAGCCGCTCTAGGCTCATTAGTAGAGAAGGTAGTTGGAGCTCTTAAGCTCGACATGCTTCTTTCTAAGGCTGGAGTAGAGGAATATTTCTCTAAGGCTGGAGTTAGATTAAGTGTTGGGAGATTCTTTGGTAGATTAACCTACTGGTTTGTGTTGATCGCCTTCCTTCTCGCAACAAGCGACATTCTTGGATTCTTTAGTTTCTCAAGTTTCCTTGAGGCAGTGTTGCTATACATCCCACAGGTTGTTGTAGCAGTACTCATAATGTTGGCAGCTATTTTTGTTGCTAACTTCTCAAGGGGAGTTGTAGTTGCTTCTGCCAAGAGTGCCGATCTTAGATCTGCTAACTTCCTAGGTGCTTTGACTTGGTGGGCGCTAATTGTCTTCGGACTAATGGCTGCTCTAAGTCAACTAGGAATTGCTATAACCATCATTAACGCTTTAGTAACAGGCATTATAGGCATGTTAGCTCTAGCTGGTGGATTAGCTTTCGGACTAGGAGGCAAGGAATATGCTTCTGATCTTCTAAAGAAATTTAGAAATCAGGTTGAGCACAAATAGTTTCCTTGGATCCAAGGAATTCATAAGCCGCCCCTTCAGGCGGCTTTTGGGTTTATTTGGTAATATGTATTTAATAGGATATATGAATAAATTAGCTAAACTTTTTTTAGGATTTATAATTCTTTTTTCTTTAATCACGCCAGTTAGCGCAGATGTGGGAGATGTCTGTTCCAGGGGCATAGAGGCTAGTTCGGGTAATTGTCTTAGCCTAGAAACAATTTCAAGCAAAGTCTCTTTCTGTGCCCTTCAAAATCCCGATGTAGATCACTCTGAGATAGTTGAATATGTAAGGGATGGTGGTGCGTGGGGTATTGATATAGAGGTAGATGGATCTTTGCAGTGTATAAACATGGCTCCACCCTTTAGTGCTTTTCAACTAGCAAGTGATACCTGTCAGGGACGAGAGTATTCATTTATGAGTCCTAGTGGGACTGAAGTCTGCTTTAGCATAGAGCAAGAAGCCTTGGCAGCCCACACTCTTCGAGAGGGAGGTCTTTTACCAGAAGGGCTGTTGGATATCCTTGATGTTAGCGGTCAGGAGGCAGGGACAACAATTGCTCCAATATCTCCTCCTGGCGGGGTGGATAATAGTTTTTCTTGTACTTGGAGCGATTTGGATGTCTGTGTTGTTAATGTTAATAGGGTTACGTGTGGAGCTAATTTTGAACCAACAGAACAATCATGTACCAGAATATCTTCGGAGGATGAATGTAACGAAACCCTAAATAGCCCACTTAGCTGTAGGCAGAAAGAACTTGCTCAAATTTCATCAGGTTCGGGAACATTCTCTTGCAGGTGGGATGGCATAAACTGTGTGCCTAAAGACGAAACAAGTTGTGAGGATGGATTTAGCTCTAGCGAGGGAGCTTGTAGTGCTTTGAGCCAAACTCAATGTGCGTCTGTCTCGCAAGATTGTGTAGAAGCTCCTCGATCAATCTCCCTCGGCCTCGCAGAAAGAGTAGCCACACTGTACAACTGGGCCCTAGGCATAGGAGGAGTATTAGCACTAGGAGTCATAATCTACGGAGGCCTAATGTATACAGCATCAGGAGGAAATGCCTCAACCATAGGAGAAGCCAAAAAATGGATAACCTCAGCTATCTTCGGCCTCATCCTCCTTCTCTCAAGCTACCTCATCCTAAACATCCTTAACCCCAGTTTGACTACGTTGAAAGATGTCTTTTTAGATTCGAATCCAAGTGTAAGTGCTCCAGGGGTTAATGTAGTTGGGGGGTTAGCCGGAGGGTCAAATGGAACATATGGACCAATACCGGTTGTGGGGGGCTTTATCTGCAGAGAAGATTGCCTAGCTTCTTCAGGAGGTCCAGATGTATCTATCTGTAACACCCTACCTTCTTGTACTGGCTATCTAATAACGCCACTAACTGCTTCAGATCAACCAAAGCTGACCTATAGTAGTGGTGCATATTATCAAATGCCAAGTGGCGAAGATTCTTATTACATAGGCTTAAGCCCAAGTGAGACTTGTGGGCAAAAGGATTTAATAGATGTTATATACACAGTTGCTAGAAGATGGGAATCTCGATTTCCAGATAATCCTATAAGAGTTGGAGACTTGAATGGTTTGGGACATTCATCACATGACCATGGAGTGGACGTTGATATTAGCGATAGAAATGCTGGATCTTCCGGAAAACCAACCGGAACTGCATACGGTGGAGATTATTCATATGCAAATGCGGCAGAAGATTTTAACCCGAGTATGGCTATAGAGCTTGGAAAGCTCTTTATGGATACCAATAGGATAGATCAGATATTCTTCTCAAATAATAGTAGTGACACAATCGGTTCGCCTGTGGTTAGTGCTGTTAATGCGTATGCATCATCAAAAAGTCTTTCTGGAAGAATGGCTCCAGTATCGGGTCATGATGATCATTTTCACGTAAGGATAAATGCTCCTACTGGTCCGTGTAGTATTTCTTGTAGTGCCCTAGGATCGTGCAATTGTAGCTCACAGGAATCTGGCCCACAATGTAATTAATAGACATGAATAGATGGATAAAAATATTAATAATTCTGTTAGCGCTAGTACTAATAGGCGTAATAGGATTTATTGCCTTCAAGGCAATATCGAGTAGCCCATCGGATAACCTTCTGGTTAAAGACGAAGTTTTGTTAGAAGAGGGCATTCCGGAAGAGGAACTTCCAAGAACCCTTGATATCTTAATTGAAGGAGAGACAAAAATTGTTACTAATAAATATGATAAATACAGGATTAAGTTTCCAGTTAGTTGGGAGATCCGTAACTATACAGATCTAGGGGGAAGGCTTACGGTCGGATTTGACCCGACAATAGAGATTGAGGGTTCTGACTATGATGGAGTCCCACTAATGGAGGTTGTGAAATATCAGCTGAGCGAAAATGAATTATTAGAAGATTGGATTAAGAAAAGATATGGTTCTGTATCAAGCTTCACTCAACTTAGTATCAATGGATTGGTTGGATACGGAAAGATAATAAAGTCAGTTGATCTAGAGGCAGAGCCCCCTCAAGAGATAGAAGAGAAGTTATATATATTGAGCCGAGGTAATTCTTCAGACATATACACCATCTCTTGTTACATTGGAGATACAAACAGTCAGCACGAAGACGATTGTGGCGAGAGCGCTAGATCGTTTGACCTTATTAGGTAGATGACAAAAAGATTCAGCCCCTTAACTATAGTTGCACTTCCTTTTCTATTAATGGGGATATTAATGATCCCAGCTAGTGTTAGCACAGTAGAAGCTTCTGAGAACAGTTATCTATGTAGTTGGGATAACGATTTCGGTTGCGGCGTAGATTATTCTGCGGTTAATTGTGATTCCGGTTACGAGGCGGGAAATGCCTGTCTTGGGATTGATAGTTCTGATCAATGTGCGTCTGTCTCGCAAGATTGTGTAGAAGCTCCTCGATCAATCTCCCTCGGCCTCGCAGAAAGAGTAGCCACACTGTACAACTGGGCCCTAGGCATAGGAGGAGTATTAGCACTAGGAGTCATAATCTACGGAGGCCTAATGTATACAGCATCAGGAGGAAATGCCTCAACCATAGGAGAAGCCAAAAAATGGATAACCTCAGCTATCTTCGGCCTCATCCTCCTTCTCTCAAGCTACCTCATCCTAAACATCCTTAACCCCAGTTTGACTACGTTGAAAGAGATTGTTCTTGGTTTTAACCCCAGGATAGAAGCGCCACCAATTGATGTTATAGGGGATTCTTTAGAAGGAAATTGGTGCTCCATTCTTAATGGAGAAGCGAATTTTGTGCCGGGTGAGCAGACATGTCCATTCAGGGTTGAGCCAGGCTTTACAAATAGCTGGTGCCAAGACAGGTCTTTGACTAAATATCATCTCGGTGCAGATATGTTCCCTCTATACAACAATCCACCAACTCCACTTTATGCAATAGAGGATGGGGTTATAACCGAATCAAATTGTTATAGAGCGCTCACCACTAGCGAACAAAGGATTGCAGGTATTAAGGCATATCTTTGGGGGAGAGCTTCTAGTAATAGCTATTACTACGCACATATGGACAGTTGTATTGTTCGTCCTGGCCAGGAGGTGCAGATGGGTGATCTAATTGGTTACGTGGGTAGAACCGGAAATGCAGCTACCACACCGCCCCATCTTCATATAGGGGTACGTAAGGATGCTGAGGTAAGCAACTATCTATCTGGAGAATATGTAGATCCATATCCACTTATGGCGAGTTTGTGTAAGAGCCAAGGTCTTCCACAAACTTTCTGTAGAGAGTCTTGCGATGGCCCATCATGGTTCTGTGCTTCTTTCCCATACTGTGGATCGGGCAATATTCCTGAACCGGTAAACCCAGGAGGAATCCTTGCGTGCCCAAGAGATGATCACAGCGACTTTCCTAACATAACAGATCCAGAATACAGCCAGCACATAGAACACCTACAGAGAGATTTGATTTATGTAACCGGAGAAACCATGGAAGTAAATGGAAAATTTGATACAAGAACGAAGGGTGCAATTAGGGCATATAGAGATGCAAATAATCTAAGTCCAGTTGTGATTGTTGATAGGGTTTTCTGGGATCTTTTAGAAGAAGACCTTAATGATAAATGCCCAAGTCAGTTGCCCCAATAAACCCCTTGACTTCCATATGGGCCAGCATATAATGAGACCAAGAATGATAAGGTTGAATGGACATAAATTGCGGCTCTCATAAAGAGGTTTGTTAACCCATCTAACTGAAAGCCGCGGAAGCGGTTTTTTTAGTCCCTGGAAGATTCGAAAGTTGTTTAAAAATAATAGATCCCACAACAAAACAAATTGTAATAATGAATTTTGCGGCATTTAAGCGGCTAATTTTTCCGCTTTTAAGGGCGCACGGTGGATGCCTAGGCACGAAATAGCGATGAAGGACGCAGCGTAGCGGCGATACGCTTCGGGGAGGTGTGTAGCAACCTTTGATCCGGAGATTTCCGAATGGGGGAACCCGTCAGAGTGAACCTCTGTCGCTTCTACACATAAGTGGTAGAAGAGCTTACCCAGCGAAGTGAAACATCTCAGTAGCTGGAGGAATAGAGAACGAATGTTTATTCCCCTAGTAGCGGCGAGCGAAAAGGGAAAAGCCCAAACCCAGAAACCTTATTAAGTTAGAGGTATTTGGGGGTTGTAAGACTGAAACATTCTGGTTCTAGCCAATGGTTCCAACTTAGGGCCATCGGTTAGACACAGAGAAAGAGTTATAAATTTATTTACTAGCAGAACCATCCTGGAAAGGTGGACCATAGGAGGTGATAGTCCTGTATGCGAAAGTGAATAAACTCTTGTTTCTGATCTTGAGTAACTCAAGACAAGAAAGTATTGAGCGAATCATCCCGTACTACCGGGAAAGGCTAAATATATTTCGTGACCGATAGTGAACAAGTACCGTGAGGGAAAGGTGAAAAGTAATCCGTAGAGGATGGTGAAATAGACCTGAAACCGTGTGCTTACAAGGAGTCGGAGCCCCATGAGGGTGACGGCGTGCCTTTTGCAGAATGAACCAACGAGTTTATGTGTGTTGCGAGCTTAAGCTGTCTCAGACAGTGTAGGCGTAGCGAAAGCGAGTGTTAACAGCGCGTCCTAGTATCACGCATAAGACCCGAAACCAAGTGAGCTTACCTTGGCCAGGGTGAAGTCCACCGAAGGGTGGATGGAGGCCCGCACCAGTAGACGAGGCAAAGTCTTTGGATGAGCTGAGGTACGTAGTGAAATGCTAATCGAACTTGGTAATAGCTGGTTCTCTCCGAAACAGTTTTAGGACTGGCGTTGTGCGTTTCTTTCCGGGGGTAGAGCACTGGATGGTCCATGTCGGGCGCAAGCCTAGTGAGCCAATCAAACTCCGAATACCGGAAAGCGCAGCACAGCAGTTAGACTGCGGGGGCTAAGCTCCGTGGTCAAAAGGGAAACAGCCCAGATCGTCATCTAAGGTCCCTAAATATTAGCTAAGTGTTAAAGGTTGTGATTTACCATAGACAGATAGGAGGTTGGCTTAGAGGTAGCCATCCTTTAAAGAAAGTGTAACAACTCACTATTCGATGGTAGGTTGCGCCGAAGATTCTCGGGGCTAAAGCTAATTACCGAAGATACGGACTCACATTTCCTTCGGGAAATGTGTTTGGTAGGAGAGCATTCCCAGCAGCGTTGAAGCCTGACCCGCGAGGGCTAGTGGAGCGCTGGGAAGAGAGAATGTTGGTATGAGTAACCGCAAATTCAGTGAGAAACTGGATCACCGAAAAACCGAGGTTTCCGTGGCAATGGCAATCATCCACGGGTTAGTCGGGCCTAAGGCAATGGTGAAAACCGTAGCCGATGGACAGCTGGTCAATATTCCAGCACACCGATATATTCCGATGAAGGGACGGAGAACATAAGAAGAAATGCATTAATGGTTTTGCATCGCTTGCTTCTAGATATGGCATTTAGGAAAATCCGGATGTCTGTCTTTAATGACGAATATCGAAAGCCGGGGGAAGATCAAGTTTTTACTTGGTCAACTTCTTTGAAGAGTCTTCCCAGAAAAGCTTCTAAGGATAAATATATTGGTTCCGTACCGCAAACCGACACAGGTGGTTAGGGCGAGTAGCCCAAGGTGAACAAGTGATTCTTCGCTAAGGAACTCGGCAAACAAGCGGCCGTAACTTAGGAATAAGGCCTGCCCTCTTCGGAGGGCCGCAGCAAAAGATTCTCTGGCGACTGTTTACTAAAAACACAGCTTCCTGCGAACTCGTAAGAGGATGTATAGGAAGTGACGCCTGACCGATGCGGGAAGGTTAACGTTGGGTGTTTATTTACCTTCGGGTAGATAAGCTCACCGGCCGAAGCCCCCGTCAATGTCAGCGATAACTATAATCGTTCTAAGGTAGCGCAATTCCTTTCCGGGTAAGTTCCGGAGCGCACGAATGGCGTAACGACTGGAGAGCTGTCTCAGCGAAGAGCTTGGTGAAAATGCAATCCCCGTGAAGATGCGGGGTACCTGCAGTGGGACGAGAAGACCCCGGGAGCTTATACTGCAGCTTGGTATTGGCCCTAAAGTTTATCTGCGCAGCATAGTGAGGAGACTTTGATACATAGATTTCGGTTTATGTTGAGTCGCCAGTGAGATACTCACCTTATAAAGTTTATGGTCTAACCCCGAAGGCAAAAACTTCGAGGAACAGTGCCTGGCGGGCAGTTTGAATGGGGCGTTTTCCTTAACGTGATAGCATAACTCCGTCTATCACAGGGGGACACTTGCCATTTATTGGCAGTGAAACATCTGGCTATATGCTGGAACATCCGTGGTATCTGTTTGTACCTTTGTCGAAAGGGTAAAAATCAAACAGTGGACTTCAAACAAAATTGAAGCGGCGGACAATCAGCAGGAAACCTGAGAAGCAGGGATCCTCAGAGACTATACGCCAGACTCCAAATATTGGAGAAGATATAGTCCGATCTCTATGGCGACATAGAGGATTACATTGGAGACAATGCAGCACCCAAATCAATGAGATCAAAAGATATTGAAGATCGTAAATCAAAATTACGATTAACCAATAAACAGAGATCACTTCTTGTGGGTACTCTACTAGGCGATGGCCATCTTGAGACACAAAGTCAAGGGAGGACATATCGTCTTAAGGTAGAGCACTCAATCAGCCAGAGGGAGTATACAGATTGGCTTTATGAACAATTCAAAGATTTTGTTCATGGAAACATCTATGTAAAATCAAGGCAAGTTAAAGGAAAGACCTTTACTAGTTGCGGTTTTACTACCTACTCTCTTGGACTATTTCGGTTTTATGCCCACCAGTTCTATAAAGAACGGGAGAAACTAATACCGAAAACAATCAAGAAGTTAATTGATCCACTAGCGCTTGCAGTGTGGTTTATGGATGACGGATCACTAAAGTCCGCAAAACATAAAACATATATTATTCATGCGCTTGGATACAAAAAAGGAGATCTCGAATTGGTAAAAAGGGTATTCCGATCAAAGTTTGGTATAGAAGTTAAAATTCATAGACAATACGATAAATGGAGATTGTATGTCGCTAGTGAATCGGCAGAAGAGTTCAAAAGACTCATTAAGCCACACATTATACCAGCGATGGAATACAAATTGGGGAACAAAATGCCTAAAGAGTAACGGAGGAGTTTATTAAGGTCAGCTTGGTGCGGATGGAAATCGCGCTCAAAGTGTAAAGGCATAAGCTGGCTTGACTGCAAGACCTACAAGTCGCGCAGGTGCGAAAGCAGAACTTAGCGACCCGAGAGTTCTTAGTAGAACGGCTCGAGACATCGGATAAAAGCTACCCCGGGGATAACAGGCTGGTACCGCCCGAGAGTCCATATCGACGGCGGTGTTCGGCACCTCGATGTCGGCTCACCTTATCCTGGGGCTGGAGAAGGTCCCAAGGGTTTGGCTGTTCGCCAATTAAAAAGGTACGCGAGCTGGGTTTAGACCGTTTAGGGAGTTGAAGTAATTCGATCCTTAAACAGTCTAAACCCGAGGAAGAGACATCATTAACGGCGGCGCTTATATAGAAATATATAGAGCGACAAGTTGGCTATATGCTGGAAACCCTCTCACAGGGCAATCAGCAGGGAAGTCGTAATTGACCCCTCAGAGACTATACGCCAACTACCGAAGTGCATTTATGTAACCGGTAAAGATATAGTCCAATTCTATTTGACCACTAGAAAGCGTGAGACAGGTTGGTCTTTATCTACTGCAGGCGTAAACGAATTGAGGGAATTTGACCCTAGTAAGTAATTGCTACTTCACAGAGGAATCTGTGATGACAATGTGGCTAATAACGGTGAAACCTTCATATATTTATGATCTTAGAGTTATATCATTTAACGGTCCACGTATGATATGATTCGCTTGAGGACCATAAATCAATTTAAGGCAATACCGTGGGAAGTCGATCTAAAAATACTGAACTGGCATATATAGCGGGTTTTCTTGATGGCGATGGTAGTCTAATGTTGCAAATCAAGAAGCGAAAAGATACCAAACGTGGTTTTCGCTTCATGGCAACTATCTGCCTATATCAAGATTCACGCCATGAGCAGCCTTTACATTGGATTCGTAATGTACTTGGAATCGGATATGTATCTCGTAGAAATGACGGGATGTCCGAGCTAAGGATTAATGGTTTCAAGAGAGTAAGAAATATTCTCACAGAACTTGAGCCATACATTAAATTCAAAGAGAAACAGACAAAAGCTCTGTTAGAGGCATGCCAAATCCTTTCTGAAACTTCTTATGCTCGTCTTTCAGACAAGCAGCTTAAGAAGATTTCCGAGTTAGTTATTCGTATTCAAAATGAGAATTACGGATCTAGCAGGAAAAAGGGAAAGAAAGAGATCGGTAAACTTTTAGGTTTGACCCCGTAACGACTTGTTCATATGGTTAAGCCAACCATATGGCAGACTTATGGAGTAACTGAACTGAACTTTCAGCAGTCTCTATAGGTAATACGCCACCACCCAAAACTTATCTCATGTAAGAAGGGTGAAGATATAGTCTGTGCTCCTGGAGACAGGGGAACGACATGACGAGAGGACCGGGTTGAGCGAACCTCTGGTCTACCAGCTTTGGTACCAACTGAAGCGCTGGGTAGCTATGTTTGTACTGGATAAGCACTGAAAGCATCTAAGTGCGAAGCCGTACCCAAGATTAGTTCTAGGTCCCCGGAAGACTACCGGGTTGATAGGCTCTAGGTGTAAGCACGGTAACGTGTTCAGCCGAGGAGTACTAATAGACCGTTTTCTTGATATTTATTTCTAGCTTGCTAGAGATGAATGGATAGATATTAGGAAAAATTAGCCACTTAAGTGCTGCAAGATTTATTGTTACAGTTTGTTTTAATGAAGGATTATATTTGTCGGTGTTTTATCTATTTGGGACCCACCTGATACCATTCCGAACTCAGAAGTGAAACCATTTAGACCTGATGATAGTCGTATAGGCGAAAGTAGGGTACGCCGGCATATATAATTCTTCATTACAGAGACCCCGTTTTAATCAGCGGGGTTTTTGCTTAGAATAACTAGAAGCTGATGTCTAACTATATAATTTCTAAATACGATCCGGGTCTTTTAATTTCGACCGGTATTTTAATACTGATTGGTCTTGTTGTTCTTGCGTCATCAGCCCAAGAGTTTTTCGTCAGACAGCTTATTTGGTTAATCCCTTCTATTCTGATGATACTTGGGATTCCCCTGACTAATCCAAAATCACTCTTTAGTTACAAGTGGGCAATCTATGGGGGTTACTTTGCTATTTTGGGGTTATTGGTAATAACCTACTTTGTTGCTCCATCAATTGGAGGAGCTAGGGCTTGGATACCCTTGGGGGCGTTTCAAATTCAAGCGTCAGAATTTATGAAGGCTGCGCTTATTATTCTTCTCTCTAGCTTCTTTGCCTCACAGCACGTTGCTATTGCTAGGCTGGGGATAATTTTTAGATCCTTCGTCTATATGATTATCCCGTCGGTGTTAGTTCTTATTCAACCCGATCTGGGGACGGTTTTAGTTCTTTTTGGAATCTGGTTTAGCTACCTACTTTTAAGTGGCCTCAAATTAAAGCACCTAACAGCAGCCATGTTGATCTTGGTTGTTATAGCCGCGGTTGGTTGGAACTTTTTACTTTTCGATTATCAAAAAGCTAGAATCTCAGCTCTCTTTAATCCGGAAGCTGATCCTCTCGGAATTAACTACAACGTTATTCAATCAAAAATCGCGATTGGCTCCGGAGGTTTTTGGGGCAAAGGATTTGGTCAGGGGACTCAGGCCCATCTAGGTTTTCTTCCAGCTTCTCACACCGACTTTGCATTCTCTTCATTCGTAGAGGAGTGGGGCCTCTTTGGGGGCCTTATTGTAATAGCAACATTCATATACCTTATATATAGAATTATGATCTTGGGGATAGAGTCAGAGAACAACTTCAGTAAGTTTATGGCTCTTGGGACAGCCCTTATGATATCTATTCATTTTGTTATAAATCTTGGCTCTGCCACTGGGCTTTTGCCTGTTATTGGGGTCGGTCTTCCTCTAGTAAGCTATGGAGGAAGCAACTTGTTGACGGTCGCTCTCTTGCTCGGTATCATTCAGGGTGTTTGTGATACTAGAAACCGAATTTAATGAAGAAACCCACCCCCTTAGTTGTTATATCAATTCTTTTTTTGGGCTTCGTAGTTTGGAGTTCTGTTAGAACATCAGAAATTCCAGAAGCTCCAAAAGCAACCATAACCATCCCAGAAGGATGGAATATATATCAAGTTAACCAACATCTAAAAGATCAGCAGGTACTGGTTGATGGAGAGATCCCTCTAAGTGAAGAGGGATATATTTTCCCAGATACATACGAGTTCTTTTTAGACTCCAGCTTGGATGTGGTTACTGGTAAATTCAAGAGTAACTTCGAAGACAGATTAGCCCAAATCAATCTTTCTAATCAAACTAGAGACCTAGATGATATTCTAACTATGGCCTCGATTTTGGAAAAAGAGGTACAGACCTTGAGGGAGAAAAGAATTGCTTCGGGTGTGCTCTGGAAAAGGATATCCGCTGGCATGCCACTTCAGGTTGATGCCACAATTTGTTATATTAAAAGAGATCAGCCTTGCTTGCCGATCACTCGTAGTGACAAGGAGATAGATTCACCTTACAATACATACTTATACAGGGGATTACCTCCTGGTCCAATAAGTAACCCGGGGTCAGATTCTATAGTAGCAGCAGCCAATCCAATAGAGACTAGCTACTGGTATTACATCTCTGATCACGAGAAGGACGTCACGGTTTTTTCAAAAACACTTGACGAACACAACGCAAATATTGTTAAATACTTAAACGATTAGTAATATGGACAAGCCTATAGAAGTACAGGCCTGTTTGTTTTGACGCCATTATCATTTTAAATACTAATGTCCAAAACTAAAGATACTCTAAAAAAGCCACTTCCGGTAAAGATTTTTTCGTCCCATAGGGGCGCCTTGATAGAACAACCTAACCTGAACTTCCTTCAACTCGATTCATATAAGTGGTTTATGGACAAGGGATTGAAAGAGCTTTTTGAAGAAGTTTCTCCTATCACAGACTATTCAGGAAAGGAATTAGAGATCCACTTCCTTAGTTACGAGTTTGATGATCCTAAATATTCAGAAGAGGAGGCTAGGTTTAAGGGCGTTACATACGAGGCTCCACTAAGGGCCAAGGTTAAGTTAATTAATAAAGTTGATAAGAAAGAAAAGACCCAAGAGGTATATCTTGGCGATATCCCTGTTATGACAGAAAGAGGAACCTTTATTATCAGTGGTCACGAAAGAGTTATCATCTCACAGCTTATAAGATCTCCCGGAGTATATTTCCAAGACAGCATTCACAGAGGAAAAAGATTTTTTGGTGCCAAGATCATTCCAGGAAGAGGAACTTGGCTTGAGATGGACACAGATCCAGACGGCTCCATTCAGGTTAAGATCGATCGGCACAGAAAGATTCCTATCTCAACCCTACTGAGAGTCTTTGGATTCAAACAAGAGGATATTAGAAAAACCTTCGGAGAAGGTATTGAGCCAACCCTAAAGAAAGACACAACAGAGAGTCTAGAAGATTCATACATAGAGATATATAAACGTATTAGACCAGGAGATCTTGCTACTCCAGAAGATGCCAAAAAGCTTATCAACTCAATGCTCTTCCAGGAAGATAGATATGATCTATCAGCAGTTGGTCGTTTCAAAGCTAACCAGAGACTTAAGCTAAGCGTTAATAAAAACAAACTTCTTCTTACCAAGGAAGATATAGAGGCCATCGTTAAAGAGATTATTAGACTGAACTCTACTCCTGGAGCTGAGGCAGATGATACAGATCACCTTCAAAACAAGAGAGTTCGACCAGTTGGAGAATTCTTGAAAGATAGAATGAGAGTTGGGTTTGCCAGGATCAGAAGGATCGCTCAAGACAGAATGTCCACAATGGAGACCCAAGATGCTTCACCAACAAGCCTTATCAACCCAAGACCTTTGGCCGCAGTTGTTAAGGAATTCTTTGCATCTTCACAGATGTCTCAGTTTATGAACCAAATTAATCCACTGGATGCTGTTGAACACAAAAGAATTCTTACAACGCTTGGCCCAGGAGGACTAACTAGGGAGCGAGCAGGAATTGAAGTTAGAGACGTGCACACCTCTTACTACGGAAGAATCTGTCCTATCCAAAGTCCTGAGGGACAGAACATTGGATTAGTTAACAGGCTTTCTAACTTTGCAAAAGTTGATGAGTTTGGATTTCTGATAACCCCATACGCTGAGGTTAAAGGCGGAAAAGTAACAAGTACTATTCAGTGGTTGAGTGCTGGAGAAGAAAGAGAGTTTAATATTGCATCGGCTAACACCACAGTTGATGACAAGGGAAATATTTTAGACAGAATAGTCGAGGCCAGAATTAACGGTGAGCCAGGTACTTGTAGGGATAAAGAGGTTAATTTCATTGAGGTTGCCCCAAGCCAGTTAGTGAGCGCAGCAACATCGCTAGTTCCTTTTCTAGAACACGACGACGCAAACAGAGCACTTATGGCAAGCAACATGCAACGCCAAGCTGTGCCATCAATTAGGCCTCAGGCTCCATATGTTGGAACAGGTATGGAAGACAAGGTTGCCAGAGATTCTGGATATCTAATTATTGCCGAGAATGCTGGAGAGATCGTAGAGGTTGATAGTGATCATATCGTAGTTAAAGACGCAAATAGTAGGAAGAAAGAATATAAGCTCGACAGTTTCCGGATGAGCAACCAGTACATGGCGACCTCGCAAAAACCTTTAGTGAAGAAAGGCCAGAAAGTTAAGAAGGGAGAGATTTTAGCAGATGGACAGTCAACAGAACACGGAACTCTAGCTCTAGGTCAAAACTTAGTAGTTGCCTTTATGAGCTGGGAAGGTGCTAACTTTGAGGATGCTATTATTCTTTCAGAAAGAGTTCAGAGAGACGGACTTTTCCAGTCAATTCATATAGAAGATTTTTACACAGACGTTAGGGACACTAAACTTGGGCCAGAGTTAACTACTCCAGATATTCCAAACATTCCTGATGCTCAACTAGCAAACCTAGATGAAGAGGGAATCATTAGAGTCGGAGCACAAGTTTCGGGAGCAGACATTTTGGTTGGTAAGATTTCTCCAAAGGGTGAGAGCGAACTAACCCCAGAAGAAAGACTTCTTAGAGCTATCTTCGGAGAGAAGGCCAGAGATGTTAAAGACTCATCCTTAACTCTTTCACACGGAAAGAAGGGAAGAGTTGTGGGCATCAAGATCTTTTCAAGAGATAAAGGAGATAAGCTTGATCCAGGCGTTATCTCAAGAATTCACGTTCAGGTTGCAACTATTAAAAATATTCAAGCCGGAGATAAACTTGCTGGCCGACACGGAAACAAAGGTGTTGTTTCTCAGATCAGGCCAATTGAGGATATGCCTCACCTCGCAGATGGAACTCCAGTAGATGTAATCCTTAATCCACTTGGTGTCGCTTCACGTATGAACATTGGTCAGATTTTCGAACTTCATCTGGGGTGGGCTGCCATGAATCAGGGATATCGTGCAGTTACACCGGTTTTCGTTGGAGCCAAAGAAGAAGACATTAAAGCAGAACTTAAGAAAGCTAATTTGGATGAGAGCGGAGAAGTTGATCTATATGACGGAAGAACTGGTAAGAGGTTCGATAGGAAAGTGGCCGTTGGAGTCATGTATATAATAAAACTTAACCATCTTGTAACGGATAAACTTCATATGAGATCCATAGGGCCATACTCACTAATAACCCAACAACCTTTGGGAGGAAAGGCTCAGCAAGGAGGACAACGTTTCGGAGAGATGGAAGTCTGGGCACTGGAAGGCTATGGAGCCGCACATACACTCCAAGAGATGTCTACAGTTAAGTCGGACGATATTGTAGGAAGATCTTCTGTATACGAATCTATCATCAGAGGAGAGAAGATTAAAAAGCCAAACATTCCAGCCGCCTTCAACGTAATGATGAATGAGCTTAAGGCGTTAGGACTTTCAGTCGTAAAGCTAAAAGAGAATCCAGATCAGGAAAAATAATATGAGACACGACTTCGACACATTACAGATAAAAGTTGCTTCACCAGATGATATCTTGGGCTGGAGCTATGGAGAGGTTATTAAGCCAGAAACCATAAACTACAGAACTCAAAGGCCTGAGAAGGACGGTCTTTTCTCAGAAAGGATTTTCGGACCAACAAAAGACTGGGAATGTTACTGTGGAAAATACAGAAAAGTCAGATACAAAGGAGTTATCTGTGACAAGTGTGGTGTTGAGGTGACAAGATCCGTTGTTAGAAGGCAACGCATGGGGCACATTGCTCTAGCAGCACCAGTTATTCATACCTGGTTTCTAAAGAGTGCTCCATCAAGAATTGGGCTTCTTTTAGACGAATCGGTACAAAAACTTGAGAAAGTGGTTTATTACGCTGCCTATATAGTTACAGAAGTAGATGAAGAAAAGAGGAAAATTGCTCTAGACGAGATAACCAAAGAGTTCAATGCGAGAGAGCAAAAGGGCGATATGAAGAAAACCGAACTAAAGAGTGCTGCTAACGAAGCCAGAGATTTTATAACATCCCTAAGGCCAGGAAGGGTTCTTAGCGAAAGAGAGTTCATCCAATTTGGTGGAAAGTTTGGAAACGTATTTTCAATGAGTGCCGGAGGAGAGGGTATTAGAAAGGTTCTTGAGCAAATAGACCTTAAGAAAGAGGTCAAGAAGATTGATAAAGAACTTGAAGAGACAAAGGATGCAACAAGGACGAAGAAGCTTCTAAGAAGGATGAAGCTAGTTAAGTCCATGAGTAAGAACTACATCAATCCTGAGTGGATGGTTATGACAGTATTGCCTGTTATCCCTCCAGACCTAAGGCCGATGGTTGCCCTAGATGGAGGTAGGTATGCAACTTCAGACCTAAACGATCTATACAGAAGAGTTATCAATAGGAATAACCGTCTTAAAAAGCTTCTCGAGCTTAACGCTCCAGATGTAATTGTTGTTAATGAAAAAAGAATGCTTCAAGAAGCAGTTGATGCTCTAATCGACAACTCAAAGACGACAACAAGGCAGAGCTCGACAATTAAAAGACCACTAAGGTCTCTATCCGACATGATTAAGGGAAAACAGGGTAGGTTTAGACAGAACCTTCTCGGTAAGAGAGTAGATTATTCAGGAAGATCAGTAATCGTTGTTGGCCCAGACCTTGCTCTAGATGAGTGTGGTATTCCAAAAGCGATGGCCTTAGAGCTCTTTAGACCTTTCGTTATCAATAAGATTATGGAAAGAGGCTTAGCTCACAACATTAAGATGAGTAACCGCCTTATAGAACAAGCCCCACCAGAAGTATGGGAGATTTTGGAAGAAGTAATTGCCGACAGAAAAGTTCTTCTTAACAGAGCTCCAACACTTCACAGGCTCAGTATTCAGGCCTTTAAGCCTGTGCTAATTGAGGATTTGGCAATCAGGGTTCCACCAATGGTTTGTGCTGCTTTTAACGCTGACTTCGATGGAGACCAGATGGCAGTTCACCTCCCTCTGTCAGATGAGGCTCAGGTTGAGTCTTCAATTCTTATGCTTTCAAGCCTCAATCTTCTAAAGCCGGCATCAGGAGATGCTATTGCTGTTCCAACACAAGATATTGTTCTTGGTTGTTACTACTTAACAAAAGAACTCGATGGAGCAAAGGGAGAGGGCTCAGCATTTTCTAACACCAAAGAGATCAAGATGGCTCTTGAAAGTGGTGATTTAGCTATTAATGCCAAAATTAAGTACAGAACAAGAGATGGAATGGTTGACACAACAGTTGGAAAGGCAATTTTCAATGATATTTTACCAGACGACTTCGGATACTTTAATGAGGTTCTAACTAAAAAGGTTTTGGGTGATCTAACTGGTGATCTAATCACAAAATATGGATCTCTGGAAACAGCAAAAATCCTAGACAGCATGAAAGATCTTGGTTTCGAGTATGCAACTCAGTCAGGAATCACCTGGGGCATGAGCGAGCTTATTATTCCTAAAGAAAAAGCCGGCATTCTTGAGAAAGCAGAAGAAAAGATCAAAGAGGTATACAGTCAATACAATGATGGATTCCTTTCATTAGAGGAAAGGAAGATGAAGATTGTTGATATCTGGTCAGACATCATGGTTCAGATAAGAGAATTGGTTCCTAAGGCTTTGCCTAAGAATGGATCAGTCCACTATATCGTTGACTCAGGAGCAAGAGGTTCATGGAATCCAATTAACCAGATAACCGGTATTAAGGGTATTGTTAGAAATCCTAAGGGAGAAGACATTGAGCTTCCTATTCGTAGCTCTCTTAAAGAAGGGCACAGTTCACTTGAATACTTCATCTCAACTCACGGATCAAGAAAAGGTCTTGCTGATACCGCTCTTAAAACAGCTGAGGCAGGATATCTAACCAGAAGGTTGGTTGATGTTGCTCAGGACGTTGTTGTTCGTGAAGATGATTGTGGAACAACCAGAGGAGTGCCAGTATACAGAGAGGACGGGAAAGATTTCGGATATAACTTTGATTACAGGCTCTATTCAAGATATGCCCTAGAGGACATTAAGATTGGCAGGAAGGTTGTTGTTAAGGGAGGAGAGCTTATTGGAAAGCAGGCTTCTAAAGAGATTACCGAATCGGATCTTGATGGGGTTATAGTAAGAAGCGCAATGACCTGTAACACTCTCTACGGAGTCTGTTCCAAGTGTTATGGACTTGATCTCGGTACAAACGAACCAATCAAAATAGGTGAAGCCGTTGGTGTTGTGGCAGCTCAATCAATTGGTGAGCTTGGAACACAGCTAACGCTAAGAACTTTCCACTCAGGAGGTATTGCCACAGAGGACATTACAACAGGACTCCCTAGAGTAGAGGAGCTATTCGAGGCAAGAAAGCCAAAGTGGAAGGCTGTAGTTTCCAAGGTGGATGGTGTTGTAGAGAAAATTGAAAAGGCCAAGCAGGGCTCAGCTATGAGCGTTATTCACATTAAGAAGAAGACAGAGTCTGGCAAGAAGGGCAAAGTTGTTGAATATCCTGTTATTGGTAGTAGGAAGATACTTGTTTCTGTTGGAGACACAGTTGACCAGGGAGATGCTCTTTCAGAGGGAAACCTTGATCCTAAGGAGATCTTCAAATACAAGAAGAGCAAAGAGGATACTTATAGATACATCCTAAAAGAAGTTCAGAAGATCTATGTTACAAATGGATCAACCGTTCATGACAAGCACATGGATATAATTATCCGCCAGATGTTCCAAAGAATTAAGATTGTAGATTCAGGAGACACAGACTTTGTTTCCGGAGAGGTTGTGGATAGATCAACCTTCAGAGAGGCGAACAGAGCCCTTAGGGGAACAGGCAAAGAAAGCTCTAAAGGAGAAGAGCAATTACTCGGAATCACAAGATCTGCTCTATCAGCAGACGGGTTCCTTGCTCCAGCTTCATTCCAAGAAACATCACGTGTTCTTATTAAAGCCGCTAGTGAAGGGAGGAAGGACAAGCTAAGGGGCCTTAAGGAGAACGTTATCATTGGTAGGTTAGTTCCAGTTGGAACAGCTATCAGAGATGATGTCGGGGCCGGAGAAGAGGAGCTGATTGATGAGGAAACTCTTGAACCAATTAAAGAAGAAAAGAAAGAAGAGTCAGAGGAATAGCTTGCATAACCGGCAAAGATCCTTATGATGTAAAAGCTTTATATGGAAGAGGAAACAACAAAGACATACGAGATATCATTTCTAGCCCGTGGAGAAGAGGGGGCTCTTTCGATGGTTAAACACCTAAACAGTGCAGGCGCAGAAATAATTAATGAGGATAAGCTTGATCAAATCGTTCTAGCCCACCCAATTAAGAAGAATAAGACTGCATATTTTGGATGTATTCACTTCTCTGTAGATACGGACGCTATTGATAAGATAAAGACAGCCCTTAAATTCGAAGAAGGGATCTTAAGATATCTAATAGTAACCCCACCATTTATAAAGACTGAATCAGGACAAACAAGCACTCCTATGAATAGAGTGGAGAGAAGGCCCGCTAAAGAGGCTCCAAAGAGCACAGTCTCATCGAATAAGGATCTAGAAGCAACCATAGAAGAGCTTAGTGAATCGATTACAACCGATTAGTGTTGAATAAATTATCAGATAAAGATAGGTTAAAGATATGAATTTAAACAAAGTATACGTAGCAGGAAGATTAACAGCAGACCCAGAGTTAAGGACAACAAACTCTGGAGATCATGTTGCCTCTTTCTCAATTGCAACCAACAGGTATTGGAGGGATAAAGATGGTCAAAAACAAGAGGCCACAGAATTCCACAACATAGTTGTTTGGGGTAGGCAGGCAGAGGTTGTTAATCAATTTTCAAAAAAGGGAAGCATTATCCTCATCGAGGGAAGACTTCAGACAAGAAGCTGGGAAGGTAAGGATGGTCAGAACAGAAAGACAACAGAGATAGTTGCTGAGAATATCCAACTTGGTCCAAGGGGATCAGACAACTTCTCAGGAGGAAATTCTTCAAATGGGGGTTCTAGTGACAGCTATAACCAAGAAAGGAATGACTCAGATAAAGTAGATCAGGATAAAAAAGAAGAAGATCTTCCAGTTATAAACATGGACGAAGATTCTTCAGAGGACGATATTAAGCCAGAAGACCTACCATTCTAACTATGAGAATTAAGAACAAACAGTGCTTTTTCTGCTCTCAGAACTTGCTAGATATAGATTATAAAAATAAAGATCTAATAAGCAGGTTTATCTCTGGTCAGATGAAGATTATCGACCCAATGCACACAGGAACCTGTTCCAAGCATCAAAGGAAATTAGCTAAAGCAATAAAGAGGGCTAGATATATGGCATTAATCCCATATACTAGAAGTGATGACTAGTTTTGACGAGATCGCATTTAATCTACTCCATGGATTAGCTGGCCAAGTCTTTATGTTGGACTTGGTTTTTATATTTATGGCTAAATACATCCCATGGGTTATCGGATTCGCATGCTTTTGGACCCTGTTTAGAAAAAAAGATTGGGGAGAGGGTACGACTTCTTGGAAGCTTAAATATCAGCACTTTGCTCTGATTATTTTGGCTATAATAATCTCTTGGGGAATATTGGGTAATCTAGTGAATAGTTTTACAAATATTTTGGGTCCATCAGCAACAATATCTTCAGAATCACTCATTGTTCATAATGCAGAGGGGACTTTTCCATCTGACCATATGACATTTTTAATTCCCTTAGCCTTGGGAACACTACTTTTCAGCAAGAAAATGGGCTGGTGGGCTATTTTAGGCGTTATAACAGTGGGTCTAGCTAGGATTGTGGTGGGAGTTCATTGGCCAACAGACATTATTGCCGGCATTGCAATAGGATTGATTAGCTTCTATTTGGTTAAGCTCTTGTTTAAGAAACAAAAGCTGATTTAGTAGTTTGCTCGTATATGGGCAACAATCTCCTTAACTTCTCCTTCTCTATCATTTGATCCCAAGACCATAACTACAATAGGTCTTGTTTCTACTCCAAACTTCATATCGAATATAGATATAGCAGTTTCTCCAGCGGCATTAGTCATGCCGACTTTTCCTCCAACAAACTCTTCATCCTCAGCGAAGATATTGAAGTTATCTAACCCTGTCCAAACTGGAGGTCCATATACAGAATCTCGAGCCTCACCTTTTGATATATCCAAGACAAAGCTTCGATTGTTATATAAATACTTAGCAAGCTTAAATAGGTCTTCGGCAGTAGACTTGTTGTTTGCGCTCGCACCGTTTGGATCTGCAAAAGTAGAATTATTCATACCAATGGCTTTTGCCTTTTCATTCATTAGCTCAACAAACCTATCCTCTCCCAGTATCGAGGCGATAGCAACGCCAGCTTCATTCGACGACTCCATCAAAAGGGGATACAGAAGGTTAAAAACTGATAGGCTTTGGCCTGCTTTTAGCCTTGGTATACTGGTATAAACCAGCATATCGTTTGTGATAGAGATCTCCTTCTCAATATTTATATATTCGGTAGCAACTAAGGCAGTCATCAACTTTGTTATAGAAGCTATAGAGACCTCCTCGCTAGCATCCTTTTCTGCAAAGACAAAGTTATTTTTGAGATCTGCGGCTAAATAGTTTTCTGCATTTATTGAACTACCCAAAACCTGATATTTATAGGCGTCCTGCTTGAAATCTTCTTCAAAAACCAAAATAGGAGTTCCAACGGAAGCCAGCTCATAGATTCTTTTAGCTGCGTCGTCGGAAAGTCTTATGCATCCTCCGGAATAACCTTGAGCAACAGGTGTTCCGTCTGGATAATATGGCCATCCATGGATAAAGAAGTTCCCCTGGAAGGGCATGCTCCAGGGCATATATACATTTCCAAAAGAAGAAAAGTGGTTCTCTTCTTTGCCCTTAACTTTGTATAATCCGGCAGGCGTTTCCCACCAAGATCCTTCTCTGCCTTTTGATATTATCGGGAGCTCTTCCTTCATCTCGCCATTCTCATAAAACCGGATCTTCATTTCAGATAAGTCGCTCTCAATAAAAGTTGCCCCCTGGGCAATGAAACTGTTTTTCACTTGCTCGAAGAAATTAGCATTTTGAAGAGCTGGCCAGCTACCATACTCGAAAGAAGAATCTTCGCTGTCTATGTCTGGAAGGCGTATATTATAAGAGGTCTTTTTATATTCCAAAAGAGCCCATGTGCCAGCTAAAGTTAAAATCAAAACTCCTAAAAGTATTCCAATAACAGTTGCCATGTGTTTCATGCCACCATACATCTCTGTGTGTTTATCGTGATTTTTCTGCTGGGGAGCGTTCTCTTTAGAATAGTCACTCTGTTCATCAGCAGGCATGACAATGTCCACTCTCTTCCCCTCAGGCCATGAATCCTCAGAGTTAAGAGCTTCTTCAATAACTTTTCTTTCCCAACCACTATCAATCAGAGCTTCTCTAATGAAGTACTCTCTAACCCCTTCTTTCCTAGCTTTTTTTATGTAATCTATTAGCTCTTGTGGAATCATTTTTGTTTTTTGTGCCCGGGGAGGGAGTCGAACCCTCACGAGGTTGCCCTCACAGGATTTTGAGTCCTGCGCGTCTGCCAATTCCGCCACCCGGACAAACTTTTTTGCAAGATGTTTTAATTATCGTCAGCTAAATATAAAATACATTATAGAGGAAATTAAAGCTACACATTTATATGGCAAGAGTAATCTCAGTATGTAATCAAAAAGGAGGAGTGGGTAAGACCACAACATCCGTTAATCTAGGCGCATATCTTGCAGCCCTGGGGAAGAGAGTTCTTCTTATAGACTTCGATCCTCAAGCAAATGCAACATCAGCCCTAGCCAATCATTCCTTTGATCTCAATATTTATCACGGTATCTTAAACAGAGTTCATCCAGAGCACCTCATAAAACCAACACCTGTATTAAACTACCAATTCATTCCCTCATCTAATGATCTTGCGGGAGCCCTCATAGAACTAGTCAACGAGGAAGAGAGAGAATATTTCCTCAGGAAGTTCGTCAACTCGATTAGACACAAATATGACTATATCTTAATAGACCTTCCACCCTCACTTAGTCTTTTAACGGTAAATGGTCTTGTTGCTTCAGATGAGGTTCTTATACCGGTCCAGGCAGAGTATTACGGACTTGAGGGCCTTGGACAACTTCTTAAGACAATCGATGTTATAAAAAATAACCTTGGACACAACATAAGGATTGCTGGGGCGGTTATAACCCTCTTTGATAAAAGGGAGAGACTCCCTAGACAAGTTGCCAAAAATCTTAGAAGAAATTTTCCACACACAGTATTCAATGTTGAAATTCCTCGATCAGTACACTTAGCAGAGGCGCCAAGCTTTAGCCAGCCAATTTTAACCTACGAGCCTAATTCATCAGGAGCTCTGGCATACAGAAGATTGGCAGAAGAGCTTATTGAAACAGAGATCCCTCGATTTGATGAAAATCGTTTCGGAAACCTCAATGCGTAGGGGGTTGTCTGTGATAGAATACAGACTGTATAAACATTTTTAATATGTTAGGACAAGGAATAAATTCACTTATCCCCCCAAAGGGGAATAGAGACGATAGGGATGATATAGGCCAAGATCCATTAGATGAAATGGATGAAATTGAGTTTCCTTTACCAGACATCTCGAATGGCCAACCTCCGAAAAGAGAGGAATATACAGAAATCTCAAATCCAGTTCCACATCTTCCTGTTATAGAAAAAGAAGATGTCCCAAGAGGGATTCCAAAGGGTTCTCAAAGTATATTTCAGATAGAAACGGATAAGATTGAGCCTAATCCACATCAGCCAAGAAAGAACTTCGATCAAACCGCTCTTCAGGAATTAGCTAGCTCCATAAGAGAGTTTGGGGTGCTTCAACCTTTGGTGGTTTCTAAAATAGAAAAGGAGACCGAATTTGGCACATCGGTTAAATATCAATTGATAGCTGGAGAGAGAAGACTCAAGGCGTCAAAGATGTTGGGGCTCTTAACAGTCCCAGCAATTGTGAGAGGGGATACTCCAGAAGTCGAGAAGCTTGAGATCTCTATCATTGAGAACATTCAGAGAGCAAACCTCAATCCAATAGAATCAGCGAGAGCTATCGCAAGATTACAAGACGAGTTCAACTTAACTCAGAGAGAAATTGCAGTTAGGCTTGGTAAAAGTAGAGAGGTGGTTGCCAATACATTAAGACTTCTTAATTTGCCAACAGATATACAGGATGCTATAGCCGAAGGAAGAGTTGGTGAGAGCCAAGCAAGGATACTTTTATCAATAGACGATCCAGCAGCACAAAGGAGGGCCCTAGAAAGGCTTTTGTCAGACAACCTTAGTGTTAGGGAATTAAAAAGAGTTGTTAATAAGGAGAGGGAAAGATCAGAAGGCCCTAGTTTTAGCTCTACACCAACTCCATACGTAGACCCAGAAACAAGTTATCTAAAAGATCAATTAGAAGAGGCTCTTGGGACCAAAGTCGAGTTTAAACGAGATGGAAAATCAGGGAAGATTATTATTAACTTCTACTCACAAGAAGAGCTAAACGCTTTAATGGGGAAAATCTTTAAACAAAGCGATAGTCAATCCCTTTAACATCTTTAATATTTTTAATTTTTAATATTATTTTAGAAATCTTCTTTTTATCCTCCGTATTACAGAGGAATCTTAAAGTGTGAACACCACCCCTACTCTCAGAGTTAACTTGCTGAATACTCACATGAGATCTAGAGATGATGTCAGATATATCTCTAATTAAGCCTACCCTTTCAGTCGTTTTTATCTTTAACTCGATCTTCTTAGGTTTATCCACCTTAAGGCTATGGCTGGTTCCCTTAAGAGTATTTCTTATTTGAGCTCTTGCGGTTGATGTGACCACAAAATCTAACCAGTCTGGAGAAGGCTTTTTCCCTTTTTGTGTGATTATCTCAACAACATCGCTTGATCTTAGAGAGTGGTCTAGGGGAACCATTTCTCCATTTACCTTGGCCCCCACACAAGAGTTACCGATTTCTGAATGAACATGATATGCAAAATCTACTGGGGTTGCGCCATGCGGCAGATCAAGAACATCTCCCCGAGGCGTTATCACAAAAATCCTATCTTTAAGGAAGTCTATCTTCAATGAGTCCAAGAATTCTTTTGGATCAGTAAAATCTTGCTGCCAAGATCTGAGTTGCTCAACCCACGCGATCTCAGTATGGCCAGCGCTTATAGCTTTTCTTTGAGCATACTTCTTTCCACCCTTAGCCTCTTCATAAGCCCAGTGTGCGGCAATACCATTTTCTGCTTCCTTGTGCATCTCCTCAGTCCTTATCTGAAATTCAACCATTCTGTTCTCAAGAGATATAACTGTTGTGTGAAGGCTCCTATACCCATTTGGTTTAGGCATTGCTATATAATCCTTAATCCTGCCTGGCATAGGTGGCCATAGATTGTGAATTGCTCCAAGAGCCGCATAACAATCAGCAACACTCTTAACAATTATCCTAAAAGCTACCAGGTCGTGTATTCTTTCAATATCCATTTCATAGCGTAGAAGTTTTTTGTACAGACTGCTATATCTTTTGGCTCTAAAGTCTACGGAGATAACACCTACAAGAGCTTCCTTAAGAGCTTTCTCAACCTCTGGTTTGATTTTCTCTAGATATTTTTCTCTTTCTCCATATCTCGCTTCCAGATTGCTGATTAGCCACCTGTATTCGCTTGGGTGAGTGTGTGGGAATGCTAGGTCCTCTAGCTCACCACTTAATCCCTGCATTCCAAGTCTATATGCAAGTGGGGCATACACCTCTGCAGTTTCTATAGCGATCCTTTTCCTCTTATTAGATGGTAAGAACTCAAGGGTTTTCATGTTGTGCCTTCTATCCGCTAGTTTAATTAAGATTACCCTCAAATCTTCGGCCATCGCCAAGATCATCTTTCTCAGATTCTCAACCTGTTTCTCGTGTCCTCTATATTTAACATTTCCTATTTTAGTAACCCCATCTACCAGGAAAGCCACATCCTCTCCAAACTCATCTGCAAGCTCCTTTGATGTCACGGGGGTGTCCTCGACAACATCGTGTAGGAGACCACTAGCAACGGTTGGCTCATCCAACCCCCACTCATCGAGAGTTATGGCAGTTGCCAGAACATGATTTAAATATGGTTCTCCACTTTTCCTTTTTTGATCTGCATGAGCCCTCTTGGCAAAAGAGTATGCCTTCTTAATAAGGGGAGTAGCTTCATCCAAGAATTTCCTAACCTTTTTTTGATCTACAGATGTATCCATCTTCGTCTATGGATTATCAACAAATAGAAGGAAGCTATCAAGTATGTGCCTAGAGACCCAGCTTTCTATACTCGTCTAAGTTGAACTCTATAGCAGGACCATTTTCTTTTCCGTCTGTGGAGAATGCTTTAATCAAATTGTTACTTAGATATATAAGGGTGACTGTCGAGATAATAACCACAATAATTAAAATAACGACCGAGCTTATTAGAAACCACCTGTCCAAGCGACTTACCGTTTTTGAATCTTTATTACTCATAGAAATAAACCTTTCCTCCGACTCCAGCGCTAAATTCGGTATCGAGCTTAGTAACATCAATAGATTCTAGATTAACCAAAAACGTTCCCTGCTCAAGCTTATCTATAAATCCTATAACATCACTATAATTCCCACGTATCGATACTCGAAAATCATTATTCCCAGCGCTACTATTAGTTGACTCAACTGTGTCTCCGCTAAAATTAAATCCAATTGCTACACTGCTTTGAGAAGCGAGACCCTCAAGATATCTAGGGAATGAGAATATCTGATTTCTCTCGGGGATAACCTTTCTGAGTTCGACAATGGCCGCATCAACCTCAGCAGTTTGGCCTCTTAGCTCTGCGATATTAGAAACTACCTTAATTCTTCTATCAATCTCAGTTCGATTCGAACTTAAAGAGTCTGATGAAGAACGAATCTCCCCTCCTAGAAAGGAGACTATCGCTCCTATGAAAATAAAAAAACCAACTAGGAGCGAATAGTTTAGAATAACCTTAGGTGTTAGATATGTAGAGAGTTCACTATTAGCCACTCTTTATATGATATATTAACTAACAACTCCATGCCATATAAGTCTTTGGATTTAAACGAGGGTGGGTATCCTAAGCTTCTGAAAGAGATTCAGGATCCTCCACAGAAAATATATTTAAGGGGAAGCGAAGATCTTCTCAATAAACCCGCTGTCGCTATAGTGGGCACAAGAAGCGCTAGCCAAAAGGGTAAGGAGATAGCCAAAGAGTTTGCCAAAGAGATCAGTCGGGGCGGATATGTGGTAATAAGCGGACTAGCCCTTGGCATAGACGCCTCTGCTCACAGGGGAGCGCTTGAAGGAGGAAACACCATAGCCGTATTGGGAACGAACATCGCAAACATATATCCACAGGAAAACATTGCCTTATCTGAAAAGATTCTTGAAAACGGTCTTATAATCTCAGAGCATGGAGAAGATGACGCTACAGACAAAGAGGATTTTTTGAGAAGAAACAGGATAATAAGCGGACTTAGCCTAGCAGTTATTGTTATCGAAGCACCCAAAATTTCAGGAGCCCTCTCAACAGCCAGACACGCAGCAGAACAGGGCAGAGATGTTTTTGTTGTTCCGGGAGCTATTGATGACCCTAACTATATCGGCTCTCATGAGTTAATTAGAGACGGTGCTATACTGGTCAAATCAGTCCAAGATATTCTAGAAGATATATCTTTAAAGATTTGACAATATATCTCAACTAAATAGACTTGACCCGCGAATATATGAAATTAGTAATCGTAGAGTCACCAACAAAGGCAAAAACCCTTGAGCAGTTTTTAGGCAAGGGATATAAGGTAACCTCTTCATTTGGTCATGTTAGAGATCTGCCAAGGGGTCAACTTGGTATTGATGAGGAGAATAACTTTGAGCCAAGATATGTAATTCCAAGGGCAGCTCAGAAGAAAGTGACGGCCCTTAAGAAGACTGCTAAGGGAGAGAATATAGATGAAGTTATCTTAGCAACTGATGAAGATCGCGAAGGAGAAGCCATTGCGTGGCATCTTTCTTATATTCTCGATCTCGATCCAGCAATGGCCAAAAGAATAGTTTTTCACGAAATTACCAAAGAAGCCATCCAAAGCGCCATAGAAAACCCAAGAAAACTAAACAAAGATTTAGTTGATGCTCAGCAGGCAAGAAGAATCATAGACAGACTCGTAGGATACAAGCTCTCTCCATTTCTCTGGAAAAAGATTAGGGGAGGTCTTTCCGCGGGAAGAGTCCAGTCGGTGGCCCTCAAACTTGTCGTTGAAAGAGAAGAAGAGAGGAGGGCTTTTAAACCTCAGGAATATTGGTCAATAAAGATAGTTCTTGAGGTTGATGGAGAAAAGTTTGAATCTCAAATTGCTAAGATAGATGCAGATAAGCTAGACAAGCTAGATATAAAAAACGAGAAGGCAGCAAAAGAGATCGTAGATGATCTTAGTGGGAAAAAGGTAACTGTTACCGACATTAAGCAAAAAGAGACCAAGAGGAATCCATCCCCTCCATTTATAACCAGTACCCTTCAGCAACAATCTTCAAGCAGGTTAGGCTTTTCAGCTAAAAAGACTATGGTCCTCGCTCAAAAGCTTTATGAAAATGGATATATAACATACATGCGTACCGACTCTTTGAATCTCTCAAAGCAGTCAACTTCTGCGGCGGCAAGCTGGTTAAGCAAAAACTTTGGTAAAGAATATGCCCTCCTTAAATCGAGAGCATTTAGAGGAAAATCTAAACTTGCTCAAGAGGCGCACGAAGCTATTAGACCAACTGATCCAACTAAAATTCCAGATAGCATTAATGTTGGTAAGGATGAAAAGAGGGTATACCAGCTAATCTGGCAAAGATTTATGGCATCTCAAATGCCTCCTGCCCAATTTTTAACCACCAAGGTAACCCTAAGTGCAGTTGGGGATAAACATAAATACGAGCTTGGGGTAAATGGTAACGTTATGAAGTTCGATGGATTTCTTAAAGTCTGGCCAAGCAAGACCGAAGACAAAATAATCCCTGAGTTAAAAGAGTCTCAAGAGATGGATATTAGTGAGATTGCTCCAGAACAACACTTCACAGAACCACCAGCAAGATATAATGAAGCTTCTTTAATCAAAGCTCTAGAAGAGAATGGAATAGGTAGGCCATCAACATACGCGCCTATTATCTCTGTAATTCAAAACAGAGGTTATGTTACAAAAGACGAGGCGAAAAGGTTTGTTCCAGAAGAGACTGGAGAGATAGTTAATAAAGTTTTATCTGAACATTTTCCCAAAATAGTAGATACTAACTTTACAGCTCAAATAGAAGAAGAATTTGACGAAGTTGCTAATGGGTTAGAAGAGTGGCGTAAGGTCGTGAGCACTTTTTATAAGCCATTCATAGAAAACTTAAATAAAAAATACGAAGAAGTGAAAAAAGAAGATTTAGTAGAAGAAAAAGTAACCGACACTAAGTGTGATAAGTGTGGGAAGATGATGGTCGAGAAGATCGGTCGTTTCGGGAAATTCTTGGCTTGTCCTGGTTTTCCCGAGTGCAAGAACACAAAGAATCTCAAACAGGAGCCAGATAAAATTGGCATGAAATGTCCAGACTGTAAGAAGGGGGATATAGTCACTAGAAAAACAAGAAAGGGAAGGCTCTTCTATGGGTGTGAAAAATATCCAGACTGTGAATACGCCTCTTGGAAGGACCCTAGAGAAGAGGACTCAAGCAAAAAAGAGGAAGAATAGCTTGATAACAACCCACTATTTAGGCTAAGCTATAAATCGTTAAGGGCGTGTAGCTCAGCTTGGTTAGAGCGCTATCCTGATAAGATAGAGGTCCCTGGTTCGAATCCAGGCACGCCCACCCACCTAACCTGACTCTGGATTATAAAGACAGTTAAAGCGCTATGCTTTTAGAATCAAAAAACGTACATAAATCGTATGGTCCCCATATTGTCTTAAAAGGCATATCTTTTGGTATAGATACTGGAAACAAGGTTGGTCTTGTTGGCCCCAATGGTAGTGGTAAATCTACACTCCTCAAGATTTTGGCCGGTAAAGAGTCTCCAGACTTCGGAAAAATCATAACTGGAAGGAAAATCAAGGTAGCTTATGTCCCTCAGGAAATATCTTTGGTCTCTAAGAAGAGTATAGAAGAGTATGTCAGAGAAGACGATCCTAATATAGAAGATTATAAAATCAAAATAGTCTTAACAGGCCTTGGTTTTGGCGATATTGGCTTATCTCATAAAATAAATGATCTCTCTTCTGGTCAGCGGAGCAAGGTAGCCTTAATTAAAGCCCTTCTTTCCAGAGCCGATATAATGCTTTTTGATGAGCCAACTAATAATTTAGACTTAACCTCTATTATTTGGCTAGAAAAATTCATAAAGGATATGAGCTCAGCCTGTATTGTTGTGTCACACGACAGAACGTTTATAGACAACATTGTTAAAAAAGTTTTCGAGATAGATTGGTTTAAAAGAACTCTTAATGTTACCCACGGAAAATATAGTAGCTACTTAGAGAGAAAAAAGTTGGAGCTGGAAAGAGAGTGGTTTAAATACAACGAAGAGCAAGAAGAAGCCTCGAGACTTCACAAAGAGGCTAGGAGAATGAAGGGTCTTGCTATCAAAGGGTCCAAGACAGAAACAGGAGACAAAGACAAGATGTTGAGGGGTTTCAGGCGCAACAAATCAGCTGCTTCTGCCAGAAAGGCATCCATAATGCATAGGCGGGCACAAAGAATTAAAAGAACAGAAAAGCCACTAGAAAAAGAGGCTTTTTCCATGGAGTTCTTCTCAAAAGAAGGTGGTCCGATTCAGTTAAATGATCTAATTGGAGGATATGGTGAAAGAAAGATTTTTGGACCGATCAACACCCTTATTAAATATAGGGACAAAGTCGTTTTTCTCGGGAAGAATGGTTCTGGTAAATCTACTCTTCTAAAAACAATCACAGGCAAACTACAACCTATTTCGGGAATGGTTTCTTTCGATAACACCATCGTCATTGGCGATTTAATGCAGGAACACGAAGATTTGCCTCGAAAGCAGAGCGTTAAAAACTTTCTAATCAAAAAGGAGAATATTCCGGAGGAGGATATATATGACCTATTCATAGATGCAGGATTCGAACCGGAAGAAATTAATAAAAAAATAGAAGCACTGTCTCCGGGTGGTAGGGCAAGACTGCTTTTAGCTCTTTTCACATACAGAAATGTAAACACCTTGGTGCTCGATGAGCCAACCAACCATTTAGATATAGATGCAATGATCGCACTAGAAGATGCAATAAAAGGTTTTACGGGGACGGTCATTCTGGTCTCACACGACAGGTGGTTATTAAGCAGACTTTCGTGGACGGATATATACAGACTAGATTCCGGAAGCCTAGTCAGAGAAGATAGTTTTGAATCATATCTATCAACCTCAGAGAAAGAGGCTAGTAAACTAATCAGAACGATTGACCCGGGAAAGATGTAGTGGTTGTTAAGAGTACGAGATATTTGATATAGTTTTTTTGTCGCGGGCGGTTAGCTCAGTTGGTTAGAGCGCTACGTTGACATCGTAGAGGTCACTGGTTCGAATCCAGTATCGCCCACAGAAATGTTGACCCCCCCGGTTAGTCTGGATGACCCGACTCATTAGTCAAAATAGCTAGATAGCCAAGATAGTCTTTACGGCTTAGAAGAACTCCTATGCGGGCTATATTGTTTCTATCAATCTATGTAGAATCAAATCAAATAGTTATGAATATAGAAAAACTATATGAAGACAAAGATTTAGTAGTTATTAATAAGCCAGCAGGAGTTCTGGTCCATTCTGACAACAAATCGAAAGAAGAAACTATTGTAGACTGGTTGAGAAAAAACTATCCCAGCATAGACTCTGTCGGAGATGCTCCAGATAAAAGACCCGGAATAGTTCACAGACTAGATAAAGATACATCCGGAGTTCTGCTTATCGCTAAAACTGGGGAAGCTTTTAGATACTTAAAAAGTCTTTTTCAGAAAAGAGATATTGAAAAAAGATACAGAGCCATAGTGGTTGGTAGGCCAAAAGAGAATAGTGGAGTCATAGACAAAGATATAAGCATTAAACATGGTTCTATCAAAAGAACTGTCCATGAAGGCAGACTTCCTAAAAAGGCAAAAACTCTTTACGAAGTAGCAGAAGATCTAGGCAACTATTCTCTGGTAGATGTTTATCCCAAAACAGGTAGAACCCATCAGATAAGAGTTCATCTTAATGCCATTCACAACCCAGTTGTGGGTGATGGGGTATATGGTGGAAAACCAGCTAGGGTTAGTGGCATAGAAAGGCAGATGCTACACGCCTATTCTTTAAAGTTCAAATCTCCCCAAGGAAAAGAATTAGAAGTTAAGGCCCCCATACCAGAGGACTTCGAGAAGGCCCTAGAAGCCTTGAAAAGTGGGGGATAGTCATGTAAAGTTGCACATGCATTTATGTTAGATAAAGAAACCATAGCTCAGATAAAACCTGGAATAAGAGTCCGTATTCAAGATAAGAACGGAATGTTCGAGGGAATTGTTATTTCAAGAAAGCACGGCAAAGAGGCTGGGGCTACTTTTACCGTACGTGGAGAGGTTGCTAGTGTTGGTGTGGAGAAGGTTTACCCTATATACACACCGACTATTAAAAGCTTTAAGATATTAAAGACTCCTAAGAAAGTTAGAAGATCCAAACTATACTTCTTACGTAAATTACCAGTTAAGAAGATTAGGCAAAAGCTCGGTGTATAAATAGCCTTAATTGCCCAGGTGGTGGAACGGTATACACACTAGGTTGAGGGCCTAGGCTGCTTAGGTGGCGTGCGGGTTCGAATCCCGCCCTGGGCACATGTTATATACAGGGAAAGGAGATGATGGGACTACTAAGATAATTGGTAGTGAAAAAAGATTTACCAAAGGATCAGAAATCACTGAGGCTCTGGGTTCTTTAGACGAGCTCAACTCTTTCCTCGGCATCTGCAGAACAAAATCGGGGGATTTAAGTTTTGATTTAGATAACGAAGGATCTTTTAGTTCTACTATAAGATCTGTCCAAGAGAATCTTTTTATAATCCAAGCTCAACTTGCAGGAGCTGATAAGATATTGGGCGAGGGAGCCCTTAAGGATATGGAGGCCTTAATAGAGAAGATAGAGAACACCATCCCTCCTATTAAGGGGTTTTCCATACCAGGTGGTACGGAGCTCTCAGCATTTTTAGATACTGCGCGGACATTGGCGAGAAGAACAGAGAGAGAGGTTATAAGAGCCAAAGATAAGGAGTTTATTAAACCAGAAGAGAACACACTGGCTTATCTAAATAGACTATCCAGTCTACTATTCGCACTTGCTCGTTTCGCGAACTTTAAAGAGGGGGTAGAGGAGGAAAACCCTAGTTACTAATTCTCTAGAACCCAAAAGCCCCACTTTTTAGTGGGGCTTAGGGCTAAGATTTTCAGTTTCAGCTATAAAACTTCAACTTCAGCGTTATGGACACCAAAGTTGAAAGCTTCTGTTTCTGATTCAAGCCAGACATCTAGCTTATGGTCATTTCTCCTGTGCATTCTGTCCTCAACAACGAAAACCCTATCTCCAAATAATTTGGGGATTCTGACTTTAGTACCAATCGGTAGCCAATTAGCAGCCACAACACCTGGTCTAACTGTAGTTCCAGAGGCTGTGATAAATGGTGTGCTGTCGGTTTGACGAACTGTACTAGAGTACGCCGTCACCATTACAGTAACCACTCTCTTCACATCTGGATCATAATCAGTCTCAGGAGTAATTATGGGACTATCATTTAGCAGAGCATCGCTTTGCTCTGCGAGGACTATTTGTCCTGTCTCTGCCACTGGGGCAGCGCTACCGACGAGGACTGAACTTAAGGTTCCCAATGCAAGTAGAAGTGTAGCCGAAATTAAGTATCTACTCATTTATTTTGGCCTTAAGAGATTAAGGCAAATTAAAAATCCCTCTCTCGGGATTTGACAAAATCTTATCATAATGTTCTTAGAATGTCAAGCCCTAGGGATAGTGGTAGAATTTAGTTGTCAATGACAGAGCATTACCTAAAAGCAATCATTTTGGATAGATCATCTTGGGGTAATCAAGATGTTCTACTAACTCTATACACAAAAGAACTTGGGAAAATAAGGGCTTCTTCAAAAAGTATGCGTAAGATAACCTCTAAACTCTCCGGCCAGCTTCCGATAGGCTCTCTGGCAACAGTAAGGCTTGTAGATAATGGCTATCTTAGGCTAGTAGATGCGCTAAAGGAGGAGCAGTTTGATCTAACGGACGATACTATAAAGCATTTGTATTTCTTGGACGAAGTAATTCCCTTTAATCAGCCAGACAGAGATCTCTGGTATACAATTTATGAAATTCTAAGAAGTGGTGTTATCACGCCAAGGATATACGGCCATCTGCTTGGCCTAATGGGCTTTATCCCTCAAGAGGGACAACTTATCTGCCAAGGTTGCAGAGCGAACAAAGTTGTCTATTTTGACCCTAGAGATATAATGTTCTTGTGTACTAATTGCTCAGAAAGGGGAATCTCGGACATAGAGAAATATATAAAGATAAGTGATTAATTTAGATACAGAAGAGAAAATAGACACCCCACCCAAAGACCGAAGAGGTTTTAGCAGTAAGGTGTTGTTAATATCAGTAACCGTAATACTCCTAGGTGTAGGAGTATTTCTATATATAAGCCAATTGGGGACAGGAGATGTTCAAATAAGTATAGAGATTCCAGACAACGTAAAGATGGGTCAACCATTTGAGGCAGAAGTAAATATTTCAAACAACAGTTCAGAGAATATTCTTGAATCCAAGCTAACTATCTCCCTACCAACTGGCATCATACTTCTCGACTCACCAGATAAGAGAAACGATGTTAGAGAGTTAGAAGAAATCCCCAACACCAATGTTCTAAAAGAAAAAGTTAGATTAATAGCAGTCCCCACAGATTCAGATAGGGGACATGAGCTAAGGGCAAGCCTAACCTATACAACAAAATCCCTATCAGCATTCTTTAACAAGAATACTGTCGTCAATGTTTCTCCTCAAAATACCACCTTTGATATAGACATGACCGTTCCCTCCGTTATTTTCTCTGGACAGGAGTTTAGCTCAAAGATTTTGCTTAACACTAGTCAAATTGAATCAAAAGAAGAATTTAACGACATATCAGAGAAGATTAAATACTATCTTATCTTAGAAAACGAAGATGAGCTTGACCTAGTATCATCAGAGCCCAAAAGCAGCTTCAATGATTTAAAGTGGGAGATACCTATAACTGAAGAGAAAGATTATGAACTCAATTTTGTTGCCAGGGCGGTTAATGTCTCAACAGATGTTTTGAGCCTTAAGCCAAGAATTATCCTAAACTTTGCAGACGAAAACTATGAACTAGATAGAATCGATGAGAACCCTCTTCTGGCTCCATCTCCACTAACTCTAGGCATCAGACTGTCCGACCCAAAGAGCTATGCTTTCGCAGGAGAGGAGCTCACATATATAGTTACACTCAAAAACAACACAGAAGTCCCATTAAGGAATGTTATTGTGCGAACACAACTTATAGGAGAAATGTTTGATGGAGAAACCGTAGACACCGATGGGAAATTCAACAGTTTAGATAGTTCTATAGTGTGGTCTTCAGCAGACTTTGATGAGCTCTCATCACTAGGTGTGGGTAGGCAGGCAACATTCTCTTTTGCAGTTACGGTTAAGAAAGACTTCCCAATCAGTCAGATAAACGACAAGAATTTTGTTCTAAAGGTTAACGTAACAGCCGAATCACCAACAATCACCCAAGGGGTATCAACAGACAGGACATCGACCGATGCAACTCTTCAGACTAAGGTTGCCGGCGACCTTGATCTAAAAAACTCCATATACTTCGATGAATCAGAATATGAAAATAGTGGATTAATTCCACCTAAAGAGGGAACTAAGACAACTCTTTCTGTACACTGGTCCGTTGAAAACAAGGGGACTGATGTAAGGGGGGTGCAACTGAGGAGTCGTCTTGGGTCGAACGTTTTATTCGAAGAGGTGTTGAGCTCGCCAGAAGGATCAACTATTGAGTATGATGAGTCAACTCGTGATCTTTTTTGGAATCTCGGGGACCTTAGCGCTGGAGCGGGCATTATAAGCAAAGATCCAGAAGCCATTTTTAAGATTTCTATTACTCCAAACAATTCAGATATAGGAAACTTTATACACCTAATGGATCTTGTCACTATTTCAGCAACTGACGAGTTCACAGGAATCTCTCTCTCTGGATCTAGTGCATCTGTAGATACGAGTGGGCTAAGCGATAGTGGATTTGACGCAGAGGATGGTAGAGTAATTAGTAATGAGTAGAGAAGCTGAAAAGATGAATAAAATAATAGCCCTCGCTAAAAATAGGGGGTTTATATTCCCCGGATCCGATATATATGGTGGTTTAGCTAACTCATACGATTTTGGTCCCCTTGGGTCAGAGCTCAAGAAGAATATAAAAGATCTTTGGTGGAAGACTTTTGTTAGAGACAGGAAAGACATCGTTGGCATAGATGCAAATATCATAATGAACCCTAAAATATGGGAAGCTTCTGGACATATAGACAGCTTTACAGATCCTTTAGTCGAGGACAAAAAAACCCATGTTAGATATAGGGCAGACCACCTCCTCGAAGATGCAGAGATTAATGCGAGTGGAATGACTCTCGAAGAAATGGGAAAGATTATAGGGAAGAAAGGAATTAAAAGTCCTGATGGCAATGAGCTAACGACGCCAAAACAGTTTAATCTCATGTTCAAAACCTTTATGGGTCCTGTTGAAGATAAAGATTCAATTGTTCATCTAAGACCAGAAACAGCCCAAGCAATGTTCGTAGACTTTGCTGAGGTTTTAAGAACCAGCAGAAAGAGTATTCCCTTTGGTATAGCCCAAATTGGTAAAGCCTTTAGAAATGAGATAACGACAGGGAACTTTATTTTTAGATTGAGGGAATTTGAGCAGATGGAGATCGAATACTTTATTGCTCCACCAAAGTCCAAGAAAGATTGGGAGAAACATTTCAATAATTGGCTAGAAGAGATTAGAAAGTGGCTTGATCTAGTGGGCATAGATAGAAAGCTCATAAAGGAGGTTGATGTGCCGGAGTCTGAAAGGGCCCACTATAGTGAAAGAACTGTTGATATAGAGTTCGAATATCCGTTTGGCCAGAAAGAGCTATATGGATTAGCCTATAGAACGAACTACGATCTTTCTCAGCATGAGAAAAGCTCTGGTAAAAGTCTTAAATACAAAGACTTAGAAAGCGGAGAGGAATATATCCCTCATGTTATTGAGCCATCAATGGGTGTTGAAAGAACCATTCTAGCCATCCTCGTTTCAAGCTATAAAGAAGAAAAAGTTAAGGGAGAGACAAGGGTTGTTTTAGCCCTACCCAAAACCATAGCGCCATTTAAGGTTGCTGTTCTGCCTCTGTCCAAAAAGGAAGAGCTTCAGAAGCTCTCCGAAGATATAAGAGCAGATCTCTCAAAAAGTTTTGTAACTGACTATGACGAAACTCAAAGCATAGGAAAGAGATATAGAAGACAGGATGAGATTGGAACTCCATTCTGCGTTACTGTAGACTTTGATTCTCTTGAAGATAAAATGGTAACAGTTAGAGATAGAGACTCCATGAAGCAGGAGAGGGTTGCCATAGATGAACTCGAGAGTTATCTCAAAGAAAAATTAAGTTAAATATGGAATTAAAGAAAAAAGTTTTAAACAATGGTATTCGTGTTGTCGTAGTTCCGCAGAAAGATAATCCTGCGGTGACAGTTCTTGTTCTAGTAGAGACTGGATCAAAGTACGAAACAAAAGATATTAGTGGAATTTCTCACTTCCTCGAGCACATGTGCTTTAAGGGGACAAAGAATAGGCCAACTCCACTTGATATAAGTGGAGAGTTAGACAGACTAGGTTCTTCATACAATGCTTTTACCGGGCATGAATACACAGGCTACTATGCCAAGGTTGATAAGGGGCATTTCGAAAAAGCTTTAGATATTGTATCCGACATATACCTAAATCAGATATTCGATGAGGAGGAAATAGAGAGGGAAAAGGGTGTAATAATCGAAGAAATAAATATGTATGAGGATATCCCTCAGAGAAAAGTAGTAGATGATCTAACTAGCCTCCTATATGGAGATCAGCCTGCTGGTTGGAATATTGGAGGAGACAAAGATGTTATAAAAAAAATTACTAAAGACGATTTCCTCGCATACAAAAAAGACCATTATGTTCCAAATGCTACGACGGTAGTTGTCGCTGGATCAGTTGACCCAGAAGATGCTCTAGAAAAGATAGAGAAGATATTCTCTTCCATGGAAGAGGGTGACAAGAAGGACAAGCTTCCAGTTAAAGAAGAGCAATCAAAGCCAGAAATGCACATGCAGAAAAAGGATTCTGAGCAGACTCATCTCATTTTAGCTGTTAGAGCCTATGATACATTTCACAAAGATAGGTTTGTGGTAAGGCTTATAGGAGACATATTAGGTGGTGGGATGAGTTCAAGACTTTGGGCTAAAGTCAGAGGAGAGCTTGGCGCTGCCTACTACGTAGGGGCAGATTCCGATGAATTCACTGACACAGGAGTGCTTTCAGCGAGAGCCGGAGTAGAGCACTCAAAATTAGAAGTCGTTATAAGCGCTATCCTTGCTGAATTTAAGAGACTGAAGGAGGAGTTAGTCTCAGAGGAGGAACTTCAAAAGACTAAAGACCACATGATCGGGTCCATGATGTTGGGCCTTGAGACATCAAACTCAGTGGCTATGTACTATGGATTTCAGGAGCTAATTAAAAAGGAGATGAAGGATCCGAATGAAGTGGCGGATATGTTAAGGGCTATTACCCAAAAGGATATACAAAGGGTGGCTAAAGATATTTTCAAAAATGAAAAACTAAACCTGGCCCTAATAGGTCCAGTAGAAGAGATGGGGATGTTGGAGACTCTGCTAAAAATAGATTAGAATCTAGTTAATGGGAGAGAAAACATTAGATATAAGCTGGAGATCCCTTTGGAGGGTGATATTGATGCTTGGTTTTGTTGTAGCACTCTTTATGATGCGCGAGACAATAGCCGTTTTGCTCTTAGCCCTCCTCGTTTCAACAATCTTCGATAGACCTGTAGATTTTCTTGAGAGAAAGGGTATCCCAAGAATCCTGGGGACAATCCTTATGTATCTAGCCACATTAATAGTCTTGGCCATTCTTTTCTATACAATCATCCCCATAGCCGTAATTGAGATTAATAATTTGGTTAAGAACCTAGATAGTGTAATAGCAGAATCTTTCGGATTAAATCTTCCAACAGACCCCACCAGTATTATCAATGCCGATATCCAAGAGTTCACAACAGTTCTTCTCTCTGGAGGGATTTCTTTCATAGAGGTCCTAGGTGGTTTGGTCGGAGGAGTAACATTTGTCTTAGCAGTACTAGTCCTCTCTTTTTACCTAACCGTAAGCAAAGATGGTGTTAGTGATTTTCTGATAGCAGTCTTTCCCGAATCAATGGAGGACAAAATCCTTGATCTATATCAAAGAACCAAAAAGAGAATTGGGAACTGGTTCCAGGGGCAGATGATGCTCAGCTTAATTGTTGGGACCACAGTATTTATTGGACTAACCCTACTCGACATTCGTTTCGCTCTTGCCTTGGCTTTAACGGCTGCTGTCTTTGAGTTAATTCCAATAGTTGGACCAATCTTTGCTGGAGCACTTGCTGTTAGTGTCGCGCTTTCTCAATCAATAACCCTTGGAATATCCGTATTAGTTCTCTTCTTAATTATTCAACAATTAGAGAACAATATCCTCGTTCCGCTTGTTATGAGGAAGAGTACAGGAGTTCATCCAGTAATGATCCTGGTAGCTATCCTAGGAGGAGCTCAGATAGCGGGGTTTGTGGGAGTTCTTTTAGCCGTCCCAGTGGCAGTATTTATCCAAGAGATAGGAGAAGAGTGGATTAATGTAAAGAGTAATAGACGCAGGAATCGTCTCTCGGTTTAGCCTCTAGCTAATTACCAATTCCGATTAAAGATTAATGAAGGATAATTTCTACATAACGACATCAATAGCATATACAAACGCTAAGCCGCACATAGGGTTTGCTTTGGAGTCTGTCCAGGCTGATGCAATGGCCAGATGGAATCGCCTTCAAGGAAGAGAGACCTTTTTTCTAACAGGGACAGATGAACATGGAGTAAAGATAAAGAGAGCCGCTTTTGATGCGGGAAAATCAGTAAAGGAATTCGTTGATGAGCTCTCTGACAACTTTAAGGGATTAAAAGAAGCTCTCGACTTAAGCTGGGATCAATTTATTAGAACCTCTGATAAGAAGAATCACTGGCCAGGAGCCCAGGCTCTTTGGAGGAAACTAGAAGAGTCAGGTGACATATACTGGAAAGAATACAAGGGCCTATACTGTGTTGGGTGCGAGAACTTTGTTACCGAGAAAGATTTAGTTGACGGGAAGTGCCCAGATCACAAGAAGGAGCCAGAAGAGATTGAAGAAAAGAATCTATTCTTTAGGTTGTCTAAATACGGCGAGAAGATAGCTGAGCTAATTAAGTCCGGAGAGCTTGAGATCTTGCCCGAGGGGAGGAGAAATGAAATCCTTTCCTTTATAGAGGGAGGGCTTGAGGATGTAAGCTTCTCAAGATCAAAAGACAAGCTGGACTGGGGGATACCTGTCCCTGGTCATGAGGACCAGGTAATGTATGTGTGGTGCGATGCCCTATCTAACTACATCTCTGCTATCGGATATGGTAGGGACGAAAAGAATTTTGAAAAATGGTGGCCAGCAGAGATCCATGTTATTGGAAAGGATATATTGCGCTTCCACGCTGCTATTTGGCCAGGGATGCTTCTTGCAGCGGGGATTCCTCTCCCAAAAAAGATCTTTGTCCACGGTTTTGTAACCGCAGAGGGAGAGAAGATATCAAAGAGTATAGGCAATGTTATAGATCCGTATGAGTTAGTCGAGAAGTATGGGACAGACCCCGTCAGGTACTACCTTTTAAGAGACCTCCCATCAGATGAAGATGGAGACTTTAGCACCAAGAGGTTTGAAGAGAGATACAATGCTGACTTGGCCAATGGTTTAGGCAACTTCGCCTCTAGAATAACAACTCTAGCTGAGAGTGTAGGGGATCTATCGGGCCAGAATGCTAGTGAAGAAGTTCTTCAGAAGATTAAACAAACCGCTGAGCAAGCCGCGTTAGCTTCAGAGAAGTTTAAGTTGCACGAAACAGTTTCCACAATATGGTCTCTTATCAAGTTTGGTGATGGATATATAAACGAGAATAAGCCCTGGGAGGATAGCAATAAAGAAGTTATATACAACGGTTTGCACTTACTCCATGCAATCTCAAAATTTATTGACCCAATTATCCCAGAATCGGCAGAGAAGATTAGGGCCAACCTTAAGATGGATGGAGATAAGGTTATTGGGGCCAAGAAAATAGAGAACCTCTTCCCAAGACTAAATGCCTAGATTGATAGACGCCCATACGCATGTTCCATTTCCAGCATACGGGGATGAGGCTGGAGAGGTAGCCAAAAGAGCGCTCGATCAAAACATCTGGTTGGTTAACGTGGGGACTAATCTTAAAACCTCCACGGAAGCAGTGGGGTTTGCTGAAAAATATGAAGAGGGTGTATATGCGACCATTGGGCTCCATCCCAACAATACTTCTCCTGGATACCACGATAAAAATGAACTGGGGGATTCTGATGAGAAGGAGCGCGGTGGAGAAGACTTTGACTACGAAGCGTATAAAGAGTTAGGGAAGAGCGATAAGGTAGTAGCAGTAGGTGAGTGCGGGCTAGATTACTTCCGAATGGAGGGGGATACGAAGAGACAACAGAGAGAAGCTCTTATCAGCCAGATTGATCTGGCAAAGGATCTAGATATCCCGCTTATGATCCACTGCAGAGATGCATTTGATGATCTGATAGAGCTTCTTAAGGAGAAAAGAGCGGATTTGAAATCAGTAGCTCCTGGCATAAATCACTTTTTTACCGGTTCTATCAATAATGCTACAGAGCTCATGGATCTAGGCTTCTATTTCTCCTTCGGAGGAGTCATAACTTTTAGTAGAGACTATGATGAGGTGATAAGACACATTGGACTTGATAGGGTTCTTCTAGAGACAGATGCTCCATATGTCGCGCCAGAGCCACACAGGGG
>Ga0210057_1001021_pt1 | contig 43870 bp, 49 predicted proteins | sample CryGeyCG2114_010_2_FD_183968 | JGI IMG/M metagenome (GOLD analysis project Ga0210057, IMG submission 183968) | Groundwater microbial communities from aquifer - Crystal Geyser CG10_big_fil_rev_8/21/14_0.10 (SPAdes) (version 2) | ecosystem: Environmental > Aquatic > Deep subsurface > Groundwater ...
GACCATGCGGTTCGTATTATTAACGAAAAGCCGAGGAGAATCCTCGGCTATCGTTCCTCACGTGAAGAGGCCGTACGATTGGGTATTATTAAAAGTGAGAGTGTCCTAATTCAGGGGTGAATTTGCCTCGAACTGCCTACTGGTAGTGTACACGTTTTATTATACTTGTCAACTATTTCTTGGGGTGACTGGTGTTAACTAAACAACTACTTGCGCTCGCGCAGGAGGTGTATATTGTGGAAGCAAGGTGCGGGGTTCCAGCTCCCACCGCGCCCCGTGGGTCGGACGGACGGGTTTCCGGTCCCTTTCACGTCCGTCCGACCCACCCAACCACACTGAGCACATTCACGTATCCCGCGCCTATGGCGTGGGTCTTTTTTATAAGTACGAAAAAGCGGGGGGAGGTTTCCCTCCCCCCGCCAGCCGAGCGACCCTGATCCGCCCTGCTACTGCGCCGTCCGCACCTCCGCTTCGTACACGACGGAGTCGTCACGGTGGCAACTCGCCTGGTAGAGCGAGTAGTGATTGTACCAGAGCAGCGCCGCCCCGCCCAGGATCACACACTCAAGGAGGATTGCTATGAACCCCATCGAGACGTAGGTGCTGGGGCCCGTGGCGGTTGACATGATCCCGTGCCCGATCGCCCACATAGCCGTGGGCGCGTAGCAGAGTAGCCCCAACTCTACGGTCCCCGCCACGAAGTCGCGCACTTTCAGAACCTTGACCTGACTCCCGCGCAGGCGGTACAGAAACTTTCCGAGCTGTACCGCGAAATACAGCGCGGTTGAAATCCAGAGAAACGTCATCATGATCACCACCTCCTCATTCTGCGGGCGTGGCCCGCTGGCCAGAATATACATGGTGAGCCAACCTCACCAAGTCATACAGCATACATCAAATTCCTTCCCTGTCAGCTCGCCATCCACAAAGAACACCCGCTTCTGGTAAGAGGCGGGTGTTCTTAAGACAGATGCCAATGATTAGCGCTTACTCCACTGTTTTCGTTTGCGGGCCTTCACCAATCCAGGCTTCTTGCGCTCCTTGGCGCGAGGGTCGCGGGTAAGGAATCCTGCACTCTTCAGCTTCGCGCGCGTTGCGGGCTCTGCCTTGATGAGTGCTCGGGCGATTGCATGGCGCAGTGCGTCGGCCTGCGAGGCAACGCCGCCGCCTTCTATGTGTGCCGCTACTGCGTAGTGCTCCACGCTCTCGGCTGCCGAGAGTGCCTCCTCGGCGATCTTGGCGCGCTCGGCGGTCTTGAAGTATTCCTTGGGCGTCTTGCCGTTCACCACTACACTCGATTTGCTTGCTACCGTCATGCGCACGCTCGCGCTCGAAGTCTTACGTCGCCCGACTGCCGTGATAAACGTTGGTGCCATATATTATGCTTTGACTATCAAATTCTTCATACGCGGCGCACGAAGCTTGTTGCGCGGGATCATACCGTCAACCGTCTTACGCACGACCTCAGCGATGCCTTTCTTGTCGATCATCATGTCCATCCGCACCTCGCGAAGGCCCCCAGGGTAGCCCGTATAGTGCGTGTAGACCTTGCCTTCGACACGGCGCTTAGGCAGGTGCAGCTTGCTCGCATTCTCTATGACCACCGTCACCGGGAGTGCCTGATTTTTGACGAAGTGTACCGAGCGCTTCCCGAGGAGGGCGTGCGCCGCCTCGCTCGCAACACGGCCGAGCGTACGGTCGGTCGCATCGATGGTGTGGGTTGTGGGCGCTACTTTTTTTGGGGTCATGGTAGGTAATGGATACTAGACAAAGGCAATGTACGCAAGCTTTCGCGCGTCGTTGGTGCCCCGCTTGGTACGCTTCACCACCCGCGTGTAGCCTCCCTTGCGGTCGGCGTAGCGCGGCCCAATCGCCGAGAAAAGCTTCTTGACCGCCGCCGGGTCCTGGAGCTTGGCCTCAGCGAGGCGGCGGCTAGCGAGGGTATTTGTCTTGGCATACGTTACGAGGCGCTCGACAAAGGGGCGTAGCTCCTTGGCCTTCGCTTCCGTAGTCTCAATCGTCTCATGTAATACCAAAGAGCGCGCGAGCGAGCGGATCAGCGCGCGGCGCTGATTGCTTGGTCGACCAAATACTCGTGCTTTCTTTGTGTATGCCATACCAACACTTAGTCTGCCTTAAGGGTGAGGCCGTGCTCCGCGAGCGCCTTACTGATCTCATCGATCGCCTTGTCGCCGATGCCGTCAAGATCCTTAAGGGCGCTTGCTGACTTGCGTGCGAGACCCGCCGCGCTTTTAATACCCGCTCCTTCGAGCGCTGTAGTCACGCGCGTCGACAATTCGAGATCGGTCACTTTCACCTTGCTGGCATCAGACGATGCGCCGTCCTCTTCTGCTCCAGCCGTAATCGAGGACACCTGGGCCGACTCCTGGAAGCCGATCACGGCCTTAAGCTGGTGGATCATAATCTCGATCGACTTCTCGAGCGCCTCACGAGGCGTGATGGTGTTATTGGTCTCAATGAAAATGCGGAGGCGGTTGTAGTCGGTACGATCGCCAACGCGCATGTTCTCTACCTCGTAGTTGACACGACGGATCGGGGTGAAGGTTGCGTCGAGCGCGATGGTGCCGATATTGACCTTGTCCTTGGTGAGGACTTCGCGCGCGACATAGCCGAGCCCACGATCAATAGTGACCTCCATCTCGAGCGTTGCTTTAGCTGAGAGGTCGGCGATGTGCTGGTCGGGGTTCTGTATCTCCACCTGGCTCGGGAGCTTGAAGTCCTTTGCGGTAACCTCGCCCGCACCCTTGGCGACGAGTGAAATGGTCTGTGGCTCGTCGCCGTGCAAGACGAAGTGGACACGCTTTAGATTGAGCAGCATCTCCATCACGGTCTCGCGCATGCCTTCGACCGTGGCAAATTCGTGCGGCACGCCCTCGACCTTCACCTGCGTGACTGAGGCACCGGGGAGTGACGAGAGAATAATGCGGCGAAGCGAGTTACCGAGCGTGTGTCCGTAGCCCGGATACAGCGAATCAATTTCATAAACGCCCTGATCGCCCTCTTCAGAGACGATGCGTGGCTTGCTTGGAAGTGTGATGTGGTATTCCATAACGTAATCGTAATTACCCATTCAGATTATTAATAACAACCGATACACTCATACCTTAGCGCGTATAGAACGAAAGCACCGTGGTCAAATCCCCCGCCGGGTCGGCCGAAGACGCGGTCGGCCGTTCGGTGACGGAACCTGACATCGTCTTAGGGTCCCACGAGAGCCATGACGGGAGCGGCCGCTCCACGAAGCGGTCCGCAAACCCTGTCAGGACACCGTGGCTCTTTGAGCCCTCGCGCACCGCGATCGTCTCCCCCACCTTGACCAGGTGCGAGGGCACGCGAATCTTCTTGCCGTTCACGCAGACGTGCCCATGCGCCACCATTTGCCGTGCGCCTCTGCGCGTTGACGCGAGGCCGAGTCGCCACACCACATTGTCGAGACGCATCTCGAGCAATTCGTGGAGGTGTTCAACCGGCTTGGCGTCGCGCGCGTCCAGCGCCCGATTCACGTAGCTACGGAATTGTTTTTCTGTGATGCCATAGGTGAGACGAACTTTTTGCTTCTCGAGCATCTGCTTACCGTATTCGCTCTGACGACCGCGCCCACTGTGCTTCTTATTCTTCGCACTGCGGTCCGCCGATAGCGCGAACTTGGCTGTCTGCGCCTTTTCAAACACGGTCACACCGAGTCGTTTTGCTGTCTTGTATCGTGGGGGGGTAATCATGGTGTGCTATTACACGCGACGTGGGCGCGGTGGGCGCGGTCCGTTATGCGGGACGGGCGTGGCGTCCTTGATCGAGCGGATCGCGATACCCTTGGTAGAGAAGGCACGGAGGACCGATTGGCGGCCCGCGCCTACCCCGCGGATAATCACTGATGCTTCCTTAAGGCCGATCATGGTGCCCTTCTCTCCGAGGAACTCGCCGACCTTTGCGGCGGCATACGGTGTTGACTTGCGGGCACCGCTGAAGCCAAGCGCGCCAGCCGACGAACTCACGATTGCGTTCCCATTCTCGTCGGTGATGCTCGCCTTGGTGTTGTTGAAGGTCGCCTCAATATGGAGCACACCCTTCTCGAGGTGTCGCTTCGTCGCCTTGGCCATAGCGCGGTCCTTGCGGCCCGTGTCCATCCCATTACCCTTCTTCTTGATGATGCGTTTCTTTCCCATAGTGATTATGTCTTTTCAAGCGTACGACGCCCTGAGGTCATCGTCTTACGCACGTTGCCGCGCCGCGTACGCGAGTTGGTCTTCGTCCGCTGATTACGTACGGGCAAACCGCGCTCGTGACGCGCGCCGCGCGCAGACTTGATGTCCTTCAGCCGCTTTATGTTCTGTCCAATGTCACGCCGGAGTTCGCCCTCGATCATGTAGGCTTCGGCGAGCGATCGAACGCGTTGTTCCTCATCTGGCGTGAGTTCAGATCCCTTCTTGGTGAACGACACCTTTGCCTCAGTGAGTATGACGCGCACTCGCGCGGGGCCAATGCCATAGATATATGGCAACGCATACGCGAGCTGCTTGGTGTCTGAGATGGTCACGCCGGCTATACGCATAAAAATAGATTACCCCTGACGCGCCTTGCGGCGCGGGTTTTTCTTGTTGATACGAAAAAGGCGTCCGCCACGACGGACGAGCTGATCACCTGGCTGTTGTTTTTTTATAGAGGCCCGAACTTTCATCTTGATCTTTGTATAGTTACGTTAACCGCCTAACAATGCGCGCTCGACCACCATATGGGTCGAGCACCATCTCCACCTGGTCGCCCATCAAGACGCGGATGCGGTGGAGCCGCATCTTGCCCGCAAGGTATGCGAGCAATACCGTCTCTTCACCACCCTCCTCGGCTGAGGGGATTCGCACACGAAAAAGCGAGTCAGGCAATACCTCCTCAACGGTACCTACCGTCGTCGTTTTAGTTTCCCCTTCTTCAGCCATGCAGGTACCGTATCAATGTAGCAGGAGGTGGACAAGCCGTCAACAAGCACCTCACGGCTTGCTCACGTCAATCGATATTGAGGCCGGATCCTCGGGAAAAGACTGCTTCCAGAAGGGCCGGAGGACAATCACCGCACGGTTAACCTCTGGGTAATTCGTAAGTGCCACCTCGGCATCCTGCCTCGACTTGCCGGCCACCGCCGCGGCGATTCTAGCCTTGTCGACGACATATACGAGCTGTGCGCTGCCCGAGAGAGAGAACGAGAACGTCGTTGCCGCCGCGTCGGGGAATCCGGCAGTAGGGACAAGCTTGAGACCATCCACTGACGCGACCGTGAGCGGTTCTCCCTGGTAGTTCGTGCCCGACGACGCAAGAGCAATCGCCTTCGCGAGGCCCGTGTTTTGGAAAATGACTGCGGTCGCAGTCCCCTGCTCCTTGACATCCACCATGCCGTCTGTCTGCGACGGCGTAGGGTCGAGATCTTGATACGTTGTGTTCAGCGCTCCGGGAAGTAGGACGTAGTCGTCCGGTATCTGCTCACGAATACTCTTCTCGAGATCGGGCGCGAGTGCTGTCGTGAGGGCCGTGCGCGCCTGGACCGCGCCCGCCGCGTCCACGACCGGAACCGTGCCGGATGCGCCCCCGGTCATCGCAGATGTTGATCGTGCATACACCTCGCTTGCCTGTGGCGTCCCTGCAAGACCGGGGACAGTAAACGATGATGGTCCGACATTATATTCTGATCCGTTTTTATCAGCATAGACTGTCGCCACCACCGTCCCAGGGTTTGAGACAGACCCGCCCGGGACCTTCACGGCCTTATGAATGCGGAAGATGAGACCCGAAGCGGTGGCAAAGCGCGTTTGCGTGATAAGCGGTTGCGCTTTGGACTGCGTGTTGTAGATAGTAATCTCGCCCGACGCGGCCGAATTGACGGTCTTGGTGCCGTTACTCTTCACCACCTGCGAGGCAATCTTTTGCGCGGTAATCACCCGGAACGGCACTTGAGTCGCCTCCTGTCCTGCAGTGAACTGGCCTTGTACAGTCGCGGCAATCGTTGACGGCACTATTTCGATCTTCGCACTCGAGAAGTACATGAGGGCGCCCGCCGAACCCACGATGACAATGAGTACAATAAACATCGTGAGGTATGGCAACCGCGCCTTTTGACGTGGCGCGCGGGGTAACTTCGTATCTGCTTGTGCTGGCTTCTCGGCCTCCTTTCGTCGCGAAGGCGGGATAATATCGTCAAATTTGTGCATGGCTAGAGTATACCAGTTCTCACTCGGCTCTGCCCAACCCCGCTGGTGAAAAGCGTCAACGGCGCGAAGCACATCACTGCTTGTCAAGGTAGCGGTAGTACAGAGCCATGAGCAGGAGTGGGAGGTCGGGTGGATTGGTGGTCATTTGCTTAACCAACCCCGTCATGTTGCTCGTAAGCAGTGGGATAATGCGTGGCGGATTCTCCGAGAGCCAAAATGCCCCAAACGCCACTGCACTGAGTTTCTTCTGCATGTCATCCATTTGATCAAATCGAGCCAGGAGAAATATCGTACGCGGCAACGGGTACTGCTTGGCGATCTCTGCAAAAGCCCGCATGAAATCGTCTGACGTCACCCCCGTTTCTCCACCGAGGCTTTCGGGTGTTTCCGACACGGCGGCAAGAAGGCCGTTGCGGACGAGCGCGACCTCGGGCAGTGGCCCGGTTGCATCAAGAATGAGTGCCTCGGTCTCGTGCGCGAAGACCACGCGCAGGGCTTGATAGCGAAGCGACGTACCCGCAATGAGTGCGGGTTGCTTGGCAACGGTCATCTTGCCGACCACGTCAAGAATGTCTTGCGACAGTTTCTCGTCGAGGCTCGAGGTCAGCACGACGGTTGTTGCGCGCCGCACACGCTTGCCATAGGGCGCGCGCATGGAGTAGCCATTCAACACGGTCCCGATGACGCTCGCGTCAGTAAAGACGCGTCCCGGCTGTGGTGCGCTCACGCCCGCGACCGCTTCAGCGACGAGCTCAGCGGTAAAGAGAAAAGGTTTCTCTTTGACTACGTGTACATGATGGATCGCGGTCTCCTGCCAGGGAGCGTCGATCGAGATGAGTGTCGAATCAACGCCACGCCTCCCAACGCCGCGTAGAACAGTGGGTATCCCCTCCGTCTCCATCGCGCTACAGAGCTCCGTGAGCGCGCCAAGCATAGTGACTGAATGCTCCTCGCCCGTTTGCACACGGATAGCAACCACCTTGGTATAGACTACGATCGGGACGCTATTCCCAACGTAATAGACGTAGGCACCGACCACGCGGCGCGCCCCGATATCGATAAAAGCAACCACCTCTCGACGTTCGCGACGAAAGAGACGCCGTAAAAAACTCATTCGGTTATTCTAGCACCGCTTTGATACGCCGGACGCCGGACGATGACGCCTCCTCCTTCATAATCCTAAATTTCTTACCGCCTTCTCCCAACTCGCTGGTATTCGCCACATGCGGACCACCGCAGTACTCTATCGAAAAGGCGTTGTCGAGCGGGCCCACCGAATAGACAGAAACGGTGTCGGGGTAGGTGGCGCCAAACTCGTGCTCAGCACCTAGCTTCTCGGCTTCTTCCTTGGGCATGTCAGTACGCAGTACCGGGATAGACTCGCGAATCTTTTCGTTCACGATCTTTTCTACTTCTGTCTTCTGCTCATCGGTCATCTTCTGCCCATAGGAGAAGTCGATGCGCAATCGTTCGCTCGTAATATTGCTTCCTCGCTGATGCACCTCGGGCCCGAGCACCATCTGGAGTGCCTTGAGGAGTAGGTGGTGCGCCGTGTGGTAACGAATGGTCTGCTCTGCGTGGTCGGCCAAGCCGCCCGCAAACTTCTGCGCCGCGCTGGCGCGCGAGCGTGCCTGGTGCTCAGCCATCTTTTGCTCCACCGCGCGTAGGTCGATACTAATACCCCGCTCTGCGGCAATCTCGACGGTGAGTTCGACTGGAAAGCCGTATGTGGTGAATAGAATGAAGGCGTCGATCTGCTGTCCCATCCTCTCAAACTCGCGTAGACCCTGAGTGAGAGTCTTACGAAACTGCGCTTCCTCCTTCTCGAGTTCATCCTTAATCGCCGCGGCGCTCGCGAGAACGAAGGGATACGCGTCCTCATATGCCTTACCGAATCCGTCGGCGACCGCGGCAAGTACCGGTTCTGTAATACCGAGCTTGTCTGCCTCACGTATGGAACGACGAATGAGACGCCGCAGGATATACCCCTGCTCGGTGTTCGAGGGCCTGATGCCCGAGGCGATAAAAAACGCTGCGGCACGGATATGATCGAGGATGATCCGGAATGAGCGTGTCGCTATCGCGTTCTCATAGCTCTGCCCGCTCTTAGTCTCGAGTACGTGGCGCGCTTCGTCGAACACATCGATCATAAAAATGTCAGGGTTGGCAATCGCCGCGAAGGCGAGACGCTCGAGACCTCCGCCGAAGTCAACGTTCTGCTGAGCAAGCTTTTCAAACGACCCATCAATCGTCTTTTTATAGGTAATGAAGACGGCGTTCCCGATCTCAACAAATCGCCCACAATCACAGTTCTGATGACATGTTTCGCCGAAGGCCGGGTCGTGCGAGGTGCCGAAGTCGTAGAAGACTTCGGTGTCAGGCCCACCGATCTCGCCTGTGGGCATGTTCGCCGGTATTCCTGAACGACTCCACCAATTTTTGCGTGCAGGGTAAAATCGAATGCGTTCTTGCGGAATGCCGAGAGACTGCCAGATTTCTGCCGATTCGTTGTCGCGCGAGATACCAAGCGATTCATCACCCTCAAAACACGTCACCCAGAGCTTCTCAGGTGGAAATAATAGTTCTCGAGTCAAAAATTCATAGAGCCAGGGGATTTCTTCTTTCTTCCCATAATCGCCGAGCGACCAGTTGCCGAGCATCTCGAAGAAGGTTGTGTGCCGATTGTCCCCCACCTCTTCAATGTCCTCGGCACGAAATGAGGTCTGTGCATCGGCGAGGCGGGTACCCTCGGGGTGAGGCTGGCCGAGTAGATATGGCACCAGAGGCTGCATACCAGAGCTCGTGAATAACGTTGTGGGGTCGTTCTCCGGTACGATTGGCGCCGAAGGGATAATCGCGTGTCCACGCTGAGCAAAGAAATCGAGGTATCTCTTGCGTACTTCGGCAACGGTCATAATAGTCAAACTATATCAACTTTTACCGATTGTGCCGGCCGCTACCAACGCGAGCTTATCGATGGGGATGAGCGCCACCGCGGCGTGGAGGTCTGCCCGGGTCACCGCCCGGATAATGTCGGGGAAATCGCTGAGGTAGGACAGCTCTCGCGCCTGTTGCCCAATACAGTGCAGTGCGAGCGCCAAGCTCTCTGTCGTTGATAGAGAGACGAGATACGAGCCAACCAGTCGTTCTTGCGTTTGTACCAACGCCAACTCGGTCAGACCTTTGGAGAAAAAGAGGTCGACTTCTTTGCGAAGCAGTGCAACCGACTCGGCAAAGCGGGCAGGAGAAAAGCTTGCCCACACCTTCAGGTATCCGTCGGCTCCGTCGTCAAACCCGGCGAGGCGCGCATACACACCGTAGGTAAGCCCATCTCGCTGGCGCAGTGTTTGCATGAGGTGAGCAGTAAAGCCGCCGCCCAGCATCTCGGCGACCACGCGTAGCGCATGGTACTGCACATGAGTAATGGTCACGGGGAGCGCGGCACCGAGCAAGACATCAACGTTCGCTTTGTCGTTGAGCTCGATGTGGCGCTCCTGCTGCTGCGCTTGCTTGCGGTTCATCTTCTTGGGTGGCACCGCGAGAATCCTGTTATCAAGGCGCGCGAAGGCCTTCGTGACAGCGGCATGCACCGGTGCGGCTACCACATCCCCAACGACCGCAATCATGAGGCCAGTGCGCCCTAAGGTCGACGCAAAGCCCCGAATCTTCCCTCGACTCGCGGCGCGGACCTCGTGCTCCTCTTCCGGTACCGACGGGCGATAGTTGACGTGCGATGCGTCATACAAGAGAGCGGCAAACGCCCGCTCGGCCTGTGCCCTCGTGTCTGAACGCTCGTCAGCAAGGGCGCCGAGAGCGAGCGCCTTGGCTGTCTTCACCTCTGTCTCAGGAAATGACGCCTCGTTCAAACATTCGCACATGACATTCAACAACCGCGGAAGATCCTCGGGGAAGCAGCGCCCCGAAAATCGTGTCCGATCTCCAGAGGACCCAAATTCAAGTGAGATGCCTCGTGCCGCAAGACCGTCGCGAATCTCGTTCTTGCTCCTTGACGTCGTACCCGCATCAAGGAGCGCGGCCGCGAGTGCCGGCAGTACGCGCTCGCTCCTGGGCACGAGGTTTGGTCCCCCACGCACGGAGCCCTCGACGATGACAAGATCGCGCGCGTTCGTCGGCGCCACAAAGAGCCGACCTCCTCCAGATAACGCAAATTCCCTCACCGCGGCGAAGTCCTTACTCATAGGCGTGTCCCGACGAAGTGGCCGACCGTGCTTTGATCGTCGACCAGGTATTTCTTGGCCACAGCCTGCACCTCGCGCGCGGTCACGCGAGCAAGTGCCTCAGGAAAGGTTACAAATCGCGTCCAATCCCCCGTCGCAATCTCCTCGTTCAGACTCGAGAGGAGCGCATAGGGCCCATCACTACGACTGGCGATATACGCACGAAGCGACTGTCGCGCCTTTGCGATCTCTTTTGCCGCGATACCTTCTGTGCAGATACGAGCAAACTCGGCCTTGAGCGTCTGCTCAACCCGGTCGTGCCCTGTGCCAGGAGTGAGCGTAACGAGCGTACTGAGTAGCGATGGGTCCCGCAACTGATAACAGATAGTGGTGACGTCGGTCGCTTGCGAAGTATCGACGAGCGCTCGGTAGAGCCGACTCGCCTTTCCGTCTGCAAGTATGAGCGAAAGGAGCAGAAGCGCGGGGACGTCGCCGTGCGATGCCCCCGGGATTTTGTGGGCAATGGCCACAAGGTTCGAGTCGCTTGCACGACGGACCATCACGCGCCGTTCGCCCTCCTGACGCGGTTCAGTGGTATAGAGCTCCGGCAACGGCGCTGATGGAGCGATGTGTGCACCAAACTCCTTCTTAATACAAGCCAAAACCTCTTTGACATCAAACCCTCCCGCGACGGTCACCGTCGCGTTGTCTGGACGATAAAAGTCGGCATAAAACTTCTGCAAGCGCTCAATCGGGACACGCTCAATATCGCTTTTCCATCCGATCGTGGAGTGGTGATACGGGTGTGCCTGGTACGCAAGGGCCCAGAGCTGCTTATCGAGTGCCTCGGCAGGGTTGTTCTCGCCGATCTCAAACTCGTTGCGCACTACCGGCATCTCTGACACACGATCGGTCTCGCGGAGATACGCGTTCCTCATCCGGTCTGCTTCGAGCGCAAGTGCCGTGGGTACCAAAGCACGCGGGAGCACCTCGTAGTAATTGGTACGATCATTCCACGTCGTCGCGTTCACACGCGCACCCTTACGTTCAAGGAGGGCAAACGCGTCGCCACCATTTTTCTTATTAAAGTGCTTCGAGCCTTTAAACATAAGGTGCTCGAGCAGATGCGTCGCTCCTGTGTATCCTATTGCCTCGTTACGAGACCCGACGTGGTAGGTCACCATGACGCCCGCCACCGGTGACGCTGAGTCTGGAACGAGCAGTATCTGGAGGCCGTTTTTGTCGAGCCGATACTCCTCGATCCAGTCGAGCGCTCGAACGAACGAGATGCCGGGCACGTTTGTTCTCTTTGGTTCCGTTCTACTCGCCATGTGCGCTCACTGTAGCAAACAGGTTCCCCTAGAGCCAGTCGATCGGCGTTTGGCCGTGCTGTTGTAGATAGGTGTTGGCCTGGCTAAAATGTTTGCATCCAAAAAAGCCGCTCGCGGCCGAGAACGGCGAGGGGTGTGCGGCTTCGAGCACGAGATGTTTTGTGCGATCGATATGCGCACCTTTCGCCTTCGCATAATTTCCCCAGAGCATAAAGACGAGATTGTCGCGCTTTTCTGAAAGCGCTGTAATCACGGCGTCGGTGAACGCTTCCCACCCCTTACCTTGATGTGACGCCGCTTCATGCGCACGCACGGTGAGCGTCGCATTCAAGAGCAACACTCCCTGCTCTGCCCAGCGACTCAGATCACCGCTATTGTGTAACAGCTTCTGGCCCAGGTCACTTTCTATTTCTTTACATATATTTTGCAGAGAGGGCGGAATAGTAACATGGTCGCCCACGGCAAAACACAGCCCGTTGGCCTGCCCCACCCCGTGATAAGGATCTTGGCCAAGAATGACGACTCTCACTCTATCAAACGGGCACAAGTCAAACGCCTTGAAAATATTCTTGGGCGCTGGATAGACGCTGCCCTTTTTGTATTCGTCCTTTACAAACGCGGTGAGCTCCTTGAAATATTCCTTCTCGAACTCGCCATTGAGTTGTGCCTTCCATGATGACTCTATTTTCACCTGCATGTGAATTGGTTTTTGTCCTAGGCTCTGCGCTTCTTCTTGTGAACCGCCATGAGCGCCTTCCCTGCCGCCTCGCGATACGTACAGTAATCGCACGGCCCACCGCCAAAGGCGACGCCGATGGGCGGAATGTCATCACTCACGAGCATCTTCTTGAGATCCATCACGGCGCCCTCGACCCACGCATCGCTTCCCGTGTAGGGGATGAGCACGATATCGAACTCGAGCTTCGCGTAGAACGCCTCCTTATCAGAATTGCCGTTAGCGTAGACGAAATAGCCTGTCGGCGATACGGTGAACCCATTCATGCGAAACAGCCACTGATAGATCTCCATCTGTCGCTTGTATGAGTCATAGAGATCGTCCTCGGTACTCGGCCCCACCTTTTTGCTCGTTGCCTTGTAGTCCACGATGATGAGCTCTCCGGTCGGGGTAACCCACACATCGTCGATACCTCCCCGTAGATAAAGGTTCGTGGGCTTGTGAAGATAGCCTATGCCACGACGAAGCGCATCTCGCCACTCATCCATGCGTGGATCGTCAAACGGCACGGCGTCGATCCCATACGACTTCATGAGGGGGTGGGTGGTCTTTGCGGCTCGGTGGATATCGAATTCGCGCTTAAAGAGCTCGTCCACCGCATTATTCAGCGTGAAGGAGGGGCCAGAGACGCGCTTGACTCCGAGCTTGAGATCAAGATAGGCACACCGCTGACATTCGCAAAATAAATCAATTTTGGACCGACTCAACGTGAACGGTGCCTTAGACTCTGGATCGAAGATGCTCCCTGCGCGTGCCATATTAGTCAGTTACTGGGTCCTGCGAAAGAGGCGGCAGGGAGAGCAGTCCGTCCGCTTCTGCGAGGAGATCGCCCACCTGATCCGGCGCAAGGCGGAGCACGTTGAGGCGTCGTCGGTCGTGGAGGATCTGGTCTACTGAGATGGTCCCTTCGGCAATAAGCATATTCTTCTCCGCGCGCGTCATGCCAGTCAGGCTGGTAATCGGGTAGACCAGCGCGCGGCTCATGTGCATAAAGAGGCTGTTCCCCACTGGATACCCCCAGCCCAAGAGCTCGACACCCACACACTCAGCATACGCGATCGCTTCGGTCGTAAACTTAGTGTTGGTTACCAAGAGTCCCCGCTCTATGGGGCACGATCGCACAGTGGGATCGCATTGAAAAATGTCGTCAAAACGGCTTTTGACATAGAGTGCCGCCTTCAAATCCGTTTTGTATCCCGGATCGTTGTGGTATTTGAGCTCTGCCGCGATGTGCTCTGTACCGTCCTTATTGGTCGCGTAGAAGTCGACTTCGTGCGGGACGCAGTGTCCTTGTATTATTTTGCGTGTTTCGACGTGCCAACCCTCAGCACTATAAAGATGCGACACGAAGTCCTCAAACGGATGTCCCGAGGGCCCCAGCTCAAAGAGTGCGCGCCGCAACGCGTAACGTGCGGCCACGGGTCGTGCCTCCTTACGCAGGAGCGCGAAGGCTCTCGTATACACGGCACGCGAGGACGATCCTGGCTTAACCCCCGCGGTGATAACCTCGGCGATGCGCTCGGCGGTGTGCGCTCCGGCACCCGCACGTCGCAGAGAGCGTACGAGGCACGCAGGATCAAAAACCTCGCTTGATCCGTCCGCTTTTATAATCGTCGGCATAGCGGTCATAGTGCCGTGGTCGTTGCGTTCTGTCCGTTGACGCTCGCCGTGATCGGGAGGTCTCCCGTGGCGGATACGCTGGTCTCGAAGCTCTTCTTCGTCGGGAGCTGTAGGCACACGCCCGTATCCTGCGACCATGAGATACCCACCTCAATGCTCGTAGGCGTATCGGCATTGGGCACAGGCGTCGCCGTTACCTGCACGTCGGTACAAGCGTTGGGGACCATAATCGACCCGGTTATGGTATGAACGCCCTTCTTGTAGACGTCGCGTACTGCGGCATCTGGCACCGTCGGCGGCGCCGCTGGTGCCGCTGGCGTCTGCACACCGTCACGCGCTCGCGGCACCGAGAGCAAGAACCCCCCGACCACGATACATGCAATGATGATCGCGGCCGTACGTAAACGTATGTGACTCATCCAGCTATAATACCACCACCCACAAGCGCGTCACTCTTGTCATAAAAGACGATCGATTGCCCTGGCGCGGACGTCTCGGCCTGCACCTGCTCCGCGATAAAGACGCCACCATGAATACGTCCCGAGATGCGCGCACTGCGATACCGACACTGCGCCGATACTGCGCGCTCAGGATCCATGAACCAGTTAGCCTGGGTGAATGGTATACGCTGTGTCGGTGCCACTCGATTGCTCGATAGGGTGAGCAACCCTCGTACCACGTCCTTTGCCACCACATACTCGTCGCCCACGCGCTGTCCAATGGTATGTAGCAGTGCGGGGTTCGCAGTACCGAGCTCCTGCTCCAAAAATTCCTTGACTGATACGGCACCCAAGAAGCACACGCCCTGACTGTCCTTCTTTTCTGCAACGGGAATCCGATATTTCCTGGCGAGCGCGCGAACATGCGACTTGTCCATCATGCCGACTGGAAAAAGCGTTTTCTCAAGCACCGCCTTCGGCACCGCCCAGAGAAAGTAGCGCTGATCCTTCTCGCCCTTGATATAGTGCCCCGTCGCAATAGCATCGGCACCCGAGGTCATTGCGTAGCGATAAAAGGCACCGAACTTCACCTCCTTATTGCACATGACATCCGGGTTCGGGGTGCGTCCCGCGGCATATTCAGCGAGCAAATAGTCGATGACGTATTGCTTGTACTCGGCACTCGCGTCGAGGGTATGAAAGGGTATGCGGAGTCGCGCGGCAACACGCATAGCGTCGCGCCGGTCAGCAGCCCACGTGCAGGGCATGCCTGGTGGATACCAGCCCTTAATGAATACGCCCGTGACGCGTGCCCCCGCCTGCTGGAGAAGCGCAGCCGAGACGGCCGAATCCACCCCGCCAGAGAGGCCAACAAATACTCGCTTGCCTTTGAGATCCATGCGGTTCAGTCTTTGCTATTTGATGTATTTTTGCAAATTCGTTTTATGACCCGCAAAGGTTGTCGCGTAGTGCATCTGGTTATCATCACCGGTGAGATAATACAGATAGCTGGTTTTTGTTGGATTGGCCGCCGCTTCAAGCGCAGAGAGGCCCGGATTCCCTATTGGTCCAGGAGGCAAACCGGCATGGAGGTAGGTGTTATACGGCGAGGCGACTTTTTGATCAGACTGCGATGGCGAATATGTCTCAGTATCAAAAATGTAACCGAAAACTGCATCGACCTGGAGGCGCATACCCTTGTCGACTCGGTTCCACAATATCCCCGCGACCATGCGTCGGCTCTCGTCAGTACGTGCCTCCTTCTCGACCAAGGATGCCATCGTCACCACGTCGCTAAACGAGCGCTTTGAACTAGCCACGTCACGCTTGAGGCCCTCTGTTTGTTTATCAAAATTCGTCCGTAGTGTCTTGACGATAAATGCCGCATCAACTGACCCTGGGAATACATACGTATTGGGGAACAGGTACCCTTCGTATGGCTGCGCGAGGGCGGTAAAATCTCGCACCGTGATATCAGGAAAAGCGGCGGCAACTTGCCGAGCCATCTCGGGTACGGTTACCCCCTCGATAAACGTGAGGCGAATCGCAGGCACCCCATACTCTCCAGAAAGGAGTCGGCGCTCAATAGAAAAGACATTCTCTGGCGCGGTGAACGCATAGGTGCCCTCGCGTAGCTTGTTATCGCCACCAGAAATGCGCAGCAGCACTCTGAGCGCGAGCGCACTCGTGACCACTCGCTTTTCACCCAGAGTCGCGGCGACTTGCGCAGAAGACTCACCGCGCTCTATCGTGATGGTCGTTGGTGAGAACGTGAATGGTGCACGGAGCAGGAGGTACAACACCACGAGAGCGAGGCCCACCAGGGCGGCTACGACAAGCCAGTGTTTCCAAAAGCGCATGCAGTGGAATTCGAGCGCTGTAATCATGCCCGCTATAAAACGACGAAGGAATCCCGTCATACGGCTAGGTCGGTAGATTCGCTGGCGCCTCACCGGTCGCCGATGCCATGCGCTCAAGTCCGGGTGCCTGGGTCGAGAGCGATGGGATATGAAAGACCGTCGCGAGCTCCTCACTACTCATCACCATCACCTTCTCGCGCGGCAAATCGCCCTCATAGAAGGGGTCATAGAAATAGGCTCGCCGGCGATACGCCTCGACGAGTTCGCGACGAAATCGATTTTTGCGCTTCTCGACCCCAATTTCCCACGGATAATCATCGAACGTTTTCATCCCTTTCGACGAGTTGATGCCGTTCCACCCCTCCGTGCTAAAGGGCTTGAAGAGGCCGATGATGTGCGAAATGGTAGGCCCCTGTACTCGGTCTGGCTTTGCAATATAGATACAACGCATGCCGACATCAAACCCAAGCTTCATCGTCTGCCGCTCGATCGCGAGCATCTTCTCCTGCTCACCCTTCGTCGGGTTCGGGAAATCGTGCCGTTCTGCACCAGTCACCGGATCGGTGAACGATTCACGCGTCTTCTGGCGTAAGGCGTTCACGATCTCCTCACCGCGATCGAGCCAGGTGTACGGCTTGCCGTTAGGCTTCGTGATGCCGTACTTCTCGCCTTTGTGTGCTCGAATGACCATTTGTAGCCAGAGGTACTCGCCCTTGCCTATTGAGCTCATGAACTCGACAAGGTGAGCGATGGGGTCGACCTGTTCGGGCTCCTTCTGCACCTTGTCGAGGCCGAAATCAACGTAAGTCTTGATGGGATAAGGGTCGTCGTTCGGTGCCTTGGTGTACGCCGTGCCCCAGACAAACCACTCCCCTGGCTTCGCAGAAATAAGACGCGTGTAATCCGGGGACTCAATGAGTTGAACACCCGGGTACTGAGCATACATCTGCGACTCGACCATGCGGCGCAAACTCGACCGGATCCAAAGGAAGAAGTGCACCTGACCTTCAAACGAAGCGATCTCGAGCGACCAATACGGACGCGTGCCGCCCCGTAATCGGTCGTACCACGTCGACTCGCCACCCGTGAGATGCAAGATACTGAGGAAGGCCTCCATGGCCGCAGGCGTTTTAACCACGTTGCGCGGAGGCTTGATTTCGAGCAAGACGTATTTCTGGTTCGCAAGAAAGTACGAACGCTTGTAGATGTACCACATCTTATAGGCGCCAGAGATAATGAGGAACGGGAGCCAGATGGGAGCCACGAAGAAAGCAATCTTCACCCCTGATATCACGACCTGTGGCGCGAGCACCAGGCAGACGACCAGGCCCGCTAACGAGACCGCGAGGAGCGGCCGCGGCGTTAACTTAAGGCCGATCTTCGCATGAAGCTTCTTGACGACGTCCTCCTCAAATTTATGAAAAAACGGGGGCTGCATAGTGTATACGCTTTGTAGTATATCAACAAAAAAACAGGCCCGCGTACTCGCGGGCCTGTTTAGTGTGCGTTAGGAGGTCGCGTAGCGTCCGTCCTTCGAGCGTTTAAAGTAACGCGGATCATTGAGGTTCACCAAAATAGTGTTGTCTTTCACAAAACGCGCCTTGCGCACGTGCTTGATAATCTCATCTTTCTTGAGAGGGCCGTGCTTGTCGAGCACTTCGCGAATAACATCACGAACCACGCCTGGCGTGTAGCCCCACTCGGTGAGTGCGTAGAGACCGCGACCCACCAGCACAAATCGTGGGTCCTTGATCAATTCGTTATGAGTCGTGGCTACATGCGCCTTCTTCGAGAAGAGTGTGCCAATAGCCTTGGATACGTCTGAAAAGTGCATCGGCTCGCCGTGTCGCTTGACTGCGAGATAGGCGTAATCACGAACGCCCTTAATGTGGATCGCTGGCGCCGTGGTCTTGCCCCACTGTGCAAGCGGATTACTGCCGATATGCTTCGAGAGTGAGAGCCATCGCTTCAAAACCTCTTCATTTTTGTATGCTTCATTAACACCCTTGAGTTCTTCGAGAAAACGATCAAGCAACTCTGCCTCGGTGAAGACTTCGTCATCCTTGAGTGAGCCGTAGAGACGCGAAAGCGCCTCATGGATCTTATTCGCCGTGGCGGCATCGACGTGCCAACGTGCGAGAAAATCGTCGGTCTCGCGTTCACGCAAGAAGCTAGCACCAACGACCAACATGAAGCGGAATCGGTTGCGCGTCTTCTCATCCTTACCCAATCGTTTCAAGAGCTCGTCCTCGGACACAAGGACGCCGAGAGAGTCGATGTAGCGCGTGAGCTCATCAAAGGCGGGTCCCGCCTCTTTGAAAGCCTTGCTAGCTCTGATAGCAGAGAGCCCCGCGGCCTCGATCTGACGGACGCGCTCGCGGGTGATGTTGAGACGGTCGCCGATGGCCTCCAGAGTCTCCCGCTCCGACGTCGTGCCGAGTCCAAAGCGTTGGATAATCACCTTGCGAGAGCGCTCAGATGCGGCCGCGAGAAGCCGTTTTACAAGGCTCGCACTGTCAAAACTGAATGTTGCCGCCGCGGGCGCTTTCTTGGTTGATGGGTGTGCTGTGCTTGTCGTTGCCATGTGGTGTAATTTATAGCAAATCCGTTAGGGGCCGTCAATAGGTCTGCATTATACCACGAGATTCACAATCTTGCCTGGCACGTAGATGACCCGCGTGGGCTCATTGTTCCCCAATGCTGTCTGGACAGCTGGTATCTCTCTGGCGGCCGCCACCGCATCGCCCTCCGCCGCATCAGGCGCGAGCGTCACCGCCCCTCGACGCCGGCCGTTGACCTGCACCACGATCTCAACCTCCGTCTCGATAAGGAGCGATTTGTCGAACGTGGGCCAGGCGTGGGAATGCACACTCCCCTTCTCCTCAATGACCTCCCACAGGTGCTCTGCCAGGTGCGGTGCAAACGGCGCGAGCAGAATAAGAAAGTCGCGCAATATGTCGTGAGGCACGTTCTCAAGTTTTTCAAATGAACCAAGAAATGTCATGAGGGTCGCTACCGCGGTATTGAATTTAAAACGATCACCATCATTCTGTATCTTGACCGCCGCCCTGGCGATCTCCTTGACGAGCACTGGCCGCTCGAGCGGCGCCGCGCCAACGTTGCGTGTGACAAAGCGTTCGACCCTATCAAGAAACCTGCGCATCGAGGCGACGCCCTCGAGATTCCATGGGTAGCTCCCCGGCTCGTTATACGGCCCGATAAAGGCAAGATAGATGCGCACCGCATCGGCGCCAAACTTGAGGACAAAGTCATCGGGGTTGATAACATTACCCTTAGACTTGCTCATCTTGGTCCCGTCTGGGCCGAGGATGAGTCCGCGATTAAACCGTTCGACAAAAGGTTCATCGATGTCCACGAGCGCGAGATCGTGCAAGGCCTTGGTAAAGAAGCGCGCGTAGAGGAGGTGCATCGTAGTGTGTTCACTGCCGCCCGAGTAGCGATTGACGGGCAACCACTTCTTCATAAGAGTGGTGTCAGAGAATGCATGCTCATTCTGGCTGTCGAGGTACCGCATAAAATACCAGGATGAGTCCACAAACGTGTCGAGCGTGTCGTACTCGGGAGTCCACCCCTCGCCGAAGATCTTGGTCACGCGCTCCTGCAATTCGCGTGAGGAGGCGAGGGGCGACGCCTTGCCTGTCGGGGCGAAGTCAACATCAGTGGGGAGCAGCCACGGCAGACGCTCGGCCGGCACCGCGTGCGGCTTCCCCTCCGGATCATACACGATCGGGATCGGGCACCCCCAGTACCGCTGGCGCGAGACGCTCCAGTCACGCAAACGGTATTGCGTGGCGCGCTCGCCCCCAACCGCCTCAACGATATCCCACATCGCCTCCTGGCTTGATCGGCCATCAAAGCTCCCTGAGTTTTGAAGTGTGCCCGTCACGGCATGGGGCGTCTGGTTCCCTCCCGACACCACCACCCGTATCGGCAGATCAAATCTCTGGGCAAACTCGTAGTCCCGCTCATCGTGGGCCGGTACCGCCATGACGGCGCCGGTGCCATAGGAGCCGAGCACGTAGTCGGCCACGTAGATGGGGATCTCTTCCTTGGTCGCGGGGTTGATGGCCATGACCCCTTCGAGTTTGACGCCGGTTTTCTCCTTATTTTCGCTCCGCTCGCGCTCTGTCTTAGCGGCGGTCGTGCTCACGTATGCCTGCACCTCTTGTGCATTCGCGATGTCCGGTAGCAATGCTGTAACTAGCGGGTGCTCGGGGGCGAGCACGACATACGTCGCACCAAATATAGTGTCCGGACGAGTGGTGAAAACCTCAATAGATACGGCCTCATTTGGGACAAGGTTTAACCTTGTCGAAGGAGCGAGGTCGAACGTTAGTTTCGCACCTTCGCTCTTGCCGATCCATGCCCGCTGGGCCTCCTTGATCTCTTCTCGCCAGGGGAGCGTCTCCAGACCGTCGAGGAGTCGCTCGGCGTACTCGGTAATTTTCAGGAACCATTGCGTCAGCCGCTTCTCCTCGACCGTCGTGCCGCAACGCTCGCAGGCACCATCGATCACCTGCTCGTTGGCGAGCACCGTCATATCGGTCGGACACCACTTCACTGATGCTTCGCGTCGCTCGGCGAACCCGTGTTCAAAGAGTTTGCTAAAGAGCCACTGCGTCCATTGGTAGTAGCCCGGATCGCACGCCACGACCTCCTTACTCCAGTCGAACGACGCGCCCATGCTCCTGAGCTGGCTACGCATGCGCTCGATATTTTTATACGTCCACTCTCGAGGATCGAGCCCGTGCTTGATCGCGGCTCGTTCAGCCGGGAGCCCAAACGCGTCGAAGCCTATCGGGAACAAGACGTTCTTACCGCGTGCGCGTAGCATCCGCGCATAGATGTCGGTCACCGAGAAGGCGTACCAGTGACCAATATGGAGATCGCCAGAGGGATACGGGAACTCACACAAGAGATAGTAGGGCTCTCTTGAGTCGTTGGTGAGATCGGTCTCATACAGCGTGAGGCTCTCCCACTTTTCCTGGGCCTTTTTTTCTATGGCTGAATGGTCGTATGCCACGGTCGGGTCCGCATTATACCATTTCTCCTCGGCGGCGGTTCCGGCGTTACCAGTGCAGAAAGACCATCACATCACCATCCTGCACCACATAGTCCTTCCCTTCAGTCCGCACCTTGGCCTGCTCGCGTGCGGCGGCATAGCTGCCGGCGGCAAGCAGATCCGCAGTCGCGACAACCTCGGCACGAATAAACTTCTCCAGGAAGTCGTTGTGGATCGCGGCGCCAGCAGTTGGTGCCGTGCTCCCTTGCGTGATCGTCCAGGCGCGCGTCTCGTCCGTACCGGTGGTGAAAAACGAAATTAAATTGAGCGTTTTGTACGACTTGCGAATAAGATCGGTGAGACCATCCTCGTGCACGCCAAGCTCTTGGCGGAAGCTTGCGCGATCTTCGTCGGCGACATCGTTCAACTCTCGCTCCGTTGCGGCGTCGAGATAGACGTATTCACTGCCGAACGACGCGATGATGTCGAGCGCACGCTCGGCTCGCCCGTCTGTAAGCTCGTCGAGATTGTGCCCCCCACTCTTTTTGTTCAAGCCATAGAGAATCGGCTTCATGGTGAGGAGATTTAAATATGCGATTCGCTTCTTCTCCTCGGGAGTGAGGTTTGCATGGAGCGCGAGCTTCCCCTCGGCGAATCCTTGCTCGAGCTTCTTCAGCACGTCGTCCTCCTCCTTGGCACCCTTCACGTTGGTTTGGATATCGCGCACAAGCTTGTCGCGGCGCTTGCGCACCTGCTCTGCATCAGCGAGTACGAGTTCGAGATTGGTAACCTCAATATCTTTATAGGGTTCTATCTGCTCATCGACGTGCGTGATGTTCGTGTCGTCGAAGAATCGCACGAGCTCCAAGATCGCGTCGGTCTCGCGAATGTTGGCCAAGAATTGATTGCCGAGACCTTCGCCCTGCGAGGCACCCTTGACGAGCCCCGCGATGTCGACAAACTCTATGGCCGCCGGGATAGTCTTCTCGCTTTTTGAAAACGAGGTCAGGGCGGCAAGGCGTTCGTCAGGCACGCCCACGACTCCAACAGAAGGGTCGATGGTACAAAACGGATAGTTCTCGCACGGCACCGACGCTTTGGTGAGTGCATTAAAAAGCGTGGACTTCCCCACGTTGGGCAACCCGACAATCCCAATCTTCAGCATATGAGCTTCTATGGCTCCAAGAATACCACGCATTGCGCGTATGCTACTATCGCTGGATGCAACGCGTACTTGTCTCGGGGGCACTTGCCTATGATCGGATCATGGACTTCCCGGGCAGGTTCCGAGAGCACCTCCTGCCGGACAAGCTACACGCACTGAGTGTCAGCTTCACTGTATCACCACCCGTCGAGCAGTTTGGCGGCCCTGCGGGCAACATTGCCTACACACTGTCTCTGTTAGAGGCAGAGAGCGAGATTGTGAGCAGTGCGGGCTCGGACTTTGCTCGTTATAGCGCACATTTGCGCGACACGGGCATCGATACTGAGTCGATCCAGATCTCCAGCGATACCCCAACGGCAAGCGCATACATCATCACTGACCAGGACGATAACCAGATCGCCGCATTCTCATCAGGCGCGGGAGATCGGGCGTACACTATGGCAATAGATCCGCACTCATTCGCGCTTGCGATAGCGAGCCCCGGCTGTCTTGACGACATGGTGGCCATGCCGAGGCTCTTCCGCGAGAGCGGCGTGCCCTTTTTTTACGACCCGTGGCAACGGATCCCCACGCTCTCACGGGAGCAGCTCATAGACGGCATCACTGGAGCCGAGGCCGTCTTCGTCAACGATTATGAAATGAAGCTCATCGAGGAGCGAACGGGGTTGGATGAGAAGACTCTTTTAGAAAAGACCGAGGCGTTGGTGATAACGCTTGGCGCCGAGGGCTCACGCATCATCACACACGAGGGAGCGAAGGAGGTAGCACCCGCCGTGGTCGCGGACGCGATCGACCCTACGGGTGCGGGCGATGCGTATCGCGCTGGCTTTTTAAAGGGCCGCCTCGCCTCCCTATCACTCGAGGCGTGTGGCAAGTTGGGCGGCGTTTCTGCGGCATATGCCGTCGAGAAGTATGGCACCCAAAATCACACATTCACCCTCGACGAGTTCCGTCTTCGCTACACGCGCGCCCACGGCGAAGATTGCCCAATTTAGGTATACTGAAACTCATATGAAAAATGACATCAAGGATATTTCGCTCGCTGAGACGGGCGCACAACGCATCGCATGGGCCGCCCAGGATATGCCGGTACTACGCACCGTGCGTGAGCAGTTTATAAAGGACCAGCCGCTCAAGGGTCATCGTCTCGCTGCCTGTTTGCACGTCACCGCTGAAACGGCCAATCTCATGATCGCGCTCAAGGCGGGCGGCGCTGAGGTCGCGTTATGCGCCTCGAACCCTCTCTATACCCAAGATGACGTAGCGGCGAGCTTGGTTAAAGATCACGGCATCTCCGTCTTCGCTATCAAAGGCGAGGACCACGACACCTTTTTCAAGCACCTTGAGGCCGTCATTGCAACCAAGCCAGACCTCACTATGGACGACGGCGCAGACCTCGTATCCACGATTCATGCGAAGCACCCTGACCTCCTTGCAAACCTCAATGGCGGCACCGAGGAGACAACGACTGGCGTCATTCGACTGCGTGCCATGGCCAAGGATGGCGCCCTCAAGATGCCCGTCGTCGCAGTCAACGATGCGAAGACCAAAAACATGTTCGACAACCGCTACGGCACCGGCCAATCAACGCTTGACGGTATTATTCGAGCGACCGACGTGCTCCTGGCGGGTAAAACCTTTGTGGTTGCCGGCTATGGCTGGTGCGGCAAAGGGTTAGCTATGCGAGCTCGGGGGATGGGTGCAAACGTGATAGTGACCGAGATCGACGCCGTCAAGGCACTTGAGGCGGCCATGGATGGGTTTCGTGTCATGCAGATGACCGACGCTGCGGCTATTGGCGATATCTTTTGCACCGTCACCGGTGACACGAATGTCATTACTGTCGAGCATTTCAAGAAGATGCGGGACGGAGCGATGGTTGCCAACTCTGGACACTTTGACGTCGAGGTAGACATCAAGGGGCTCGCGAGTAGTGCGAGCAGTGTGCGTAAAGGCGTGCGCAATTTTGTCGACGAATACACCCTCGATGGGAAGCGTATCTACGTACTCGCGGAGGGCCGCCTGGTGAACCTAGCGGCAGCCGATGGCCACCCCGCCTCGGTGATGGACATGAGCTTCTCGACGCAAGGCCTCGCGTGTGTATGGATGGCACAGAATGATCTCGCGCCAGAGGTCTACGATGTGCCAGGCGAGACCGAAGACACCGTCGCAATGCTCAAACTCGCATCAATGAACATCACGATCGACACGCTGACTCCCGCACAGCAAAAGTATCTCTCCAGCTGGCAAGAAGGCACCTAGCGCCGCTCGATAATCTTCACCACCCCCTTATCAGCGTCGACTTCGATCAGATCACCATCGTGCAAGAATTGACTCGCCACTTTAGTGCCGATAATACACGGCTTCTTGAGTTCGCGTGCGACAATCGCCGCGTGGCAGAGCATGCCGCCGGCACTGCCTGCGTCTGTCTTACGTATCTGAGAGAAAGGTTTAATCCATACCATGGCCCCGTTTCTCTCAACTATACGAATTTTATCTGTATCGGGCAACCGCGCTCAGCGGTCGCGCGCGAGTCTGGTGAGCCGAATGGCCTCGAAGGAATAGCGGCCCCCGAGCGCGTGGAAGATGGGGGCGAGCTTGTCATCGGTGGCCCCGGCCAGCACTTCGTGAATCTCATCAAGCACATTCGTTGGCACGAGGTGGATAAAATCGGCGCGCGCGAGTTTACCTATACTCGCAAGCTCCTCCAGGTGCGTAACAATCGTCGACACAGCGAGCCCGCGCTCCTTGGCAACGCTCTTCAGCGTCTTGCCGTCTCGCACCGCTTGCAGGGTCTCGGCAAGCCGGCCCGGCAGACCAACTCCTGTCTTGGCTCTCCCCTTCTTCGTGCGCGACACCTTTCCGTCAAACCACGCACCGCCCATGGCTTTCACAAACTTCTTTTGCATCGTTGCGATTTCGGCCTGCGGCATCTGAGCGAACGCGTCTGTTGCTGCCTCGGAGGCCGCTCGAAAGGTCTTGTCCTTTTCAAGCACCTCGGGGTGCACCTCGAGTGCTCGAGCATTGAGGCCAGTTAAATACACTCCCGAGAGCCGACGCACGCGCGAGAGCGCCACGTAACCTTGACCATATTCAAATGCCTTCGAGAGATCCATAACAGCAGCGTCCATGCTCATGCCCTGACTCTTGTGCACCGTCATGGCGTAGGCCAATCGTAGCGGGATCTGGGCGACACTCGCCTTGACCTTACCTTGCTCCTCGAACTGCCACTCCATCGGCTCGGTTGCGATACGCCTACCGTCCTTTGTTTGTACAACGGGCATGCCGTCCGACCCCCAGCCAGCGACGGCACCGAGTGTCCCGTTGACGAACTTGGCTTGTGGTGAATTCTTCGTAAACATCACTGCCGCACCCTCCTTGAGCTCAAGAAGCTCGGGCGAGAGACAGCCGCGCTTCAGCCCCTCAACCAGCGTATCCTTACCCTTGGTTGTCATCCGAAACGTTCGCGACTTGCCAGCGAGTTTGGCGAGCTCAGCAGCGTTAATCATATCGACATCGGCATTATGTGAAAAAAGTTTGGGCATGTCTGCCGGGACGGTATCACGGGCGACCTCGCGTGCGGCCAAACTCTCGTGGTGTAGTGCCTCAACCGTGCCTGAGCGTATCGCCGAAAGCACTTCGAGAAAGGCGCTGTCGTCTTGACGAAACTGCTCGGTGAGATAGCACGTGAGCAGATGGAACTCGCGCCACGTAGCTGATTCATAGGCAAATGATAGCTCTCGTGCGCGCGAGACTGGCGGGAGCTGAAAAAAATCCCCGACCAACACCACGACGAGACCCCCGAAGGGCGTATCGACACGTCGCACTTCCCGGCAGACCGCGTCGACCATTTCAAACGTTGCCGCGGAGAGCATCGAGATCTCCTCGATAATCAGTACCTTCGCCTTCCCGATCCTCCGCGCAATGTGTTCTTTGCTCGCAATACGATCAACATCAGCTGGAGACAGAGACTCTGCAATACCGATGCCGCTCCACGAGTGCAACGTCATACCGCCGACGTGCGTCGCGGCGATGCCGGTTGCGGCCGTAATCGACGGCTCGATGCCCGACGCGCGTAGCCACGCCACAAACTCGTTGATGGCGTGTGTTTTGCCACTCCCCGGTTCTCCGGTAAGAAATACGTTTGCACCAGTTTTTAGTACCACCAGTGCCTCTCCTTGTGTCATCTCCCTACTCTAGCAGATGTCGAAACTCGTACCTGACGACCGTGTGGTGTATAATGTGTTGATTATGCGACGTTTGACGGGATCTGTGTATCATGCGTAATGGATTAAAGATTCTCATCATCGCAGACGCCTGGGCCAACCTGGCTCTGGGCATGATCGGACCCATCTACGCCATTTTCGTCGGCCAAATAGGCGGCGACATTCTTGATGTAGGCTGAGCATACTTCACGTTCACCTTCACGTCGGGGGTGGTGCTCTATCTCATTAGCACATGGGAAGACAAAGTGCGCTACAAGGAGCGTCTGGTCGTCATAGGCTACGGCGTGAGCACACTCGGATGCTTCCTATACCTGTTCACTATCACTCAACTAATGCTGCTTATCACACAGGTGGTGCTCGGTGTCGGTGTCGCGTTAGTAAGTCCAGCATTTGACGCTCTGTATGCACACTTCGTAAAGACGAAGGAGGAGGCATTAGACTGGGGCGCGTGGGAGGCAATGGGTACATGGTGGCGGCTGTGTCTTCAATACTTGGGAGCGTGGTTGTAGATGTGTACGGATTCTACTATTTGTTCGTATTTATGTTTATCGCCTCGCTGTTGGGCACCATCGCTTCGTCTCTTCTGTTCCGCGATAGAGAGTATCCCTTCGCCACAACACTGCGCACCGACGCTGGCAGCAATATACACTAACGTGCCGCCTGCTGGCTTACTGTCCGCGATTCCCGAAGAAATTGAGTATCGCGTGATATGTGTTGTACGTGCTGTCCTTGATGGCGTTCAGCACCGTAGAGCCGAGCGTCGGTGGCGCTACGGGCGCCGAGGCGACCGTGAGGTTGAGCACACGACAGTGACTCGCCATGTCTGTGAGCGCCGTCCCATTCACGATAGCTACACAGGCCTCGGCCGCGTAGGTGCCCGGTGCCGCCTGAGGCACAACCCACCCCGTAAACAATCGTTGCGGCGCTCCTGGTTTTAACAACGCCTGCGAGGGTATCTCTACGACGTGCTCCCACGACCCATCGCTTTGTTCATCAACCCACAATCGCACAGAGAACGTCGTGGCGGTATTGGACCCAGCGTTACGTACCAAGAGACTGAACCCCAGGGGGCTCTGTGCGGCAACTGGCGTAGCTGCCTTCCCCGATGACAACGAAAGCTCCTCTATGAAGAGATCATTGCGCGCGCTTGAGCGCGCCCTTGGTTGTGGCGTCGGCGTAACGTCACCAGAGCTACCAGCACCTGAGCGCGCGCCGGTGGTGGCAGACCCGGTGTCCGTCGTGGTCGGTGGCTCGCCGGCCGCATCGTTGGTGACCGTCGGGGGCGGCGTGACGGCCGTGCCGTCCGCTCTCGGTGATGACGGTGGAGGTTCATCAGGCGGTGGTTCTGTATCGGCCGGTGGCGACTCGGGCGCTGGCGGCGGAGGTGTTACATCTGGAGATGGCCCATCTGGTTGCGGCGGTTCTGCCGGTGGCGGGTCTGCGGGTGCATCGCGCGCCGTGCTCTCGCGCGTAACCTTAATGGTTGCGTATTGCGCATCCATGGACGTAACCTCCAGCGTTATCCCGCGGGCCGCATCGTGGAATGCGTGCCCTGGTGTAAACACGACAGGAGAACCAATGCTACGTGTCGGGATCAGCGTATCCATATCATAGGAGAAATAACTGGGCTGCATTCTCACGTACACGCCCGGTGCTACCGTCCCGCTCCCGCTCCCGCCCACGTCGCTCTGGGGTAGCCCATCGAATCCAACTGGCCGACGATATTCGGCGAAGAGGAAGCCTCCGTGCGGTACGGGCATACGCAGCTCCTTGATCCCGCTCGAAGGCGTTTCAAGCACATCAAGCGTATAGGTGCCAGAGGAGTTGGCCACGGCAACCTGCCCACTCGAGAGTACCCCCATCTTCTCCCGGTGATAGCTACTCAGATCTCTCAAATAGGACCCCATAACATCCGTGGTGTCTTCGTAGCGACCCGTCCAACAACCGTCCGCCTGCGGATCGCGCACGTCGGTGCTAAAATAGAGTCCACCCGAGCAACGAGAGCTCCCCGCGTGCCCTAGATGCCACAGCTTATGGCCAAGTTCGTGCACAATGTCGGGCACCGTGAGCTTATCACCACGGTGCGCCGAGATAGGGACAAACGAGACAGTGCCCTCCTGTGTCTGGGCGATGTAACCACTCTCCCCAGCCGTGCCGACTCCGTACAGGAGTACAACAACTGCATCTCGACCAGAGAAGTTGACGTCCGCGTCCGCAACACTCACGAGATCCTTCATCAGCTTTGGATAATTGATGTCATAGCCGAGGCCGCCGTTGAGAAAGCGTCCTGCATAGTCCGCGAGATTGCCTGGCACCGTAAACCATCCATAGACCTCCCCAGTGATCTTCGACTTGCCGTAGGTGTTGTCTTGGATGAATGTGTTCACTGAGCGCTCACGGGTGTACATCATCTGCTCGACATAGTCTTTGGTGAACGGTCGGTTCTTGTCCTTCCAATCCTGAAAGTCAACAAGGAGCACGGGGATGTTGTAGCTCGATTTGAGCGATGGGCGTTGTGGCACTGCAATCGTAATGGGGTTTGATGGCGGCGACTCATGCCCCGCCCAGTCGACGGCGGTGACCGTGTAGGTGTAGGTTGCGCCAGCCTCAGGCCACCGCGTGTCGTTGGCATTCAACGTTTTCCACCCGGTGCTCAGGAGTACGCCATCACGATAGACATGATATTCCTTGATCCCCGCACCAGCGTCGGCTGGCGCGCCATAAGAGAAATTGACGGAGTAATACACCTTGCCGCTTGGGCGAAGATTCTGCGGGGCGCTTGGTCCCTCGCTCGATGCGACGGCAGCGAGCCCATAACTTGAGGCAAGTTGCTCGAATGGCGCGAAAAGTGCCTCAAGACCTCCCCAAAAGATGAGCGGCGTGGTCACTGTCGCGGCCTGCGTCGATTGTGGAGTAAGAAGGACGAGACACAGCAGACCCGCTACCGTGACCGCCCTGCTCACGTGCGCTCTCATGCACCCAATTCTAACACGCACGCTGTGGCCGCACGGTCTATACGTCCCAGGTAAACCCGCGACCGAAGTGCCCCCACGTGCAGGTATCAGCGAATTTGACCGTGTCGAGCTTGAGGGCCTTTTTGATGCCGAGCGGTGTCAGGTCGTATCCGGTGATCTGCTCTTCGACACCGTCGATAACTGCAACGGCCATGACAGGCTCCGGTTTGCCAATCGCATAGGCAAGTTTGGTATGCACGGTCTTCGCCTTGCGCGCGCGGAGCAGATCGACCGCACTGCGCCGGCACATGTAGGCACCCGAGCGGTCTACCTTGGTGTAATCCTTGCCCGAGAACGAGCCTCCGCCAATGGCGATCTCCGGGCCATAGTTATCCACGATGAGCTTACGACCCGAGAGGCCAGTGTCGGCATCGAATCCACCCTGCGTCCACTCTCCCGCGACGTTGAGCAGGTACTCCTTTGCGTCGATCTCCTTCTTGACGAGTGGCAAGAGGTCCACATTTTTGCTGTTCTGGAAGCTGGCGATAGCCACGGTTACCACGCCATCTTCGACCGTTACCTGTGTCTTGCCGTCAAACGGATACACCTCATAAATCTTCTGGCACAGGGTGCGCGCGAGCTCATATTCGAGTGGCATGAGGGTCTCGGTCTCGCTGGTCGCATAGCCCTTCATGATGCCCTGATCGCCGGCGCCTCCGGTGTCGACGCCGCGACCAATCTCCCTACTTTGCTGTGCAATGTTCTCAATCACCTTGTATTCGGCACCGACGATCCCCCGCACAATACCGACAATGTCCGGCTTCGCCGAGGAGGTAACCTCGCCATTAATCGTGATGAGGTTGTGGCCGCCCATAATCTCGACGGCGACACGACTCTGTGGATCGCCTGCGAGATACGCGTCGAGTAAGCTGTCAGCAATAAAGTCACAACGCTTATCCGGGTGGCCCGGGCTCACAAATTCTGCAGTTCTAATCATGATATGTCATCAATAACGTACTCACGTGAATAATAAGAAAAGACGTGTGCCGCGTGAGCGGCGTACCGGCGTATCTTTCCCGAGCGGGTTGGAGTTGGCACACTTACGAGGAAGTTCCTCAGTGCTGCCGGCAGGTCATAAAGCCAATTCTCTCACTGCCTCTTGATACAACTTGCTCAAGTTGTAGGACTATCCTAGCACATAAAAATCGATGCGACCGGAGTATCACGCCTTCGCGCGGTGCGCACGAATCCATCCCCATAGCACGATCCCAATCGTGATAAGTACGAACAGCTTCCCGAAGGGATAGATGCCCTTTTCATAGCCCAGCGGCGGGCCACTCATAATAAACCCAATGCCAGAGCTCATCGGGTAGATCAGTAGATCAAGCAAGACGACGATGGGGACGTAATAGAGAGTGAACTTCAGCCACCTATGAAACGTTTCTGCATTTGCTAAGAGGAGCACGATGGCCACGACCAACATCATCGCACCCAAGTCGATAAGGGGCCAACCGAGAGTCCCCACGTAAGGCGAATTGCAAAACACGCCCCAATCATCAACACTGTTCTTGCAAGTGCCTATTGAAAGATGAAGAAACCAGACTCCGCGAAAGTACTGGCCAGCCAAATACGTAACCCCAGCAAGCACAAAGACGAGGGCTTTCTTGTGTGCGAGCGTCATATCAATTCTCGCAACTCACTCAGCATAGAGAGGATGGCCTCGGCTTGATCGGGTGGCATGTCGAGCGTGGTGCTGCGCCCGCGCTCCTGCGAGCGCAGATAGAGCGATACGTCTTTCTGTACATCTTTCTCGATCTTGTCGATGAGTTTCAGGGTCTGCTTCGTGTTCGACCGATGTATGGTGAGCTGTCGCACGAGCTCTCGCAGACGCGCCATGAGCTGGTGATTTTGTCGCGCCGAGAGCGGCAGAGTGGCCAGCGGGTCGGTGCCCGGAGCCGATGACACGACCGTGAAGTCGGGCATGCCGTCGCCGGTCACGTCGACCGCTGGAGCGGTCGAGGATCCGTTCACCACCGAGAGCATGATCGTCGAGTGGTAGGTAGTCGGGATTCTCGTAAAGGTCTCACTCGCCGTCACCGTACTATGACTATCCAGCGTATCAATAGTGAGTGTCGTGGGGCCACTTGCGTACCCCACCGCGCTCACCTCGTAGGTGCCGCTCTTTGGCACCTGTATATACTGCTCGTTGCCTACGGTCTGTACCGAGCTACCGGGGATATCGCGCTTGATCCCGGCGAAGTCTGTACCCGGCATGGGTACCACGCCGGTCTGCCTGCCACTCGCGTCGGTAACGACGGTGTTCACGGGCGAATGCGAGCTGATCCGCAGAGTAAGCGGATTAGTCCCTTCGGTAGGCCTGGTTAGAGAGATGTAGGCCTCGTCACGCGGGTTCGACCCGCTGAGAATGTCTGCAATAACGTTCTGTATAGGCGCGCTTGAAAAAAGATTTTGATGGATAATATGTCCCTTCCCATCTTCTTGATACCTCGAAGCATTGAAGTAAAAATCTCTTCCCCACCTCCAGCCGCACTGCCCGTCACGACCGTGCCATCACCGTCCTGAGTCTCTGTCAGCGTATGCGAGATCGCGGGAGTAGATGCACAGGCATCCTCGCTCAGGGCGATGACGAACGTAAGACTCGAGCACATGATCCGCGACGAGCCGGTGGTGTATGACAACGCTTTGACGGTGTTTTGCCCCCACCCTGCAATGGTGCTGACCACAAGACCCCAGGGCTGCACCCACGAGTCGAGTGCCGCATGCGTCGCGGACGCTTTGTCGATCAGTGTCTGAGAGAGCGCTTGTGGAGTTATGAGTGCGCCTGCATGTCCGAGCTTCGCGTCCAACTGCGCCGCGTCTGTAAGAAAGCGGGCGAGCGCGTTCTGCGTGGTCAGCGTACTCCCATAGTTCGACGCGAGGGTCTGTGTGAGCGTGCCACTCGAGTCGAACGACACGACAGGATCAGACACGTGAGCGAAATAGGCAGTGCTCGGTAAGAGACCGTAGGCTCCGGGTAACGTATCGGCCACTGCACGCGCACCGTGCGCGTCAATGACCATGCCCATCCCGGCTTCCTGCTCATCGCCATGGAGCATCGCCGCGATATCACTGGGTGTCCCGAGCTGGGGCGTGCCGACCATGATGATATGGTCGATATATTTCGGCGCGTCGGCACCGAACGATATCGCGGCGGCCTTCGCGAGCAAACCGCCATCGCTGTGCGCCACAAGGGTCACCCGCCCCGTGGGTGACGACGACGCCATAGCGATGATCGTATCCTTGAGGTACACCTGCTTGATCGTGCCGTCTGGCATCATGGTGGTGGTGCCATTATTTACGATATCGCGCACATCATAGCGCCAATCATAGGGATAGGACTGCCAGTGCTGGAACTTGAAGGTGCTCGACGCCACAAGCGTGTCGAGATAGGTAGTGAAGCTCTTGTACACATCGAGATTCTTGCCGAAGGTGTTCGCAATCTTGGTCGCGAGCGGGTTGTGCTCTTGGATTGTACCGATAATGTCCTTGGTGTAGAGCGGGTATTTGCTCGTCCCGTCGGCGTTCATCTTGAGATAGGGAATGTCAGTGAACACGTCGGGCTCCCAGACCTGATGTTCTCTATGTAATACGTCCCGATAGTAGAGTCGACTGCCCTCGAAGCCGGGCAAGAAGAGCACGTCTGACGGGCACCCGGTTTCGCGACACGGGAGATACGCCTGGTTGATGAGCACGGCAGGAATCGTTTCTGCCGCATTACTTTTCACCTGTGTACCATTCGGCTCGGGCGATAGACCTGCGAGCCCGATCTCGACTGGCCGATAGCCGTTCGGCCAGGTCGTAAAGGTGAAGCCCATCAGGCGTGTGAAGGTGTGGAAAAGGCCGTCTGAACAATATGTCTCGATCGGTATCGGTAAAGAAATACTTCTGCATGCTCGTCCGGCAGTCGAACTTTTCAGTGCTATAGGGGGAATAAGGATCAAGACAGATCACCCACGGTGTTTTCGCTACGTTACTCGCCTGCGGATCTCGAATAGTAAAGGTGATGTACGCCGGCTCGCCGAGGAGATAGATGTTACCGATGCTCCCCGAGTTAATCGTGGGTTGTGGCGACATATCACTGGGTGACCCTTTCATGATGCCACTCGCATCGAGCTGTGCGTACGTCGAGATGATGGCGTTCGCACGCCCTGGGAGCACCAGTGCTCCGGCGGTGATAAGGAGTATGCCAACGCCGAAGAGCTTGGTGTGGGACATGTTGGTATGCTACACCGTGTGTACTCAGTGCGCAATAATCTTTGACTCAGTGCAAGAGTGTGGCGCCCGTCACGAACGAGTCGTGCACCCAGGGGATCTGTGCGAAGAACGGACCGAACACGCCGAGCGCGATTGTTGCGATAATCGCCGAGCCGATAAAGAATCCTATGCCGTACACGATACCCACCGAGAACATACGCCGTAGCGAATTCTGCCGCGCGAGTTGGTTGTTAATCTACTCGAGATGTTCGACAACCGCCCGGTATTCCTCAGGACTCATGGCATCAAGTATACCGTAGCGCGCACGCCGCTACGCGCTACTTCCCCAGGTCGGCCGCCTGTAATGGACTTTGAATTTCTGGTGGCTCCATCTTGATAGCACCAAACTGCTTCTCGTAGTTTTCCAACTGGGTGCTCATCCACAGGGCAATGCTCTTCATGATCTGTGGCGTGGTCGCAAATGAGTCGAGACTATTGCCCGACGTGAGGATGAAGGTGAAGACTTCTTTGTTGTAGGCGCCAATGGCACCGTCACAAAACTTTTTGGGTAGCTGGTCGAGATCTACTTTGGTGGGATCAATCATATGCAGGCAGTGTACAGCATGGCGCCACTTTGGCGAATCGAGCGGGTATACTAGGTACATGTCCACCGACGACTTGAAACAGCGCCTGGCCAAGGTGCTCCGCGGCGACGTGAGCGATGATCCCGCAACACTAAAGATTTTTAGTCGTGATGCATCGCTCTTCACACGCACGCCATCGCTCATCGTCTACCCAAAGGACGCCAAAGACCTCGCGAGCCTTGTTGACGAGATCGCGCGGGCGCGCGCAGAGGGCCTGGATGTCTCGCTGACCGCGCGTGCGGCGGCGACCGACATGTCGGGAGGCTCCCTCACGACCAGCGTCGTTGTCTCGTTTACCAAATACTTCAACCACATGGGCGAGGTGGGGAGCGACTACGCCATCACCGAGCCGGGCGTATTCTACCGAGACTTCGAGAAGGCAACACTCGAAAAAAACCTGATCCTCCCCTCCTACCCCGCGTCGCGCGAGCTGTGCGCAATGGGCGGCATCGTAGCGAACAATTCTGCAGGTGAACGCACGCTTGAGTACGGACAGACTGAGCGCTACATCGAATCACTTGATGTCGTACTCTCAGACGGCTCACGCGCGACCTTTGGGTCGCTTACGCCAGAAGAGGTCGAGGATAAAAAGAAGCTACCGACCCTTGAGGGCTCGATTTATCGAAATCTCGACCCCCTATTAACAAACAACGCACGGCTCATCGAGGCACACCGACCAAAGGTTTCTAAGAATGCGGCGGGCTACGGGCTGTGGCGTATACGCGACGAACGCACTGGCTCGACAAACCTAGCGAAACTGATTTGCGGCTCGCAGGGCACGCTCGCCCTGTGGACGAGCGCCAAACTGCGATTAATCAAACCGAAGGAGCACCGCGCGATGCTCGTCATCTTCCTGAAGGATCTCAACATCCTACCGACCATTGTGGGGAGGATCCTCCCGTTCAATCCAGAGTCGTTCGAGTCGTATGATAAGCACACCTTTGAGCTTGCGGTCCACTTCCTCCCGCAAATGCTCGAACAGATGGGCTGGGCGAAGGCTGCGCGACTCGGGATAGACTTCCTCCCTGAGACGGCGATGGTCGCCTTTGGGGGCGTGCCAGAGATGTTGCTCATGGCCGAGTTCGCAGAGGACACTCTCGAAGAGGCCGGCCAGAAGGTCGCCGACGCCCGCAGTGCACTCTTCGACCTCGATGTACACACCAAGATCGAGAAGGACGAACGCGAGTCTGAAAAATACTGGATCGTGCGGAGAGAGAGCTTCTCTCTACTGCGAAAAAATCTTACGAACCTCTACCCAGTGCCGTTTATCGATGACTTTGTGGTACCGCCTGAATGCTACCCCACGTTCCTGCCCAAACTCAACGCGCTCCTCGATGTCTATAAGGACCACATGGTGTATACGATTGCGGGACACGTCGGCAATGGCAATTTCCACCTCATTCCCCTTATGGATCTCACCAAGGCGGAGAACCGCAAGATCGTCCTCGAGCTCGCGCCCAAGGTCTACGAACTCGTTATCGCAGAGGGCGGGACCACCACCGGTGAACATAATGATGGCATCATTCGCACCCCTTTTCTCACTATGCTCTTCGGGCCTGACATGGTGAAGCTTTTTGAAGAGACGAAGAGGATCTTCGATCCCCAGAACGTGTTCAATCCGGGTAAAAAAGTCGGCGGCACCTTCGCGGACATTGAACGCGATATGATCACCACCAACAGCCACTAGCGCCAGGTTGCCCGCACCGAGAATTTTGCTACTCTAGAGACTATGAAGCGTGCCTTCGCAATTATTATCGTGGTGTTACTTGCGCTCAGTATGATCGGAGCGCTCATCCCCGCTCTCTTCTACTAGGCGCGGTTCCTAGACTGCCGCGATGATCGGCTGTGCGAACAGTACACTGTTCGCAAATACCAAGAGCGCAACCATAAGGAGAAGGAGTGCCAGAGCCGCCGCAACGTGTCGGAGGTGTCGGCGATGGAACTCGAGTTCCGTCACGTAGACTAGAATAAGCACGATAATAATGCTCAGCACGTAGTAGGCGTACTGCAGTGCGGTTTTTGGTGCCGTGATGAGGTGTTGCCACCACGCGGCTGTGGGGCCTGTGGGTGCCACCAGTCCCGTAGCCTCTGACCCGAGCACGAGGTTGGCTGTGGTGGTCGTGACCGGCGCCGCAGGAGTGACCGTCTCAGTAGACGAGGAGGGAGCACTCGCCGTGGCCAGCGCGAGCTCTGTCGGCGGAATGGTCGATGACGAAAGTGTGACGACTCTGTTTTGTTGCCGTACTGAGGCAGGCGTCCCAAACATTTCTGCCACAAAAAGCGTCGAACGGCCTTCGTAAGTGCCGCGGGCGACCGCGATGCCAATTTGAGTGAAATGCCCATTCAAGACGTTGGCCCGGTGCGTAGGCGAATTCATCCAAGCGCGCTCCACGTCGACCGAGTCGGAGAAGTCGACGGCGAGATTCTCGCCAGCATAGGTAAAGGTATAGCCGGCCTGTTGGAACCAGTACCACGAGTTCTTCCCATCGATGGGTGATGTATGTGCGAAGTAGCCTTTTTCTGCCATATCGTTCGCCTTGGCCTGCGCCGCCGCGGTGAGTGCCGGACTCACGGCGAGCCCGCCGAGCTGATGAGCGACACGATCACCGTTCGTAAGGTCGACGAGGACCGAGGAGATCACCGAGGCGAGTGACGAGCTCTCGAGGAGAAAATGGTCTGCAACGATGAGCCCGAATATGCTGATGATGGCAAACAGCAGGAGCTCGACCACGCCACCGACGACATACGGGACGTTATCACCTTCTTTGTGCTTTCTGAGGTAGGCAAAAGGCTTCATATGCGATGAAATTACTATACCACATGTACAAACGACCCGCTATAGCGGGCTCTTTGCTAGGTAAAATACTGCGTCCGACTGAAAGAAAATTTTGCGCGGGAGCGTATTTGAATGTATAGTTCACAGATAGCGGGTCGCACAAAGGTGCCCCAAGGAGTAGTAGGTGCGGAAGATAAAGTTCTTTATTATAGCCATGTTCGTGCTCTGCCCCACGGCCGTGTACGAACCATACGAACCACGGGCAGTGCCCATCGTCGAGCCGATCGTGGTAGCACCAGCCGTCCGCACGGGCGTAGGACGTGACGCGTATCGTCCGGTGGCCGTGTCGCGCAAAACAGTGCTGGCGAGCTACTATGCCATGTGGTTCGACGGACGCAGGACGGCGAACGGAAAGCCGTTCAGCGTCCATGACCCGGGCATGATAGCGTGCCCGTCAGGCAAGATGCTCAACAAACGCCTACGTATCACAAATCCGAAGAACGGGAAGGTGATCTACGGTAGGTGCGACGACATCGGGCCAGACCAGAAGAGGTTCCCAGAGCGCGGACTCGACCTCTCACCGGCCGGGTTCGATGCGCTTGGCATCGACAAAAGAGACGGGCTCGCAACGCTCGTCATGGAGGTGCTCAAATGAGACCACGCCCGAGGGCGCTCGTAGACCACGAGCGCCCTCATTCTTATCCCCACCTTTCTTGCTTTTTATAACGATTCCTGGCATAGTAGTAGCACTCGCAGAGTATAAAACTTCGTTGGGTCGCATAGATCCCCAGGGTGTTGTTTCGGCGAGGTTAATCAGTTAAATCCAATTCATGGACGCATCAACAGATTCAGTACAGGGGAATAAGCTTTATGTCGGCGGCATCCCCTACCGCTCGACAGAAGACGATTTGAAAAAGGCATTTGGCGAGGCCGGATCAGTCGTTTCTGCTAGCATTATTAGTGACCGTATGACCGGTCGCTCACGCGGCTTCGGCTTCGTCGAGATGGCCTCTGAGGCAGAAGCACAGGCCGCGATCGACCGATGGGATGGCAAGGAATTTGACGGGCGTACGCTCTCAGTCTCCTTTGCTCGCCCACAGGGCGAGCGCCCACCTCGTACTGCCGGTGGCTTCGGCGGCGGCAACGGTGGCTACGGTGCACGGGGCGGATACTAATCTCCTCGCGCCTCTCCGGCACAACGCCGCGAGACAGAAAATGCCCGCGCACTAATGTGCGGGCATTTTCTGTTACTATCTCCTGAACAATGCACCCAGACCCTAAAGACGCGGCGTGGCTCCTCGAGGAGAAGTACCACGGCGTCGAGAGCGACGCCTACCGAGCCGACTGCGAGCGGCTCGCCATAGGCGAGCCGCTCGCCTACGTGATCGGCTGGCAACCCTTCCTCGGATTAACAATCCGCGTTGACTCGCATCCCCTCATCCCCCGCCCCGAGACCGAGTGGTGGACGGAACGTATGTTACGTAAAGTTGGCGCGGTTTTTTCTGCGACTGGCTGCCCGAACGACAGTGGGCCCGAAGGAGCAGAAAAGCCGCGCCAGCTTATCGTGCTAGATCTCTGTGCAGGCTCGGGCGCGATCGGCTGTGCCGTGCTCAAATACCTCCCAGATGCCGAGGTCTTTTTTGCTGAGATTGACCCGACACACGAAGCACCGATTCATAAAAATATCCGAGAGAACGGCCTCGATGCCTCGAGAGCTCACGTACTCATCGGCGACCTCTTCGACCCTCTCCCGCCCGACCTCCGCTTCGATCTCGTCGCCTGTAACCCGCCCTACATTCCTAGTGGACGTACACTCGACGCAAGCGTCTCAGACCATGAGCCCCCTCTTGCCATCTTCTCGGGTGCTGACGGCCTCGACCTCATTCGGCGCATTGCCACGGAGCTACCCAATCGCCTCGCTCCTGGTGGCCAGGCCTGGATCGAATGCGACAGCGCGCATGCCGAGGCCGCCCGCACACTCTTTACCTCGCATAGACTCGCGAGCTCACTACACAGTGATCAGTATGCGCAATCTCGCGTTGTCGTTGTATCATAGAGGTAATGTCTGCACAGCCGCTCCAGCTATTCGATTTCCCCATTACGATAGATCCGCATACGGTGATTGTCACTTTCTTTTTGCTCGTGGTGCTGTACTGGGTGATCTACACGATCGTGGCGATATACCACTGGCTTTCATACTCCCATCGCTCCGCGATTATCTTCCCCGCTATTGGCGTCCATTTAATCGTATCGTTCTTGCTGGTGGGCTACGCGATAACAGGGCTCCTATGAGAGAATTTGAACTCGAGCCGGGGGAGCATGTCGTGCGCCAAACCCGCAAGCATTGGTTCCTGTTCGTGGTGGGGTTGATACCGTATGTGATTCTCGCCCTTCTTCCGGCGCTCATCGCACCACTCATGCGACTCGCCCCACCACTCGCGCCCTACGCGCTGTTGCTCGACTTTACTGCACCGCTCTTGCGCGCAACGCTCGGACTCTGGCTCCTCTTAGTGTGGACCGCGGCGTGGGGTGCCTTGACGCGTTACTACCTAAACGCCTGGATCCTGACGAATCAGCGCATTGTTGAGATCAAGCAACGCCGCTACTTCAACCGCGAGGTTTCGAGCGTATTGCTCGACCGCGTACAAGACGTGACCACCGACGTGCGAGGCGTCATCCCCTCACTCCTCGGGATCGGGAGCATCAAGGTGCAGAGTGCCGGCGCAATGAACGAATTCCACATGTTCGGCATACCGCACCCAGAAGAAATGCGCGATTTGATATTGAAATACGTCCCCGAGGAACCCCCCGAAGCAGGTATCTGATACAATGGGTCTCATGGACGAACCGCTTGCTACGGAGCCCTACAAGGGGGTACGAGACTTCTATCCCGCAGACTGGGCGAAGCTCCAGTGGATCTTCACGCGCCTTCGCGAAACGCTCGCGCTCTGGGGGTATGAGGAATATAACGCTTCCCCACTCGAGCGCGCAGAGCTCTACGAGGCCAAGACGTCTGAAGAGATCGTCAATGAACAGACCTACACCTTCGTCGACCGAGGAGAGCGCCGCGTTACCTTGCGGCCAGAGATGACCCCTACTCTGGCGAGGATGGTCGCCGCGAAGCGGCGTGAGCTCGCGCTCCCCCTACGCTGGTTCTCTCTTCCAAACGTATTTCGCTATGAACGTCCACAGCGGGGTCGCCTACGCGAGCACTACCAGCTCAACGTCGACCTCGTGGGCTTACCTGAGGGCGAGGCCGATCTCGAGACGGTGCAGTTGGCACACGCCTTGATGCAGGCCTTTGGCGCAGATGACGCATCGTTTGTCATCAAGATTAATTCGCGCCCCTTGCTTAACGCCGCGTGCAGAGCCGCAGGTCTTGAAGACGACAAGATACAGGATTATCTGCGATTTCTTGACCGCAATGAGAAGATATCACGAGAAGAATTTTTAACAGCAACCGGGACCCTGAGCAGCCAGGACCCACTCTCGATTATCGATACTCCGGACGATCACCGCGACGTCGCGACAGAGAAGGCAAAAGTGCTCGAGCACGTTGCGCGTCTCAAGACAGCGGGAGTAACAAACGCCGTCTTCGCACCTCACGTCACGCGCGGGTTTGATTATTACACCGGCATGGTGTTTGAAGTATTTGATACCGACCCATCGAACGCTCGCTCGCTCTTTGGCGGCGGCCGCTTCGATGGGCTCGTCGCCCTCTTTGGCGGGGAGCCGGTGCCTGCCATAGGGTTCGGTATGGGAGACGTGACGCTCATGGACTTTCTCGAGGCACACGGGCTTGTTCCCGACCATGTCGCGAGCACTACCCAGCTCTATCTTGGTACGCCAGCTCCCGAGGACATCCCCGCCGCCGAGGCATTTGCCGCAACACTGCGCAAGGAGGGTTTGCGCGTCTTTGTGAACCTCACCGAGCGCGCTCTTGGTGACCAGATCAAAGACGCGCTCAAGCGCTCGATCCACCTCTTTGCGGCATACGGTAAGGATGAAGTTGCTAGCGGTTCACTACGCGTTAAGGTACTCGCGACCAGTACTGAATCGACCGTAACGACCGCAGAACTTATACGACTAGTGCGCGCCGAGCGCTAGGGCATGCGGGCCATCACCTTCGACATCGAGTCAATCTCTGATTCTGCCGTGCGCGGTCGCGTTGACGTCAGCGAGCAAGAGCTCACCGTGGTTGGCGTACACGACTCGCTCACCGGCACCTACTCGTCATATCTACAAGAGGATCTCCCGCAACTCTGGCCTGTGCTCGAGGCGGCAGACATGCTCATCGGGTATAATTCGAACACCTTCGATATACCGCTCCTTAATCGCTATTATCCGGGAGACCTAACGCGCCTCCACTCTCTTGATCTACTCGTGGAGGTGCACCGAGCGCTCGGGCGACGCATCCGACTCCAATCGCTCGCCGAAGCAACACTCGGTCGTGGCAAGTCAGGCGACGGATTGAAGGCCGCTGACTGGTGGCGCGAAGGCAAGTATGACAAGGTGCGCGAGTACTGCATCGAGGACGTGCGCATCACGCGAGAGCTCTACGAGTATGCCATCAAGAACGGCTTGTTGAAGTACAAGGATCTACGCACCGTCCGCGACATCAAGCTCGATACTGCACACTGGACAAACGCGAGAGAGAACGGCCCCACGCTGACGCACGCGCTTCCGTTATAATCAAATCCATGAGCTCCTCCCGCACAATACCCATCGCCATTGTTATCGGCGGCATTATCGTGGCGCTCGCAGTGTACGGCTCGCTTCGTAAACAGCCCTCGACGAGCTCGGGGAATGGCAACCCTGCCCTGGTGCGCCCGGTTGATACGAACGACCACATTTTCGGCAACCCGGCCGCCCCGATCATGATCGTCGAATATTCTGACTTTGATTGTGGCTATTGTAAGGCCTTCGAGGCAACAATGCATCAGGTGATCTCAGATGCGGGTGTCAACGGCAGAGTGGCCTGGGTCTTCCGCCAGTTCCCTCTCACTGAGATTCACCCAAATGCGCTTAAGCACGCCGAAGCCGCCGAGTGTGTCGCAAAGACAGGCGGCAACGACGCTTTCTGGGCGTTTGCCGACTCATTGTACGAGAACCAGCCCGCAGACCCCTCACAATATGGTGCCCTGGCGGCGCGCGCAGGAGCGCCGAGCGCGGCCTTCGCGTCTTGCTACAGTAATGCCGCCGCCGAGGTTGACGCCCGTATCAAGGCCGACCGACAGAACGCGCTCGACACGGGCGCGCGCGGCACACCCTACTCGCTCATCGTGATGCCGGGCAAGGCACCGATTGTTCTCGATGGTGCCTATACCGCCGACGCAATCCAACTTATTCTCGATCAAGCAACTGCTCAGTAGTCTCGTCGTCAACGAGCGAGAGCCGGTAGATATCAAACGAGTTCTCGCCCTCAAACATATCAGACGGGTTGGGTAGGAATATCTTGCGGCTCTGCATCTCACGCGTGGCGTCGTTGATCAATCGCCGAAAGACGGCGAACTCGTCTTGTACCTGCGCATAGTCGAGCACGTAGCGGCGCATCTGCGACGACCCGTCCTTGTTCCTCCTTTTCTTACACTCATAGACAATAAACTTCCCGACCGGACGTTCGAACATCTCGGAGACGGTGAAGTAGTTAAAGAGCGCCTGTATGACAAAGAGCGGCTTCTCGGCCCCGCTCTTGCTAAACGCGTCGACGAACTTGTGGTCGACAATATCGACGTAGCCCGGGCGGTCGCGCGATTCGACCACGAGGTCTGATATCGCCTTGAGAGGGAGCGCGTATCCTGGGACGCGCGCAATGCCAGACACCTCTACGCCGAGCACCGTGTGCCTTGGAGCTCGCGCGAGATAGAAGCCGACCGCCTGGAGATAGTCCTTCTCCATCGCGAGTCGCTTCGCCTTCTTGGCGCGCGCTGACGTCGCTCTCCCGAAGTTGATTTCAAAGTCACCAACCGAGCGCAGGTACTCGAGGCCGAGCCGCTTGGCCGTCTCTTTGTCGGCGCCGCTATAATAGTGCTCGAGTGCCACATGCCCCGCACGCCCGATCACCCCAGCCGGATTGCTCGGCGTGTCGTAGATCTTCTCGACGTAGCGCTTGTGCCACGCGAGCGGGTTGCGTAAAAACGCCATGAGACTCGAATGACTCCAGTGCTCTATCGGGAGCCTGCGCCTCTTTGTCGGCCTTCTCCCGCGCCTTGCTCCCACCTTTTTCTTCTTTCCCATGCCCTCAGTGTATCTCTGGGCACCAAGCTACGACACGGCTTGACAGCTCCTACTGTACGTGCTACCATTGCCGTATTCCCAATGTGGCAAATTCACCCCTGAATTAGGACACTCTCACTTTTAATAATACCCAATCGTACGGCCTCTTCACGTGAGGAACGATAGCCGAGGATTCTCCTCGGCTTTTCGTTAATAATACGAACCGCATGGTC
>Ga0210057_1001022_pt1 | contig 43858 bp, 48 predicted proteins | sample CryGeyCG2114_010_2_FD_183968 | JGI IMG/M metagenome (GOLD analysis project Ga0210057, IMG submission 183968) | Groundwater microbial communities from aquifer - Crystal Geyser CG10_big_fil_rev_8/21/14_0.10 (SPAdes) (version 2) | ecosystem: Environmental > Aquatic > Deep subsurface > Groundwater ...
TTGTTATAATAGGGCTTGCTCATTGTCAACGTTCATTCTAACACACCGGGCCCATTAACTCTCCCAGTTTTTTTTGATGAAGCCTTCGCGGCCGGAGAGGGTGCGGTAGGTTTTGTAGCGCCGGGGATGTTTTTCCAATACTCCTGATGGTACTCCTCCGCCTTGTAAAACTCTTTTGTGGGCAGAATTTCCGTCACAATTGGCTTTCATGAAATTATCTTAGCACTTAGGGTACAATGCGCTCAATGACTATGAGCGTCCGCCAGTTAATAACTGCAGTGTTTTTAATTCTGCTTGTCCCCGTGACGATGCTGACTCTCGGCTCAGCTGAAAGTCAGCTCTTTGATGGGGGGAGCGTACTCCCCCGGCAAACTCCAGAAACAGGCGCGCTTGGAGCAAAAGACGAGGGTGGTTATAAGACAGAGTGGTTTGTCGTTGAGGATGCCTCGGTGGCGAGGCTTGTTCCCAACTTTGAGAGCTCCCGCAGAGCAAGTGAGGCGCAAGAGGTGTCCAAATGTCGCCTGCTCACAAGCGGCGGCTTTTACAATGAGGCAGGTGGCCCGATTGGATATTTTCAAACAAGCGGAGAAGTGTTGGGGAAATTTGAGAAAAACCGGCTTTTTGACGGCGTCCTAAGCGTCAACGAGCTGGGGGTCCCAAGAATAACGCGCGAGGTGCCCCGTGACCCTCTTCGCTTTGGGTTTCAGGCGGGGCCTGTTTTGATTGAGAATGGGCAGAGTACCAAGCTTAATTTGAAAAGTGATAAAAATGCAAGAAGAATTATTGCTGTAACTACCGGAGAAAATAAGTTGATATTAATGGCTATTTATGATCCCAAAACCGTGTTTAACGGCCCTATGTTGTCAGCCTTGCAGGATATTTTGGAAAGTTTTCAGAAAGATAACGGAGTTATCATAGCCGATGCCATTAATTTGGACGGGGGTACAGCTTCAGCCTTCTTGACGGAAACCGTCAATTTGACAGAACTGTCCCCCGTTGGTTCCTTCCTGTGCGCGAGATAACACTTCCTTTTACCGTTTTTATACGAGATCCCAGATGAGGGAATCCTCACTGGGGAGAACCGTACTGTAAAGGGTTATCTCCATTGTGGAAACTCCCCCCGCAAACACCGCATTGTAGCTTGCTATTAGTTTGGCTCCGGAAGCTCGGAGACTTATCCCGATTACTTCCTCTGGGTCAAAGTATCCATATATAAAACGGAAGAGCCGATTTGATGGTAGTGCGATCTCCGCGACTACCCCGTTTGTCTCTGTGACCAGTATGTTAACTGCCTCCATAACTCCGGCAGGTCGCAAGATCAGACGGCTGGAGCTGTCGTCGAACCGCTCCGATTCTGTTGCCACATAATTTTCCAGTGTGGCGGCTTCAATTGCGCCTGAGAGACCCGACCCGCATTTAACTAACCAAGGCGCGGATGAATGGATGACCCTGAGTCGTCTGTTGACTACGAAATTCTCAACCATTTTGACTCCATTTCTGCTATCTGCCAAAGTACAAAGCCTATTGTACTATAAAGCCATTGCAAAACAGCTTTGCAAAACGAAATCTATACCTGAAAACTCGCGGTTGAGCGAGTTTTGTAATGAGTTTTTTGACGATAAGCTTAGTTACGACTCGCCAAGCTCTATATCGTCAAGAATGCAAGGGATGCTCAAGATTGAAGGGGAAATTATTGAGACCAAAAGGATAAAAAATATTTATAAAAAGATCCCCCCCAGAGATGTGACTGAAGCTTTAAATAAGCACATAGAAAACGGCAACAGTCCTTTTGTGGCAGTTATGTCCAAGCAGGACTCGGGATTTAGCTAGTCAGATTTATATATTTCGGTGTCCGGGTGAGATACGGCCCAGGAGAACCAAAATTCCGCAGTAACCGGTGCGGGAGTTCGGCCCCCTTGCTCGTCAACGAAAAGTATCTGCGCCCCCTGACCGGACTCATCCCCCACGACCTCAATCTTTTGTCCGTTAAACTCATCCGTTACTGTTTGCCCCCGGAGCTCACGCACGGGATAAGCTTTTGCTTTTCCGTCAACCACTATTCCCACAATCAGGATTTTATTCGGCAGTCTGTCATCGATCCTTGAAACTGGGAATGCCGGCGACGAGTCCGGACGATCATGCCCTGTGTAGGGATCGCTCAGGTAATTTCTGCCAAAGCCAGTGTCAATTGAGAGCACTTTTGTCCCAGGATTATCAGCTTTCCATTCCCGCCAGAGGGTCATCCGGCTGGGAAGAATGGTTAATTTTTTTCCTTCATGGGGGCCTTTTATCCCAAGCGCTCCCGCCTGATACCAGTATGTTTCGGTTTCGCGGTCATACATCACCATCGCGCTTTCATACAAAGCCCCGGTATTGCCGAAGCTTAGTAACTGCCCTTCGAAACTTCTGTCAAAGACTATGCCACTGCGGCACAAAGGGCAATAAGTGACCACCACATCCTCCCCTCCTATTGTCTCGTTTACTATTTCGTGCCAGTTCATAACTTTAAGGGGATACGCGCGAGCGTCGCCATTAAATTCCACTCCCAGTACCGGATCGTCCGGGCCGAGCCAGTTTTCCGCCTCAGAGGCTGTCTCATATTTGGGATTATCAAGAGGAGGTATGGCGTCACGCTGAACGTCTTGGACTATCCGCGGCCCTCCGCCGTCGCCCGAGCCTAGTCTTTCCCGATTAAAAGCTCCGCGTTGGACAAGAAGTGCTGCCGCGGCGGCAAAAATAACAACTAAAATCACCCGAGTGCCCATTGACTAAGTTTATCAAAAGTGGCAAATTATACGCGGCACTTTTTGTTCATACAAGGAGGAGACAATGGTACACCACGATGGCAGTATAGAGGTTATCTGCGGGTGCATGTTCTCTGGAAAGACTGAGGAATTGATTCGCAGGCTACGTCGTGCAGTTATCGCCCGACAGAAGGTTCAGGTCTTCAAACCAGACCTCGACAACCGCTATGACATCCAGAACATCACCAGCCACAACGGCCAGAATATCGAGGCCAAGCTCGTCGCCAATGCGCGGCAAATCCTTGAAAATCGTGCTGACGGCACCTCGCTCGTCGCGATAGACGAAGCGCAGTTTTTTAATGCAGACATCGTCGAAGTAGTCGAGGTACTTGCCAACAGTGGCATGCGCGTACTGGTAGCCGGCCTAGACACGGATTTTCGGGGAGAACCGTTTGGCTCGATGCCGGAACTCCTATGTCGGGCTGAGGAAGTCACTAAGCTGCATGCCATTTGCGTCATTTGTGGCGAGCCTGCCAGCCGTACTCAGCGATTGTTCAATGGTGGCGTTCCAGTTCCTCGCGAGAGCCAACTTATTCAGGTGGGGGGATACGATCACTATCAGGCACGATGCCCGCGGTGTCACATTGTACCCACAGACAGCTTGTACCCTCCATTGCCTGTTTTGGTCCAAGCCATTTTATGACAATCTAGCATCAATCCCAGAGGTGTGAACCTATCACACCCGCCGGGTGTGATTTGTGTTTGTGTTTTCAATTGACAGGCCCTCTCTCTCAAGAGTAATATAATCTTGATGCGAGGGCCTGTCACAACACTTTCTTCAACGATTTTGTTTTTGGTTATTTTGTTCGCGGGGCTCTTTTTTATTCCGTGGGGCGGAATTGACTGGGGCACGATTAGGCTCGGACAAGAGCAGACGATTACCGTAACCGGTAGCGCAAAGCAAAGCGAGATAAACCAAATAGCCAGTTTCACGGCGTCGGTTACCGCCTTTTCGGCGGGGAAAGACGACGCTGTCGCGGAAGTGAACGAGAAGATGTCGGAGGTGGTGGAGCGCGTTAAACAGTTTGGAGTGCCGGACGGGGACATTAAGACACAGTCAGCCTCGACACGCGAGCAGATAAATTCTTTTCGCGAGGTGCCCACCGATGAGCGCTGGGTGGCCAGTAATTCCCTAAGTATAACTTTGAAGGACGTGGACCGCGCGGGAGAAATGCTTGATTTACTAAACTCCACAGGTGCAAACTCAATAAGCGGGCCGAGCTTCAGAGTTGATGATGCAGACGAAGTTGAAATATCTCTCCTTGAGGATGCAATAGAAAATGCCCGGGAAAAGGCGGAGAAACTCGCGAGTGTCGCGGGGAGGCGTTTGGGGAAAGTGGTGAGCTTGTCGGAGGGGACAGCCAGCAGTCCCCCGATGTTTCGAGGTTTTGCGCTCGAGTCAGCGGCCCTCGGCGCCCCGGTTGAGCCCGGGAGCTCGGAAGTTACCAAAGCTGTCACTGTTACTTTTGAGCTTAAGTAGAGAGCTCGAATTCCTCTCCGTGGCCCGGATAGACCACGGTGCCCCCCGGAAGATTTTTAATTTTTTGAATTGACCCGGCAAGGCCTAAAGGATTTGCGTATCCCAAATCCGTCCTTCCTACTCCACCCTCGGCAAATATCACGTCGCCCACAAAAATTATTCTATCCGGCTCATGAAATAGCGCTATGCTTCCCGGAGTATGCCCGGGAACGCCTATCACCCTGAGGGTTTCCGCTCCAAGGTAAAGCCTGTCTCCGTCTTTAATAAATTGAGCGGGCACGGGCGAGGGGCCCGGGTCAAAGTTGACAAAATGCCGAGTGGTTTCTCTTGTCCTTTTTATGAGAAATAGGTCGTCCCTGTGTGCGAGAAACGGGATTTGATAGGAAAGCATAAGCTCGGTTGCGGCCGCGACGTGGTCAAAATGTCCGTGAGTTGCCACAATTTGCGTGGGGGCAAGGCCGTTGTCTGCTACTTGCCTCTGAATGTAGTCCGCGTCGTCCCCCGGGTCGATAATGACGCATTCCCCTCTTTTTTCCCAGACTAAGTAGCAATTGCTTTTAAGCTGTCCGACCTCCAGCCTTACCAATCTCAGCATCGGCATACGTCTTTCCTTTGAAAGCTCTCACTTTTACCCACTTGTCCGGCTCAAGGGCTTTATAGTGCTCAAAGAAATGTTTTATTTTGGCAAGGGTCGGTTTTGAGACTTCGTTAATATCAATTATTGCCCCAAATTCAGGGTCTATCTTTTCCATGGGCACGGCAATAATTTTGTTGTCAATCCCCTCCTCATCTTCCATCTCAAGAAGCCCAATTGCGTTTATCTCTATCGTAGCCCCCGGCTGTATAGGCAGTTGCGAGAGAAGCACAACATCCAAAGGGTCGCCGTCTTCACCTGTTGTGCCCTGAATATAGCCGTAGTTAAAAGGATAGACAAAAGAGGTGTATAGAAAGCGATCCACCTCAAGTTCGCCCGTTTTTTCATTTACCTCGTATTTTATGCCTCCTCCGGCCTGTATTTCGATAAACGCTTTCATTGGAGAACATTATACATCAAGAGTGGCCGCGGCGGCATGGGTTTGGATAAAGCGCTTTCTCGGGGCCACTTCTTCACCCATGAGCATGGTAAAGAGTTGGTCGGCCGCTTCCGCGTCCTCCACTGTAATTCTTCTGAGAAACCTTGTTGCCGGGTTCATGGTCGTATCCCAAAGCTCTTGGGCATTCATCTCACCAAGACCTTTAAAACGCTGGACCTTTACTTTTTTGTCTTTATGCGCTTTTAAATATTCGTTTTTCTCCTGCTCGCTGAATACGTAATGCTTTTCCTTGCCATGCACGAGCTTAAATAGCGGGGGTACCGCGACATATAAATAGCCGTTTTTGACGATTTCGGGCAAGTGTCTGAAGAAAAAAGTCAGGTAGAGGCTTTTGATGTGCTCCCCGTCCACGTCCGCATCCGCCATGATGATAACCTTGTGATAGCGGAGTTTTTTTGGGTTGAACTCTTCTCCTATGCCCGCGCCGACGGCAACTATGAGGTTTTTGAACTTATCCGATTTTATTATCTGGTCGAGCCTTGCTCTCTCGGTGTTTAAAACTTTCCCAAAAAGAGGCAGTATAGCCTGAAACTTCCTGTCACGACCCTGTTTCGCGCTTCCTCCCGCGCTGTCTCCTTCCACGATATATAGCTCCGCCTGTTTGGGGTCTGTTGTTTGACAATCGGCGAGACGGCCCGGGAGCGAAGCGCCGTCGAGTGCCCCTTTTCTGAGGACCGCGTCTTTTGCGGCGCGAGCGGCGAGCCTTGCCTTTGCCGCAAGCATAACTTTGTCAATTATTTTTTTCGCCTCAGCCGGGTGCTCTTCAAGATAAATATCAAGCTTTTCCTTAACCGCCGCTTGCGTGAACCCCATTATTTCGGGATTATTTAGCTTGGCTTTGGTTTGGCTTTCAAACTGGGCGTTATCGGAGGGCATTTTTATGTACACTATGGCCGTGAGCCCCTCTTTAAGGTCGTCCCCCGTGAAGGAATTTTTTCCGTTTTTCCCCTCGATATTTTTTAACAGGCCATTTTTGCGAGCGTAATCGCCGAGGCTCCTGTTCAGGGCCATTCTGAATCCCGTCACATGAGTTCCCCCGTCCATCGTGTTTATGCCGTTTACATAACCTTTAACGTTTTCGGTATACGTGTCGGTATATTGGATAGCCGCCTCGACGCTGAGGTCGCCGTGAGACTTTGAAAAATATATGACTTCCGATACAGGGGTCTTCCCGCGATTGGCATGCGTGGCCATGGTTTTAATTCCTCCATCGAAATAATAATTTGCCTCCTCCTCCGTTCTTTCATCCATGAAGTGCATGCTGAGCCCGGCCACGAGATATGCCCTGTCGCGAAGTAGCGCTTTTACTTTCCCCGCGTCGTATGCGGTAGTGGTAAATATTTTGTTGTCGGGAATGAATTTAGTTATGGTGCCGGTTTGGCCCCTGCCGGCCTTTACACCGAGCTCTTTCGGAAACCACTTGTCAATCTGGGACTGTGAGGCCATGCCAACCTCTTTCCTTGGGACCCCCCTGTCATACTCTTGGTAATAAGCCTTTTCGTCCCGCAAGACCACTACCAAAAAATATCGTGAAAGGGCATTTACTACCGACGCCCCTACTCCATGGAGCCCTCCCGAAAATTTATAAGCCGCCCCTCCGAATTTACCCCCCGCGTGAAGCCTGGTCATAGTTAACTCAAGGGCGCTCACACCGCTGACGTGCATATCGACGGGTATGCCGCGGCCATTGTCGCGGACCAGCACGGACTCGTCTTTTCCAATCCTCACCCAGACATCTCGCGCGGTACCTGCAAAAAACTCGTCCGCGGAGTTGTCCACTATCTCGCGAAGGGCTTCATGAAGGCCCCTTGTGTCGGTTGACCCGATATACATGCCCGGCCTCTTTCGCACGGGCTCGAGGCCCTCAAGAAGCTGAATGTGAGTGGCGGAATAATCGCTTTTCATCGTGTTATTTTATCCTTTATTCCGAAGACTCACAACAAGGTCCGTGAGCTGAATTTGTATATTTGCGTTTGCCGATATGGCGCTGTGGCAAGAAATTGCCTTTTCCAGAACGAGGGCGGCGTCCCGGCCGGACAACAGTTCTTTATGAGCGCTTGCGGCGATATTTTCTACGAGTTTCAGGGCATCTTCCCGTGTTTTAATATTTGAAATCGTCTCAAACTGCCCGCCTCGGGACAAGCCCAAAAATTTAGTCGTTTTTGTTTTGCGGGGGCCGGGCAGGTGCTCAACGAGTGCCCGAGAGAGAACGGTAGCTGTAAGATGCGCCTTCGAGGCGGAGTGGAGGATGAAGTAGGTCATTTCTCCCGGCTCCTCAAGGGTTTTGAGAAGGGCGTTACTGGCCTCCCGAGATATTGCGCTTATGTCCGCGATGTAGGCCGCGGCGACACTCTTTGTTAGTTTGGCCTCAAGTTTGAGGTCGCGGACGTCACTTATTTTTGAAAGAACAACCTCTCTTTTGTCTTTGATATCATGGTTCTTGATAATGGCGGCAATTCGACCGCGCAGGGCATGTACATTTGTACCTATTAATAAGTAAGCGTGCATTGGCAATTAGTTTACCAGACGCCGGAATTATCATATACTCTAAAAGACATGCCTGCCCAGCGGAGTGCGTTAAGCCCCAATCAAAATTCCTTGGCTGATATACTTTTGGCTCAAGGGGACCTGAGCGCTGAGCGCGCAAAGCAGATTAAACTCGCCCAAGTCCAAAGCGGTAACCCTCAAGAGGTGATAATAAAGGACCAGAACATAGTTTCCGTGGAAGCGCTAGTTCAGGCAAAGGCCAAGCTTTATAACGTGGAGTATGTAGACCTCGCAAACGTCCCCGTAAATCCTCAGGCCATAGGAATTCTCCCGCAGGAGGTGGCAAGGAAATTCAGAGCGTTTCCGGTTTCTGTGGATGTTTCCAAAAAAGAGATTAGACTGGCGATGGCCGAACCGCTTGACCTTGCGGCTATTGAATTTATCGAACAGCGCACGGGTTATCGCGTCAGGCCAATGGCGGCTGTCCCCGAGACAATAGACGCCTACGTCGCGGAGCGGTATTCAACCACACTTTCCCAAGAGGTGACGGCCGCCCTAAAGGACGTCGGCGGAGAGAGAGTTAGGACACTTGACGTGACAAAGCAAACGGGCCTTATACGACAGGAAAAAATAAGCGAGATAGTAACTCACATTCTTGATTTTGCCGTTAGGGCAAGAGCCTCGGATGTTCATATAGAGCCGCTTGAGAGCGGGACGCGAGTGCGCTACAGAATTGACGGAATACTACAGGAGAAGCTGACCATACCCCGCGAGCTCCACGAGGCCCTTGTTTCGAGAATAAAAATTCTCTCAGGCATGAAAATTGACGAGAAGCGGACGCCCCAAGACGGGAGATTTAACTTTAGAAATGCGGACAGCGAAGTGGACCTTAGGGTATCGTCAATTCCTACGGCATGGGGTGAGAAAATTGTAATGAGGCTTCTTAAAAAGACCGGCGGCATACCGGATCTTCCCGAGCTGGGGCTTCGGGGGCGAGCTCTCAAAAACCTGCAGGATGCGATAGCAAGGCCTCACGGAATTATACTTATCTGCGGGCCAACCGGCTCCGGAAAAACGACAACCCTCTATTCCGTAATCCAGCGCCTTAATACAAACAAGGTCAATATAGTAACTCTTGAGGATCCGGTTGAATATAAAATTCAAGGGGTAAACCAGATACAAATAAACCCGGATGTGAAGCTGACTTTTGCCTCGGGCCTCCGCTCTATTCTGCGACAGGACCCGAACATAATACTTGTCGGTGAAGTAAGAGACACCGAGACGGCCGAGCTTGCGGTGCAGTCATCGCTTACCGGCCATCTTGTTTTTTCGACCCTTCACACAAATAACGCGGCGGGAGCCCTTCCCCGCTTAATGGATATGGGCGCGGAGCCCTTTCTCCTTGCTTCCTCAATGACGGCGATTGTGGGCCAGAGGGTACTCAGAAAAATAGATGAAAAGGCAAAAGAGCCTTACAAGCCGGACAAAAAGGTCATAGATGACATGCAAAAGATCCTTGGGAACCTTTGGCCGAAGAAGAGTGAAGTATCCCTGTACCGTGGAATTCCCACGGAAGACAATGACAACTCAGGCTACAAGGGCAGAGTGGCAATTTTTGAGGTGCTACCGGTGACCGAGCGGATAGCCGGAAAAATCCTTGAGCGGGCTTCAGCGGGAGAGATAGAGGAGATTGCAAGGAGTGAAGGGATGATAACGATGAAACAAGACGGATATATGAAAGTTCTTGAGGGAGTAACGACGATAGAGGAGGTTTTGAGAGTTGCACAGGAGTAGCAAATAGGAATATAAATAAGTATGGATATAAATAAGCTTTTGGCACTTGCCATTTCCCGGGGCGCCTCGGACCTGCATTTGATAACGGATTCACCTCCCATTCTTAGAATTAACTCGAGCCTTGTTTTCATAGCCGACGAGGGGGATCTTACTCATGAGGCAATAGAGGCCCATCTTGAGAGGGTGATGACCTCGGAACAACTGGAGATTTTCAGATCCAACAAAGAAATTGATTTTTCTCTGACCTTTTCCGATGAGGCGCGCTTTCGTGTAAACGCCTACACTCAAAAGCGTACATGGGCAGCGGAGTTTCGCGTCATCCCCCTTGAAATTCCAACCATCGAGGAGCTTGGCCTCCCCAATATTGTGAGAAAGTTCACAACGCTGAGGCAGGGATTTGTATTGGTTACGGGGCCCACGGGGCACGGCAAGTCAACTACCTTGGCTTCTGTGCTAAACGAAATAAACTCCACAAGGCAAGCCCATATAGTGACAATAGAGGACCCCATTGAGTTTATATTCAACAGGCGGCAGTCCATTATAAGCCAGAGAGAAATGGGGCTTGATACTCATTCGTGGTCAGTGGCCTTGCGTTCTGTTTTACGCGAAGATCCGGACGTTGTTCTAATAGGGGAAATGCGGGACTATGAGACGATAGCCGCGGCTCTTACAATTGCGGAAACCGGGCATTTGGTATTTGCCACACTTCACACAAACTCCGCCTCGCAGACAATAGACAGGATAGTGGATGTCTTTCCCAGGGAACAGCAGGATCAGGTGAAGCTTCAGCTTTCAAACGTGCTGGAGGCGGTGTTTAGCCAGAGGCTTATTCCCGCGGAAACCGGAGACAGGGTCGTCGCGCATGAGGTGATGACGGCCAGTACTGCCGTGCGCACGTCCGTGAGAGAGGGAAAAACCCATCAGATAGACTCTATTATCCAAACTTCGCGCGAGGCGGACATGAATCTTCTGGAGGACTCTCTGGCTAACTTGGTAAAACAGGGCAAGGTCAGCCCCGCCATGGCCATGGCCTATGCCATTCGTCCCGATCAGCTCTCAAGGCTACTTCGTGGAGAATGAAAAAGTTCAAATATACAGCCCGGGACAGACAGGGGAGGAAAATTTTAGGAGAGGTGGAGGCCGGGAGCATTGAGGCGGCGGCGAGGCTTGTTCGAGGTAGAGGGCTTGTTCTCACGTCCCTTAAAAAAAGCGGTGGAATTTTTAATGTAGGCCTGAAGATAGGGACCGGAGTGAGTGAAGGTGACGTGACAAGCTTCACTCGCCAGCTTGCCACCATGGTCAATGCGGGCCTTCCGATTACCGAGGCGCTTACGATACTCCGGCTTCAAGCAAAGTCCAATTTCCAACCGATTATCATGCAGGTTCTTGCCGACGTCGAGGGCGGAGAAAGTCTCTCCCGCTCAATGAACAATCATCCCAAGGTGTTTTCGCCGACATACATTGCTCTAATTAAAGCCGGTGAGGCAGGAGGAGTGCTTGACACGGTCCTTGCCAGATTGGCGGATAACCTTGAGCGAAGGCAGGAGTTCAAGGGCAAGGTAAAGGGCGCCATGATTTATCCCACCATCATCGTCGTTGGGATATTGGTGGTTTCTGCCATTATGGTTGTATTTGTTGTCCCCCGTCTTAACGAGCTTTATGTGCAGTTCGGTCTTGACCTGCCTTTAACCACGAGGGTTCTCAGTGGGATAGCCGACTTTATACTCGGCTTTTGGTTTATTATCGTGGCTTTGGCGGGTGGAGCCCTTTGGGGCTTTAAAATTTTTAGAAAAACGAAATCCGGCGGAAGGAAAATATCGCGGTTTGTTTTTAGCCTGCCGATTATAGGGGAGCTTCAAAAGGAAATAATACTGGCGGAGTTCACTCGCACCCTTTCTCTCATGATCGCCTCAGGAGTATCAATTCTTGAGGGGCTTCAAATCACGGCGGATGTGGTTTCAAATGTATTGGTAAAAGACGCGGTTTTGGGGGCCAAAAGCCAAATAGAAAAAGGCTTTCCCATTTCCTACTCTTTTGCCCAATATCCGGACATGTTTCCTTACCTTTTGAGCCAGATGGTGTCGGTTGGGGAAGAAACAGGCAAGATGGACGAGGTTCTGGCAAAAGTGTCACACGTATTTGAGGTGAACAGTGAACAAAAAGTGAAGGCCCTCACAACTCTTGTTGAGCCCATTGTCATGGTGGTTTTGGGCGTGGGAGTTGCTTTTCTTGTCATATCCGTGATCCTCCCCATATACAACCTAACCACATCTCTTTGACCCCCGAGAGCGGGACTTGACAGTCTATCACAAAGATGAGCATACTGAATTAACAAGGTTAGGAGGCTTGCCCCTCCGAAGCCTTGGCGTAGGGGGTGATTACTGAATGAAATTAATTAATAAAGGTTTTACGCTCATTGAGCTCCTGATAGTAATCGCTATTTTGGGAACCCTTGCGGTGGTGGTCTTGGTGGCCATTGATCCTGTCCAACAGCTTGCTAAAACAAGGGACAGTGGGAGGCTTTCCACGGTTACCCAGTTGGGTCGCTCGGTGCAGGCGTTTGCGACCTCAAATGAAGGTGAAATGCCGAACAATGACGCCGGAGGCAACTGCGCCACAAATACAGGAAAGTGGATAACCGACTGCCTTGTGGCATCAGGGGACATAGGTAATGCCCCGACTCTCCCGGCTTACACCGCGGGTGGCGCGGCTTGCAACACATCAGGTGGAGGAAGGAGGGATATAGAAAATAACATCTGTCTTGGGGTAGCCGATGTGCGAGCTGTCGTTTATGCGGGCGCGGAAGCGGACGCAAACATTAGTAAATGTAACAGCGGTGAGCTTGCCTACTTCGTGTACGCAGTGCATCTAGGGAGAGGTGGGCTGGTATGTACCGGCGTGGCCGGCACAGTCCCTATTGACCCTGTGTTTAAATGATGCTACTAGGCAGGTGGCTTGTGCGGGTGGTGTTAGTTGTGCCTCTGGTGATTGTGGTGGCATTGGCTTTGAACCCCGTCGAGTCTAGGGCCGTAGGAAGAGATAAGGAGAGGGTTGGGCTTCTGAGGCGGGTTGGAAGTGCCGTTGGCGACTATAAGAAGGATAACGAAGATTATCCGCCTCGGGAGACGTGGAGGCTTGAGCTGACCGAGGGGCAGTATATCAATTCCGTACCGGAGGGGTTTGAATATGCCAAAGCCGAGGACGGAGTGATAGTATACTTCGGGCTGGAAGCGCCCAAAAACAACAGAAAGTGCGGCGGCGGCGAGCATGCATGGGCGGTTTATTCAAGTGTTGAGGCAAGAGCGGGAACCGTTTGCTCCGCCGTCTCCCCTACTCCCGGCAAACAGAGTTTTATTGACTAATGATACTGCTAATTTTTATTTTTGGCCTTGTGGTTGGATCCTTTTTGAGCGCATATACATGGCGCGCGCCAAGAGCCAAAAGCGTAAAAAAGGGGCGCTCAAAATGCGTTCATTGCGGGCATGAGATCAAGTGCCGGGACAACATTCCCCTCTTTTCTTATCTTCACCTCGGCGGCAAGTGCAGGCATTGTGGTAAAAAAATTTCGCTTCGTTATCCCGCAATAGAGCTCGGCACGGCGCTAGCGTTTACAGCGGTTTTCTTGACGCAGGGGGGTTTTGTTACTCCCCTACTAATTACAGTCGGGCTTGTTGCCGTTTTTGTTACGGACGTTGAACATCAGATCATTTTAGATGAAGTAGTTTTTTATTTGGTCGGCGTGGTTTTAGTGAGTCTTCTCATCTCAGGCCAAAGCGTTTATCTGTTTTTGTTTGCGGGGCTTGCCTCCGCTTTGCTTCTGCTTAGCCTTAACATTGTTACGAGTGGCCGCGGCATGGGCCTTGGAGATGTGAAACTTGCCATCCCGCTTGGGATGTCTCTTGGTCCCGGGCCGGCGCTTGTTTGGCTGCTTAGCTCTTTTGTGGTTGGGGGCATAACCGGCTTACTGCTGATAGCTTTCGGCGGCGCAAGGCTCAAGCAACGCATTGCCTTTGGGCCGTTTATGGTTATCGGTTATGCCTTAACTTGGTTTTACGGCTAGCCACACCCGCCGGGTGTGATAGGTTCACACCTCTGGTACTGGGTGAAGATGAGCAAATATAATAAGCACAAAATGCCAATTAGAAGATATCCAATAGTGACAGGAGAGGTTTACCACGTTTACAACAGGAGTGTCGCGCGTCAACCCATTTTTGATAAAAACTACGGACCGGCCCGTTTTATTGAACTAATCGACTTTTACAGGTTTGTAGAGAATACTATGAGATATTCCTATTTTGCTAAGTTGTCCCGGAAGCTTCAGTCTAAATATTTGAACCACCTGTATGTCTCAAAAGAACAAGTGAAAATTCTAGCGTTTTGTTTAATGCCCAATCATTTTCACTTGCTACTGAGACAAACGGTTGACGGAGGAATCAATCGATTTATCAGCAATGTGCAAAATGGTTATGCTAAATATATAAACACAAAAACGAAACGCGACGGTTCTTTGTTTCAGTCTCCTTTCAAGTCTGTTTTGATAGAGTCCCAAGAGCAATTATTACACGTTTCCAGATATATCCACCTAAATCCTCTTACTTCTTATGTTCTAAAAGATGCCTCTGAGCTGGAGAGTTATCCGTGGGCTTCATATGTTGATTTTGTTTCAAAAAATAGTCGTATCTTTGTTGATGAGGAGATTTTGCTTGGTTACTTTAAAAACAGAAGAAGCCTTAAAAGGTTCACCATGGACAGGCTGGATTATCAGAGAAATTTGGAGCTTGTGAAACATCTGGTTTTTGAATGACAAAAAACAAAAAAATGGGAAATGTCGTGGGGTGTGAACCTATCACACCCGGCGGGTGTGATTTGTATTACAATGGAATTATATGGGGCGGTTGAGTTTCTTGGGGTTTAATAGAAGTGAAGCTATTGGTGTATTTGTGATCCTGCTTTCTATTATTACTTTGACATTTTTTAATATGCAAAGCTCCCTCAAAAAAGGACGTGATGCCACAAGAAAAGATGACGTACGCGACATTTTTGATGCTTTAATTGCCTATGGGATAGACAACAATTCCTTTCCCCCATCCAGTAATGGCCAAATAGTTGCATGCCCGAGCGGCCCCTGTAAGTGGGGTGTTGACCCGCTGGAGGCTTTTTTGGCCCAAAGTCGGGAACCTTATCTTGAGAAACTTCCCCCCGACCCGCAAAACAGCGCCGGAGTAAAATATCACTACATCTCAACCCAGAGAAGATTTCAAATTTTTGGCAGTTTTGAGGACGACAGATGGGATGAATATAGCCCTGAAATAGAGGCTTTGGGTATCTCCTGTGGAACTCGGACGTGTAATTTTGGCCGCGCTTCGCATGGGGTGCCTCTTGATAAATTGCTTCCGGAATACGAGAATGAAATAGGGGTGGACGAATCAACGGGATCCGCCGCCATTATCCTAAAGAATAAAAACGAAAATGAATAAAGCATTTACACTAATTGAGCTACTCATAGTGGTGGCCATTCTTGGGGTTCTGGCTACTTTTGTTACTTTCAGTTTTCAGGGCACACAAAAGAGCGCAAGAGACACCAGAAGAAAAGCAGAGCTCAAGCAGTATCAGGATGCTCTTGAGATTTACGCCAGCGCCAATGATGGCTTCTATCCTTTTAGACGCGGGAGCGCCCAACATGGCCACGTCTTGGCAGACACCGTCTGTCAAGATATACAGGCTTCAGTTGAGCTTCCAAATTGCCCCGACGATCCGACGCAAACCGAGGCGGTCGACAGATACCGTTATCAAAGCAACGGCTCGGCTCCGGGAGGAGGCCCAACCGCTACGCGCTTTGTAATACGAGCATCTCTGGAGCGCGACGATGAGTGGTTTATAATTTGCTCAGACGGCAGAAGTGGTGAGGTGGATAAAACGGTTCTTTTTGACGGCTCGGGCAGTTGCCCATTATGAGAAAAAACGGCTTTACATTAAAAAGCAAAGCTTGTGACCGTGAACGTGCGTTCACGCTCATTGAAATGCTGGTGGTGATGGCCATTATCGGCATCCTTGTCACGATTTCGGCTTTTGCGCTTCAAGGCGCTCGCTCGGGAGCTCGAGATTCGCGCAGGAAGGCGGATATCGAGACTATACGCGTTGCGCTCGAGCTTTATCGCGCAGACTGCAATGGTTACCCTTCCTCGGTCTCTTTTGGAGGGAGCCTCAAGGGCAACGACTCCGTCCCCGGATGCGGCGCCGCAAACGTATATCTCCCGCAAGTCCCTCAAGATCCGCAAAACCCGACAAAAACCTACACATACGCCCAAAGCGGAAATGGTTATTCCGTTTGCGCCTCACTTGAAAACTCTCCGGTTAACGCTTCCGACCTTACCTCCGTTTGCGGCAGTTGCGGTTCCGGGCAAATATGCAACTACATGACCACAAACCCCTGATGAAAGGCTACACATTTGTAGAAATTTTGGTAGTCCTTTTGATTATGACTATTTTTTTAGGGGTTGGGGTTGTGAGTTTTCGCGGATTTGAAAGGAGACAGGAAGTGGAGGCCGGGGCGCGCGAGATAATTTCAAATTTGAGACTTGCTCAAAATGAAGCAAGCGCGGGAGTCAAGCCGGCGGGCTGTGTGGGAGAGTTAAAGGGTCACAGATTTCGCGCTATATCCGGTTCCCCTTCGGGGTATCAGGTGCACGCCGTTTGTGACAACGCGGTTTTAGTCAAAGAGAGCTTTTTGGCGGGCAGCGTTTCCTTGACTGAGACGGGCGGGGATATTTTGTTTAACACCCTTGCCCAAGGAGTGGACCTTACCGGCTCAGGACGGATTTTAATTACGTCCTCGTCTGAAAATCGCGGTGTAGGGATCACGGTAACTGAAGAGGGAGAAATAAGAAGCGATGACATTTAGGCAGAGGGGACAGTCGATGTTTGAGTTAGTTGCGGCAATTGCCGTGATGGGGGTGGCGCTTGTGGCCATTTTTGGTCTTGCCACGCGTTCGGTCAGTAATACCACGGAGTCCCGCTCGGCCTCAGAGGCAAACAGGCTTTCGCAAGAGGCCATAGAGTGGCTAAGGCGGGAGAGAGACGACGACTGGGATGTATTCCTAGCTAAAACCGGGCCTTGGTGTCTTGTAAGTCTCGACTGGAGTCGTGGGGGGGCTTGCGGTGCGGGGCAGATTGTAACGGGGACTATTTATACCCGCGAGGTCGAATTAAGAAGAATTGACAGCAGTAATGTCGAGGCCATAGTGGTCACGAGCTGGAGCGATCAAAGTGGAGGCAATCAGTCAAGAATAACGGCGGTTTATACTAACTGGAGAACAAATTGATATGTCACAGATCACAGATCACCGTTCATCGTTCACTGGCTTCAGCCTTATAGAGATACTGGTGGCGGTAGGACTTTTTTCCGTGATCTCGGCTGTTGCGGTTCAAGCAATTTTCAGCTCACTTGCAAGCTCAAGAAAGGCGGATGTCTCAATAGATGTGCGTGAGAACGCCGAAGCCGCTCTTGCGACCATTGAGAGGCGAATCAGGGGCGCCCGGTCAATTGTCACCTGTGGCCCCAATATGAGCTCCATTGAATATGTAAACCCTGACGATTCAGTGGAAATATTAGTCTGTGACATGCCAAATTCAAGCGTGACAATAAACGGCGACAGGCTGACAAATGACGCGGTCAACGTGACAACGTGCTCCTTCTCATGCACGGAAGCGGGGCCCGGAAAACCTCCGGAAATTGATATTGCCTTATCGGTACAGGGCGCAAGCCGGAGCGGGGCCGAACAAGCCTCGGTCAGGTTTATGACAAAAGTACTCTTGCGCACATATTAGCAAAACACTAAACTGAGATATGCCAAAAAGTTCCATGCAGTCAGGACAGGTGCTCCTCTTAATACTTCTGGCCATGGCCGTGGTGGCCACTCTAGTTTTATCCGTGGTTTCACGCTCAATCACGGACATTGCAGTAACCACTCAGGACGAGCAGTCGCTTAGGGCCTTCTCGGCGGCTGAGGCGGGGGTCGAAAAAGCCATAGTTGACGGCTTGGCCATAGGCCTAGGAAGCTCGGGAACGGTGGGTGAGGCAACCGAGGCGGAGTTTAGCTCAGAGGTCGGCGAATTTCCGGAAAACAAGCGCTCGTTTATTTACCCCACCGAGCTCGCATCCGGAGATACGGCAACCGTCTGGCTGGCGGAACACGACAGTGAGCAAATAAGCGGCGACAGAGGCTTTACAGGGCAAACGTTCAGGCTCTGCTGGGGCAAAGCGGGTGTGTCCGGCGCGGAGCCTGCCATTGAAGTCTCGGTTTTCTACGATGAGGGGCCGGAGCTGAGGGTGGCCAGAGTGGCCTATGACTCCTCGTCCACAAGGCGTGGAGAAAACAATTTTAGCTCTCCGGCCGGCTCCGGAAAGTGTACGATAGGCGAGCGGGAATTTGGTTTTGACTCTCTTGTTGACTTGGGGTCAATGGGCATCCGGAGTCGTGTTTTTAACGATCCCGGAAAGCTTAAAATGGCCAGAGTAAGGATGCTCTACAATACGGACGGGGAGCCTTTGGGGGCGGTGTCCGAAGGCTCAAGCAGTAATTTTCCTGTTCAGGGAAAGCTAATAGAGTCAACCGGCTCCTCCGGAGACGCTCAAAGGAAAGTGGAGTTTGTTAATCTTTTTTCGGAGCCACCGGCCATTTTTGATTCAGCCATATTTTCCGATATTAATCTTATCAAGGAGGAACAATGAGCGTGGGACTAGACATTGGATCAAAGACGGTAAAGGCGGTAGAGCTCACCGGTGGCGAGGGAAGGTTTTCACTGCGTGCGGTTGGCGCAATAGGGCATGCAAATCCACCGGTTGACTTGCAGAGCTCGGAAAAGGAAATATCGGCTCTCTCCGAGACCGTTAAAAAGCTCGTATCCGACGCAAGAATTTCGGGCCGTGAGGTGGCAATCTCTATCCCCGAGACGCAGACATTTACAAAGATTATGAAGTTCCCCCTTCTTAACGAACAGGAAATAGACTCGGCCGTGAAATGGGGCGCCGAGGAGCATATCCCCATTCCGATTAGTGAGGCCGTCGTTCAGCATCAAATAATTGAGCGTAGGGAAAACGCCAATCCTCCACAGACGTTTGTCCTTTTGGTTGCCGCGTCCCGGGCTCTCGTGGAAAAGTACGTGCGGATAGCCAATTTGTCCGGATTTGAAGTCACTGCAGTTGAGACAGAAATGATCTCGATTATCCGCTCGAGCGTTGACGCGAGCAAAACATCGCTTGTAATTGATATGGGCGCTACTTCGACGGATGTAGCAATCGCAAAGGGCGGCAGATTATACCTTTCCCGTTCAATTACTACGGCGGGAAACGCGTTCACTCGCGTAATCGAGCAGTCTCTTGGAGTAAGCCAGTCTCAAGCTGACGAGTACAAGCGTGCTTACGGGCTTTCGGAAAAAAGCTTGGAGGGAAAAGTGGGCAGGGCTCTTATGCCAATTTTTAGGACAGTGGCCGACGAGGCAAAGAAAGCCGTGCATTATTATAATCAGGAGACCGCTGGCGATAATCCGGTCTCCGTTACATTGGTTGGAGGTTCGGCCGGTCTGCCCAATGCGGCCGCGACACTGGCAAAGTTACTGGGCTATGAGGTGACAATAGGAGATGCCTTTGCGAAAGTAAGCCTTGATCCAAATTCAAAAAAGGAGCTCTCAGGCTATCAGCCCCTTTATGCGGTAGCCGCGGGCCTTGCGATGAGAAAGGGGTAAAAATATGGAGGATGTGAATTTACTGCCAAAAAGCTCAGCCGAAAGAAAAAGACTGAGTGCTGTTGCTGGTCTTCTTACAAAACTGGCTACGGCGCTGTCTGTCTTGGTTTTGGTTCTGGCGGCTTCAGCCATTGCCGCCACTTTCATCCTTGGCAACAGGAGAGATGAAGCCTTTCGGCAAAATGCTGCTCTTATAGAGCAGGTCAAAGAGCTTGAGGAGGAGGAACAGAGGTTGGCTTTGACCAAGAACAGGCTCTCAATGATAAAAGATCTTTTGGCCGCGCGCCTTGGGGAGCAGGCCTTTGCCCTGCAGCGTGAGTTGCTTGGGGCGCTTGACGGCAGAGGGGAGTTGACGGATCTGGCCGTCTCGGAGGGCTCATCCAATTTGGGCGTGGCAATCCCCACTTCCCGGCTGTTTCGTGACTTTGTCTCCGAGCTTGAAAACACATCAATAAGCGCAGTCGCGCTGAAGTCTCTTATTTTTGATTCCGGGACGGGGTTCAAACTGAATTTAAATATTTTTTAGATGTTATCAAAAATTGCGCTTCCAGCTTTAATCTCGCTTGCCGCGTTTGTGGCCTTGGGAGCTGTCGCTTTCTTCGGGGTGACGAAGGTTGTGAGGCTTAGAGGTGAAACGCTTGATCTTCGGCAAAAAAATGTTTTATTGGAACAGAAGATAGGTTCCCTGCAAAGAGCCGGGCAGAGCCTTACTCCGGAGCTGGCCGGAGAGCTCTCGAGCGCCCTTCCTTCAGCAAACCCCTCGGTATCATTGCTTTCTCAAATAAGGTCGGCTTTAGCAGGCTCCGATATAGTGCTTAAGGGGATAGACGTGCGCCCCGAGGAGGCAGGGGGAGGAGATAGCGGTATAAACAAGGTCGGCATTTCAATGGAAGTTGAAGGTTCTCCGTCGGAGTTGTTTGACTTTTTTGTGGGGATGGAAAAGTCCTCCCCCATAATGAATCTTAGCAACCTTGAGCTAAAAGTGGCAAACCAAGAAGTCTTGGCAAAAGCCCAGTATGTTGGGTTTTGGGCTTCGTTTCCGGAAAAGATAGCTTCGGTCGAAGGCTTCTCCGAAAGACTCACGGATGAGGAAATTCTGTTACTGGAGGAGATAGCCGCCTTTAGTGCTCCCAAGGAACTAAAACTGCCCAGTCCCGAGGCAAAACTAGACCCTCTTAACAGACCCTCACCCTTCAGCCTCTGAAACTTCTATATTTACGGTTTTTCCTTCAAGAGCCGCCTTTATTGCCACTATTCTCCTGATATTTTTTATGGTGCGCCCCTCCTTGCCTATGATGTGTCTGATTATTGACGGGTCGGTTTTAATCTGAAGCGTGGTTGTGCCCTCTAGGGACTCTTCCGTAACACTAAACTCATCTGTTCCCGTCAAATTTTTTATTATGTAGGTCAAAAGTTCACTCATGTCATTAGCGTTTTTACCCCTTGGGTCATTTGAGCACCTTTCTTCAACCAAGCTTCAATTGCTTTTTTATTTATTTTTACCTCGTCCTCCCGTGGATGCCACCAGCCCAACACCTCAAGGGCCTTGCCCTCTCTTTTTCTCGTTTTTTCCACGGCAACAACGCGGTAAAACGGGTCATTCGTTTTTCCTCCTCTTGCCAGCCTGATTTTCACCATACTAAGGGTTAATTTTACCTTTTTTTGCTAAATACTCAAGTGCGCCCCTTGCGGCGTCTTCTTCGGCCTTTGATTTGCTGGGCCCTTTGCCTTTTCCTATTGTTTTGCCGCCCAGTTTGGCCTCCACCTCAAAAAGCTTTTGGTGATCGGGCCCCCCCTCGCCGGAAATTTCGTAATCGGGAGCTTCAAGGCCCTCGGCCTGTAAAAGCTCTTGTAGCACGCTCTTGGGATGTTTTAATGACTCTTCGAGTTTTTGGGGGAGCGCCGAGAGTATTTGCCGCTTTATAAATTCTTCTGCCGCCTCTATGCCTTGGTCCAGATATATCGCGCCAATCAAAGCTTCCAAGGCGTTTGCGAGTATCGTCGGCTTCTCTCTCCCCCCTTCAAGCTCTTCCCCTTTTCCGAGGTTGAGCTCACGGCCGAGCTCCAACTTTTTTGACATCTCGGCCAAATTAAGCTCGTTACCCACTATGTTTGCGCGAAGAAGAGTGAGATACCCTTCTTGCTTTTTTGGGAACTTTGCGTAGAGCTCCTTGGAAACTATAAACTGGAGGACGGCATCGCCCAGAAACTCAAGACGCTCATTGTTTTCGCCCATGCCCTTGGCTTCATTGGATTTAGATTTGTGAGTTAGGGCGGTTTCCAGCAGGTCTTTATTTTTAAATCTCAAATTTTTCATTTTTTTCTTTCAGTTTAAGTATGTTTCCAAGAACACCGTTGACAAACGAGGGAGAGCTTTCCGCGCCGAATTCCTTTGCGAGCTCAACCGCCTCGTCAATGATGACTTTTGGAGGAGTGTCGGTTACGACAAGCTCGTAGGTCGCAAGTCGCAAAATGGCAAGGTCAATTCTGTTTAGCTTGTCAATGGGCCACGCAGGAGCCGATTGCGTAATCAGCTTATCCCAACGCTCGCGGCCCTCGTATATTTTCCGCGCTGTTTCCTCTATTTTTCTACCTTTGAAGGGAGCGGCAAAAAGTCCCTGTACCACTAGCCTGCGCCTTTTGTGTCTCGGGTCGTGCGCGGACTTCATTTAACTTTTTAGCTCTCCGCAATGAGGACACGCCTTGTGCCTTATCTTCTTGTTTTTACAATTGCGGCAGGTGACAATTTCCTGCCGGACTATTCTTTTGCCCCCTCTTCTCTTTCCCGTTCGTGAGTGCGTATGTCTCCTTTTTGGAACTGCCATACGGGCATTATACTATTTTTTCGGAAAAATTGCGCGCGAGCTTTATCAGTTCCAGCTCGTCCCAGCGGGCGATCCTCAGTTCCGGCAGTCCATGTTGTTTAGTCCCGAATATTTCACCGGGCCCCCTCATGCTTAAATCAAGCTCCGCAAGCTCCGTGCCGCTTTGTGTCTTAGTCAGGGCCCTGAGGCGCCTTAGTGTATATTCCGAGCGAGTTTCGCTAAAAAGAAGGCAATAGCTCTGAGTGTCTCCCCTGCCTACCCGCCCTCTCAACTGATGAATTTGGGCAAGGCCGAACCGTTGGGCAGATTCAATTTGCATAATAGTCGCCCTTGGTATATCTATGCCCACCTCAATAACCGGAGTGGATACTAGTATACTGCTTTTCCCCCGCTTGAAGTCTTCAAGCTGGTCGTTTCTTTCTTCAATGTTCATTTTTCCGTGCAAAATACCCACACTAAAGCCATGATATAGCTTTTTGAGCTTTTGGTACTCAATTTTTACCGCCTTGGTTTGCGCCAAAAGCTCATGCTCTGATTCTTCTATAAACGGGCAAACCACAAAGAGCTGTCCCCCGGTCTCGAGCTTTTTTCTAATCCAATCTTCGGCTTTGGGTCTTTTATCTTTAGGCACGAGCCATGTCTTAACCGGAAGGCGCCCTTTTGGCATTTCCTTTATTGTTGTAACGTCAATGTCCCCGTAAAGAGTGAGCGCAACCGTTCTGGGTATTGGAGTAGCCGTCAAGGCGAGGAAGTTATCCGCGTCAATTTCGTGCTGGCGCACTCCGAACCTGTGCAGTTCGTCAATAACCACAAGCCCAAGCTTCCCGATACTTTTTAAGTTGTGAATTATTGAGTGGGTTCCCACGACGAGATCCGCGTTTTCGTGGCCCGTCTTTCTTTTTGAGGTCATAAGTCCGACATTAACGCCATGAGGTGCAAGCAGGTTTTTTAAAAGTTTGTAATGCTGTTCCGCGAGTATCTGAGTGGGGGCCATAAGCGCGCTTTTGCGCCCTACACCGGAAACGGCCAAAATGGCGGCCCCCGCAACAACGGTTTTTCCACTGCCCACGTCTCCGGCCAAAAGGCGCTCCATGGGAAAGCTTTTTGAAAGGTCTGTCGTAATCTCATTTATGGCCGCCAATTGATCTGCGGTTGGCTCAAAAGGAAGTGCGGTCAAATAGTCTTCTATCAGCTGTCGGGCGGGGCCCACCTGACTGCCTTTCTTTTTTACCCTTTGCATTCTTTTTATATTGGCTGTTATTTGCAGGCCCAAGAGCTCATTGAACGCGAGTCGCTTTCTGCCAAGCTCGTAATCTTTTTCGTTTTTCGGGAAATGCACCATCTTGAAGGCATCCTTTGTTTTGGGCATTTTAAGCGCAACAAGCACCGGATGCTCGTCCGGGAAGTCAACAGTCTTGAGGGCCAGTCGCACACGGGACCTTATCCATTTTGAGCTGATGCCTTCGGTTGTCGGGTAAGTGGGCTCTATCTCAAGCTCCCCTTCTTGTTTCTTTGAATGTATTATCTGATAACTGGGAAACACCATGGCAAGGCTCCGGCTCCAAAAACCCACTTTTCCCGATATCAAAAGAAGGGATCCCTCCCTCAGTGTCCGGGTCAGATATCTCTGATTGAACCAAATAAGATTAATTGTTCCGGTCTCATCTGAAACCACTGCCCTTTGAATTTGCTTCCCTCCTTTTGTATAGCTTGTCTCCACACTAACAAGCTGGGCGGTAAAGTTTACTTCGTCTCCGGGGGAAAGGTCCGCAATGCGCTTTGAGGTGTCGTAGTGAGTGTAGCGCCTGGGAATATGTGTCAGAAGGTCCTCAACCGTGAGAATGTTTATCTTTGCGAGTTTTTTGGCGTATGCGGACCCTACAAGGGGCAGGTCTGTTATGGGGGAGCTCGGCCGCATTGTTTTCAGAGAAAGTGAAGGAACGGGAAAAAAGTAGTCAAAAGAAGCCCCATTGCGGCAAATATCAAAATTATTTTGGTAAACACTTTTCTTTTCTTCGGTGACATAAGGCTATTTTATCACTTTTACAAAAGTCTTTTTGCCAACTTTTACGTTGCGGCCCACGCTTATATCCTCCGCCGGGTTGGTAACCGTTCGTTCATCTACATCAACAGCTCCGGTTTTAATGAGCCTCTTTGCCGAGGTCATACTGACGTTTGCGGCTCGTGAGACCACTTTTGAAAGTACTCCCGCCCGCGCTTTCCGAGAAAAATCGGGCTCGCGCTTCTGGAAGGTTTTTTTAAAATATTCACCGGCTCTTTCCGCCTCGTCGATTCCGTATATTTGACTCACAACTTCATGGGCAATTTGCGCTTTGCGCTCCATGGGGCCGTCAAGAAACTCAAGAGGCATGTCTGTCAAAAGCTCGCCTGCGGGCACAATCATCTCGTCACTCATTGCCATTATTTTGCCAAAAATTTGCTCGGGCCGGTCAGACAGAAAAATAGCATTTCCCTCGGTCTTTCCCATTTTTTGCCCTTTTTCGTCGGTCAGTAATTTCGTGGTCAGCACATACTTTTGTCTGCCTGTTATTTCTTTGGTGAGTGCTCGGCCGGCTAACATATTAAACAACTGGTCAGTACCCCCTATTTCAAGGTCCACCCCCATCGCCACACTGTCATACCCCTGCATTAGAGGATAAAAAAACTCATGAAGAAATACGGGCTTCCCGCTGCTTATCCTCTCTCTGAACATGCTCCTTTCAATCATTTGTTGAACCGTGAAGCTGGAGGCGAGGTGAAGCACTTTCTCAAACCCAAGCTCGCCAAGCCACTCCGAGTTGAATTTTATTTCGGCGGGGTTTGCTCCTTCAAAGTTTATTATCTTTCGGGCCTGATCTTTATATTTTGCAAGATTTCGCCTGACCTTTTGCTTTGTTAGTTTTTTGCGAGCGGAGGCCTTGTCTGTCGGGTCCCCTATCATTGCCGTGAAGTCTCCTACCAGAAATATGACTTTATGTCCCAATTTTTGAAAGTGCGAAAGTTTTCTGAGGCCTATAAAATGACCAACATGAAGACTCGGCATGGTCGGATCAAATCCTTGGTAAAGCGTTATTTTGCGCTTTTCCATGAGCCTTTTTAGGGCTTCTCTGCCCGGCAGGACAGTGTCAACTCCCCTTGAGAGAACATAGTCTAGACTGGGCTTATCCATACTTGGATTGTAACACCTACAAGCCTTTGGGGGAAAGTTTGCTTTTCCCGATGTGTAGCCCCACATACACACCCGGTGTGTATGTACCGTCCTTCTTGGAACTAACGCGGAATGGTAAAATACTTTCATGACAAGGAAAAGCCAGTCTAAACTGGCCGGAAAAAATTACAAGCTGATTTTGCTGGCCGCGGGGATAGCCCTCTCGGCTTTGTTTGTGTTCATTAGATTAAGTTTACGGGCTTTTCCACCCAAACAAGAAACACAAATGAAAATAAGATCTGCTGGATTGCGAGAGGAAAATGCATCCCTGATATCTACGGAGTTGAAAACACACACAACTACTGATGGTTTTTTGATAAAAGCTCCGTCCAATTGGAATTTTTACGTCGGCAATAAATATTCAGACGGTGCGCGTCTTTATTTACTTTCAAACACAGTACATCAAGGGCCAATACCTAGGAAACTTGGAGGCAAAGATCAATATGTTCATATAGAGTTCTATGTGTCGGAGGAGAATTTGGAGAAAAAAAGGCAAGGACTATATGATTACTTCAACCGAAATCCTGATTCTCCCAACTCTTCGACCTTTCTCTTTTATGGGACAACTCCTGCAAAGTTTTTCGAAGAGTTTTTGATAATTGATGGCAGAGAAGCGATAGGGTTTGTAATAGAAGAAGAAAGCTGGGAACAAGAACGGATAAGGGAGAAAATAATTGTGAAACTTGACGAGAATAAAGTTTTGAGTATAACTAGATATTTGACAGAATATGCCCCTCCGGCTGAGTTAACCCAAGCTTACCGGCAGGCAGAAGAGTCAATAATTGAGAGGATAAGATTTCTGGAATAAAAAGGCGCGATTTTTTTGTATAGCAACATACAAAACAATCGCGCCCCGCGAGCTTTAGGCACAACGCCAAGCAAATGTCCACCTAGGATATTCTACCCATCCTGGATGTAAAAATGCCCACACCGCATCAACTAGAAAGAGGGTTCCGCCACTACCGCTACGCATATATTGCAGTTCGACATTTCCCCACCTACCCAAAAGCAGGTTGTAGTACACAAAGGCACTTTCACCTATTTCTGGCCTTGGTATTTCTCGAGGTACCAAAAGATAAGACGAGGTATCGTGTGCTGGCAGAGGGATGGCCGGGTTTGTGCAGAGTCGTCCTTGCAAGATGTGGACAAAGCTTATGCCGGACTCAACTTGTACATTCGATCTAATGCCTTCTTGGCCGTCTCCTCTCAAGTTTCTCTCGGATACGGAGAATGTGCCATCGGCGTTGACACCAGTAACATAAGCCACATGCCCATACTCGTTGCCAGCTACGGATGCTTCCCAAACAGCGATATCGCCAATTTCCGGCGTGTTTGAGACCGCGTACCCACAATCCCGTAGGTTTTCGTCCCACACATGTGCATTCGCCCCCTCGGAAGGCAAACACTCCCTAGTTGCTTGTCGATAAATGCTGTCCAGATGGTAGGTACATTGGTCAGATTCAAAGCCTCTATTTCTGGCAGCAAATGCGACAGAAACCAGGCTGAACCCACTATTAACATCTGGATCTGGATTGTCAGGGGCGATACATACCCTTACGCCATCAGATGGCAACATCTCTAGTGGATCAGAGGGTTGTTGCTGCTCTTCCGCCCGATACACCCACTGATTTGTCCCATCACGGCGGCTTGTGGCTGTCCAGCCTCTTTGAAACTGGTACACCACCTCAAGCCAGAGCCAACCGTCCCGGCAAACAGGCCCGCCGACGATATCAAACGAATGGCTCTGAGGAATGTTTCCTGTTATTGAGCCATGCGGTGTGTCTTGCAACTCGTTTGGAGCCGTGTCGTTCGGGTCAACCATTCCTCGGTCTCCTGTGCGGAGCCCCGGATCAATGGCCCTCTCACAGTCGTCTGAAGGCGATTGCTGTTGACCCGCGGGCTGTCCGGCTCCGCTGGGCCCGGGCAAAGGCATGCCGTTTGGGATAAGAAGATAGTTCCCGGATGGCCCGACCTCTGCTGACCAACCCCCTCTGCCTTGGTACCCAACTTCATACCATCTGTATCCGTCGTGGCACACCGGGCCACTAATAACGCTCATAGGCTCCGCGGCCGGAATTCGGAAAACCACCTCGTTTTCCAGTCCGGCGTAAGAACGCACGTTAAGCGGGGATGGATCGAAATTTGATACCCGAGCAATGTCCCCGGGAGAAAGCCTTGTGGCGGACTCGGGACAAGTATTGTCCTGAGACTCCACTGGCTCTCGCACTGACCGCGGAGAGATTGGACTTTGTCCCGGGAACAAAGCGTCTTTGAATGCCGTGAATCCGTTTGGGTCCCGGTTGACATCTGGAATATCCGCGGCTCTGGGAATGGCCTCAAGTTCGTCTCGGCTGAAACCGTGATTATTGACCATGTCTCGCGAGATTCCCAAAGCGTCAAGCGTTGCCGGGTTTGGAACAAGATGTCTCCAGCCGTCCAGTATGACATAAATATCAGGCCCGAGCTGGACAACGTCTCCATTTTGGAAAGGGACTGACGGGTTTGCGGGTGCCTGCTGAGGTTGGGGCGGAGACTGCTGTGGGGCCGGCTGCGGGGGTGGTGACTGGGAAGGCCTCGTAACCGTGAATTGAACGGATTGTCTTGCGGCAGAAGTCCAGTTATTGTCACCCCAGCCAGCTACTTCTACAGTAGCCGTGTGGGTTCCCGCCTGCCCCGATGAATTCCACGAGCGTGAGGCGTTTGGAGCCCCCAGTTCATAGATGATTTGGGCGTCCACCGATAGTCTGGTAGCGCGAACCCCGGTGTTGCAGGTGCCGCCTCCGGATATGCTGAAATCTTGACCCTCCGTTCCGCTTGTGGGATTAACGGAAATTGCCGTCACCTGACAGCTAACCTGCGGAGGCCCAGTAGGCGGTGGAGGCTGGGATTGCCCCGCAGTCAACGTATAGTTCGTCATTGCAACGTTGGGGTTACTCCAGCTGTTATCTCCCTGCCGAGCCGCCTCCACGCGAATTTCATAGTCGCCGGACGGCAAGCCGGATGTGTCAAACGCGCGCTCGAATTCCGTCTCCCCGCTTTCTTGACATCCGCGCTCCGGGAAGCAAATTCGCATTGCCCGAAACTCGCTGTCCCAGTCTACTCTGACACGTATGGTTACACGGGTGCCAACTGGCTGTGGCGAGAGGGGAGAAACGGAAACTATCTCCGGCGTTCCTAGGGCTTTAGTTGTCATTGGCGCTACGGTGAAAATTAGCGCAACAATCACAACTCCAAAAAGAAACCGAACTGTCCTAGCGTTCACCTAACACCTCCCTGTGCTGTCAAAGTACGAAAAACCTAAAACAAGGCAATTGTATCAAAAAATAGGGCGCGAAAGTAATGAACCCGTTTCAAAACTCCATATAGTTAGACTGCAACAAATTACCCCATGGGGGAAAGTTTGCTTTTCCCGATGTGTAGCCCCACATACACACCCGGTGTGTATGTGGTGTGTATGTATTGTACACTATTTTTCGATTTTTGCTAAAATAGATACATGTGGAGAGATGGGCGAAGACGCAGGATAAAAAGTCGAAGAGCAAGGAAACAATACGCATCGGTAAGGCCGAGACCCGCGTGGTCAAGGCGCTACGCGAGGCTTGCCAAGCTGGCGTTTTTTGGCGTCATAATCGGGGCAATTGCTTTGGTTATTGCTCTGCCCATTGTCGCCAGGACCCTCCCCTCCCCTGAAAATGTAATAAGAAAAGAGGGATTCTCAACTAAAATTTTGGACAGAAACGGTGAGGTCCTTTACGACATTTTTGCCGACCAAAGGCGCACTCAAGCCGAGCTTGAGGATGTCCCTGAGTATCTCAGACAAGCCACAATATCCATAGAGGATAAAAATTTTTATTCCCATAGCGGCTATGACCCCCTTGGCATGCTGAGGGGAGTTTCAAGAATTTTTACGAGAGGGTATGCTCAAGGCGGATCCACCCTTACCCAGCAACTTGTCAAAAATACCCTGCTTACGCCTGAGCGCTCTGTGCTGCGAAAAATCAGGGAATTTATACTGGCGGTGCAGATTGAAAGTAAGTTCAGCAAAGACGAAATTCTCGAGTTTTATCTAAATGAAGCGCCCTACGGAGGCACCGCGTGGGGAGTGGAGGCCGCTGCGGAAACCTATTTTGGTAAAAACGTCAATGAATTGGGCTTGGTCGAATCTGCATTTTTGGCAGGGCTTCCACAAAGGCCGTCCGTTTACTCCCCATATTCCGGATCCCGGGACGCCTATATTGGCAGAACAGGTGAGGTCCTGCGAAGAATGCGAGAGGATGGACACATAACCCGTGATCAGGAGCAATCGGCCCTGGACGCGTTATCCAACCTAGAGTTTTTGCCCCGAGGCGCGGGATTTAAGGCTCCGCATTTTGTCCAATATGTGCAAAACATTTTGGAGGAGCGTTATGGGGAAGCCGTTGTCCAGCAAGGGGGGCTTGCGGTCACGACAACGCTTGATCTTGCGCTTCAGGAGGCGGCCCAAGAAATAGTTACCGAGGAGATAGCTAAAGTGGAAAACTTAAACATTACAAATGGAGCCGCAGTTGCGCTGGATCCGGAGACGGGCGAGATTCTTGCAATGGTGGGCAGTAAGGACTTTGATGACCCAAATTATGACGGACAAGTAAATGTTACCCTCGCCCTGCGCCAGCCGGGTAGTGCAATTAAGCCGGTAATTTATGCAACCGGACTTGAAAAAGGCTATACCGCCTCTAGTCTTTTCATGGATGTCCCGACTAGTTTTCCCGGCGGCGTGGGACAGCCTCCATACGAGCCTGCCAATTACGACGGTGAACACAGGGGACCGGTCCAGCTCCGCTTGGCCCTTGGCAATTCTATTAACATCCCCGCAGTTAAGATGCTTGCCCTCGTGGGTATTGAAGATACGCTCGAGACGGCCTACAACATGGGTCTTGAAAGCCTTGAGCCGTCTCGGGAGACTTTGAGCCGTGTGGGCCTTTCCCTCGCCTTGGGCGGAGGGGAGGTTCGCTTGCTTGAGCTTACATCGGCCTATTCGGTTTTTGCCAACGAAGGGCACAGAGTGGAGCCGGTCTCGGTACTCAAGGTAGTTGACGCGAGCGGCAAGGTTCTCGAGGAAAGAATTCCTAAAAAGGGGAAAAGAGTGCTTTCCGGCGAGAGCGCATTTTTAATGGCGGATATTCTTTCCGATAATTCCGCCCGCGAGCTGGTTTTTGGAGCAAATTCATTGCTTAATATTCCCGGGAGGGATGTCTTGGTCAAAACAGGAACGACAAACGACAAGAGAGACAATTGGGCCGTTGGAGGAACATCTCAGGTGATGGTGGGAGTATGGGTGGGAAATAACGACAATTCTCCCATGAAGCAGGTTGCATCCGGAGTATCGGGAGCCACGCCCATTTGGAGGAGGATAACAATTAAAGCTCTTGAGGGAGGGCCCGTCACGTCTTTTGCTAGACCCGACTCGGTCGTCACGGCAACAGTGGACGCAGTAAGCGGGTACAGGGCCCATGACGATTTTGCCGCCCGCACGGAGTTTTTTGCCAAGGGGACGGAACCCGGAGAGGACCCTGTGCACTTATTGCAAAAATGTGGTGGTGAGGAAAAAGAAGTCTTCATATTCAAAGAAGAGGATCCGACGACCGCCCCGGGTGAACACAACCTGTGGCAGGAGGGAGTTTTGGCTTGGGTAGCCGAGCAAAATAATCCCAAATACAACCCCTCGGAGATTTGTGAAGACAAGGAGGGCGGGGGTATTCAAATAAATTTCAAAGAGCCTGCCGACCAGGCTTCTAATCTTCCCAACGACTTTACAATTGAGTTTAGCACAAACCCGAGTAGCGACTTGGAGGAGGTTTATATAGAAGTTGAGGGAGAAAGAGTGAGGTCTTTTACGGACAAGCCATACAGGCACAACATCATACTCGAAGACGGTATATACGAGATTAAGGCGGTTGTCAAAGATAAAGAAGGCAACACAAAAAGTAAAAGCGTGAGGATTGGGGTCGGCGTGCCTACGCAAGCTCCCCCCCAAAATCTCCAGTAACAACGTTAATAATTCCGGTTCTAATCTTTTCAACTTCGCTGTTAGTAAGGGTTTTATCCGGATGTTGGTAGTATATTCTAAATGTATATGCTTTTTTATAAATATACCGAAGTTCGGCCTCTCCCACGAGCTTGGTGTTTGCTATGGAAGAAAGCACCTCTCCCGCCCTTGGACGGCTGGCAAATTTAAATGTTATATCCTCCACTTGAGGAGGATATTTAGGGATTGGCGCGTAGAGCTTTGGTTTCAGAATGTCTTTGAGCTCCCCCACCGGCACTTCGTAGAATAAATAATTGTCTATTTGTTCTATGCTTTCGGCCACATGCTTTCCCAGAGTCGCCAAAACCCCCTTGGCTTCTCTGATGTTGTAACCCGCAAAAATGCCGGCGAGCATCATCTTTTCCTCGGGGAGTCTCCCCCGCCGCCTGAGGTATACATTTGCTATTTCAAACAAGTGAAATTTTTTCTCACGCAAATTTTCGTTTGCGGCGGCTGTTAGAGAGGGCCCAAGTGTGGTCCTGAGATACTTTGAGTCGGCGCCAAGGGGGTTTTTAAGCTCCAAGCTTTTGGAGTCCTTCTCGCCAACCAAGGATTGGGTATAGACTTCCACTCCGCGCAAGAGAACTAACTTTTCGCGAATTGAGCCCTCCAAGGCAAACTCCCCTTTTTCGTGGGGAATCTCGGGAAGCGCGCCACCCATCAGCTTGGGAGGTATATTTTGATATCCCCAAATTCTTGCTACCTCCTCTACTATGTCTTCGGGAATTTCGACGTCTTGCGCCCTGAAACTTGGGGGCGTAACGGACAGCTTTTGACCCCTCCAAGACACCGTAAATTCCAATGCAGTAAGGATTTTATTTATTTCGAGCTTGGGAATTTTCAAGCCCATTCTCTCATTGATAAAGCCGTGTTCCAAGGTAATGGTTTTTATCGCCTTCGGAGCAGGGTAAATATCGACCATATTTGAGGAGACGGTGCCCCCCGCAAGCTTTGCAAACATTTCGACCCCCCTTATCATCGCAAGCTCGGCAAGGCGTGGATCAACCCCCTTTTCGTTCATGGTGGCGGCAAGAGTCCTTATCGCAAGCTTCATTGAGGTACGCCTTATCCTCACGGGGTCTGTGTTTTCGATAAAAAATAAGGCGTTTTTTGAGTCCTTGGTTAGCACGGAGTTTTTGGCACCCAATATTCCCGGTAGGTCAGTTATTCTCCCGGTGCCGTCTTCGAAAACGATTGCGCCTTGCGGTAGGGAATATTTTCTTCCATCAAGCCCCACAAAGACCTCTCCTTTTTTGCTCTCTCGCACGACCAGTTTTTTACCGAGTTTGTCCAAGTCAAAAATGTGGGTGGGGTGGCCTGTTTCGAGCATTACGTAATTTGTGATGTCCACCGGAAGGGTGAGGCTTCTCACGCCGGAGAGCCGAAGGCGCTTTACCATCCACTCCGGAGTCTCCCAATTTTCAAAATTTGAAATTGCAACCGCCATAATTCTGCCAATAAGTCTGCGGTCGTTTTTTATTTCAATAGGCATTTTCATGTTGCCGCGTTGCGGCGGCGTGAAAGGAATCTTAGCAAGGCTCGCCTCAATGCCAAATCTGGGGAGTATGGCGGCAGCTTCCCGTGCAATGCCGCGGACGCTCACCATGTCCACCCTGTTTGTAGTCACTTCTATGTCATATACCCAGTCGACCCGCACCCTTTTAAGGCTTTCCACGGAAGGGCCGGAGAGTGACAAGTATTTTGCAATTTCCTGCGGACTTGCCTTTGAGTTTAGATGCTCCCTCAGCCAACTATCTGCCAGTTTGATATTCATTAAAATTGCCGTAAATATCTGAGATCTACGCTATAAATTTGCCTCAAGTCGCCAAGTTCCGCTCTCATCATTGCTATTCTTTCTATTCCCATCCCAAACGCAAATCCGGAGTAAACTTTCGCGTCCACTCCCCCATTGGCAAGGACCACCGGATGAACCATCCCGGCGCCTGCGACTTCATGCCATCCCCCCTTGCAGACACTGCAGCCTTTTCCGCGGCATCGTTTGCAGTTCACGTCCACCTCAAAACTTGGCTCCGTAAAGGGAAAATTATATGGCCTTATCCGCGTTTCCCTCTCGTGTCCGAAGAAGCTTTTGGCAAAATACTCGAGAGTCCCCCTAAGGTGACTTATGTTTATGCCTTTGTCTATAACAAGACCTTCAAATTGATGGAACATCGGCGTATGTGTGCTATCAGACTGTCTTCTGTATGTCTTTGATATGTTTAGCATACGAATTGGGGGCCGGGCCCGCTCCATTTCGCGCACCTGCCCGCCTGAAGTGTGAGGAGTAAGAAGCATGCCCCCAAGCTTTGGGTGCACATTTTGCTTTATAGTATAGGTTTCCCATTCGTCGCGCGCGGGGTGATCCGGACCAAACCCCAAAGCCTCGAAAGCGTACCAGTCCCATTCGACCTCAAAGTACCGCCGGCGTACGAATCCTATTTGTCGAAAAATGTTTTCTACCTCCTCAATGGTTTGGGTTATCAAATGCTTGTGACCCACTTCATGTTTTGTTCCCGGTAGCGTCAGATCAGTATCGTTTTGTGGTTTTTCGAATTCAACTCTTCTTTCCGCCAGGGCCGTGAGAATTACGGCCTTTGTTTCATTGATGAGAATACCCAGCCTTTTTCTTTCTCTTTCAGGAGCCGCCCAGATGCGTTTGGTAATTAGCCCTAAAGACCCCTTTTTTCCTATATACTTTATTCTTATCTGAGCTATTGAGGGGAGGGATTTGGACTCGTTTATTTCAGCGATAGCCTGATTTCTAAGATTGGTTATTTCCCTGTCCATGACTTGCTTTCTGGTGAATTTTATCAAATGTTTCAGGGTCTGTAACTGCAATCTCCGCCAAAATCTTTCTATCAAGCTCAATTTTGGATTTTCTTAGAGAGTTCGTGAGCTTGCTGTAGCTGGTCCCCCTTTGAGCGGAGGCCGCGCTAATCCTCGTTATCCAAAGCTTCCTGAAATTTCTCTTCTTTTGCTTTCGCCCGATATACGCATATTTTCCGGCATGCAGCAACGCCTCCTTTGCGCTCTTGAAGCGTTTACTTCCGGCCTGCCTGTACCCCCTGGCTTTTTTCAGGACTACTCTGTGCTTTCTTGCGGATGGTGACTTTGTTCGTGCCATTTTATTTTCTTACTCCAAGAATCTTTCTAAGCTTTTTTTCATAGGTCCTACCGACCCGAACACTGCGCTTGAGCCTTCTTTTTGTTTTGCTCGACCGCTTTTCGCTCAAGTGTCTGGTAAAATTCCTTCTCCTGAGTATCTTTCCACCGGAGGTCACTTTGAAACGTTTAACTACGTTCTTTTTGGTTTTTTGTTTCGGCATTTTTTCTTTTCTTTTTGAGAGGTGAAACCACCATTGCCAGGTGTCTCCCCAAAAACTTTGGCTGCATGTCCACGGACACCGCCTCGCCCAACTCGGATAGTATATCTTCAAGCAGGCTATATCCAAATTTTTTGCCTCCCATTTGCCTGCCCTTAAAAACTATCACGAGCTTTACTTTACTGCCTTCGTTCAAAAATCGGCTGACTCTCCTAAATCTTGTCCGGTAATCCCCCTCGGCAATAAATGGACTAAAACGAACTTCCTTTAATTCGGCGTTTTTTGCCTTTTTTTTCTGCTCCTTGAGCTTTCTTTCCTCCGCATAGCGAAACTTGCCAAAGTTTACAATCTTCACAACCGGCGGACTCCCTTTTGGAGCAATTTCAACTAAATCCAATCCCAACTTTCTTGCCTCGCTAATTGCCTGAGCTCGTGTAATCACGCCCATCCGGCTCCCGTCCGGTCCTATCACTCGCACTTCCGGGGCAGTAATCTGCTGGTTTATCCTCCAAAAGGGTGTTTTGCTCAATCTCCGGAAGTATTGTAACAGAATTTATCGATAAAGTCATTGACACCGATCCCGCCAATATCATCGCCGTCCCTTGTTCTTACGCTTATTTTATTCTCCTCCTCCTCTTTGTCTCCTATTATAATCATGTAGGGGACTTTTTCTTTTTGAGCGAGGCGTATCTTGTTGGACAATGTTTCACTTTTGTCCACTAATTCTACTCGAACATTTTTCTCCTTCAATTGAGCGACAATCTCTCTTGAGTAGGCGATATTCCTATCTGTAATGGGTAAAATTTTTACTTGGATTGGGGCAAGCCAGAACGGAAAAGCTCCGGCATAATGTTCCAGTATTATCATCATAAAGCGCTCCGCGGAGCCAAGGATCGCTCGGTGAATTTTTACTGGCGTTTTTTCTACGCCGTCCTTGTCCGTATATTTAAGGCCAAATCTTTTCGGCATGACATAATCTATCTGAATGGTCGAAAGCTGCCACTCGCGGCCAAGGCTGTCACGGGCAATAAGGTCCATTTTGGGAGCGTAAAACGCCGCCTCGCCCTCCTCAATCACATATTCCATCTTGTGCCTCCTCATTATCCTCTCCAGCCAAGCCTCTACCTTGTCCCAAGTCTTTGAGTCCCCCAGATATTTTTCCGGCTGGTTTTTGTCTCTTGTCGAGATAGCGTATCTATATTTAAAGCCGAATTTGCCCATAATTTCTTTTGTCATTTCAAGGGCATTATTTATCTCCTCATCCACCTGGTCTTCGGTGCAGAAGATGTGACTGTCGTCCTGCGAGAATGCCCGTGTCCTCGCCAACCCCAAAAGCTCGCCGGGCCTCTCATCACGGTAAAGCATTGCAAAATCGGTATATCGCACGGGAAGATCTCTGTAGCTCCTCTTTTGGCTTGCGTAAAGTACTGAGTGTTGTGGGCAATTCATTGGTTTTAGGAAAAATTCCTCGTCGGAATAATTTGAGTACACTCTAAACATGTCGTTGGCATATTTATCGTAATGACCGGAGATCTTAAAAAGCTCTCCTTTTGCCATTTGAGGGGTCCACACTTGGTGATATCCTCTTTTGCTTTGAACCCCTTCCACATATTCATTAATAAGTCTTCTCACCAGAGCTCCTTTTGGAGTGTAGATGGGGAGGCCGGCGCCGACTAAATCAGAGAAAGTAAAAAGATCAAGTTCACGACCGAGGCGCCTGTGGTCGCGCTTTTTTGCTTCCTCTTGCTGGATTAAAAAGGTTTTTAGCTCTTCACTGGCAGGAAAGGCGGCCCCGTAAATGCGAGTGAGCATGTCGCGCTTACTGTCTCCCCGCCAATACGCGCCGGCAACGGAAAGCAGCTTGAAATGTTTGAGCTCTTTTGAGGGGTTTTCCACATGTCCGCCACGACATAAATCCACAAATTCTCCGGATTTGTAAAGCGTTATTTTTTTGTTTTCGCGCTCAAGCTCGTCTATGAGCTCCAGCTTGTAGGGATTATCTTTGAATATTTCTTTGATTCGATGAGTTGATTCATCGATACGTTCAAAAGATTGCCAGTTTTTGACAAGCTCGCGCATTTTTTTCTCTATTGCCGAAAGGTCTTTATCCGAAACACGAAGCCCGCCAAAGTCATAGTAAAATCCGTTTTCAGTAGGAGGCCCAATTGCCGGCTTTGCGTCGGGATAAAGTTCAAGCACCGCAGCCGCCAAAAGATGCGCGGCCGAGTGTCTTAATCTATCTAAATGCTCCTTATCCTGCATCACTTGATTGTAACAAAAATTATGTTCCCGGGCTTCTTCGGAGTAGTGAATGTTGTGTGGCCTCCACTATATTTGCTATGAAATTTCCGATTACCGGTATACCTCCGGCTTGGCTTAGGGCAAACACCAAGACGGTAGAGATAAAAGCAAATCCAATTGTTACGCCAATCGCCCAGGCAAATCCGCTCCAGATGTTTTTCCGAAAAAGTCTCCAGTAGCCGGTTTCAGCCAAAAGCTTTTTATCCATGGACATAGTTTACTTTAGCACTTCGATACACTCAGTGTAAACTTATCCGAAGGTTTACCCCGAGCAACGTCGAATTGTGGACCCGAGGGGGTTCGAACCCCTGACCTTCGCAATGCCATTGCGACGCGCTACCAACTGCGCCACGGGCCCCTGTGTGGGCGTACATTAAGTGTTTGTGTGTGAACCCGCCCCGACTCGAACGGGGGACCTTTGCAATGTCAATGCAACGCTCTAACCAACTGAGCTACGGGTTCTTGAACTTGCTAAAGAACCAGTTAAGCTTTGCTTACGGGTTCTTTAGCCATCATACCTATCCCGCGGAGCGGGAGAGATAATGTTCACCCGAAAGGAGGTACTTGGCGCCCTGTTTTTTGTAATTTTGACCCCACTTATTTCTGGCTTTTTTGGCGGCTCTTTTATTTTGCTCGAGAAGCCAGACGTTGGCATCTTGAAGTCTTTTAGTGAAATTGCGAATGAGCTCAAAAATTTTATCCAAAAAGAATAAATTGTAAATAGTTGGGTCAACATCCACCAAGAGAGCCGTTATGTTTGTCTGCTCGGCCATAACGCTTGACCGTTTGCTTGTTCGTAAAAGCTCCTCCTGTATGGATTTGATTCTAATTTTAAGTTCATTGCTTTTGCGCACAATCAAAGCCTGCTCCTCCTCCTTTATTTGTTCTACCTCGGCAAGGCGCGCTTTTAATTGTCTGTTCTCCTCCACCTTCTCGGCAAAGACAGCGCTCATTTCTAGCTCCTCCCCCCTCATCATTTCTCCGCTGAAACTTCTTTTCCTTGGAGTGAATATTCCCGCCGGCCATCTTGCATGAGACGCCTCCCCGTTATTTTCCCGCAACAGCTCAAGTGTGTTCTTTATTTGCTGCACCGCCTTTTTGTTGTCCGATTTCATGTAATAATTATATGAAAATTAGGTGAGCCCCGCAAGGCTTTTTATCACTTTTCTTTTTACGATGATAGATCCAATAGCATCTCTGGCATGACTGGACTCCAGCCTCTGGGCATCTTGCGAACTTGCTGAGGCCGCGCGCTTGTATTGGGATATTTCCTCCTCGCCGGCCGATATTTTCTCCTCCAGCGCGATTTTGCCAAAAAGGAGTTCAAGTTTCAGCGATCGCCTCGCCTCTCTTTCGTATTCCTCCCTTAGCTCTCTTGCGTTTTTACCAACGGAGCGCAAATATCCATCAAGGTCAAGTCCAAGCTTTTCAAGCCTTTGTATCAAATTAGAAAGCCTCGAGTTTGTCTCCTCTTGTATAAGTATTTTTGGAACGTCAAAATCTATATTTTCGGAAAGATAAGCCAATATTGCCTGTTCCTTTTCATCTTGGCTGAGCTCGCGCTTTAGGCTTTTGGCCCTAAGCTCTCCTGTAATTTTTTCCTTGTAGCCATCGAGCGGTATATCGGGGGCCTCGGCTGTAACAGCTCTAATTTGCCAGTCCTTGCCTTCCGTAGTAGAAATAGGTTGAAATTTGGGATACATTATAGGTTCGATACCTTCTTTTTTAAGCTCATCTCCAAAATATTTGGGAAGAAGTTTCTGTATGGCTTTTTGATACAAATCATCGGTTGAGGTTTGTTCGCGGACTTTGTTTATGGGGGCCTTGCCCTTTCTAAATCCCTTTACAACTGCCGTCTTTGCAAGTTCAAAGAGTTCCCGCTCGGCTTCCTCATTTATATCCTTCCAAGGAATAGTAACCGTTAGTTGCACTGACCCGTCTTCTTCTCTTGCTGTCGCCATTGCGGCTATTATACCTTATCTTTTGCCACTTTGTGAAGAAAAGCCGAGACCAACGCCAAAAGTATCGAGGCAATGGCCGCGGTCAGGAAGCTGTCAATATTAAAGCCCGGGACTATGAGGGCAACCAACCAGAGGAGACCCACGTTGACGAGAAAAGCGGCCAAACCGAGCGTGAGGATGGAAATGGGCAGAGCAACGATTTGGACTATCGGCTTTATGAACGTATTTACGGTACCTATGAATACGGCGGCCACGATAGTCGTCTGAATGTCAGCCAACTCAAAACCGGGGATGACAAACTCAACCACAAGGAGAGCAAACACGTTTACAATAAGCCTTCCGGCCAACTGCCAGAGGTTCATGCATTAATAATGCACCGGTTTGCTTTTATTTGTCAAGGAATAAATTGAAAAAGGCAATGTCACGGTTTATAGCAGAGTTCCATGCGGGTGCCATGTTGTGATTAGTTCCGGGGTAAATGTACAATTTTGAGTCTATGTCTTCCTCTCGCAAGGCCTTGTTAAGCGCCTTAGACCACGCGACAGGAACGGCGCTATCGGCAGTCCCCTGATGAATTTGAATGGGAGACTCTATTTGCTTGAGATAGTTATCAAAAGAGTAAAACTCTGTATTGTAGAGCTTTTCAAAGTCGGCGAGGCCGGACCTTAGAAACTTGCCTTTGTCCTCCGCCTCATTGCTGTAATAGAGAATGGAATAGGGAAAGCTCACAGACACCGGAGCCCATAAACTGGTGGGAATATCCTTTCCTGTTGTTGCGAGCACCGTGAGGGCAATTTGTCCGCCGTTTGAATGAGCCCAGATGAAAACGTTTTCCCCGTCCCATTTTTCTACTGAGCCCAAAGACGCCAAAAGACTCATCACAGCGGTATAGGTTTGAAAGCGTGTTTCAAATATGTCCTCCGCTTCAGGACTTGAGTCCGCGTATCCCAGAAAATCCGGAGCTATTGTTATGAATCCGTTTTCGGAGAAGACTTCCGCCGCGCGGACAGTCCCCATCCCTGTCTCGTATATCTCTTGATTTACAAAGCCCCTTATCATAATGATCACAGGAAAAGTGCCTTCCCCGCTCGGGATGTTTATAGCGCCGGTTGTTGTCTTTTTGTCGCGCCCCGACAAGTCGGGACTAAATTCAAACGAGAACGTGCCGTCTTGGTTTAGGCTAAATTTTCCGGGTTCAGGTTTGGCCCGAGACAGATTTTCAATTGTATAGCGATCAAGAGGTCTTTTCACCGGAAGAGATATTTTTTCGACTGTACTTTGACCGCCCAAATCCCTGCCAATAGCCATTCCTCCGATAAATCCAACTCCCGCCGTAATTGCAAGGGTGAGAATAAGAAGCAAGTATTTCACTTAGAGTATTTTAGCGAAGAGCCGTTGCTTTTGTAAGTAACGGCTCTTCGCGTTGGGGTGGTGGTTCAGCTTATTGGTCGATCACCAAGTGACACCCCTTCTGTTTTTTGCGACAATGTGCCGCGCCGTCGAGGCAACCTTCACACCCGCATGAACATCTTCCTAGAAAAATTCTGAAAAAGGCACTACGAATGATTCTCATTTGTTTCTCTCCTTTAGTGATAGTAACGTGCGATGGGTTATTGTACTCTCATTGGAGCTCTTTTGGCAAGATGAAGCCGGAAGGCCCCGCCTCTTCCTCGGTTAACCCCGGACTGAAAAAAAGCGGGGTGCCCTCATCGGAGGCGGGAGTTGGAGTGGGCCTTGGCGCGGGAGCCGCGGTTGCCGTCACTGGTCTTGGGACCGCCTGCTTTTGAGCCCCCTCTCTTTTTCCAAAAACAACAATAAGAATTGCGATTAAAACAGTAATTATTCCAAAAACAATGGTGCTCCTACTACTTGATTTGGGTTTTTTCTGGGTGTATAAATTAGTCATGTGCTCTCTCTTTGATCATAACAAAAAAAATGTCTTTACGGAATTTAATAAGGCTCCCTCAACCATCATGCACATAGACATAAACTCGGCTTTTGCCACTATTGAGCAACAGACAAACCCACGCCTTCGCGGCCGGCCAATGGCAGTTGCCGCTTATAACTCTCCCCGGGGGGTGATTCTGGCCCCTTCTATTGAGGCTAAACGTTTCGGCATAAAAACCGGAATGAGAGTCTTTGAGGGTAGAGCGTTGTGCCCTGAGCTGTGCGTTCTCCCGCCCGACCCCGAAAAATATCGGCAGGTTCATTTGCAACTTAGAGACACCTTGAGCGCTTATACAGACAATTTACGGCCCAAGTCAATTGACGAGTTTGTTCTTGACATGAGGCATATTGTGCCATCAATGGATATTCAGAAAGTAGCGGCGGAAATTAAGACAAAAATTAGAGAAGAAGTGGGAGAGTGGATAAGCGTATCTATAGGCATAGGCCCCAGCCGATTTATAGCAAAAGTCGCGGCCGGAATGGAAAAACCGGATGGCCTTGTGGAGATTAATTATAAAAATTTTAGGAAACAATACCGGAAACTCTCTCTTCTTGATCTTCATGGTATCAATTTTCGAAATGAATTGAAACTCAGGCAGGTGGGCATACACTCAACCGTACAATTTTATGAAAGCCCGCTTTGGAGGCTGAAGGCCGCTTTCAAAAGTGCAAACGCCCACTCTTGGTATCGGCGGATAAGGGGGTGGGAAGTGGACAACACGGAATTTGCAAGGAGGAGTTATGGCAATTCATACGCCCTGCCCAGAGCATATTCAGAAGTGCGCTGTCTTGCGCCGATTTTGGCCAAACTTGTTAACAAAACAAGCTCCCGCCTCCGAGCTGCAGGCTACAGTGCCCGTGGTGTACATCTTTCTGTGGACTACGAGGAGGGAGAAAGTTGGCACAAAGGGAGGAAAACGAAGGGTCAGTTATTTGATACGCGTGAAATCTACAAACGAGCTTTTGGCCTGCTCCTTGAGTCTCCACGAAAGCCCGTAAGACGCCTTGCGGTTTCCGTCTTTGGCTTGCACAAAGGAAACGGTTTACAGCTTGGAATTTTTTCGGATGAAGCAAAGCAGCAGTCGGTTATGCGCGCGCTTGACAAAATTAACACTCGCTGGGGCGGCTATACTGCCGTAACAGCAAACATGCTCAAGGCAAAAAGCATGGTCCCGGATAGAATAGCCTTCGGCGGAGTAAAAGAATTGGAGGAGCTCATTCCAAAATGACCGCGTCCCCGACTTTTATTTCATTTCTATCTGAAAATCCTGCCGGCACCTCAAGCACCCTGTCTATTGGTGTTTCTGACGAATAAAGCCTGAGCCAGTCATTTTCCGTGTCTGAGGCTGGAGGGAGAATATTCTTTGTGATATTGGTCACTTCCCCGCCGTTTATCCAAATAATATCAATTGGTATTTTCATTCCTTTCATCCAAAAATTTCTGACTGCGGCACTTTCAAAAATAAAAAGCATTCCCTCGTTGTCCCCAAGCGTGCTTACTCCCCCCAACCCTTTCTCCCGCTCATCGGGGCTATCTGCAATTGCCACGCCAACTCGCGCACTGCCCATGGAAACAGAAACCTCCGGAGTTATGGTCAATTCTCTCTCCCTCATCTGTGAAGTGACAAAAAATACCAGAAGAAAAGCTAAAAAGGCTGTTGCAAGAAAAATTTTTAACCGTTTCATTTGTTAGTAAAAATTCCTGAGTTTTACAGATATTGCACCTCTTCTTCAAGTTCTATGCCAAATTTCTCTCGTACCAGCGCTTTTAATTTTTGTGATAACGCTTTTACATCCGCGGCTGTTCCTGTACCTGTGTTGTAAATAAGATTTCCGTGGAAGTCGGCCACCGCGATGCCGCCCATGCGGATGTTCCTCGCGCCCGCCGCCTCAAGCAGATACCCCGATGGAATTTTGCCATACACAATTTTCTCCTTGGGCACTTTTTTTATAAGTGCGACTCGCTCGTCCTCGGGTAAGTTTGCAAGTACGATATTCTTAAAGAAGCTACCGGGGCACTTGATGCCGGGTTTGTATTTTTTTTGACGCGTCTTTATTATCTCGTCTGAGATTTTTTGCAGTTTGGCGATCTCGCCTTTTTGCAGTTCAAAAACCGCCTCCGTAATCGTCCAATCTTTGCGTTTTTCAAACATACTTGTGCGGTACCCAAACGCCATCTCCGCGACCGGCAACTCCGTAAACGCCTCGCCATTGAAATATCGCACAGAAACGATTGTGTCCTTTATTTCCTGGCCATACGCTCCAGCATTGCCATAAATGGCGCCGCCCACGGTGCCGGGGATACCCGCCATGCGCTCCATGCCGGAGAGCCCTTTTTCGTTTAGTGCGCGCACGAACGCCGACAGGCTGTGACCTGCGCCAACGATCGTGCGTGTATTATTAATATTAAGACTATTTAGCTCTGATTTAATAATAAGTCCATTAAACCCCTCGTCTGCCGGAATAATGTTTGAGCCTTCGCCCACCAGATGCCAGTGCAATCCGTTTTCTTTGGCGAAAGAAAGAGCGTCTTCAAGTTCTTGCGTATTTTTGACTGCAACAAAATAGCGGGCCGGCCCGCCAATGTTCATGGTGCTTAATTTAGCAAGAGGGATATTTTCTTGAATAGTCATTGCCGGTAAACCCGTCCGGTGTATCTATACAACCACGCTCGAACCTATTTTAGCAAGAATTGCTGACCCGCCGCCAGCCGCCGCAAAGCGGCGGCCTGCCTCGCAGAAAAACTTTCTTTACAATTTCCGATTTTGCGCGCGCCACTAAAAAATTCTCCTAAAAAGGAAAAGAAAGTTTTTCTGTTCGGCTCCG
>Ga0210057_1001023_pt1 | contig 43806 bp, 47 predicted proteins | sample CryGeyCG2114_010_2_FD_183968 | JGI IMG/M metagenome (GOLD analysis project Ga0210057, IMG submission 183968) | Groundwater microbial communities from aquifer - Crystal Geyser CG10_big_fil_rev_8/21/14_0.10 (SPAdes) (version 2) | ecosystem: Environmental > Aquatic > Deep subsurface > Groundwater ...
AAATTCACTTTTGATGAAGATATACTTTCTATCGTCGAAGATGAAGTAAGTAGGTATTTTCAAGGTACCTACACTGATCCGCTTTCTAAAAGGTATCTGCAAATAAAAAATGGACGTATAGCTCATTATATGGCGCAAAGTAACCCTATGACAAAAGAGCTAGATACCTCCATTGAAAAGCTTTGTAACATTGATCGAGAAATAAACTCTCGCATACCTATGAAAATAGCTCACTTGCTTACCCAAAAAGAAAAAGCTTTTATCCGAAAAACGAATAAAAAAACTTTTGTGACTTTAAAAAAAGTAGAATTGATTTTAAAAAATAATGGAAACTTGCAACCTTCGGACATTCCTAATTGCGAAAAATTAGAAAAAGCTATGCCCCTAATTATGGAAAATATTGAGTTAATTTCGAAAAAGAATATCTATACACGTATAGCAAAAATCGCATTAGGCTTGATAACGTTGACAGCATTAGTGTTTTTAACATTTCAGATCTGGATACCTGTTGCTTATGCCTTACTCATCTTAGTCTCGGTTGCCAGGTTTGTCATTTTCTTAAAAACGAAATCGTATGAAAGAAAACACTTGCATAATGTGACTATTTAAGTAGTCTTAAAATAAAAAAGCGCTGCTTTGACTACTTTTATTGGCACCTCAGGGTGGCATTATGACCATTGGAAGGGACCTTTTTATCCTAAAAATTTACCTTCTGATGAAATGCTACCTTACTATGCAAATCTCTTTAATACAGTAGAGATTAATGCAACCTTCTATCATTTACCTAATAGGAAAACCGTCCTCAAATGGGCTGATTCTGTAAACAGTTCTTTTATTTTTTCAGTCAAAGGATCGCGTTATATAACTCATACAAAAAAATTAAAGGACTGCAAGGCAAGCTTACAAAAAATAAAAAAGGCCGTTTCTTTTTTAGAAAAAAAAGAAGGGCCGTTTCTTTTCCAGCTGCCTCCTCATTTTGCCGTCGACTATGAAAGACTAAAAGAGTTTTTACAACTAGTAAACATGCATAAAGTATGTCTAGAATTTAGAGACACGTCATGGTTTACCGAAGAAATCTATGAACTTTTAGTCCAGCATAAAGTGGCTTTTTGCATTTATGAGCTTGATTATGCTTTATCTCCTTTAGTCATAACATCGAACTTTGTTTATATACGCCTTCATGGACCTAAGGGTGCTTACCTCGGAAGATACTCCAATAAAGATCTAGGATTCTGGGCAAGTAAAATAAAAAAATGGAAAAACTTAGGTAAAGATGTATATTGTTACTTCAATAATGATGAAAAAGGGTATGCTCCCATAAATGCCTTAGAGCTAAAAGAACTATTATGAAAAGTTTTTTACTACTTTTATTATTAACACCTTGTCTCTTACTCTCAAAAACAAATCTTATTATTCAGGATGCTATTTTGAAAGTAGATATTGCCAATGACCCCGTCTCTAGAAATAAAGGATTGATGTTTGTAAAACACCTTCCTGAAGATGAAGGGATGCTTTTTGTTTTTGAGGAAAAACAAAAAGTAGCATTTTGGATGAAAAACACTCTCATCCCCTTAAGCATTGGGTATTTTGACGAGAATAAAAAACTTCTACAAGTTGAAAATATGTACCCTCAACAAACAAGACCTCTTAAAAATTACCCTTCTAAAAAAGCAATAAAATATGCCCTGGAAGTAAATATTGGATGGTTTGAAAAAAACGAGGTCCCTTTAGGTAGCTATTTTTCTTTTGAGTAAAATCCACTACTTCAAATCCTTTTTTATTTGCTCAATATCCTTTTGAATGACAAGTAAGTCCGGATCCGTACTATGGTTTTCAAAGTCTTGCTTTAATTTCTCTAAATCTTTTTTAAGCTTCTCATCTTCAGGATCAATACTGGAAAAAATTGTTTCAAAGTGATCTAAAACCTTCTTCTTATTGTTTTCAAGAATCCGCATAATTTCCTGTATTTGACCATCTAATGAGCCCACTACAGATGCATCTGCTGTTTTTTTCTGCCTTTCAATACTTTGAATAGTCCCATAATTGTCGTGAATATTATCTACATGTTCATATAATTCTTTTAACAAATCAGCAGCTGTTTTTTTATCACCCATGGAAAATGTCTCCTTTACCTGCATTTTATCTTTACTTATAGTAAAGTTAATTTTAACGCACTATCAGAAAATATAATGACAGAGTTTTCACGAGATGAACTATATCGATTTTTACACGAAATGTTTACATGGATCAACCAACTAACAGAAAGAAAAAAAGAGATATCTAAAGAGGAGCTCCATCAATTTTTTTTACCCAATTTAAAGATATACACTAACGAAGACCTACCCATCTGCGGTCTTGACAGCTTCTATAAGCATATTCAAATTTCAGTAGAACAATACAAACACTCTTACGCTAAGCTCCCTTTTAAAGAATGTCTTATTGAAAACAATAAAGCAGCTGTTTATTACACCATACACGCTATTACTGAAAGGGATGAAAAATATAACCTCCTAGCAATGTCATTTTTTGAACTAGAAAACAACAAAATTTCTAAATGGTTTGAAATAGTTACTGAAAACGCTAGCGCATGAAAAAATTTCTATTTTTTTTAGTTTTTCACACCTTTCTTTTTGCTGAAGTCGTCATAAATAACGTTACATATAATTTAGATTATATTCCTTGGTATACCGGATCGTTATTTTCCCTGAGCGCAGAGACAGTTCCCAAAGGTGTTTTCGAAATCCAGCCCTACCTCTTTGTTACTACCAACTATGGCAACTTCAATAATAGCTGGTCTTTTAAAAAAGCAGAAAACAAAGAAGTGATCGTTAACCCTCAAATGATTTTTTATTACGGATTTACGAGCTTTTGGGATATGGAATTAATTGTGCAAACTTTTTCTAGATTTAGACAGTCTAAAAGCGCAACAAGACTAGGAGACTCTTCCCTTCTATTTGGGTTCCAGCTTTTACGAGAAACCAAAAGCCTTCCTTTTATCCGATTTACTATTAATGAAGTTTTTCCAACGGGGAAGTATGATAAATTAGACCCCAACAAAGAGTTCACTGATTTATCAGGAAGAGGTACTTTTGAAACGCAGCTAGGAATCCAGCTAGCAAAACTTTATGATTGGTTGCCTTCCAATCCAATAAGGTTCAGAGTAAATTTTAATGTTAACATCCCCTCTAAAGTAAGGGTTAAAGGCATAAGCGGCTATGGTGGAGCTGTAAACACTGACGGAACAGTTGACCTTGGCCTCAATTTTTATTTTCTCTTCAGCCCTGAAATTAGCCTTACTCAAAAATGGGTGGTTACTACTGATCTTATTTATTATTCTTCAGAAAAAGGCTCTTTTTCAGGAAGAAATGGGCAAATAAATGGGGTAGAGGCAGAAGTTAATGCCCCGAGAAGTAATGACATTCAGTTTGCCCCGGCTATCGAATATAACTTTAACGAAAATTTGGGTTTAATTTTTGGCACTTGGTTTAACATTAAGGGAAGAAACACACAAACATTTGCATCTGGTGTTATATCTTTTATTGGCGTTTTTTAATAAAAAAAGCTATATTTTTAGCCTTATTTTTTTAATTAAGGAGCAATCAATGTCTTTTATACTTTCCAATTTATCAATTAACCCCTCTACCATTAAAAGCTATCACAGTACTTTAAAAAACCAAGTTCTTGAATATCCTCTAGCGTCTATCGTCGCTACTGTAGCTGGAGCAGTTTTTGGTTTTAAAGCATTAACCTCTTATACCATTATCGGCTCACTGGCACTAGGACCTGTTGCACTTGCAGCTAGTGCGCTCAGCTTAAATCATATGATTAAACATAGAGAAAACTTTCTAAAGTTATGCAAGTTAGCTGTTGATTACCATAAAAGAGCACAACCTAAACTTGTTATTGCAAATAAGACTACTCAAATTAAACTGCAAATAAGGGCTAATGATAGTGCAGAAAATGCAACTAAAATGGTTGGCTCGGCTCTTGCCAACTTGAGAGCTAGGGCTACTGCTAAAAGACAACCTGCTAGCTAAGAATTGATCAGAAAATTCTTAGTCTTTTCAAGCAAAAGATTAATCAGTGCTTGATTTTCAGGGTACATGTGCTCTGTCTCTAAATTTTCTACTGTTTTAGGCTCCGGAATAATATTCTGGAGCCTTTCTGCTGACCTGAATGGGACTAGTTTATCATAAAGACCATTGATGATTAAAAATCGGTTTTTTAAAAAAGGAGCATGTACAGCAGGCTCTATTGGTCTAAATAAAAAATTGGCCAAATAAGCTAAAGGGGTCTTTAACCAGATGGGACCCGGTAAGTTTGCATAAAAAAGATCAAAAAGTCCGGCCCCTCCATAACCAATTACACTAGGTCCTAGCTTGATTCCACTTTTTTGAGAGAAGTGATAGGTAGCTGGGATAAAAATAGCTCCAAAGCTAAAGCCTGGGATACTAATAGGCTTTTTTTCACACCATGGCTGCGTTTGCGCCCACCTTACTACACTTAGAAGCTGAGATGGCACATTAAATACATTTTGCCTAATTGCTTTTAATCTAAATAACCCTCGATAGCTTTTTATATTCCTTATGACTTGTGGATATTCATAAGAGATAATAGCAAACCCTCTTTGATCATTTAGATAATTTAGACTTTTTTTACCCGTATCCAACCCTGAAATCAATAAAATACAAGGTAGCCCTTCTTCTGGAATATTAACCGGAAGAGAAACAGTGCAGTTAACAAGCCCCACACCTCTTGAGTCTAAGACTATATCTGTATAGATTCTTTTTTCAAATTCATCTTCTGATGCATACGAAGATTCCTGTAAAAGGGTTGGGAAAGCTGTATTTCTCATAAGAACACTAATAGGGTCACACCATGACTGCCAACTTCTATATCCCAAATAAACCAGTAATAATGCAACAAGAGTTCCTAAAAAAAGCTTTAAAACATAATAAATCCATTTCATAGGAGCTTTTTTAGCGAATATGCTTTTTTGTCTATGTTTTTAAAAACAGCTTCTCTTTTGAAAATAGTCTTGATGGTAAATTTAGATATATCTAAGTTTTTCTTCAGCTCCGTCCATTTGATGGGAGCTGCAACGGGAGCCTTTTCCAAGGCTCTTACTGCATAAGGGGCAACAGCTGTTTGTGCAAAGGCATTTCTCATATAGTCAATAAAAAGCTTGTTCTTTCTTTTTTCTTTTCTAGGGTTGATCGTGTAGTCATCAGGGTTATTTTCTACTAAAATCTCACCTATTTGTTTCGCAAACCCCCTTACCTTTGTGTAGTCCAAGTCTCTTTTTATGGGAACAATAACATGTACTCCTTTAGACCCTGTTGTCATAACAAAAGGAGTGATACGAAACTCTTTTTCGAAAAGTTCTTTTAAATCAAAGGCTCCTTGCACAACAACTTCAAAGTTCTCTTTAGGAGGATCCAAATCAAAAATAAGCCTGTCAGGCTTATGTAAACTATCTTTTCTGCTTAACCATATATGAGGAGTAATACAGGCCTGGTTGGCCAAATAAACAAGAGTTTTCTTGTCATTGCACACTACCATAGAAATACTACTTTTACCTTCCCGCTTAACAGATTTTGTTTTTACCCATTTAGGAAAGTAATCAGAGGCATTTTTCTGCACAAAATGCTCTTGAGCAATTCCATTAGGATAACGAAACATGGTAACAGGCCTGTCTTTGATAAGTGGCAGCATCAGGTCAGCTATATTAAGGTAATATTCTATAAGGTCTTTTTTAGTAATTTTAGACTTTGGAAATAACACTTTTTCGGGGTTTGTTATTTCTATTTTTTGTTTCTCTACGGTGATTTCATAAGAGGTTTTTACCACTTTTAGTCCCTTTATTTATCAGATCTAAGTCCTAAAAAACTAGGATGCCTTAACTTTTTATCTTTTGTACGCTCAGTAAAAGCAATCTTTGCAACTAACTTCGGTTTAACATAGGTCACATTTTTTTCTTTGATAGAATCAGTAAAGTAAGATTTCTTTGACGTGAGCTTCTCTAATTTTTTACTCAAAAGCATGAGCACCTCTTCACTAAATCCCGTACCTACTTTTCCTGCGTATCTTAATTTTCCCTTTTGGTAAAAACCCACTAATAAGGCTCCAAAGCCCTTTCTTGCCCCTTGAGGTTTTGTAAAGCCCCCTATGATAAAGTCATCATCGTTTACAGCTTTAAACTTTAACCAATCTCTTGTCCTTTTTGATTTGTAAGTGGAGTCTTTTCTCTTGGCAATAACTCCTTCAAAACCTTGTTTAGTGACTTGCTGATAAAAAGCCCTTCCATTAGTTAACCTGTGACTGCAAAAGCGAGCAACTTTATTAAATTTCAATAAATGCTTAAGGTGTTTTTTCCTCTCTTCTAGAGGAAGTTTTCTCAAATCTCGGCTGTCAAAGTAAAGAAGATCAAAAATAAAAAAAGTAAGCTGCATCTTTTCAGTAGGACAGATGCGATGCATACGTGTTTGCAATTTTGAAAAACTATTTAACTTTCCTTCTTCTGTTACAATTTCTCCATCAATTATGTAGTTTTTCAAAGATAGAGTTGTAAGAGCATTCAAAATTTCAGGATAGGTGTTATTAATAAGTTTGTGGTTTCTGGAATACATTTTAATGGTATCTCCTTTAGCAAAAACAAGGCACCTTATTCCATCGAACTTCTTTTCAAATATCCATCCTTTTTCAAAAAAAGGCTTTTTTTCCAAGGTAGCTAGCATGGGAGATATCCAATTAGGCTGCGGCTCTTTTTTTGTCATTTTTTTCCTGCTTGTATCTCTTTCATGGACTTGCCGCTTTTTGCTGATTTAGTTTGTGATTTTACAGGGTTTTTACGACTATTAGCTTTCTCATCTTTCATTTTGATTAACAACCAATTTTTATCTCGAAAATGCACAAGAGCAAACCCACCTTGAAGTTTTTCTCCTTCTAGCCAAACTTCAATATGCCCCTCCTTAAAGCATTTTGACATAGGCTTTTCTTGTAAGTTTTTATACTTACCTTTATCCCACACCATTACAGTTCCAGCTCCGTACTCCCCTTCAGGTATGACCCCTTCAAAATTGGCATATTCCAAGGGGTGATCTTCGGTAAGTACAGCTAGCCGTTTTTCTTTAGTAGATAAGGAAGGTCCTTTAGGAATAGCCCATGACTTTAAGGTGTTGCCAACCTGCAGTCGAAAGTCATAATGTAGTCGCGAGGCATCATGCTTTTGGATCACAAATTTTAAATTTTTAGAGGATTTGCCTTTTTTTCCTTTTGGCTCGGGCGTTTTCTTGAAATCCCTTTTTTTTCTATAGGTAGAAAGACTTTTTTCCATACTACGTTGTTTTTTTTGATCGGGAAAATTTTTTTCTCTTAAAAATAAGAACTGCAATAGCTAGCGCAGTTAATATAAAAAAAGCTATTATGCGCTCTGAGTTAAGTATTTCTTTGGCATTATCCGATGTTAACTCCAAAGTAGAGAGAAAAATGGTATTGCTATAAAAAATAGACTCTAAAAAACCCCAAATGAAATGAAATCCGAATACAAAATAAAATCCATATAATAAGTAAGAATACCCTAAAAGCAGCCCCATGGAAAAAGCAGTAATCGGATAAAAATCATTCACGTGATACACAAAAACACTTGCATACAGTACTGAAGAAAGAATAACGGCAACATGAGAAGGGAAAGCTTCTGCTAATTTCTTTAGAGAAAAACTTCTAAATGCCAATTCAAAAGCAAATGCGCTTATGAGTGAAGACAATAAATATAAAAAAAAGGCTGCAAAAAAAGATTTTGCAGAAAAATCGATACCAGTAAAAGTGATTATATTAAATAACCAAACAAGTAAAATGACCCATAATATACTGAGAGCTCCCCAAAATACACCTTTGAAAAAAGGTAAGGCCTTTTTCTTGGCGGAAATGAATTCTATATCTTTCCATTTACTTTTACTTAAGATAAATTTGACAAAGAAATAGGTCATTAAAGTTATCACAAAAAATACACCCCTGAAAATAAATCTTCCGTAATCTAGGTCTAGAATGGGGTTATACACGCTAAAGGACAGTAAATGAAATCCACGGTAAAGTGTCTCATCATAGATAATCTGTGAGCCTCCAATTGTAAAAATAATAAATAAAAGAACTTTTACCACTGGATTAAAAAAATCAACTACATGTCGCATATAAAGTGTATATAAAATTTATTTTAAAATAATCATGTGATTGATTTAACACAACACCCATAAACATTTACTTTTATTAAAAAATTACGTAAAATACTAATTTAGAGAATAACAAAAATTATTATGAAAGAAATAAATTTAAATAAAGAAGTTAAAGACTACAATAAAGACGAATTAAATTTTGAAAGTTTTTCTGTAGAGCTCCCTCTTCATAATCTTTTATTGCTTCCGACTAATTTCCCGGCTTTTTTTTCAAAAAATTGCTTTACCTCTTTTTTCTCTTTTAGCTTTTCCCCTCAAATCCAAATCGAAATTATTGTTACTGAAAATGAACAAGACAGAGAAAGTGAACCTAAAAAGGCAATGAAAAAGCATGAGAAACAAATGAAATATTTGCGAAAAATAGAGCATTTTTACTTAATACAAGAATGGTTTAGGCAGTTCACTTTACAAAGTGAAATCAGTACAATTAAAGAGAAGTCCTTTAGTAGAATTTTTTAAAAAAAGAGCAATATGTCTTTTCAAATAATATCTAATTCACTTACGCACAGGATTTTTCGTGGAATGTATCCGGTTAACTACACAAACTTTCCTCACGAAACATTTACAGCTTTTAAAATTGGCGTAGTTGCCAATGAGCGTTTGTTATTTCTAGTAAAAGCCTTAACCTTTACCCGGCTTTTTGCAGCAGTTAAAATTAAAGGCGAATACCATATTTTTATTAACTCTTGCTCTCTATTTCAGTATTTTCATACAAAAAGAGCGATGCAAATGTTTAAAGCAGCTCCAATTTCCGGCATTTACTACCCTTTAGCTTCCTTTACCAAGTAAGCTTGACTTTGATTAGGTAGACCGGGAAGGTTTATGATTTTTTGAGAGGTATTCTTAAAAAACTCATCACACGCCCTTTTTACTCCTGGAAGAGTATTTTTCTTACTAAAAATTTTAGGATCACAATAGTCATCAATGAGGAGTATCCCATTGTCAACAAGTCTCGGATAAACGTGTTCCAAAGCTGTTAAAGTGGATGAATAAAAGTCCGCATCAAGATGTGCAAAGGAGATTTTATTCGGAAGATTCAAGGGAAGTGTCTCATCAAAAAAGCCTTGGCATATTATTGGTTCTTTAACTTTCAGCTTTTTACAGTTTTCCAGCAAAGTTTCTCGACTCGCTTTAAACCACCCCTTACCAACCCTTTTATTATCTAAGAAATCACATTTTCTTATATTTTCAGCGTTATCCCACAAATCCTTATCAGATTTTTCGGGAAGGCCTTCAAAAGAATCATAAACAAAAAGTCTTTTATCAGAGGCGACACTATCTAAAAGCTTTTGCATTAAAATAGCTGTAAATCCTTTATAGCAACCTAATTCCACTACTTCCCCTTCTGTCTTTTCTAACAAGACCCGAGATAGTAAATGGTAAAGGTTTAAGAGCTCTGCAAATCCCATCATAGCTCTATTTTTTTCATAGATCTGATAGAAAAAAGCTAAATCTATATGAGGGTTCATAGAAAGAGTGGGTAGAAAGGGCAGTTAAACCTGCCCTAAAAAAATTAATTATAAAACTTTTCTAGATCTTTTCTAAGTTCTTTTCTCGTCGATAAGTCTAAGTACATCATATGACCTCCGACGTAATTTTTCATAGAAATGTTTTCCCTCATCTCTTCTGGAAGGTCAAGCTGCTGAAAAATATATTCATTATTAAAAAAAGGAGTAGCAAGATCGTAATAACCATTTATAACAAAAACTTTAAGCTCAGGGTTGACCATCATTGCTTGGCGCAAAAATGGTTTTATATTTAGAAATTTAAAGGAAACAGGAGAAAAGTCCCACAACATATGAGCCTCACTACTAAAAATCTGATAGGGGTTACTTTCCTTATATTGTAGCTCCTTGACTAAATAATCATTCATAAGACTTGTAAAGATTCCATCATGCTTAAAACTGGGATCAGAAATTAGAGCATCAGGAGCAACTGTTAAACACCCTGTATCTCTTGCATCCATTCGTCCAATTGTCTTTTTTTGCTCTTCTAGAAGATACTTAAAAAAAAGGGCATCTGAAATTCTACAATCATGAATCAGGTACTTTTCTTTAGAAATTCCTGTGATTTCATTTAACTGCTTGGCTAAGCTCTCTTTTTCTCTTTCAGTTAAATTCGCCCCCTTCATTAAAGCTGGCAAATAAACATCAAAAGCAAACTTTCTAGAATATGCAACTGCCTCTTCTAAAGAAGTAAATGTTTTAGATAATTGATTATGATGCCACGCTGCAGCTGTATAAGAAGGTAAGAAAAATATATAGGGCAATAGATTATCTTCAGAAAAAACAAAATTTTTAAAATCAAGCGCGGAGGAAACTAGTATTATTCCATTTAGAAAGATACCGTGCTCTAAAAGATAGCTAGAAAGTCCTGCTGTTCTTGTACTTCCATAGCTCTCGCCAATAATATATTTAGGACTGTTCCACCTTTGGTTTTCAGTCAAATAGTCTCTTATGAATTCTGAAAGATATAAACAGTCTCCCTCAACAGAAAACAGATCCTTTTGAACCCCTTCTGAAAAGCTACTAAAGCCCGTACCTATAGGATCGACAAATACCAAGTCGGTCACTCCTAAAAGAGTTTCCTCATTATCTAGCAATTCATAAGGAGCCGTAATACGCTGTCCTTCTTCTATAAGCTTTACCCTTTTAGGTCCGAAAGCTCCTAAATGCAGCCATACAGAGGAAGATCCGGGGCCTCCATTGAAAATAAAAGTTACTGGCCTGTGCTTTTCTTGAGTATTTAAAGTATAGGAGATAAAAAAAACCTTTCCAATCTCCTTACCCTCAGTGTTTTTAACAGGGAGCTTTCCTGCAGCTGCCTGATAAGGCAGCTCTTGTCCATTTTGAATGATGACATGCTCAGTTTTAATGAAATTCGCATTTTTAGAAATGGCTGTACAACAATAGCAAACCATTAATATATAAATTAATTTTTTATTCATAAACTCTCCAAATTCGCAATTATGGCCGCAAGAGATTAATAAATATTATTTGTATATACAAGTTTTTTTTAGAACGTAGTAATAAAGGGAAAGTTAGAGTATGATAGTTTTTTAATTTATTTTGAGATCATGAGTTTTAAAGAAAAATTTTGGCCCATCAAAAGATTCGAGCTAAAAAAGTTTATCCCGCTTCTTTTGATGAAGTTTTTTATTTCCTTTAATTATGGAATTTTAACCTCTATGAAAGATACTTTCATAGTCACTGCCAAAGGATCAGGAGCGGAGGTAATTCCAGTATTAAAAGGTTGGATTGTTTTACCTATCGCATTAGGAGTTACCCTGCTTTATACAAAGCTTAGTAACCACCTAAAGAAACCTACTTTATTTTATGGTATTATCCTTACCTTTTTAACTTTTATATTTGTCTATGCCTTCATTCTCTACCCTAATAGAGAACTTCTAAGCCCTCATGCTAGCGCAGATTGGCTCACAAATGTCATTGGAACAAAACATCAGCATTGGGTTTCTATCTATCGCAACTGGATGCAGGTATTATTTTTTGTAATGGCTGAGCTTTGGTCAACAGTTGCCATATTCTTATTATTTTGGGGATTTGCTAACCAAATTAACCGCGTCAGTGAGGCTAAGAGGTTTTATACACTTTTTATTGCCGGAGGAGATTTAGCTGCTATTGCAACAGGTCCATTGGTTTGGCATTATTCGAAGAAATACGCCGGACTTGACTTCACTAATACCCTGCAAAGCTTAGCTATTTATATAATAATTTTTGGTTTTATCATTATAGGGCTATATCGATGGATTACGAAAAATGTACTCACAGACCCTAAACTTGTCCCTGACGAGAACCCTGCCTTAAGCAAAACCAAGCTATCCTTAAAAGAAAGTATTAAGCTCCTAGCCCGATCAAAATACTTACGCTCCATAGCTATGATGGTTATCGGTTATGGCCTGACTATTAATTTAATTGAAGTTACTTGGAAGGCCCATTTGAAAATGCAATACCCCAACCCATCGGATTATCAGTCCTTTATGGCTAATATTACTTCAAGTGTGGGTATAGTCTCTTTTTTAACAGCTTTTTTAGCCGGAAGCTCCATTATCCGATTTTTTGGATGGCGCTTTAGTGCTCTTATAACCCCTGTCTCACTTGGTCTTACAGGGATTGCCTTTTTAACCATGGTTGTCTTCAAAAACAGTTTACCATTATGGTTTGGGATGACTCCTCTTTTTATGATCGTCTTATTTGGGGCCTTTCAGAATATTTCCACAAAGGTCATGAAATATTCTTTCTTTGACCCAACTAAGGAAATTGCCTATATTCCTCTAGATCCAGAATCTAAGGTAAAGGGAAAAGCTGCGATTGATATAGTCGGCTCAAGATTTGGGAAGTCTGGCTCTGCCTGGATTCAGATTCTTTTACTAGAATTTGTAGGTAATGGATCGGTTTTATCTATAACTTACTTCTTATTCCCTATCATTATCTTGGCGCTCATCAAGTGGATTGGATCTGTCCGCACTCTAGATAAACAGTTTAAAAGTCAAAAGACAGAAGAAGAAGTACTACAAGAAGAACCGGCTCAGTCCTAGTTTATGGAGAAAATTGGGCTTTACAAGTATGTAAAGTCCAATATTAATTAATTACATACTCCAGGGCTTTGTTCCTGATAAATTTTCATAGCTTCGGCTACTATTCTTTCAAATTCATCCACAAATAGAGGTTCTTTATCAATCTTTTTCTGTTCTAACAAACACCCTGCGTTTGTTTGAGCTTCAATGGAAGCTTGTACTCCATAAAATTCATTAAGCAGCTGTTCAAAATGAACAATGGTCTCTTCATTTTTTTGCAAAGCCTTTCTTTGAAAATAAGGAAAACACAAACACCAGCTCTGAGATGTGGCTTTCAAATTTGTCTGATCGACTACTACTACATCTCCACTATTGCAGCAATTTGACCCAGAAACATGTAACTGTATTTGAGGTACGGAACTTGGGATAGAGCTTGCCATAATTTACCTCCAGGGTAATAACAAACTCTATTGTTAATTTTTCATAAAAATTCTGTAAAGTATTTTTTTTAAAATTTTATAGATATTTTGAAATGACAGAGTTATGAAAATATTGAAATGACCCATTTTCAAGCTCTACAAAAATATTATCTCTATCGACGGTAAGAGAGCGAATTTTACTAGTAAATCCTGCATATCGAATGCTAGGCAGCCCACCAGAAAATTCTATAACTGGCCACTGGGAGCTTGCACAAACTTGCTTTTCTATTTGCTTAAATACAACATGTTTAGGTAAGCAAAAATGCACTGGCATGAAAAATTTATGGTAAATAACCTTATCAAAGTTTTCAGGGTAATCTATTATTATTTTCTCTCCTTCAATTGCAATGGTTTTAATTTTTTCAAGACTGAAAAAAATATCAACAAAGCTATCTAGTTTTTTTTCAACTACCTCATTTTTCTTAGTTTTTGCTAAATAAAGAAACACTGATTTTAGAATTTTTTTGTGCTCGCTTTTTTTAAAGGTAAATCTTTCAGAAGAGTTTGAACCATCTTCCTTACTAGTTTCAAAGCTATTTACATCTACAACAAAGCTTTTAAACCAATCTCCCCATGATTTTAACCAATCTTCCCAACTTTCCCTTACCTGAGCAGGGGTGACGTTAAGCTCCTTTGCTCGCTTAAGTTCTTCTATTTTTTGATTAAGCTCTAAAGAGGCTTGACAACACTGCTTTTGAAGGCATTTCAACTCTTCCACTTGTGAGTTAAGCAGTGCTATTTCTTTAGAATTCCACTTCCAAATTATGAGTTTGAAAATATACGTTATTAAGTAAATTAACCCCTTTTGCTCTTCTTTTTGAAAAGGATTTATTGATAGTAAGTGAGTATTCAACCGATCAATACTTCCAAGGCAATAAGCGTTAATTGAGGCTAACGCTATTTTTTGTGCTTTACACTCAGCAGTACTATTAGAGCTTAAAGCCATTGTCCTACAGCTATTTACGCTCTGGCTGAATCTGGTTATTATTTGTAAATCAATCATGAGGTATATTTATTATTAAGTATACTGAATTTTATCAAAATAATATTAATTTTTCATTAATTTAATTTTTTGTAAAAATTATTAAAAATAATTTTATATATAAACAAAAAAGAACGACTTTAAAAAGAGCTTTCAACCCAGTTCATAAGCACTTGATCCATCCAGTGGAACCTTCGCCTTCCAAGATAGCCCATATGACCTCCTTTATTAGTTTTGTAGAGGTTTATGTTATCCGGCAGTATGACGCCATCCAAGGTGGTTGAACAGATAATGGGATCATCTTTAGAAAAGAGAATTTCACAAGGTATGGTGATATTTGGAATTATTTTATAAGAACTGCTCTTTTGCCTATAGTCCACTGCGTCGTTAAAGCCGGACTGTGGAGCTATATAATCATTTTCGAAATCAGCAAAGCGCATATTGCGAGGAAAGTGAAATGGCTCTAAATCAGGAAAGGTTCGATGCCTAAAGGCTATATCCGCTCTAAGATGTCTCATAAAATAGAGTTCGTAGATTCTATTTTTGCGCTTTGAAAGAAGTTCCACACTAGAAGAGAGGTCTATCGGTGGGTTAAGGGCTATTACCTTTTGTAAAAACTGTCCGGCTTTTTCTTGCAGTTCAGCAGCTAATTTTAACACAATATTTCCGCTCATGGAAAACCCCATTAGAACCATAGGAGAAGAAGGTGTTTCTAACTGCAATGCTTTTAACACTTCCAACACATCTTCACTTATTCCGCAGTGATAAATATTTCTGGCGAGCCCTTTACCTGAACCACATCCCCTTAAGTTTAATCGTATTGCCCTGATTCCCCTTTTTTCCAATAGTTTAGTCATTCTTACTAAATAAGGTGATCGATGGGAGCCACAAAGACCATGAATCATAATGACAGTAGGATCTGTCTTTTTCCACCCTTCAGGCGTTGTCACCTCTAAAGCTAATTGATCATTATCAGGCAATTGAACCAGTTTACGAAAGGAAAGTGGTTGTCTATGAAGATGAAATATTGTGCCAATGATTGTTTGCTGATGCGACCCTGGAAATAATGGAAAAGGATCAAAAGGCAGCTCTATTGACACGGTGCTCTCCCATTTTATTCTTAATTAACCAACCCCTTATTGTTAATATTTAAATAAAAACATTTATTAATCAATAATTAATTTTTGTATTTTTAATATTAATTAATAACTAATTGGGAGAGAATAAAATAAAACAAGAGATTCTTCACCGGGATTTCTCTTCGACCAATGAAATAACTTTCTCGCATTAGACATGTGATAAAAATGAAGACCTAACCTCGCATGGTTAGAGAACTTAAAACCGATTTCTATACCTGAGCGGAATTCAACTGGAAAACCTAAGTCTTTTCCTCCTCCTTTTCCGTAATACCCTACAGCAAAATTAGGAGAAAATATAAACCTTTTAATAAACCATTCAAAGCCAAATCCTGCATAAATATAGTGAGATCCTTTGGCTGTTGCCATAGCCCCCACAGTAGGCCTAAAAGTATACCATACTACATTTGGCCTATACTCAATTCTAAACTCAGCTGTTCGATATTTTTCATGCTTAATATCGAATATTCCCACACCAAAGTTTAGTAAAGAGGGATCAGAGGCATAAACATAGGAAAAAAGAAAAAATGCGAACCATATTTTTTTCATAAAAAAATATTTTTTTACAAATAGCTTTGTTTTTCAATTACAAAAATCAAAAAGGTTGTTAATCTCTCTTCCTTCCTTTTTAGAGGCAACAACTTATGAGGACCCCATGAAAAAGTTAAAAACCTTTTATCTAATAACCTTACTCTCATTATTACTTCCTTGTTTTTCTAACGCTGCAACGCCACCTAAGTATTTCCCTAATTACTGTCATTGGATTTATGCCATATCAACTCTTGGGGATACCATACAACTTGAAGATGGATCTGTCTGGGATATCTCCCCTAAAGATGGTCACAAAATTTTCAATTGGAAATCTCAAGATGCTCTCATTATTCACCCCAATTATAGATGGTTTTCTAACTATAATTACAGAATATTGAATAAAGCTACCAATCAAACCATTGAAGTTAATTTAAGCCTAGCGCCTTTTGTTGATGGGGAAAACACCAACTACATTTACGATATTAAGAATGACTGCAGCGCAATAATGCTTCAAGATCAATCAGTCTGGCATGTAAATACTAAAGACCGAAGGATTATAGAACAATGGGCTTTAGATGATTTAATCATTATTGGTGTATATAACAAAGGCCGCTTTGAATCTGACACACATATTTTAATTAATGCCAACATGGGCAATCACTGTAGAGTTAGAAAAAATTAAAGGAGTAAAAACCATGGTAAATCTTGTCGGACCTTCTCATCGCTTTAACAGCCCTCCCCCCATACATAACAGTAATGGATTTTTAACCAAAATTACTCAAGTTGCTTTATCTATCATTGCTGTAATAGGATCATACACTCTTCTTTCTCCTTTTTTAGCAACTTGTTTTGCAGTTTGTTTACTTACTCTTATAAACAAGCGCAACACTACAAGAAACATTACATACACAGTTTTTAGACATTTATCTTCACCATTTTCAGAAAACACAACATATAGGAGAAGGCACATACGCCGCAATTGGAACTTTGATCCTGCGGCAATAGAGTTACTACCTAGAAGAAGAGTTCCAGAACCCAGCCCTCAAAGTGAAAGGCGATTTCCTCCCAATAGAAGAGCTAGGCATAACAGCGTAAATCCAAGAGGCCTTCCACATCATAGAACGGACACTGAAGATAGAGAGGTAGTTCCAGCTCCCCGTCCTCAAACTGGAGTTCGCTTCTCCGCTGGTCAAGGAAATTTAACATTTGAGGGTAGCTCACCTTCGGCACCTCCTGCTAGAAGATTTCCTCATACCAATTTAACTAGTAGCAACGCGCCTGTACCTCAACGTAGGGGAAGTTTTCTCCCTAGTAGAAGAACTGGCAGTAATAACAGTGTAGATACAAGCGTAAACTTAAGAGGCCTTCCATCTCATGAAATGGAGACTGAAGAAGAGAGAGATATAGTTCCACCTCCCCGTCCTCAAACTGGAGTTCAGTTCTCTGCTGGTCAAGGAAACCTAACATTTGAGGGTAGCTCACCTCCTATTAGAGGACTTCCTCGAGGAAGACTTAATTTCTAAAGTGCACGAGGTACACAATTTAGTTAAAAGATTATTTTTCAAGTGTTTTATTGGGAAGTCACTTGTTATAATCTTCTCATTTTAATATAACTCATATAGAAGGATATATGCCATCGTCTACAATTGGAGGGACAACTCCAGCAGTCACGGGGAGTTTTGAAACTCGCGAATCACAAGAATCGACCCAAACAGCTCTTACTGAAAGATTAACTTTTAAAAAAAAAGCAATTGAAAGTGAGCTTTTTATTGCTAACGAACAAAACCTAAATGCACAAGCAAATAGAAACCCTATTAGACGAAAAAGTGTAATTCATTTAGAAACTAAGCTTCACTACATTCGAGAAGTTTTAGATAGATTTCAAAGGTAAAACCATAATTAACTTAATATAAACCAAAAAAACTATGGCAAGTCAATTAACACCCGTAAGTTATTCACAACAATCCTCAGCACCTCAAGCTGAAACCCCAAAGAATCCAGCTGATTCTAAAACTCAAGAAGTTGCTCAAAAAAGATTTGAAGGACACCCTCATTTAGCTTCTTCTTCAATAACTGGTCAAGCTTTGGCTCGAATACCTAGTGACAATGCATTAGGAAGGTTAGATCTATCTAGAACCTTAAGTGGAGTTCCTGCTCAACCTGATGCAAGTAGCTTAAGTGACGAGCAACTTGCTGATTTGCTCGATAAAGCATCTAACTTAAAGGAGATAAACTTATCTGAATTTTCTATTTCTTCTGAAGGCGCAAATACATATTATGTACATGTGGACGGTACTCCTTATTCAAAAACAGATAAGGGGGACGGTACTTTTCATTTAGAAAGGGTTGCCCCGCCTCAAACTTCTCATAGTGGATTAGAAAAGCTAGGATCTAGCGAAAAACCTTTATCTAGTGAGGAACCTGCTGATTTGTTAGCTAAAGCAGCTAGTTTAAATACACCTAGTATTGAAGATTTGGACTAAACACTCCAAATTACATAATAGGGAAAGTATATTTAAAAAATATTGCTATCCCTTTACTATTTTCTTAAAAGCGCCGAGAGCTCAATGAGTAAGCAACTAACATGCTGGCAGTGCCATGCTTTGCTGCAAGATCAAAAAATCAATTTTAGAACAATATGTGAAAGCTGCTTCACAGAACAGCATGCTTGTTTGAACTGTCGACACCATTGTCTTGGCAAGCCTAACGATTGCAATATTCCCAATACCGATAACATTAATACAAAAGATCGCATGAACTTTTGCGATGATTTTAGCCTTAAACAAAACATCCCCTCTGACTCTTGTTTTAAAAAAGTAAAAAAAATTTTTGGAGAAGAGTTGCCAAAAAAGAAATCTTTTGAAGAATTGTTTAACGATTAATTTTCAAAAGAAGAACATGACAGCAGTTACAGAAAAAAAATCGCTAGCAAGCGAGTTTGAAACTCTTCACGCTGAAGTTTTAAATACCTATCTGTTCAGAGATAAGTTACGACATGAAATGCATCAATTTAAGATAGATATTGATTATCTAAATCGTTTTATAAAAATAACATATTCCAATGGAACTATTGCCATTTCGGATTTAGAAAGATTGGTTGGGCGAGCTATACAATTTGACTTAAAGCTTGTAGATATCCATAAGGATATGGCCAAAGTAAAAAAAATAGCTGCTAAAGTTGATGCACTTATTGCAAGAACCTCCAATGCTGCCAATTCTTTTTCTGTGGATACTATTGAGCCTTTAAAAAGAGCAAACCCAGAAGAAGGAGAGCTGGTCTTTGGCACGCATATGCGTGACTCCGTTAACTTAATGACCCTAGAGTTATATCAAAAAGAGTTCAAAAGAATTAATGAACAATTTATTAAAATTAGAGACCATACATTTTTAAGCCTTGCAAATCATATAACTGAGCTTAAAAATGGCCAATCTCCAGGTAGTTTTGTAAATAGGCTCTTCAGATATAACCCTTTAGCTGAAAACTACGAGCCAGGTACTTTCAAGGAACAGCATAAAGATGGAGAAATACAAGACTGGGAAGAGACACCCACCCCTGCAGCCACTGATAAAGCCCCAGAAAACCCTTCTGATGATACTAAAGAAGGAGTGTCTGCAAGTAATAAATCTTCTAAAAAACTTAGAAAGTCACGAAAAACTTAAGAACTTTTCATCGAGTCTCTTAAATCAATGATAAGAAAGAATAATAAAACAGGAAGGTAGAACGCAGCAGGATAAGGAAACTTCAGTAGATAGGAAATGGTAAGAAATGCCAGCAAGGTAACTATAACAAACGAGAAAATAGAACTGGTCACTTTGTCAAATTTTTTCATAAAAAGATATTTAATGAGAAAGTGAAGCCCCCACAGCACAAGAAATGTTGCGATAAATTCCAGTAGATATCTCATTTTCTTGTTCTTACTCTTAAAAGATCTATCACTAACCAGATACAAATGGTGACTAAGTACTCTGATACAAAAACATCAAGACCAATGAAAAAAGCAAGTGGAGATAAAATTACAACTGAAAGAACCAAAGTTAAGTAAGTAGCTCCCGCATTTGTTAAACCAGTTTTCTTAAAAGTAAAATAGGCAATAACACGAGAAACAATCGTTACTATAAAAAAAGCAACAAAGAAATTTCTTAGTATATCCATGATCTTATCTATAAAAGATAAATTAATACAAACCAAGAAGATTTAATAAAATGAAAACAATAAGAATAGGCGCTGTATATTTAATGCAAACTCGAAAGTAAGAAGCAAGATATGGTCTGTCTTGAAAAAAGCTGACTGATCCCGTTTTTAAATTTTCAAAAGCAGGTTGTATTCCCCATCTCCACCCCACTAAGAGCACAGCTAAAAACCCTCCAATGGGAACTAAGAAGTTTACTGAAAGGTTAGAAACAATGTCATAAAAGGTAGCGCCAAAAAGAGTAACATTTTTCCAAGAACTGAAAGACAAAGCGCTTGGGATACCTAAAGCAAAAGCTCCAAAAGCTACAGTGAAAGTAGATCTCTTACGGCTCCAACCTTTCTCATCCATTAGATAAGAAATAGCAGGCTCTAAAGCAGATATCTCCGAAGTGATTGCAGCAATTGTTACCAATACAAAAAATAAAACAGCCAGACTATAGCCCCAGCTGATTTGACTAAAGACCACCGGTAAAGTCTCAAAGATTAAAGCGGGGCCAGAAGAAGGAGTAAGACCTGCAGAAAATACAATAGAAAATACCGCAATACCTACTAAAAGTCCTACCAAAGTATTGAGCAAGACTACAGGAATACAGCTTCTAGGAATATCTTCTCTTTGAGAGAGGTAGCTGCCATATGTGACCATAGTCCCCTGACCTAAGCTTAAAGTAAAGAAGGCTTGGCCTAAAGCCATAGCAATAGCCGAAGGGGTTAACAGATCCCACCTTGGAGAAAACAAAAAGTTTATTCCTTGAGAAGCTCCAGGCAGGCTCATCCCTTTTACTACTAAAATGAGCAACACCATAAATAAAAGGGGCATCATAATCTTGGACCCCAATTCAATGCCTTTTCGAACGCCAGTTAGCAAAACTAAACAACAAATCGTTATAAATAAAACATGAAAGCCGACTGTCCAAAGAGGAGACGCGCTCAAATTAGTAAAATGAACAAGAGCGTCATCAGAGAGTTTAAATTTGTGTAAATTCCCTAGAACAGCCTCTACTAGATATCCTAATGTCCATCCAGCAATCACACTATAAAAAGAGCTAACAATAAATCCAGTGGCAATCGTGAGTTTTCCGCCCCATTTCCACCCTTTGGAACGGCCGAGTTGGGAAAAAGCCCCTGCCGGACTACTTTGTGTTGTTCTTCCCACTAAGATCTCTGAAATTAAAACAGGGAAACCAATAAGGGCTAGGCAGATTAGATACAACAAAATAAAGGCAGCCCCGCCATTTTCTCCTACAATATAAGGAAACCTCCATATACTTCCGAGACCAACAGCTGAACCTAATGCTGCAAAAATAAAGCCTATTCTACTTTTCCAGGACTCTCTTTTCATTTTTTTCACTTATAAAAACAATCAAAAAGCTTAATATAATAAAAAGTAAATGTGAATTAAAAATCATAATTGATACTTGGGATTAAATTTATGAAATTAACTTTTTTGAAGCCTGATTTACAAACCCCTTGTGATCTACCTCTATTTATGAGCCCTGTAAGGGCGGGCTTTCCCTCACCTGCTGAAGATTATTTAGAACAGTCTTTAGATTTAAATAAACATTTAATAAAGCATCCGGCAGCTACCTTTTTTGTAAGAGTAGATGGCGATTCTATGAAAGATGCCTCTATTCATAAAGGAGATATTTTAATTGTTGATAGAGCGATCCCTCCATCCAATGGAAAAATTGTAATCGCAGCCCTTCAAGGTGAGTTTACGGTAAAGAGGATACAAATCAAGGATGGGGAAATATTTCTATGTCCTGAAAATCCCTCTTTTAAGCCTATCAAAATAGAGGCAGACTCAGACTTTCACGTTTGGGGTGTTGTAACTTATGTAATTCATAAACTGTGATGTTTATTTTAGTCGATTGCAATAATTTTTACGCTTCCTGTGAAAAGGTTTTTGATCTGCGTTTGCATAATAAACCTTTAGTCATCTTATCCAGTAATGATGGCTGCGCAATTGCAAGATCAAAAGAAGCCAAGCAATTAGGGGTAAAGATGGGGCAACCTTTATTCGAACTGAGAAACCTCATAGAGTCAGGCACGCTGCTTACTAAGTCTTCTAACTTTTCCTTATATGCCGATATGTCACAGCGAGTAATGCAGACCCTTTTTCAATTTTCTGAGCAAATAGAAATTTATTCTATTGACGAGGCCTTTTTGTCTATCGATGAAGAAAACAAGGAAAAGCTTTTTTCTTTAGGCTGCAAAATTAAAACAACTATAGAGCAATGGACTGGGATTCCAGTTTCTGTTGGAATTGCTCCTACTAAAACACTGGCAAAAGCTGCCAGCTTCTTAGCTAAGCAACAAGAAGGGATTAGCATACTGCTTGATGACCAAATGATTGACTCTGCCTTAAAGTCCCTTCCTTTAGAAAACATATGGGGCATAGGAAGAAGAGCTGCAAAAAGGTTGAAAAAAGAAGGTATTTTCAACGCAAAAGCATTTAAAGAAATGGACGACATACACCTTAGAAATACTCTCGGAGTCAACCTTCTAAAGGTAGCATTAGAACTTAGAAAAGTTGCTTGTTATCCTATTCAGGAAAATCCCTCTTGCAGAAAGTCGATTGTATGCTCCAGGTCTTTTGCTGAAAAACTGACAGCTCTTGAGGACATACAAGAAGCTGTTTCTTTTTTTGTGACAAGAGCGGCTGAAAAACTTCGAGAAGAAAAGCTACAAACAAGGTTTCTAGCTGTCTTCCTCGCTACTGGCACATTTTATGAAAATCAGTATTTTAACCAGTGTAAAATGGTACTACCTAACTATACCTCTTATACTCCGGAATTAATTTCTAAAGCTAAAAACGGGTTATCTCAAATATTCAAGCCTGGCCTTTCTTATAAAAAAGCAGGCGTACTGTTAACAGATTTTATAGAAGGCTCTTCTTACCAAACAGATATTTTCGAAAATACACAAAAGGAGCAAAAGAAAAATAGAGCTATGCAAGCAATAGATCAAATTAATCAGCACTATGACAAAACAGCTTTATATTTTGCCTCTGAAGGTGTACATAAAAAGTGGAAAAGCGCTTCAGCGCAAAGATCCCCTCGTTACACTACTTCCTGGGAAGAGCTATTTACTGTTTAAATTTTTATTTTTCATCCATATTAGTCCAAAAAGTTCTCTTTCCTACTTTCCTGTATATTTTTAATTATTTAAGAATATTATTTCTCTTCGTTAAATATCCGTTCTCCAACCTTCCAGATAATAATTAAACCAACGGCAATAGAAATGCATACTAAAAATGGAAAAGGCGGCCAGTTAATAACTGATTGAATATGGCGATGCACAAAACCAATAGCAAGGGCACACCACCATGCAAGCTGTGATACAAAAAGACCTAATACTAAATGAAACATTGTAATATTGGGAACATGCTCTCCTTTTTTATAGTTTTGGATTTTCTCATGAATTTTATGTAAAAAAACTCCATTAATCCCAATAAGAGCTACAAAGAAAAGCTTAATGATCATTAGGTTATCTATTTCTCCTTTAAGATAAATCAAAGGAATTCCTGACATGATCATTATCACCCATCCAATCCAGATAAAATTCTTTGTTTCATTACTTATACTCACAAGATGGGGAAAGCGAATTCTACTAAAAATCCAAAGCAGGCCGAAGAGATCCGTGACAATGACGGAGCCAAAAGCTAGAATTAGACCGACAATATGAAAAAATAATGAGATAAAAAAAGGCACTGTATTCATATTCTTTTTTATAAACAGCCACTCGTTAAATTGCAAAAGAATGCTACTATTTAGCGCGAGTAAAATGGGTAATAATGTTTTCTGCTGCTTTTTTAGCCATGTTATAGCGACACTCTTTAGTAGCTGTTCCAATATGAGGGACAATCAAGCAGTTTCCAAAAGAGCACAAGGGATGGTCGTTAGAAATCGGTTCTGGATCAGTTACATCGAGTGCACAAGATCTGATCCAGCCTTTCTTGAGCGCTTCTACTAAAGCATCCGTATCTACAACAGCTCCCCTTGCCATATTTATTAAAACAGGATTTTTCTCCATCATTTGAAAATCTTTGGTAGCAATCATTTTATGAGTATCTTTTGTTAGAGGAACGTGTAAAGAAATATAATCAGAGTGCTTTAACACTTCTTCGAAGCTTTTTTGCTCTATTCCTTTTGCACTTTCTTTTTTGGATCGATTGTAAAAAATAACATTAAGACCAAAGCCTAACGCCCTTTGAGCCACAGCTTGACCAGTCCTTCCAAAACCTATTATCCCTAACGTTTTTCCTTGAAGCTCCTCTCCCATAAAAAGCAATGGATCAGTCCCCTTCCATTTCCCTTGCAAAACATATTGGTTAGAGGGAATGACTTGTCTAATTAAGCTGAGTAGAATCGCAAAAGTAAGGTCTGCTGTACTGTCTGTTACAATGTCTGGAAGATTATATACAGAAATTTTTTTATGCTTTGCTTGCTCTAAGTCGATGTTATTTAAGCCAATTGCATAATTAGAAATAACTTCAAGATATTTCGCTTTAGATAAAACCTCTTTATCTATGACATCATTGAACATAGTAAGTATTGCATCATATTTAGCTACTACCTTCATTAAAAGGGACTTATCAATAGGATGATCACCAGTAAACTCATCTACACGAAAGTAGGGTGTCAACATTTCACGTGCAATAGAAGGTATTCTTCTTGTTATAAAAACTTTTTTCATGGGATTTTTTGCATTGCATAAAGGAATAACATTTATTATCTTGAATTTAATAAAAGCAAGAGAATTATGCAAAAAGGCAGGTCAATTGGGGTTTTCCCATTAGCTATGATTAATGTTGCAGCTATCTGTAATATTAAAAACTTTCCCTTAACAGCTGAATATGGACTTGCTTCCCTATTCTTCTTTACATTAGCAGCTCTTATTTATTTTATTCCTGTTTCTTTGATTTCAGCAGAGCTTGCCACAGGCTGGCCTGAACGAGGGGTTTACCAGTGGGTTACCGTAGCTATGGGAAAAAGAATGGGATTTTTAGCTATCTGGCTTCAGTGGATAGAAAATATTATATGGTATCCTACCGTTTTATCTTTTATAGCTGCAACTTTTGCCTATATTTTCAACCCATCTTTAGCCACAAACCAAACATATATTTTCTTAGTTGTTATTATTAGTTTCTGGATGATGACCTTTGTCAACTTTCTTGGAATGAAAGCATCTGGGTTTGTAAGCACTATTAGCGCACTTTTCGGGACAATTTTGCCCGGTGCTCTAATTATCTTACTTGGCTTTATTTGGATGGCAAAAGGAAATCCTTCTCATATATCTTTTGAAGCTAAAAACCTATTTCCTGATTTAAGCTCTATCAATGAAATTGCTATACTTGCCGGAGTCTTGCTTTCTTTTGCCGGAATGGAAATGTCTGCCGTTCATGCTAAAGAGGTGGACAATCCTAAAAAGAATTACCCCAAAGCTATTTTCTTATCCGCATCTATTATTTTAATTTTATATACCATTGGATCGCTATCTATTGGCATAGTCGTCCCTAAAGGAGAAATAGAACTCGCCTCTGGATCCATTGAAGCATTTAGAAAATTCTTTGACGCTTTTAATATTTCATGGGCAGTTCCTATTGTTGCTACCATTATGACAATAGGCGGACTAGGAATGATCGGCACATGGATCGTAGGTCCAAGTAAAGGGGTATATGCCTCTGCACTAGATGGAGAGCTACCACCTGTATTTCAAAAAACAAACAAGCGAAAAATGCCAACATCTCTCATGATATTTCAAGCTGTTGTTGTTTCTATTTTATCAACGGTTTTTTTATTTATGCCTGATGTAAGCAGTTCCTACTGGATATTAATTGACTTGACTGCTCAGCTTTATTTAATTATGTACATACAATTATTTTTAGCTGGAATCATTTTAAGATACAAACACCCTGATGTAAAAAGATCTTATCGAGTTCCTTTGGGCAACAAGGGCATGTGGACTGTAGGCATTATAGGAATATGCGGTGCTGTTTTCACTATAATAGTGGGATTTTTTCCTCCTTCTAACCTCGCAGGCTCTACCCTACCTGTATATGAGTCTTTTCTGATAGGAGGCATTGTTCTTTTTTGTGCTATTCCCTTGCTTATCCACTATTTCAAAAAAGAGTCTTGGAAAAGCTTAAAGTAACCACCAACTCGCTAGTGTGAGGTAAAGAAGAGTTGTTAAAATATCAGCAAACATTAAGACAACAGGACCTGAAGCAACCTTAGGGTCCAATCGCGTTGTATGAAGGAAAATAGGGATTAAAATACCAAAAGATACGGATGTAGTAATTCCAATAGTAATGCCTGAGGCAATGGTAAAGGAAGCTAAAAAGCCATCTCCCCAAAACAAGGAAATTCCCCCTACAAAAAGTCCACAGGAAACGGCAACGATAATCATAACTTGCCATTCATTGAAAACAGTTTTTAAGGCCTGAGATAGTTTAAATTTAGGCCTTCTTAAAAATTGAAGGCTCTGCGTCATGGACTGCATAGAGGTCGATTCGCTCAAAGTAAGTACAAGTGGAATAAACATGGCAAGCATCAAAAACCGACTTAAAACCTCTTCATTAATTCTGGATATAATAGCGCAGATCACACCCGCAAAAATATTGCAAAAAAGCCATGGCATCCTCAGGCGATAATGCTTCCACATAGAAACTTTTTTTTCTTCTTCTATTGTGACACCAATCATTTGGAAAACATCTTGTCTATGCTGGGCATCTGCTACATCAAATGATTCTTCCGTATAGGTTCCAACATCGATCATCCCCACTAAATGCCCTTCTTGATCAACAACTGGCAAAGCTAGCAAGTTTCTATGAGCAAAGACTTCCATAGCGTCTTGCAAGGTCTTATCTGACTGTACTTTAATAATAGATGTTTCCATTACAGAAGAAATCTTAAGCGTGGGATCACAAAATAAAAGCTTTCTAGTAGGAACTACCCCTACCAATTTATTTTCTTCATCAATCACATAAAAATAAGAAATCGTATGCGTAACATCTTTGTTTCTTAGAGATTGAATGGCCTCTTCAATCGTCTGATTCATGTTAATAACCGTTTTTACAGGTTCTACAAAATCAGTAACGCGCCTTTTAAAATCTTGATGATTCATAAAAACTTATTTAGTGTTTATTTTTTTTAATAGCTAAGTACACTTTAAACATCAATTGGGTTTTGACAATGAAAGATACATCTTTTGAAAAATCAAGTAAATGGTATACATCCTGTGTTGGTAAAACCGGACATTATTATCACAAAAATGTCATTCTTCCCCATTTACTGCAATTAGACACATATACCGCAAAAAGTAAAATTTTAGATATTGCATGCGGACAAGGTATTTTAGAAAGAGCATTACCGAAGCAGGTTCAATATGTCGGGCTCGATCTTTCTAAACAGCTAGTTAAATTTGCTGAAAAAATGAAAATAGCTAAGCATCATCTTTTTTTAGAAGCTGATGCAATTAAAGAGTGGCCCCTTAAGGATAAGGATTTTACACACGCTTTCATTATTTTAGCCCTTCAAAATATCGAGCAGGGAGAAAAAGTCATTAAAAATGCTTCTAAGCACCTTTTGAAAAATGGTAAGCTAACTATTGTGCTCAATCACCCTGCCTTTAGAATCCCGAGGCAAAGTGCATGGGAAGAAGATACGCAAAAACGACTGCAATATAGAAGAGTTGACCTGTATATGTCCCCTCTTAAAATACCTATTGTTACAACTCCTCATAGAGGGGAAAAATCTGCTGTTACCTATAGCTTTCACCATCCTATTTCTACGTATTTTAACTGGTTTCATCAAAATGGATTTTGTGTGGAGAATATTAGCGAGCTATGTTCAGATAAAAAAAGTTCTGGTAAAAAGGCTAAAATGGAAAATCGGGCTCGCAAAGAATTCCCCCTTTTTATGACAATCGTTGCAAGGAAAAAGTAGTATGTGCGGAATTTTTGGCTATATAGGGAAAAATGCTGTCGAAATGTGCTTGCAAGGGCTTAAGCTTTTGGAATATCGAGGCTACGACTCTTCTGGCATAGCCTATATTAAAGATAGCTCTCTTTATATACAAAAATCCATTGGACCTCTGAATAATTTGGAAAAAAAAGCTCTGCAAGCAAAGGGAGATATACCCATTATTGGCCATACAAGATGGGCAACACATGGAGCTGCGAACCTAGAAAATGCTCACCCACATACCGATATCACTCAATCCCTTGCCATTGTCCATAATGGTATTATAGAAAACTACACAGAGCTTCGAGAAAAATTTCAATTTAATCAGCTTGCCTCAGAGACCGATACAGAAATTATAGCTTGTTTAATCAGCTATTTTTATGAAAAAGATCTTTTACAAGCAGTTATCAAAACCCTCAAACTGCTCAAAGGGTCTTATGCTTTAGCAATCATTCATAAAGACTATCCAGATCAAATTATAGCTACCTGCAACCAAAGCCCACTAGCTATAGGTTATTCTGAAAACCAGGCTTTTGTTGCCTCTGATGTACATGCTTTTTCTGGGATAAACCTTCACTCTGTGATCCTTAAAAATTATGAAGTAGCTGTGATAAAAAAAGGAAAGGCCCTTTTTTTTAACCAGTCTTTGCAGTCTATAGAAAAAAAAGCAGAAAAAATCTTTATTGACCACCATAGTATCTCTAAGCAGGGCTTTCAGCACTTTATGATGAAAGAAATTCATGAACAGCCTATTACTTTTCAAAATGCAATAGCCAATAGGTTTTCCTTAGAAGCAGGACAAATTTTTTTCCATGAGCTGCAAGATTTAAAGCCGCTATTAAAGAACATAAACCATGTAGTTATTGTAGGATGTGGAAGCTCGTGGCATGCTGGCCTGATGGGTGCTCAGCTAATAGAAAAAAAAGCACATATATTGACTACTTGTGAAATTGCTTCGGAATTTCGCTACAAAGACCCTCTTCTTTCTAAAAAAAGCCTAGTTTTTGCCATTAGTCAGTCGGGAGAGACAGCAGATACAATAGCTGCTGTCAAAATTGCGAAAGAAAAAGGTGCTACCGTTGTTGGTATTTGCAATAAGGAAAATTCCTCTTTAGAAAGAGAGGCTGAAAAAACTGTTTTCTTACATGCCGGACCCGAAATCAGCGTTTGCTCAACTAAAGCTTTCTTATCTCAATTAGCAGTCCTTTCTTTATTGGCTAACTATTTAGGAAGTATAAATAATTCTTTATCAAAGGAATATATCTCTGAGTATTTGCATGAACTCGTGCAAATACCTCTCAAAATTCAACAGGTATTATCTGATAAAGATCAGCTTGAAAAACTTGCCTCTAAATATAGTCACTACGACCAGATGCTTTTTATTGGAAGAAACTTGATGGCAGCAGCTTCTTTAGAGGCGGCGCTCAAACTCAAGGAAATCTCTTATATTAATGCCCAAGCATATCCAGCAGGAGAACTCAAGCATGGCCCTATTGCCTTGCTAGATGAAACCTTGCCCGTTATCGGGCTATGCTTAAACTCACTGACCTTAGAAAAAACAGTAAGTAATCTAATGGAAGCAAAAGCACGAAATGCTCCTGTAATCTGTTTTACTTATGAAGGTTCAAAAGATATCCCTTCTGTGTTTCAAGACACCATCTATCTACCCCCAACAATAGATGATTTAGCTCCCTTTACAGTATGTACTGCCACACAACTCTTTGCTTATTTTGTGGCTAAAAAAAGAAACTGCAATATTGACAAACCCCGAAACCTTGCCAAATCAGTCACTGTAGAATAGGCAAAAAAGTTCCTTTGAAAAAACATCCTCCCTAGCTAATGTCTGGTTTAAGAGTGGATTTTGTATAAAGCCATGAAATATAGAACCAAACTTACCCTTGCTTTAATGCTACTAGCCATTATAAGTAATGGCATTGCAACTTCTATTTTATACTTCCAAGTCAAAAAAATGACTTTTAACGAACTGCAGAGCAAAGCTGTTTCTATAGTAGCTACAGTAGCCTCATTTATTAATGGTGAGAACCTAGTACAGTTTCGAGAAAATCCTACAGAAGAAAACCAGTATTATAAAATCTTGCGATCAAAATTGATTAAATCTCTTAATGCCAACAAGCGAAAAGATTTTGTGGTTTCTTTTATTTACCTTTTTTCTAAATCCCCCACGAATTCAGAAAAAATTGTTGTAGAAGTAGACACTAAAACAGAGCTGGAAAGACTCCAAGCTGGACATCCTCTTGTAAGAGAGCAAGAATTCTTAAAGCCGGATGAAATCGAAATGATTGGAGAATATGGCGTTTCTAAAAAGTTTTACACGAATCAGTTTGGAACGTGGCTAACAGCTTTTGCCCCTATAATGGATGCTCAAGGAAATATAGTAGGATTTTTAGGGACCAACATTAGAGGTTCGAATATTATCAGCCATTTAAATGAACTTCTAATAAGCTGCTTAATTTCTTTAGGGTTTTCTCTTATTGCAGCCTTTGGGCTTGCTCAAATATTAGTCAGAAAAGTCAGCAAGCCGCTTGATATTATCTGCACTACTGTCCATGAAATTGGCGAAGGTAATTTAAAAGCACGTTCCAGCTACAAAACGGATGATGAATTTGGTGAGCTGTCAAAAAATATCAACACCATGGCATTTGGCTTAGAAGAAAGGCAGAGATTAAAAAACAACTTCACTCGCTATGTTTCTAAAGATGTGCTAGAGCTTATTTTGCAACAAAAAGACATTTCTAAAATTTCCCATGAAAGAAAAAAAATTACAGTGTTATTTTCAGACATACGCTCTTTTTCGAAGTTATCGGAAAACTTACCTCCTGAAGAAGTAGTAAAGATTTTGAATGAATACTTTCAAGAAATGATATCCATCATTTTCAAGTATCGAGGCACTCTTGATAAAATTTTAGGAGATGGCCTCATGATAATATTTGGCGCTCCTTTAGATGACGACAAACAGGAAGAAATGGCTCTCAAAACAGCAGTAGAAATGCAAGCAAAGCTAAAAGAGTTGGGAGAGAAATGGAAAAAAGAAAATCGCCCACAACTTTCCATGGGAATCGGCATTCATACAGGTCCTGCTGTAACAGGTAATTTAGGTTCTGAAAAACACCTAGAATATACTGCTATTGGTAAAGCTGTAAATTTAGCCTATCAAATAGAAAAAAATACTAAAAAACTAAACTGCCCTATTTTAGTAAGTGAAGCAACTTTAGCCCCTCTCAAAAATAAGCCTCAAGTTAAGGCTATGGGTAACTTAACTATTAAGGATAAAGAGACAGACCTTAAGATCTTTCATCTTCTAGATTTAGAGAATTAGATCTTGCTTTTTTCATAAACATGGCAATCAAATTATCAGCCTCCGTTCCCAAACGAGATTGCCTCTATTGTAAATTACCTCATCTCCCCTGTTAGACTTTATATGCTTGAATCTATCTCACTAAAGCCTCCAGCCAGTAATAAATAAGACTTAGGTCAACTACTGCTGCCCAAGCGGCAGTGGTTCTTTCCCACTTTAAATAGAGTCGTCTGCATTTTCTTTTGACCCACGCAAAAGTTCTCTCTACTTTCCAGCGAATACTTTTCTTTTTAAAAATTTTGCAGCTTTCTTGATAAAGAGCGTTCTTAGACCCTCTATATGGGATCAAATTCTAAAAAGATCATAGATTGTGTTAGATTAGAAAGGTCTTTTAATACAAAGACGTTACTTTTGGCGATGAGAGGGAGTACCATTTTTCTCTCATCGCTTTTTGCACTTCCATGAAGAGCTCCAATGGGATGACCTTGGCTATCTGCCGACATAGGAAGCGTGATTCCTTTTCCCTTATATCCATCCAACATCTTGACCTCCTCCAGGGCTAGGGGGAAAAAGATCCATCCACCAACCGAGTAGATAGATCGATTTTTCCTTCTTGAGCGGCCCTTTTTAAAAGGCCGCTCAGAACCCGATCGTAAACTCCAGTTTTCTGCCAGTTAGACAAGCCATCGATGAGCAAATAAGGAAGATTTAGGGATGTCTTTTCAGCGAGATCCATAAATCAGGATGTAAAAAAGGCTATTCCAGATTTTGCGTAGATCTGTTCTAGGAGTTCCTCTTTGTAAAGGAGCTCCTCCAATTCATCAAAGAAAGAATGGTTTGATATTGAGCCTCTGATAGGCCTTCAAATCGTTTAGACAATAGATACCTCCGGAAAAAAGGAGGAAGTATATCAAATTAAATATTTTACTGATATAGGTTCTTGATATTCAATGAGATACCCCATCAGCTATTATTAGTAATTTCAGTTAGTAACATTAAATTAATGTTAATATTAATTTAAATAGTTTTAATTAAAAAATTGACATTTAAAGTCAAAAATGAAATAATATATTTATATTAAATTATAATAAGGAGAAAAAAATGAGCGTACAATTACACAATACCCAAATAACTAATGAAACTAATATTCAAGATTTGTATAGGGATGCGAATACTTCAATTTTTGATTTTTTGGATCTAACTTCCTTGGCAAGATTTGGAACAGCGTCTTCAAAAACTTTGAAGGATGTCACTGAGTATAAGATACAAACAATTAATTCGAAGAAAATTGAAAGCTTTATCGAGGCATTGCACGCAGCACTAGACCCAACAATATATGGAAAAGAAAGGCAAATGCTTGAAAAAATCTCAGTTCAAGTAAAAGAAATTCCTCCTAGAGAATTAACCTTGCTAAAGGTAAAGGGTATAAAAAATTCAATACTTGAAGCATTGAAATCTTTAGATAGACAATCATTTTTAAATAGACAATCATTAGAAATTCTAAAGTCAATTCAGACTCCAATGCTTTTTGAAAATCTTTTTGAAGTTCTCGAAATTTATATAGACTTAGAAGCTGCGAAACTCACTCGTTATGAAAACTATAGAAACGAGAGTCTTACAAATATAGCTAAAGCTTTATGTACAATACATGAATACGACAAGGTTCGAGAAGTTGCTGATCTCATCTCTGATAAAAACTTAAAAAGTTTTGCTCTTAGATTGATTGTTGAAACCTTAGCAAAAGTAACTGAATGCGACAGGGCTCTAGAATTTGCGAATGTCATTCCTGATGAATATTCTAGAAGTATCGCTCTTGAAAAGATTGCTAATGCGTTTTGCAAAGCAAATGAATACGACAGTGCTCTAAAAATTGCTAATCAAATCTCTCATAGTTATAATAAAAATCGTGTCTTTAAAAAGATTGCTGAAGCTTTTTGTGAAGCAAAAGAATATGATAAGGCTTCCAAAATTGCGAATCTCATTACTGTTGAAGAAGTTAGAAGCGAAATTCTTTATGAAATTGAAATTTCTCGAAGGATCTAATTTTTCTAGTCAAATTAAAACAGCTCCTTACTGCAAAAGCAAGGAGCTTAATTTACATTTATCCTATTTAGCCCCTCTCAAAAATAAGCCCCAAGTTAAGGCTATGGGTAACTTAACTATTAAGGATAAAGAGACAGATCTTAAGATTTTCCACCTTTTAGATGTAGAGAGTTAAACTTCAATAAATGTTGTAATTAAATTACTCCCAAGTTAACCAAAGAGTCATTTGATGAAGTTATTTATCTCTCTTTTTATTTTAAAAATATATTATTGATCTTTTAGTAAGTTAGGTTAATTTACCTGCACTACTTTAATTAATTTCATTATTATTAAACCACAATAAAACTTTGAATTTAAAGACCCAACATATTAAAGTATCCCACTAATTTTCTAATTAAGAGAAAGATAATATGAGCGTACAAGGAATATCAAATACAACCCATTTACACCCAATCGAAGATACTTCAATTATTAAAAGGCTATATCAAGACACAAGTTATTCAGTTCTTAAGTTTTTAGACCTAACTTCTTTGAAAGGATTTGGAACAGCTTCTTCAAAAGCTTTGGGTGATGTCACTAATTATAACATAGATAAAATTAAAGCCTTTATTAAGGCATTACATGCGAAACTTAGCCCTGAAACTCATGCAAAAGAAAGGCAAATGCTTGAAGAAATCCCAGTTCAAGTAAAAGTAATTCCTCCTAGAGAATTACCCTTACTAAAGTTAAAGGACATAAAAAAATCAATACTTGAAGCATTGAAATCTTTAGATAAATCAGCAGTAGAAACCCTCAAGTCTATTCCAGTTCCAAGGCTTTTTGAAAATCTTTTTGAGGTTCTCGAACTTTTTTTAGATTTAAAAGCTGCGTATCTCATTCCTAATGAATATCTTAGAAGTGACGCTCTTAAAGCGATTGCTATAGCTTTATGTAAAGAAAAAGAATGGGATAAGCTTTTTGAAGCTGTGAATCTCATTCCTAATGAGTCTATTAGAAATAGTGTTCTTGAAAATATTGCTGAAAATTTATGTGAGGTAAATGAATGGGATAAAGCTCTTGAAGTGGCGAAGCCCATTCCTAATGAATTTCTTAGAAGTAGCGCTCTTAAAGAAGTTGTTAAAGCTTTATGTGAAGTAAAAGAATGGGTTAAGGCTCTTGAAGTGGCGAATCTTATTTCGATTGAAATCCTTAGAAAAGACTTCTTCTATCGTACCGCTCTGGATTTGAGTAATGCAAAAGAATGGGACAAGTTTTTTGAAGCTGTGAATCTCATTTCTAATGAATTTCTTAGAAGTAGCACTCTTGAAGAGATTGCTAAAGCTTTGTGCAAAGCAAAAGAATGGGACAAGGCGATGGAAGTTGCGAACCTTATTCCTGATGAGAATACTAGATCTAGTATTCTTAACAAAATTCCTCAAGGAATCTAATTTTTCTAATCAAATTAAAAAAGCTCTTTGCTGCAAAAGCAAGGAGCTTCATTTACATTTATCCTACCTTTTACATCAATAATCTTAGTAAGTGAAACAACTTTAGCTCCTCTTAAAAATAAAGCCCCAAGTAAAGGCTATGGGCAACTTAACTATTAAGGATAAAGAGGCATACCTTAAGATTTTTCATCTTCTAGATTTACTAAATTAAATCTTGCTTTTTTCATAAAGTTCTCATTATTTTTTTCTTTTAAATTTAAGAAAACAATGAAAGTAATTAAATTTTCTTACCATTTAATTTTATTCTTTATACTTTCTTTGCAAATCTTTGCCTATACACCTAAACCTGTTATTCATAATGAATATAAAAAAACCATAGAAATGGTAAAAGCAGGTGGGGCTCGACTTACTCATGAAGTTTTTGAGGAAATCGCAGATATAGCTTTAATTGTCCCTCTTTTCTGTGAAGAAATTCAAAGACTTGCTTCACTATTTTTAAAAGCCCCCTTACCCAAAGGACAAGCTCTACAAACATATAGCCAACTCGTTGATACCTTCCATTTCCTTATTGATAAGATATTCTCGACTAGATCTGTTCAAAGTTACACTGAAGTAAAAACGATAGAATATGATTGGATGGATAAATTGAATTTGCATTATGCTGAACTTCCTCTCCCTTTTGGAGCCAATACTTTTGAAGCTAAAGAAATCTTCAAATCAGCTTATAAGAACGGGGCAAGAAAACTACAAAGTCTAAATCTTCAACAGCCAAAATTGCACACACACAACGGTAACTTTTTTAATAAATATGGCAGCCAGATTATCAGCTACTGTTCCGAGACAGATGTTGTATTAGAAGAGTTTGTGTATATATTAATTAATCATGAGCTAAACAACTAAGAAATAGCTAATTAAAATATGGCAGAGTGATATTACCACCTGGTTTGTTAATATTATGGCAAGGTATGAAACGTCTTTCAGAACTAGTGGAAGGGGTTAATTTAGCAAAAAAGCTAAATGAATTTTGAAGTTTTAGGTAATGATAAGGCTTTAGCCATGGGGAGGTTCAAGATAGCAAAAAACTGCCCAATAAGTTACAAAGAAGTATAAGTTGTTATTATACTTTTATGGGCAAGGCGGAAGAACAAAGAGATCTAGAGCAACAAAAACCAATAGAGTCTAAAACTATCTTTGAAGGGAAAATCATCAACCTTCAAATTGACTACCTTCACTTAGAAGGACAAGAAAAGCAAATAGAGATAGTGCGTCATCCTGGTGCTGTTGTCATTATTCCTGAGATTAATAATGAGATCATTTTAGTAAGACAATGGCGAAGAGTTGTTGATAAAATCATTTATGAACTTCCCGCTGGTACTTTAGAGGAAAAAGAAGAACCTCTAACGTGCGCAAAAAGAGAAATACAGGAAGAAATTGGTTATAAAGCAGGTCATATGAAGTTACTAGGTGGCCTTTACTCTGCTCCTGGTTATTGTACTGAATATCTTTATGTTTATCATGCAACCAACCTTCAAGAAAGCTCTTTACAAGAAGATCTCGATGAAGGTATGGATAATGTTCAGCTTTCTAAACAGCAAATATACTCTATGATCAAAAGCCATGAGATTGAAGATGCAAAAACTATAGCAGCTTTTATGATGCATCAACTAGAGGAGAGAGGAAAATGAAAAAAATCATCTGGGTCATTGTAAGTCTTATTATTTTCGTTGTATTAGTTTTTTTCTCCCTTCCTACTATCGCCTCTACTAATTTCGGGAAAAAAATTATTGTAAGAGTCCTATCCAAGAAACTGAACGGAAACTTATCTGTAGGCTCATGGTCTTTATCCTGGTCAGGCCCTCAGTCTATGCAAAATGTTACATTTAAGGGCAAGCAGTTAGACTTTAGTTTCTCCAGTTTTGAAGCTGATCTTTCCTTTTGGTCTTTTTTTACTTTTTCCAACATGGAAAAACACCTTTTGAAGTCGCTAGACGGCAAAGCTGAACTTAGAAATGGCAGTTTTCTGTTGCGCAGTGATAATGCAGCTCCTGCGAGCTTTGAAAACCTTAATGCTACTATGACAGGATCTGATGGAAAAGACATTGACCTTTCTCTTACAGGTATAACAAAAGCAGAAGGTATCATAGGGCAGATCAATGTGGAGGCTAAAATATCTTCCGTCGAAGAAATTTATTCTTCACTGCCGGAATTTATTAAAGTAGAGCTCGCTAACTTTCCAACAATCGGGCTGGATAGATGGGTTCATGGACTTAAATTTAAAGGAAAAAACCAGCTTCTTACAACAATAAAAAAAGATCCTCATTTCTTTGAAAAACTTTTAGGACCTCTTTTAAATTTAAAAACGACTTTTTTGAGCAAAGGAAAAGTTGGAAATTTACGCATGTACGTCAACGCAACTAATGGACATACTTCTATTGATGCTGATATAGAAAATAAAGTCCTTTATCTCAATGAATCTATTTTGGCAACTTTTCAGCTCACACCTACTTTAAGTACTTATCTAATGAAAGATGCCAATCCCTTATTCATTACTGCAGTGGAAGCAAGACATCCCATTACATTAGAAATAGATAAAAATGGCTTTGAGTGTCCTTTAGATCCTTTTTCTATAAAAACCATGTCTATAGAAAAAGCAACACTGGATATGGGTAAAATAACATGTAAAAACGGTGGAACACTAGCCCTTATCATCGGTATTATGAAGTTGCATAATTTGCAAAGAGTGCATGAGATGACAGTATGGTTTACTCCTGTGAATATTCAAATTCACAATGGCGTAGCTTTCACAGACAGAATGGATGCCTTAGTTGCTGAAGATATACATATATGCACTTGGGGCAACATCAACCTGGAAAATAAACGATTAGATATGACCTTAGGTATTACTGCCGATTCGCTTAATAGATCCTTTGGAATAAAAGGGCTCCCTTCCAACTATGTGATGCAAGTGCCCCTAACAGGAACTACGGAAGATCCTAATATTAATACAGGAGCTGTAGCTGCTAAAATTGCAGCGCTTGTAGCAGCCGATCAGGCTGCTGGAAGAATACCTGGGCTTCCAGGGGTTTTAAAAGCTCTAGGCACTACTACAAAAGAAAGAACACCGCCACCCAAAAGACCCTTTCCTTGGGAATCAGAAATAACACCTAATTCTGAAGATTTTTCTCCTCCTACAGAGGAGAAAGAGTTCCATCCATTTTTTGAGTGGCTAGATAAAAAATAAGCAACTTTTAAGCTACGGTAATTTTCTTGTCTAAGTAAACATCTTGAATGGTATGTAGAAGCTTCACACCCTCTTTCATTGGCTTTTGAAAAGCTTTTCTTCCTGAAATAAGACCCATGCCACCAGCTCTTTTATTGATAACAGCTGTTTTAGCAGCGTCTGCCAAGTCATTTTTACCAGAAGCTCCTCCTGAGTTGATCAACCCTACTCTTCCCATATAACTATTTACGACTTGATAGCGGGTTAAGTCAATAGGGTGATCAGAACATAGCTCATTGTACATTTTATCGCTGTACTTACCAAACTTAATAGCTTTAAAGCCGCCATTGTTGGTTGGTAGTTTTTGTTTTACAATGTCCGCTTGGATAGTAGCACCTAAGTGATTAGCCTGCCCTGTTAAATCTGCTGCAGTGTGGTAGTCTTTATCCCCTGTCTTAAAATCACTGTTTCTTAAGTAACACCACAAAATAGTAGCCATACCCAGTTCATGGGCAAGTTCAAAAGCTTGTGAAATCTCAACAATTTGTCTTCTGCTTTCACTGGAGCCAAAATAAATAGTAGCCCCTACTGCCATACAACCCATATCATATGCCTGTTGAATAGAGGCAAACATAACTTGGTCATAGGTGTTGGGATAAGATAAAAGCTCATTATGATTAAATTTTAAAATAAAAGGGATCTTATGCGCATATTTGCGAGCTATAGAGCCTAATACACCTGAGGTAGAAGCTACAGCATTACATCCCCCTTCTATAGCAAGTTTGACGATGTTTTCAGGGTCAAAATATTCTGGGTTGGGAGAAAAAGAAGCGCCCGCTGTATGTTCAATTCCTTGGTCTACCGGCAAAATAGACAGGTATCCAGTATTAGAAAGCCTACCGTGAGAAAAAAGAGCCTGTAAGCTTCTAAGCACTCTAGTATTTCTATCTGAGGAAAGAAAAATGTTATCCACCCAATTAGAAGAAGGAATATGTAAATGATCTTTAGAAACAATACATTTATGTTCTAATAAAGACTTTGCTTCATCACCTAAAAGGGATTCGATTTCAGAAAGTGACATAAATTAACTCCACAACTTGATTTTTTTACCAGAATAGCAAAGATAAGATTTTAAGCTACTCCCAAAAGTTTTGAATCTGCTCTAAAGTTTTTCCTTTTGTTTCCGGTACTTTTCTAATGACAAACCAAAGCGCTAATAAACAAATAGTTGTATAGAACCAAAAGGTAAACCCTGTTCCTAATATTTCTACAAGAGTTAAGAAAGTCAGAGAGACTATATAATTCGCGCTCCAGTTGGCAAACACGGCAATTCCCATAGCTCTACCCCGTATTTTTAATGGGAAAATTTCAGATATGATTAACCAGGCAATTGGACCTAGGCTAATAGCAAAAAAAGAAACATATACCATTACACTTCCTACAGCAATATAACTTATCCCTTCTAGTTCAATAAGAAAGGACCAGCCTAAAACAGCTAAAGAAGCTGCCATGCCCGCAATTCCAATAATTAAAAGAGGGCGTCTTCCCAAACGATCGATAAGCCACAGGGCAACTATTGTCATAAGAACATTAATGATCCCAATAGATAACGTGGCGCTAATAGCAGACTCTGCTGTGGCAAATCCTGCCAGCTGAAAAATCCTAGGAGCATAATAGATGACAATATTAATTCCTGTTATTTGTTGAAAGACACTGATCCCAATACCTACTAAAAAAGGAGCTTTTACTTTCGTATTAAAAAGCTCTTTGATACGACCTTCTTTTCTTGATATGTTGGTTTTCTGTAGAACTTCTTCTTCTTTTTTAGGCCTTCTTGTTTTTTCCAATACTTCCATAGCTTTTGCTTTTTTCCCATGAGAGATAAACCAGCTAGGGGTATCTGAAATAAAATATAACCCGATCAACTGTAGTACTGCCGGAATAAAGGCGAAGCCAAACATCCACCTCCAATCTTGAGAAGAAGAAAAGTAATAGTTAATAATATAGGCCAGTAAAATTCCAATAGTGATAGCAAACTGATTAAAAGAAACTAGCATTCCCCGGTGCTTTGCAGGTGACATTTCTGCGATATATAAAGGAACTACCAAAGAAGCTAGTCCAATACCCAGCCCAATAATAAAACGGCCTGTCAAAATCTCTAGAACACTATTTGCTCCTGTTAACAAATAGGTTCCGACTAGGAATAATAATGAGGTGACAAGTAAAGAAGTTTTTCGCCCAAAATGATCGGCAAAGCTCCCTCCTAAAATGGCTGCTATCAAGGCGCCAATTAATAGAGTACTGACAACCAGCTGTTGCTGCAATGTTGTTAAATCGAAGTGACCTTCTAGGAATAATAACGCACCGGAAACTACGGCCGTTTGATAACCAAAGAGTAGTCCTCCTATAGCTGCGATAATAGATACAAAAACAGTATATGCTGGTAATTTATCTTTCATTTGAAAACCTCTTTCTAATTTGCATCGAACAAAAAAAAAGGATTCAAATCAATAAATTTTTTATAAAAGAAGAGGGTTATTAAACAAGAACTTTTAGTTTATTTTGACGAGGGGGCTCTTCACAAACAGCAATAACCTCTCCTATCAAGTCATAGTCTGAAAAATCGGTTATCCGCACTTTGTAGAGTTTTCCGAATTCATTGACCAACCTTCCGTCTGTAATGATTATTTGGCCGTCAATGTCAGGGCACTGTCCTTTATGCCTTGCTCTTAAAAGATATTCTGAATCTGGATGGAACCCTTCTACAAAGCAATCCAACACCTGACCTATTCTTTGCTGGTTTTTAGCCAAAACAACCTCAAATTGAGCCTTAGTCAACTTTTCAAAACGCTTTTGCTTAATATCTTCCGGAATCTGATGCTCTAAGTTAGCTGCAAAAGCTTCTTTTTCCTTAGAAAATTTAAAAACTCCTATATTGTCTAGCTGATAGGTTTTTACAAAGTCAATAAGTTCTTCAAACTGCTCTTCTGTCTCTCCTGGATAGCCCACCATAAGTGAAGTTCTGATAGTAATATCAGGTAGTTTTTTGCGAAGGTTTGTTATAATCTCTATGATCTGCTCGCGAGAAGTTTTCCTATGCATCGCTTTTAAAACATCATCGTTAATATGTTGCAAAGGCATATCTAAATAAGGGCAGATCCTACTGTCACTTTGAATAACTTCTATAAGCTCATCGGTAATTTCATCAGGATACAAATATAAAAGCCTTAACCAAAAATCCTGCTTAATCTCTAATATCTGCTTTAAAAGAAGAGTAAGCCCTTCTTTTTCCTTTCGGTCTTTTCCAAAATCACCTAAGTCTTGTGCAATGAGAATAATCTCTTTAACGCCTTGAGATAATAATGCTTTGAATTCTTTTAAAACCTGCTCATTTGTTTTGCTTTTTAGTTTCCCTTTAATGGTAGGGATGATGCAAAAAGCGCATCTTTTTTTGCAGCCTTCGGCAATTTTTAAATAGGCGTAGTGATTCGGAGTAGAAATAGCCCTAGGGATTTCCCCCATTTCCAAATAGCTTTTAGCTGAAGTAATAGATGATCCCATTTCTTTTGTTTGCACAGCATCCACTATCTTTTCTACATCTCCTGACCCAATCAGGTGATGAATATTAGGAAAAGTAGTTTTCAACAAATCGGAATGCTTTTGGACCATGCAGCCGGCAACAATTACTTTAGCCGATTTTTTTTTCTCTTGAAAAATTTCATCAATTACTTCCAAAGCTTCTTTTCTTGCCGCTTCCAAAAAACCACATGTGTTGACAATAAGAAAATCTGCCTCTTCTATTTCTGGAGTAATTTCCAAACCTTTTTTTAATAAAAGGCCAATCATTACCTCACTATCTACAAGATTACGAGCACACCCCAATGAGGTAAAATGAAATTTGTTATTTGATCTGAGCAATGATTTTTTATTCATAGATTGTCAAACACTATATCTTTTGCTAGAATTTACGGCTACTTTGAAATAATTATGCTTTCTTACATTATAAAAAAGAGTATCACTCTACTTTTTTCTTTATTTTTTGTAATTACAGTTACTTTTGTATTAATGCAGGCAATGCCGGGTGACCCATTTTCTCATTTGGACAATATACCTGCCGAAGTTGTCCAAGCGCTTCATGCACATTATGGTCTTGACAAGCCTCTTTTTCAGCAGTACGTAACTTATCTTTACAAGATTTTACAGTTTGACTTCGGGTTCTCTCTTGTCTATCAAGGAAGAAGCATCAATCAAATTATCCTTGAAGGTTTTCCAACTACTTTTCTACTTGGTATGCAATCGTTACTTCTTTCCCTTTCTCTAGGAGGTTTGACAGGAGCTGCTTTTTCCCTTCGTAAAAAAAACAACTCCTTTTTCCTTGTTTTCACAAGCTTATGGTTTTCTATGCCGATGCTAGTAATTGCCAGCCTGCTACAATATTTATTTGCCATGAAGCTTCATCTTTTGCCGGTAGCCAGATTTGACAGCTTTTTTCACACCATCTTACCAACGATTACTTTATCTCTTTTTCCCAGTGCTTTTATCGCAAAACTGTTTAAGGCATCTTTGGATGAAGTAACAAAAACGGAACATGTTAGATTTGCTAAAGCTAAAGGGTTAAGTGCAAAACAAATATTTTTTAAGCATTTATTAAAAAATGCTTGTCTTCCTGTGATAGCATATCTCGGTCCTTTGACTATTTATCTATTGACTGGAAGTTTCATAGTAGAAAAAATCTTTGCTATTCCAGGTCTCGGTATGTGGATGGTATTAAGTATTATTGCAAGAGACTATTCAGTGATCATGGGGCTTACGGTATTTTTTAGTATGATACTGCTTACGATCAATTTTTTAGTTGATATTGCTTATTTATTTTTAGACCCAAAAATACAAAATTATGTCATTAAACAACCTATTTGAGCCTGCTTCTTTTTCTCTTAAAGAATATTTAGTCACGAATAAAGAAATTAAAAGATCTATCTTTTATAAAAACAGATACCTGCAAATAGGGCTTGGAATTTTCTTTATTATCTTTGTCCTTAGCATTTTTGCTCCCTGGTTAAGCCCTTATAGCTATAAAGAAATCCATTTAGACCAAAGGAACTTACCTCCCTGCAAAGAATTTATTTTCGGGACAGATGATTTAGGAAGAGACATTTTTACAAGAGTGTTTTGGGGAGCTAGAATATCTTTTGCCGTAGCTTTTTTAAGTGCCTTCTTTGATCTGTTAATCGGTGTTGTCTATGGTTCTATTGCAGCCTATTCTAAGAGATATGTAGATGAAATCCTCATGCGCTTCTGTGACTTGCTAAATGCTATTCCCTCCCTTCTTATTGTAATTTTGTTTGTAGTTCTTATAGGACCCGGATTTTTAGCTATTGTTACAGCTATTTCTTTTACAGGGTGGGTAATGATGGCAAGGATCATTCGAGCTGAAGTATTTAAGCTAAAAGAGGCTAACTTTGTCTTGGCCTCTAAAACTATGGGAGCTTCTTTTTTTACTATTTTTTTTCAACACATCATCCCCAATGTGCGCTTCGTTGCTATAGCAACGCTGATGTACAGTATTCCCTCAGCTATTTTTACTGAAGCTACTTTAAGCTTTTTAGGGTTGGGCATTCAGGCCCCTATGGCAAGCTGGGGCGTTATGATCAGCGACAGTATTAGCGCCTTGAGGTTCTATCCATGGAGGTTGCTGTTTCCCTCGGTTATTCTTACTTTGACTACCTTTTCTTTAAACATGATTGGTGAGGG